>Ga0160502_100266_pt1 | contig 51258 bp, 33 predicted proteins | sample DIDnMG_14_FD_108237 | JGI IMG/M metagenome (GOLD analysis project Ga0160502, IMG submission 108237) | Enriched soil microbial communities from UW Madison campus, WI, USA - DID2933_E24_Xylan MG | ecosystem: Environmental > Terrestrial > Soil > Unclassified | place: USA: Madison, Wisconsin... | reverse complement strand
CATCCCGAACAGAGAAGTTAAGCCCGCCTGCGCAGATGGTACTGCATCATTGTGGGAGAGTATGTCGTCGCCTTTCTTTTAAGAATCCTCATCATGTATTTGATGGGGATTTTTTGGTTTTAATGGTATGCTGGAATGGATATATTAATACTGAATAACATCTAATTTAAAATATAAAATCACTATTTATAGTGATGTGAAAGAGAAAGTGGAGTAGTAGTTTTGCATTAAAGTTACAATGTGTCAAATTATAAATTTGGAGAATTATAATTGATCTGTTTGCAGTATTCTTGCGTAGCTTTAATTTGATTGAAAAACTAAAATAATATTTTTTAATTTGGAAATAAGATATTATTACATTACTTGCTCGAGTAATTAGTATTAGCATTGGGGAGCTTTACGACATTATTCGGGCTTAGTAATAAATTTTAATCAACTAAACCATTTTCAACTGCATATTTTACGAGACCTGCCGTATTTTTGGCATTTAGTTTAGATAATAAGTTACGACGGTGTGTATTTACGGTATTTAAACTGATAAAAGTCTTTTCGGCAATTTCTGCTGTATTATATTCATGTGCAATGAGTATTAAAATTTCTTTTTCTCTTGAGCTTAAATCAGCTAAATTGGAAACTTGTTTTTCAATTTTTAAACTGTTCATTAAATGTTTTTCTTCTAATTCTTCTGCAAAATAGTTTTCACCAGATGCAATAGAATTAATCGCCTTAAGAAGTTCTTCCTTCTCAGCATTCTTTAATAAATAGCCATTTACGCCAATGCGTATTAATCTTGAAACAATCATAACATTGCTATGCGTACTTACAATTAGAATTTTGATGTTTGGATATTCTTTCCTTAAAATTTTGCTCAATTCAATTCCATCCATTTCAGGCATACTAATGTCTAAAATTATAAAATCGGTAGTGCCTTTTTTAATGATTTCTAATGCTTCAATTCCATTTATTGCTTTGCCAACTATAGTTATATTCGGTTCCTGTTCCAATAAAGAAATAATTCCTTGTAAGAACATAGTATGATCATCGGCAATAAGCAGGTTTATTTTATTCATAAACAAATATATTAGTTGCTTTTTAATTCGTTAAGTTGATTTTTTAAGTCAACGCCTTTTATTTTTTTTAATTTTGATTGAGAGATTGGAATTTCAATATTTACAATTGTACCACGTTTTAATTTTGAGTCAATTACTAATGTGCCGTTTAGTTTTTTAATGCGATTTTCTAAATTAATGAAACCAATTCCTTTTGACTGATTTTCAGGCTCAAAACCAACGCCATTGTCTTCAAATAAGAGGTTTAATATATTTTCAATATAGTTTAATTGAATTTCAACTTCAGTGGCTTTTGCATGTTTAATCGTATTCGTTAATAGTTCCTGAATGATTTTAAAGGTCTCAATCTGTATATTTTCAATCAATTCGTTGATCGAATTTTTTGGAAAAGGAATGAAAGAAATTTTAATGTTGCTTGCATCTCCAATATTTATTAAGTAGGATTCTAAAACTTCTAAAAATTTATTCTGACTGAATTTTTTAGGGAGTAAAGTATGGGATAAATTTCGAACTTGCTGATATGTTTCATCCACCTGTAGACTAATTTTTTGGATATTAGAGAAGTCACCTGAATTTAAATGATTTACCTGTATTTTTATAGCCGCTAAATTACCACCAATGCTATCATGAAGTTCTTGTGATATGCGCTGTCTTTCTTTATCTTGACCGCTTATTGAGGCTTTAATCAATTCTAATTCTTGTTCTTTTAAAATCCCGTTAATTTTCTGACTACTTATTTCCATCTGTTTACTATTCAATAAACGCTGAAAAGTAAAGCGTTTGTAATACTGAAAGAGAAGACCAATTATTGGAAGTAGAAATATTAGAAAAGCAACAATAATAAAGAGTTTGATTTTCTTTTGCTGATAGATTTCGAGTGCTTTTAATTGCTGATCATTCTTTAAAAGTGAAATTTCATTTCTTTTTTTGTGTACAGAATTTTGGAAAGCTAAAATTGTATTTTCATTATTTTTCGTCAAGATTTCCTCTTGCAACATCATATTTTTAATCGCTTCTTCTTGATTAGCCATTGTTAATTTTTTGGCTTCATTTTCAAATTTTAAAACTTCGATTTCTTTTTGTTTTTGTGTGATTTTGTATTTGATTTCTAATTCATTAATCTCTTTAATTCTTTCGAGTTTATTGATAGAATCTTTAAAAGCGACAGATTTTTCAAAGAATGAATAAGCACTTTTGAAATCGTCTTGTTCAAGAGCAATTTTTTTTAATTCGTCATAAATAGAAGCCTGATTTTGGAGTAATCCAAATTGTATTGATTTTTGAAGAGCTTCTGAAAGTATCGATTTAGCATCAATGTATTTTTTCTGAGAAACATAGCAATTACCAATATTGTTTCTCGTAATAATTGACAATTGATTCAGTTCATTTTTATCAGCAAGAACTAGCGCTTCCTGAAACATATTTAAGGCTTCCTGATTTTTGTTTTGTAAGCGATAATTTTCTCCTAAACCAATTAAAATGACTGTTTTTCCTTGTTCATTATTGGTTTTTTCACAGAGATTTTTCCCCTTTTTATAGAAAATATTGGCGTTGTCATAATCCTTTATTCTCGAATAAATATCACCAAGATTGATATAACTTCCTATAATTATTTCGCTGTCCTCTTTGTATTCGAGACACTGTTTAAACAATTTGATAGCATTAGGATAATCTCCTAATTCCACGTAATTCTGGGCTAAACCATGCGTGTGTACGTAAAAAAGATTTTTCTCATTATATTTTTGGGAAACTTCTATGCCTTTAAGATGCCATTTTTTACTTTCATTATACAATCCTTTTTTATTATAATTGATAGCAAGTAGGTTGTATCCTAAAGAAAAAAGACGGTTTTTTAAAGAATCATTGACAACCGTATTGTACTTCAAAGCTTGATTTGTATAATAAATTGAAGAATCTATAATGGCTCTTTTACTAAAATAGTATGCAAGAAGTAAATTGGTACGAGCTATAGCTCTATAGTCTGGTTTAGATTTTAGAATCTGATGTGCTTTTTTATAGGCCTTTTTTTCTTCTCCATTATTATATAAATTGTAAAGAGTAAGTGTGGTTTTATCTTCTTTAATAAGAACAGCTTTTTGGGACACGAAAGATTTCTTTTTATTTTCGATCTGAGCTTGTAGACCAAAGGATAAAAAGATTAAGAGGAATACATGAAGTCTTCGTGACCAGATTGTCATACTTTTTTGGTTTATAATCTTAATTGAATAAGAATATTTTTTTAAGTTTTGGAAATTTGGGAATTAAGTTAAAAACTAGTTTAAAATTAACAGTTAAAAATACTACAAAACAATGAAATGGCCGATTTGTAAAATAAAAATTTTAGAGGGAGTTGTGATATTTTTTAATAAATATCGGATGTAAATGTTTTGTAAATCAATATTTTAAAACACTAAAACTTTCTTAAATAAATTTGAAGGCATTTTTTCTTGCAGTAAATTAGTAGAACCATACTTTAAAACTACAAATTATGAAAGCGAGAATATTTTTAGCTTTGACATTGTTATTGTTAGCAATATCAGTCAGTGCGCAGAAAAAGATAGAAGTTGCAGAATTGCCAAAACCTGCACAAGATTTTTTAAAAAAACATTTTAGTTATACCACTGTTGAAACGGCAAAGAAAGATGCTGAACATGGAGAAAAAGGTTATGAAGTTAAATTGAAAGATGGAACAGAAGTAGAATTCTGGAAAGACGGATCGTATCGTGAAGTTGATGGTGGAGATAATCCAATTCCAACTGATTTTATTCCAGATAATATTAAGGCTTATGTAGCGAAAAATCATCCTAATGAAAAAATAACGCACATTGATTATGGACATAAGGATCTCGATGTAGATTTGACAAACAATATCGATTTGGAATTTACCAAAGAAGGTAAGATTCTAAAAGACAAAAAAGATGATTAATAATCTTAATTTTTGACTGATTTTTTGAAAATATAAACGTGAAAGAAAATAGTTTATATTTACATCTTCTATTATTTGTTTTATGGAAGAAAATAAACATGTAACGATTTATGATATTGCCGAAAGACTTAATTTGGCAACATCGACCATTTCGCGAGCTTTAAAAGATCATCACACGATTAGTGATAAAACGATAAAGAAAGTGAAAAAAACCGCTGAAGAAATGGGATTTGTTCCTAATACTTTAGCCGCAGGTTTGCGTGGTAATAAAACTAAAACCATAGGAGTTTTGATTCCCACCGTTACACAACCCTTTTTGTCATCATTAATCAGCGGAATCGAAATTACAGCTCAAAAATCGGATTATACCGTAATCATTATGCAGTCGCACGACTCGTATGAAGAGGAAGTCAATATGGCTAAATCTTTGTACAGCAACCGTGTAAGTGGTGTAATCTGCTCGTTGGCAATGGAAACGCGCGATACGTCACATTTTCATCAATTCTCAAACAATAATATTCCGTTAGTTTTTGTCGACAGGGTTCCGAAAGATTATAATACTTTCAGAGTCGTAATCGATAATTATTCGGCTGGATATAAGGCGACTAAACACCTTATTGAGCAAGGCTGTATTCGTATTGCCCACATTACAGCAGGATCAGAATTAGGAAATTTGTATAATGAAAGAAAAAGAGGCTATATAGAAGCCTTAAAAGATCATAATGTTGATATAGACGAAAATCTTATTGTCAATTTAAATTCAGTTACTTACGAAGATGGTGTAAAAGCCAGCAACGCTTTATTTGATTTAAAACCAATGCCAGATGGATTGTTTGCTCCTGGAGATATTATTGCTGTAAGTGCCGTGCAAACAGCTAAAAAACGTGGCATAAAAGTTCCTGAAGAATTTAAAGTAATTGGTTTTAATAATGATCCAATTTCGCAAATAATAGACCCTAATTTGTCTACTATAACGCATCCCGCAGAAAAAATGGGAAAAGCGGCTGCAGAAATTATTATCAAAAACTTGAAATCATCTAAAAATGATGATGCTAAAGAAATTACCTTTTTAAATACAGAAGTACTCGCAAGAGAATCCACTCAAAAATAAAATCAAGAACATTCTCTAAATAATAAAGGCTTATCGATTCGTTTGATAAGCCATGATTTTTATGAAAACAATTACACTTCCAGACGAGATGAATTTAGAAAAATCACAACAAGTTCATGTTGTTGGTTATAGCAGTTCTAAAGACGTTTCAAAACAGCAGATTATTCTAAATCAAAATATCATCAGTTTTTTGATTGAAGGAACAAAAGAAGTCATTTTTGATAATGAAGCATTGTCTATAACGCCTTCGAAATTTATTGTAATGAGATCTGGAAATTGTTTAATGACAGAAAAAAGAATTTCAGAAACGTCACTTTATAAAAGTGTTCTTTTGTTTTTTTCTAATGAAATGCTTCATAATTTCATTAGAAAAATGGAATCTGAAAGATCAGAATCAATTGAACCAAAATCAGTTTATGCGTTTGATTATGATAATTTCCTAAAACGTTTTGTAGATAGTTTAGCCGATATTTCTAACCTTTCAAAAGCAGTTCAGTCAAAATTATTAGAAGTAAAGTTTGAAGAAATTATGCTTTACTTGACAGATAAATACGGAACAGATTTTCTTTATTCCTTAACGACAAACAGCGATGATGCCGCACAAAAATTCATTCGAACTATCGAAAACAGTTATTTAAGCAAACTGACTTTAAAAGAATTGGCATTTTTATGCAATATGAGTGTCTCTACTTTTAAAAGAGAATTCGAAAAATACTATTCAGAATCGCCTATAAAATGGTTTCAAAATAAAAGATTGGAACATGCACATTATTTGCTGAGTCAAGAAAAAAGCCCTTCTGAAGTTTATTTTGAAGCCGGTTACGAAAATCTTTCAAGCTTCAGTCAGGCTTATAAAATCAAATATGGCGTAACACCCAAACATCATAAAACGATTTGAGCTTTTAGCAACAGTTTTTGGCTTTTTAGCTAAAATTATTCATCCGTTCCAAATTTAACTTTGCTTAAAATTTTAAAACAGATAAAATGAAAAAGCTAAGTTTAATTTTGGTGATGTCAGCCATTTTCTCGACATCTATTTTTGCCCAAAAAACATTTACATTAAGCAGTAAAGATTTAGGAGGAGAAACTACTAAAATTCAGGAATTCAACGGATTTGGATGTTCAGGCGAAAACCAGTCTCCACAGTTATCTTGGAAAAATGCTCCAGAAGGAACCAAAAGTTTTGCAGTAACGATGTACGATCCTGATGCGCCTACAGGAAGCGGATTCTGGCATTGGGTTGTAGTGGATATTCCAGCAAATGTAAATGAATTGGTAACCAATGCTGGAACTAAAAATCTTGTTCCAAAAGGAGCAATTCAAAGTGTTACCGATTATGGAATTAAAGGATTTGGAGGACCTTGTCCGCCAATTGGTCACGGATATCATCAATATATCATTACAGTTTATGCATTAAAAACCGATAAATTGGGAACAGATGAAAACACAAATCCAGCTGTAGTTGGATTTAATCTTTGGAATCAGACTTTAGCAAAAGCTAGTATTGTAGCGTATTACAAACGATAATATTTTGAGGATTTAGCTTTAAATCCAACCCCGTTAAAGCAGGATAGTTTTTATAATTATCCTGCTTTTATTTGTTATAGAAATTATTTTTTTGAAAAAAGTAGAGCTAAAATTTTTTTCTTAAATAACAATCCTATATTTTTACGCAACCGATTGCAATTGTTGTTTTATTTAGGATAATGTGTTTTTTTGATTAAAATTTTGAAAAATGTGCTCAATCAGAAATGAAATATTGATTCTTTCAAAATAGAGATTGTAAAGAATAAATAAAAACCTAATGACTTCATTAAAATTTGTTTTCCTGTTTCTCTTGATTTCCTTTTCGGCTTCGGCACAAAAGGATTATAAATTGTGGCTTCAGTATAATGTTGTGAATAATTCTGAAATCGCTTCAGAATATAAAAACAACCTGAAAGGAATTGCTATTTTAGGGAATTCAGAAACCATTAAAATTGCTCAGAAAGAACTTCAAACAGGTTTTCAAGATATGCTGGGAATGATTCTGGAGATCAAATCAGATATGAAAGGAGAAAATAATCTAATCGTTGGTTCGCAATCAAGTTTAAATGCTGAAATCAAAAAGGAGTTGAAATCTGATTTTGATAAAATAAATACTGAAGGTTTTATCATCAAAACGGTTTTCACTAAAAACAAAAAGCAAATCGTCATTACAGGAAAAAATGATGTTGCCGTCTTATATGGAGTTTTTAGTTTTTTGAGAATATTACAAACTAACAAAGCAATTAAAAATTTAGAGATTCTAGATTCTCCAAAAACAAGAATCAGAATACTAAATCATTGGGATAATTTAGACCGAACAGTTGAAAGAGGTTATGCCGGATTTTCACTTTGGAATTGGCAGAAATTACCAGATTTTATTGATCAGCGTTATATTGATTACGCTAGAGCGAATGCTTCAATTGGAATAAACGGAACGGTTTTGACCAATGTAAATGCTAATGCTTTAATTCTAACTCCGCAGTATTTAGAAAAAGTGGAAGCTTTAGCCAACGTTTTTAGACCTTACGGAATAAAAGTCTATTTAACCGCAAGATTTTCGGCACCAATCGAAATTGGAAACTTAAAAACTGCCGATCCAAAAGATCCGGAAGTTATCAGTTGGTGGAAAAATAAATCGGCAGAAATCTATAAACGAATTCCAGATTTTGGAGGATTTTTGGTAAAAGCTAATTCAGAAGGTCAGCCTGGACCGCAAAACTACGGAAGAGATCACGTTGAGGGAGCCAATATGCTGGCTGATGCTGTTGCGCCTTTTGGCGGTGTAATTATGTGGAGAGCATTTGTATATTCAGAACACGATGCAAATGATCGAGCAAAACAAGCTTACGCTGAATTTCAGCCTTACGACGGAAAATTTAAAGAAAATGTAATTGTTCAGGTCAAAAATGGAGCAATCGATTTTCAGCCAAGAGAACCTTTTCATCCGTTATTTGGGGCGATGCCGAAAACGCCTTTAATGATGGAGTTTCAAATCACGCAGGAATATTTAGGTTTCAGCACGCATCTGGTTTTTCTTCCAAAATTATTTCAGGAAGTTTTAGAGTCAGATACCTATCAAAAAGGAAAAGGTTCAACCGTTGCAAAAATTGTTGACGGCATTTTATACCAAAATAAATTAACTGGAATTGCTGGCGTTGCCAATATCGGGAACGATTTAAACTGGACAGGACATCCTTTTGCGCAGGCGAATTGGTACGGTTTCGGAAGATTGGCTTGGAATCCGTATTTAGATTCTGAAATTATTGCTGATGAATGGCTGAGGAGCACTTTTTCGAACGATGAAAATTTTGTTAAACCTGTAAAAAAGATGATGATCGAATCGCGCGAAGCTGTTGTAAATTATATGACACCGCTAGGTCTGCATCATATTATGGACACAGGTCATCATTACGGACCAGGACCGTGGGTTTCTAATTTGTCAAGACCAGAATGGAATCCGACGTATTATCATAAAGCTGACAAAAACGGAATTGGTTTTGACCGATCAAAAATGGGAACTAATGCGACTGCACAATATACGCCTGAGGTTGAGAAACTTTTTGATAATCTAGAAACCTGTCCTGAAAAAGATCTTTTATGGTTTCATCACGTTTCATGGGATTATAAGCTGAAAAATGGACAAACGCTTTGGAATGGTTTGGCGCTTAAATATCAGGAAGGGGTAGATCAAGTGAAAGAAATGCAGAACGTCTGGAATCGAGCAGAAAAATATGTTGATAATGAACGTTTCACCGAAGTAAAAATGCTATTGGAAATTCAGTACAAAGAAGCAAAATGGTGGCGCGATGCGTGTTTATTATATTTTCAGCAGTTTTCTGGAAAAGAACTTTCGGAGGGAGTAGAAAAACCAACACAGACATTAGATTATTTTAAATCATTAAAATTCCCATTTGCGCCAGGAAATGGATAAATATTTTTAAAAATTATGAGCAAAAAAACGGCAATTGTAACGGGAGGAAATTCGGGATTAGGCTTTGCAACAGCAAAGAAATTATGTGATAACGGAATCAAAACTTACATCATTGGTAGATCAAAAGAAAAAACAGAAGATGCGTGCAAGGAAATTGGAGAAAACGCCATTCCAGTAATCTTCGATTTAAATAATTTGAGTGAAATTCCTGCGATGATTGAAATCATTACAAAAGAAAATCCAATTGATATTTTGGTCAACAATGCTGGAATCAACATGAAAAAAGAAATTCCAGAGGTAACTGATGAAGATTTTCTTTCGATAATTCATACCAATTTACTGAGTGTTTTTGCGGTAAGTAGAGAAGTGATAAAAAATATGAAAGCCAACGGAAGAGGGAGCATCATTAATATTAGCTCTATGGCATCTCAATATGGAATTCCAAAAGTAATAGCATATTCGGCTAGTAAAGGTGCAATTGAGTCAATGACACGTGCGATGGCAACAGAATTAGCGCCAGCAGGAATACGTGTAAACTGTATAGCACCTGGATTTATTAAAACTAAAATGTCTGCAGCTGCTTTGGACAACGATCCAGAAAGAAAAAATAAAGTATTAGGAAGAACGCCAATGGGGTATTTAGGAGAACCTTCAGACATTGCAGATGCGGTTTATTATTTCGCTTTAAGCGAATCAAAATATACTACTGGTACAGTGTTGCCTGTTGATGGTGGAAACAGTATTGGGTTTTAATTGTAAAATGCCACAAAGTCGCAAAGTCACAAAGTTGATGTATTCAAAGTATTTTTTTAATAAAACTTTGTGACTTAGCGCCTTCGTGGCATAAAAAAGAAAAGTATGATAAAAATGCAGCAAACCATGCGATGGTTCGGTCCAAATGATAACGTCAAGCTGATTGATATTAGGCAAGCTGGAGCAACTGGAATTGTAACCGCATTGCATCAAATTCCTGTTGGTGATGTCTGGACAATTGAAGCAATAAAAGAAAGGCAGGAAATTATTCGTAATTACGGATTGGAGTGGACTGTGGTTGAAAGTCTTCCAGTTCATGAGGAAATCAAACGCGCTTCTGGAAATTATTTGCAATACATTCAAAATTATAAAATTAGTTTGCAAAATCTGGCAGATTGCGGTATAAAAATCATAACCTACAATTTCATGCCGATTCTGGATTGGGTGAGAACCAATCATAACTTTATAAACGAAGACGGAAGTAGGGCTTTGCTGTACAATCAGGATGCATTTACCTTTTTTGATGTTTTTCTTTTAAAAAGACCGAATTCGGAAAATGATTATTCGGATGATGAGAAAGAAAAAGCCTTGCAGTTTGGAAACCAATTGTCCGAAGACGAAAAAGCATTATTGTTTAAAAATGTCTTATTAGGATTGCCTGGAAGTAAAATCAACTTTACAGCAGAACAGATTTTATCACTTTTAGATAATTATGCCGATATCGATAACGAGAAACTAAGAGAAAACCTGATTTATTTTCTATCAGAAGTAACTCCGATTGCGGAGAAAAACGGACAAAAATTAGCGATTCATCCAGACGATCCACCGTTTTCGGTTTTAGGACTCCCAAGAATAGTTTCTACAGAGGCTGATTTGAAAGCTATATTTAATGCTGTTCCGTCGAAAGCAAACGGATTGTGTTATTGCACAGGATCATTAAGTGCCGATCCCAAAAACGATCTAGAAAAGATAATAGACGATTTTGGAGACCGAATTCTCTTTTTGCATCTAAGAAATACCATCCGCGAAAGCGAAACCATTTTCAGGGAATCAGAACATTTAAACGGCGATGTTAAAATGGAAATAATTGTGGAGAAATTATTGTTGTTGATGAACAAAACAAAAATAAGTCTTCCAATGCGTCCCGATCACGGTTTTCTTCATAGAGTGGATGAAGAAACAGAAACTTATCCAGGTTATTCGTTAACAGGAAGATTGAAAGGTTTGGCTGAGTTAAGAGGTTTGGAAATGGGAATTGGTTATAAGTTGAATTTGTAATCAAAGTTTAGTTAAGTGTCCTAACAGGTTTCCAAAACCTGTTAGGTATAAGAATATAAAAGTACTGCTTGTCATTTCGAGGAACGAGAAATCTCCACAAGAAACTCTACAAAGTTGATCCAGCACGTGGAGCTACTAACGAAAATTTCTCTCTTCGGTCGAAATGACAAAACTGGCGATAATTGTAATGAATTTAAACTCGACAGGTTTTTAAAACTTGTTGGGTTTACGATGGGACAGGAAAAACTTAAAATAATACCTAACAGGTTTTGGAAACCTGTTAGGATATGTGCTTAAACAGTAAATGCCTTTTTACAGACAAAGAAAATCTATGATTCTATGTGTTCAAAAATTAAAACTTCATATCTAATTTTACTACTTTTCCTAATCGGATTAAGCACAAATTCGTATGCCATAAATCCAGAAAAATATGTAGTCAATCAGGCTTCTAATGAAAACTTCCCTTTGGTTTCAAAAGGAAAAATAGCCTCGATTTTTTTAGACGATAAAGATTATGGAGGAGTTTTAAAAGTAACAGGACATTTAGAAAACGATCTTTTTAAAGTTTCAGATTTACGTCCGAAAAGAATAAAAAAGATTGCTGAGGCAGAAGATTTTGTTGTCATTATTGGGACACTCGGAAAAAGTAAAATCATAAATGAATTAGCCAGACAAGGAAAAATTGATGCAAAAGCACTTCAGGGAAAATGGGAAAAATTTACCACACAAATTGCCGAAAATCCGTTTAAAGGAATCAAAAAAGCCTTGGTAATTGCAGGTTCTGATAAAAGAGGAACGATTTACGGAATTTACGATTTATCGAATCAAATAGGAATTTCGCCTTGGTATTTCTGGGCAGATGTTCCTGTAAAAAAACAATCAGAATTACATGTTTTGCCTGGAATTCATTCTCAGGGAGAACCAAAAGTAAAATACAGAGGAATTTTTATAAATGACGAAGCTCCAGCTTTAACTGGCTGGGCATTTGAGAAATTTGGCGGATTCAATTCGAAATTCTACGATAAAGTTTTTGAATTGATTTTGCGGATGAAAGGCAATTATTTATGGCCGGCAATGTGGGGCAGAATGTTTTATGTCGAAGATCCGCACAATGCTGTTTTAGCTGATGAATATGGAATTGTGATGGGAACTTCGCATCATGAACCGTTAACGAGAGCACATGCAGAATGGGGGAAATCAAATGGAAAATGGGATTTCAATACCAATTCAAAAGCCTTAATTAATTTCTGGAAAGACGGAATCAAACGAATGGGAAATAAAGAAACTATCGTTACAATTGGAATGCGTGGTGATGGTGACGAACCTATGACGGAAGGTACTGCAATTGATTTATTAGAAAATATTGTAAAAACACAAAGAAACATTATTGCAGAAGTTACTAAAAAACCTGCAGAAGAAACTCCGCAAATGTGGGCACTTTACAAAGAAGTTCAGGATTATTATGATAAAGGAATGATTGTTCCAGACGATGTAACACTTTTATTATGCGATGATAATTGGGGAAATATTCGCAAACTTCCAGAGCTTGATGCAAAACCAAGAAAAGGTGGTTACGGTATTTATTATCATTATGATTATGTTGGCGGGCCGAGAAACTATAAATGGATCAATACCAATCAAATTGAAAGAGTTTGGGAACAAATGGATTTGGCATATCAATACGGAGTTAACAAAATCTGGATTGTGAATGTGGGTGATATTAAACCAATGGAATTTCCGATTGAGTTTTTCTTAGATATGGCTTGGAATCCGGAGAAGTTTAATGCAGAAAATCTACAAGATTATTATGTGGATTGGTCAAAAGAGAATTTCGGAAATCAGTTTACAGAAGAAATTGCAGAGATTTTGAAATTATACACCAAATACAACGCGCGAAGAAAACCAGAATTATTAGATGCTAAAACGTACAGCATTACTAATTATAACGAAGCTGATCAAGTTGTGGTAGATTATCAGAAATTGGCAGAAAAAGCCAATTTGATAAACGAAAAATTACAGCCAGAATATAAAGATGCTTTTTATCAATTGGTTTTGTTTCCGGTTTTGGCGAGCTCGAATTTAAATGAATTGTATGTAGCGACGGCTAAAAATCATTTGTATGCAGAAGAGGGAAATGCGATTGCAAATGTGTATGCTGAAAAAGTAAAAGTATTATTTGAGAAAGATAGTTTACTTACGGATTATTATCATACGAAACTGTCAAATGGAAAATGGAATCATATTATGTCACAGACACATATTGGTTATGATAACTGGCAACAGCCTGACAAAAATGTAATTCCGAAAACAAAAACAATCGAAATTTCGAAGAATGCTGAATCTAGAATTTCAGCTAAGGATTCTTCGAAAGTTGAAACATCGATTAATAAAAATCTAGATAATGTTCAAGGTTTTGTAGAAAGCGACGGTTACATTTCGATAGAAAGTAAAAATTATTCTAAAGTAATAAATTCGGATGTCGTAAAATGGACTGTTATCCCAAATCTTGGCAAAACAGATTCAGGAATAACAATAAAGCCTTCGAATATTCAGTCGATTGAAATTTCGGAAAAATCGCCGAGATTAGAATATAACGTTCATTTTTTCAGCAAAGGAAATGTAAAAGTAAAAGCTTATTTTTCGCCAACAATCAATTTTAAAAAGGGTGAAGGATTAAAATATGGAATTGGTTTTGACGATGAAAAACCGCAAATAAAGAACCTCAACGCAGATTCTTCAGAAAAAGCTTGGGCTGAATCGGTTGCTAAGAATATTAAAATCATTACCTCAACGCATGAAATTGAAAAAGCAGGAAATCATGTTTTGAAAATTTATGCGATTGATCCAGCTTTGGTGCTTCAAAAAATTGTAATTGAAACCGAAGAAGGAAAAGTTTTGGAGTCATATTTGGGACCGCCACAGAGTTTTAGGAAGGAATGATTTCATAACGTAACACGTTCTGTTTGTCATTTCGACGTAAGGAGAAATCACACTAGAAACTCCACACAGAATATCGCCAATCTTTGTCGATTTCCGAGTGTGATTCCTCGTTCCTCGGAATGACAAAACTAAACGAATAAAAAAACAATTAACTATTTAAACCAAAAGATATGAAATGTATTAAACCTTATTTAGTTGCCGTCACGACTTTGCTGGCTGTCAGCTGTACTTCGCAAAAAGAAACGGCTTCATTAAAAGATGCTTACAAAGATGATTTCTACATTGGAACCGCTTTAAGCGCAGATCAAATCGAACAAAAAGACAAAAAAGTCGATTCTTTGATTAAAAAAGAATTCAATGCTATTACGGCAGAGAATATCATGAAATCGATGTACACGCATCCGCAAAAAGACAAATATGATTTTACTTTGTCCGATAAATTTGTAGCGTATGGTGAAAAGAATAAAATGTTTATTCACGGACATACTTTAATTTGGCACAGTCAATTAGCGCCTTGGATGGAAAAAATTGCCGATAGTACAGAAATGAAAGCGTTTATGAAAGATCATATTACAACAATTGTTTCTAAATACAAAGGCAGAATCAATTCGTGGGACGTTGTAAACGAAGCCTTAAACGATGACGGAACTTTGAGACAATCAGTTTTTTTGAAAACTCTTGGAGATAAATATCTAGTTGATGCTTTTAAATTGGCTGCAAAAGCTGACCCAAAAGCGGAGTTGTATTATAACGATTATAATATCGAAGAACCAGCAAAAAGAGCTGGAGCAATCGCTTTAATTAAAAAAATAAAAGCCGAAGGCGGAAAGGTTGATGGAGTGGGAATTCAAGGACACTGGAGATTAAATAGTCCTTCGATTGAAGAAATTGAGAAAAGTATTTTAGAATATTCAGCTTTAGGAATTAAAGTTGCTTTTACAGAATTGGATATTACCGTTTTACCAAATCCATGGGATTTAAAAGGAGCAGACGTGAATCAGAAATTCGAAGGAAATCCTAAAATGAATCCGTATCCTGAAAAATTACCCGATTCAGTTCAGACACAATTAGCAGAACGTTATGCATCGATTTTTAAATTATTTTTAAAGTATAAAGACAAAATCAGCAGGGTTACATTTTGGGGCGTTCATGACGGTCAATCTTGGTTAAACGACTGGCCGATTAAAGGAAGAACTAATTATCCGTTACCATTTGATAAAGACTTAAGACATAAAAAAGCATACGATAGTATTTTAAAGCTGAAAGAAACTAAAGAATAAGCATTAAAAATAAGTATGTTTTGATAAATTAATCAACAATCGGTTGTTGTTAGAGAAATAACTTAAATAAAGTAAACTAAATTTGCATAATATGTTTTTTTGTCTAATTTTACACAACCGATTGTTTTAATTGCAATTCGCTTTCCTGCAAGGTTTCCAAAACCTTGTAGGTATGATTTAACGAGTTGTATAAAATAATTGAAACCTACAAGGTTTTGAAAACCTTGCAGGAGAAAAACTGACTAACTTTATTTTTTAGAAACCACTTTTGCTTACATAACTAATCAATAAAATGACCACAAACCCACGAATGACTAACCTTTCACAAAAACTATCCATCAAGGAAAAAATTGGATACAGCTTAGGAGACTTAGCTGCCAATTTAGTTTTTCAGACTTTGATGACCTATCTGGCGTATTTCTACACCGATATTTATGGTTTATCGCCAACCGATTCTTCAATCATTATGTTGATCGTTGGTTTAATTGCGGCCTTTATTTTTAATCCAATTATTGGGGTTTTGGCAGACAGAACGATTACCAAATGGGGAAAGTTTAGACCTTGGATTTTAATAACCGCGATTCCGCTTGGTGTGGTAGCTTTATTAGCATTTTCAACCCCTGATTTCTCTTATAAAGGAAAAGTAATTTATGCTGTTATAACGTATAGTTTGTTGTTGCTTTTTTACGCGGGAAATAATCTGCCATATTCTGCTTTAAGCGGAGTAATTACAGGAGATATGAAAGAACGAAACAGTATGTCATCATACCGTTTTGTGGCAGTAATGTTTGCCCAGTTTTTCGTTCAAGTTTTTATGCTTGGCATTATCAAAAGCGCTGGAAATGGCGATAAAGCTGTCGGAATCGAAAAAGTAATGACTGCTCTGGCAATTATTGGAACGATTATGCTTTTGATTACTTTTTTGACGACAAAAGAAAGAATCATTCCAAAACCAGAACAAAAGTCAAGCGTTAAAGAAGATTTGAGTGATTTAATCAAAAACAGACCTTGGATCATCATGCTTACGCTAACGACTTTGGTTTTTGTAACTTTAGCAATGAAAGGTGGTTCGTATGTGTATTATTTTGAGAATTACGTTAACAAAGATCAGTTAGCTATTTTTATTCAGCCAATATTAGATTTTCTAACTACGATTGGGTTGAATCATTTTGGTAACGATCCAGTTTCTGCGGGCTTCGGTTTATTCAATGCAGGCGGAATTATCTTTATGATTGTTGGTATTACATTGTCTAAAAATTTGGCAGACAAATACGGAAAACGAAATGTTTTCGGAGTTTTTTTATTCATTTCGACTTTATTCATTATCGCTTTCTATTTCTTCCCGCCCCCCTCAATCGGATTGATGTTTTTCTCCCAGATTTTACACGGATTTTTCTACGGAATCACAATCCCAATTCTTTGGGCTATGATTGCCGATGTTGCCGATTATTCAGAATGGCTGAATAACCGTCGTGCAACTGCAATTATTTTCTCTGCTATGATGGTTGGGCTGAAAACAGGATTAAGTGTTGGAGGCGCTTTGACAACCTTATTTTTGGGTTATTTCCACTATGTTCCAAATGCACCTCAACAATCAGAAATAGCTATAAACGGAATCAAATTATTAGTGAGTATTTTCCCTGCAATCCCTTTTTTAATTGGAGCTGGATTGCTGTTTTTCTATAAAATCAATAAAGAAATGGAAGTGAAGATCGAAACAGAACTAAAAGAAAGAAGAACTTAATTATTTAAACAAAATATAACTATGCCTGAAGATAGCATTGAACACATTAATTTTGAACACATTAATGAGCTGGCAATTTCAAAGCCTTTAGTATCACATATTTATACAGCCGATCCGTCGGCGCATGTATTCAATGGTAAAATTTATATTTATCCATCGCACGACATTGATGCAGGAATCCCGTTTAACGATAACGGCGATCATTTTGGGATGGAAGATTATCACGTTTTTTCGATGGATGACATTTCATCAGAAGCAGTTGATAATGGAGTTGCGTTACATGTAGATGATGTTGCCTGGGCCGAAAAGCAAATGTGGGCGCCTGATGCAGCTCATAAAAACGGAAAATATTATTTGTACTTCCCAGCCAAACGTGCCAACGGAATTTTCCAAATTGGCGTTGCTATTGCAGATTCACCTGTTGGCCCTTTTATTCCCGAAAAAGAAGCAATAAAAGGAAGCTACAGCATTGATCCTGCAGTTTTTGAAGACGAAGACGGTAAACATTATATCTATTTTGGAGGAATTTGGGGCGGTCAGCTACAGAAATACCGCAATAATATATATGATGAAAACAACGAAGAACCTTTGGCAAAAGAAAAAGCTCTTGGGCCAATTGTAGCTTTGTTAAGAGATGATATGCTCGAATTTGCAGAAGATCCAAAAGAGATTAAAATTTTGGATGAAAATGGAAATGAGATTCTTGCAGGCGATAATAATCGTCGTTTTTTTGAAGCTTCTTGGGTTCATAAATACAACGAAAAATATTATTTCTCTTATTCAACTGGAGATACGCATTTTATTTGCTATGCAATTGGCGACAATCCGTATGGGCCGTTTACGTATCAAGGAAGAATTTTGAATCCGGTTGTGGGTTGGACATCGCATCATTCAATTTGTGAAGTAGAAGGCGAATGGTATTTGTTTTATCACGATTCGAGTTTGTCAAAAGGAGTAACACATTTGAGAAGCATGAAAGTAACCAAAATCGATTATTTGGAAGACGGTTCGATCATTACGATTGATCCTTATGGTATAAGAAGATTAATCGATTAAGATTTTTTGTCTAAAAAAATTTAGCAAAAATTACAATCGGTTGTGTTTTCTGATTTTGCTTCTTTTCGTTGATTTTGTCATTCCGAGGAACGAGGAATCACACTCGAGATTCTAGAAAGATTGGCGACATACTATGTGGAATTTTTAGTGTGATCCTTCCTTCGTCAGGATGACAAATTTAGCGATCTTTGCGTAAACCTTTGCGTTCTTTGCGGTTATATCACATCTATATGCTTTTGAAACCGTTTTGCGTGAGGGATAGAAGTGGAAAGCCCACAGCCTGACGAAGGAAGAGCGAGGACTTGAAACGGATAGCCCGACCTGGAGGGACACGCCCTAATTATTAATATTTAAGACATTTAAAAAAATAACAATTTTAATCTAAAAAATAATTTTTTGTAAAAGATTTTTATCTACTTTAGCATAACAGAACGGAACAGAACGGTATGTCAAAAGAAGAAGAAAAATTTGAGTTTATAATTAATCACGAAAGTGATATTCCGAAGTACCAGCAATTGGTTGACGGAATTACAAATGCTATTGCGGAGAATATTTTGCAAAAGGGAGATTTGCTTCCGTCTGTGAATGTGATCTGCAAAACGTATCAGCTTTCGAGGGACACGGTTTTTAAGGCGTATTCGATTTTAAAGGATCAAAAAGTAATCGATTCTGTGCCGAACAAAGGCTATTATGTGGCGGGTGAAACGAGAAAAGTGCTTTTGGTTTTAGACACGTTTAAGGCTTATAAAGAGGTTTTGTATCATTCGGTTGTGAATAATTTGCCTGATAATGTGATTATTGATGTGCAGTTTCATCATTATAATATTGATGTTTTTAAAACGATCATTAATAACGGAATTGGGAAGTATTACAAATATGTGGTGATGAATTTTGATCATGCGGCTATTGCTCCGGCATTATCGGCGATTTCAAAAGATAAACTGCTTTTGATTGACTGGAATATTAGAGCGGATAAAACGAGTAATTATGTTTTTCAGGATTTCGGAAAAGCGTTTTATGAGTCTTTGACAGAGGCGGTTGATTTGTTTAAAAAATATAAAAAGATACAATTTGTCTATCCAGATTTTACAAATCATCCGTGGGAAACGGTGGAGTTTTTTAAGAAATTCTGTGCGGATTTTGGTTTTGAATATGAGATTATTACCGATCCGAAAAAATTCAATATCGAAAAAGGAATTGCTTATATCAGTGTAAGCGACAGGATTTTAGGATACTTTTTGGAACAATGTAAAGAGAAAGATTTTGAACCTGGAAAAGACGTTGGATTTTTATCGTACAACGAAACCCCGATGAAGAAATTTATATACAAAGGAATTTCAGTCGTATCAACTGATTTTAAAGAAATAGGAACCAAAGCAGCGGCATTTATTACGCATGACGAAGATACTCAGTGTTATGTGCCGACAAAATTAATAATAAGAGAATCATTGTAAGTATGTATTATATCGGATATGATATTGGAAGTTCTTCTGTCAAGGCAGCCTTGGTAGAAGCAGAAACGGGTAAAAAAGTAATCGTTCTGAATGAGCCGCAGAACGAAATGGAAATCCTTTCGATTCACCCAGACTGGGCAGAGCAAGATCCTGAAATCTGGTGGCAGTACATTTGTACGGCAACGAAAAGAGCCATTAAAGAAGCTAATATTGATGCATCGAAAATTCAGGGAATTGGAATTTCGTACCAAATGCACGGATTGGTGATTGTGGACAATGACGGAAATGCGCTTCGAAATTCAATTATCTGGTGTGACAGCCGTGCGGTTGAAATTGGAAATAAGGCTTTCGCCGAAATTGGAGAAGAAAAATGCATGTCGCATTTATTGAATTCGCCAGGAAATTTTACTGCTTCTAAACTAAAATGGGTTAAAGAAAACGAACCTCAGCTTTACAGTAAAATAGACAAATACATGCTTCCAGGAGATTACATCGCTTTGAAATTGACAGGCGAAGTAACGACAACTAAAAATGGTTTGTCTGAAGGAATGCTGTGGGATTATAAAGATAATAAAGTTGCCGACTGGCTTTTAGAATATTACGGAATCGATAAATCATTGACTCCAAAAATTGTAGAGAATTTTACGAATCAAGGTGTTGTTACTGAAAAAGCTTCAAAAGAATCTGGTCTTCCAGCAGGAATTCCAATTGTGTATAGAGCAGGAGATCAGCCGAATAATGCTTTGTCATTAAATGTGCTTCGTCCGGGAGAAGTTGCAGCAACAGGTGGTACGTCAGGTGTTTTCTATGCCGTGACAGAAACAAATTCAGGAAAAAGTACTCGTGTAAACAACTTTGTTCATGTGAATTATGCTGAATCAAATCCGAGAGTTGGGAAATTGCTGAATATAAACGGGGCGGGAATCCAATACCGATGGATGCGAAATAATATCGGAAATGAGTCGTATGAAGAAATGAATGAAAAAGCATCTCAGATAAATGTAGGTTCACAAGGATTGGTTGTAATTCCGTTTGGAAATGGCGCTGAAAGAATGTTCAATAATAAAAACATTGGGTCTCATATTTTAAATCTGAATTTTAATATTCATACCAACGCGCATTTATTCAGAGCATCTTTGGAAGCAATTGCGTTTTCTTTTGTGTATGGAATGGAATGCCTGAAAGATGATAATGCAACGATTAATGTAATTAGAGCTGGAAATGATAATTTATTCCGTTCCGAAATTTTCTCTAATACAGTTGCAACATTAATTGGACATGAAATAGAAATTTACAATACAACTGGAGCAGTAGGAGCGGCTAGAGCAGTAGGTTTGACAGATGGCGACTTTGAAAAATTTGGATCAGGAATTACAACAAACGATCACGTAATGACCTTTTTGCCTCTAAAAAATAAAGAGGAATACGAAGCCGCTTATCAGAAATGGAAAAAAGAATTAGAATTAATATTAACAACTAAATAAAAAGATAAAATGATAGTTTTAGGAGATAAAGAATACTACAAAGGTATTGGCCAAATTAAATTTGAAGGAAAAGAATCTGACAATCCGTTGGCATTTAAATATTACAATCCAGACCAAGTTGTAGCTGGAAAAACAATGCGTGAGCATTTTAAATTTGCTATCGCTTATTGGCATACTTTCTGCGGACAAGGTAGCGATCCATTCGGACCTGGAACTCAACAGTTTGCTTGGGATGCTTCATCAGATCCGTATCAAGCTGCAAAAGATAAAGCTGATGCTGCTTTTGAATTTATCAGCAAAATGGGATTCGATTATTTCTGTTTCCACGATTACGATTTGATTGCTGAAGGGGCAACTTTCGCAGAGTCTGAAAAACGTTTGGCTTTTATTACAGATTATTTAAAACAGAAAAAAGCAGAATCTGGAATTAAATTGCTTTGGGGAACTTCAAACTGTTTCTCAAACCCAAGATTCATGAACGGAGCTGCTACAAATCCTGATTTTAATGTAGTAGCAAGAGCTGGTGGACAAGTAAAATTGGCTTTGGATGCAACAATCGCTTTAGGCGGAGAAAACTATGTATTCTGGGGTGGTAGAGAAGGTTATATGTCTTTGCTAAACACAGATATGGGAAGAGAATTAGACCACATGGCGCAATTCTTAGCAATGTCAAGAGACTATGCAAGATCTCAAGGATTTAAAGGAACTTTCTTTATTGAGCCAAAACCAATGGAACCATCTAAACACCAATATGATTTTGATTCAGCAACTGCAATTGGATTCTTGAAAAATTATGGTTTAGATAAAGATTTCAAAATCAATATCGAGGTAAACCATGCTACTTTAGCACAACATACTTTCCAACACGAATTAGAAGTTGCTGCAAAAGCTGGAATGTTAGGAAGTATCGATGCGAACAGAGGTGATTACCAAAACGGATGGGATACAGATCAATTCCCAAATAACATTCAAGAAACTACTGAAGCAATGTTGGTTTTCTTAAAAGCTGGCGGATTACAAGGTGGAGGAGTTAACTTTGATGCTAAAATCAGAAGAAATTCTACAGACTTAGAAGATGTTTTCTTAGCACACATTGGTGGAGCTGATACTTTTGCAAGAGCTTTATTGACTGCAGATAAAATTATCACTTCTTCTCCTTACGAAAAATTAAGAAAAGAAAGATACAGTTCATTTGATTCTGGAAAAGGAAAAGATTTTTCTGAAGGAAAATTAAGCCTTAAAGATCTTTATACTATCGCTCACGAAAATGGAGAATTAAATCTTCAAAGCGGTAAACAAGAATTGTTTGAAAACATCATCAACCAATATATTTAATTGGTTTAGATTTTAATATTAAACCTAACAGGTTTTCAAGACCTGTTAGGTTTCTACAAAAAATATTTAGTGAGGCAAAAGATCTAAAAAGATTTGAATTTTTAAATATGATAGCTGTAAAACGTTAATTGTGTTTGAAATTCCTTTTTAGATGAAAATTGAAAAATGTGTATTAAGATAATGACCTATTTTTTGACTTTTGAATAGGAGAAAATAGATTGAAGGTTTAGTTACTATTTTCTTTCTATTAGGAAAGATTAGAATTTAAGTCAGTTTGATAAATTAGTAGTGAGTTCTATTTTATTAAAGGTTTTTTGAAGAGCGGAATCGATCGAAATGCACATTTTTTCTCGCTAGGATTTACTAGGAACTTTGTCAAAGTTTAAAACTTTGACAAAGTTTTTTTTACGCAAAATATTATTTAACCAAAAACCACAAAAACATGAAATTTTTTATTGATACTGCCAATCTTCAAGATATTGAAGAAGCGCAGGCTTTAGGCGTTTTAGACGGCGTAACCACCAATCCGTCATTAATGGCAAAAGAAGGCATTACAGGAAAACAAAATATCCTAAACCATTATTTAGCAATTTGTAATATCGTTGATGGTGATGTTTCTGCTGAGGTAATTTCAACTGACTTTGAAGGAATGGTAAAAGAAGGGGAAGAATTGGCAGCTCTGCATCCGCAGATTGTGGTAAAATTACCTATGATTGGCGACGGTATAAAGGCTTGTAAATATTTTTCTTCAAAAGGAATTCGTACCAATGTAACTTTAGTATTTTCTGCTGGTCAGGCTTTGCTTGCCGCTAAAGCAGGAGCAACTTATGTTTCTCCGTTTTTAGGACGTTTAGATGATGTTTCTACTGATGGAATGCATTTGATTTCAGAAATTAGAGAAATCTACGATAATTACAATTATCAGACACAAATACTTTCTGCTTCTGTGCGACATACCATGCATATTATCAATTGTGCCAAAATAGGATCAGATGTAATGACTGGACCACTTTCTGCAATAAAAGGTCTTCTAAAGCATCCATTAACAGATATCGGATTAAAGCAATTTGTTGAAGATGCCAAAAAGATGAATTTATAGTCTTTTTATTTCCATTTTTATAGTTCTAAAACTCCCTTCCAGTTATTTGGAAGGAAGTTTTTTTATGAAATAAAAGCAACCGATTGTCCTTTTTTTACCTTTTGTAAGAAATATATGGTTTAGAGTTTAAAGTATTGGTTTGCAGTTTGTAATTGCCTAAATCTCTCGTGTAATAAGGCATTAGCGAAGATTTGATATAAAATATTTTTTGGACGCTTACTACAACGTTTGAGTGGTTTTGGAAAAAATATTAATTTTTAACATTTTATATTTTTTTTAAGATTTCGAGTCAAACGATTTATTATCTCTAACGTTTTCGTGGAATGAAATACTGTTATTGATAATTAATTAAAAAATTACGATTATAAATATGGATAATTCTTTTTTAAAGTGATATTTTTTATAAAAAATTAACGCAACCGATTGTGTGTTGTTGTTTTTTACATATATTTGTTTTGACTATAAGAGATTGTTCATACAAAATTATGATTGAAACGAATTATAGTTCATTAAAAAGAAAACTAACTAAACCATACTATTAACTCATTAAACCAATTATTTATGACTAACTTTTTAATTACTAAAAGCAGATCTAAATACTTTAAGAATTTGGGGTTCTTGATCCTGATGCTCGTATTTTCTGCTGCAGTAAATGCGCAAATTACTGTTTCAGGTACTGTATCTGACAGCAGCGGACCAATACCAGGTGTAAATATTATCGTAAAGGGAACCAAAACAAGTACTGTTTCTAATTTTGATGGAACATATACGCTTCATGCTATTCCTGCAAATAGTATTTTGGTTTTCAGTTTTATCGGATACAAATCTTATGAGGTTTCGGTAAATAATAAAACGAAAATCGATGCTTTATTAGAAGAAAATCTTAATGACTTGAAAGAAGTTGTTGTTGTAGGATATGGAACAGTAAAAAGAGCTGATTTAACAGGAGCTGTTTCTACGGTAACTAGTGCAGCAGTCACGCAATCTGTTGCTACAACTATTGATCAGGTTTTGCAAGGTCGTGCAGCGGGGGTTCAGATCCAGCAGAATAGTGGTACGCCTGGAGGTAGTTCTTCGGTACGTATTCGTGGTATCAGTTCGATTACGGGTTCAAACGAACCAATTTATGTAATCGATGGTGTTATTATTGATGGTAATTCAGGTTCTTTAAATACTAATCCGCTTGCGGGAATTAACCCGAATGATATTGCTTCGATAGATATTTTGAAAGATGCATCAGCAACAGCAATTTATGGTTCGAGAGCTGCAAATGGAGTAATTATGGTTACTACCAAAACAGGTAGAAAAGGAGATTTGACTTTAAATTTTGATAGTTATGTAGGATGGCAGCAAATGCCAAAAGAATTGCAAGTGCTTAATTTAAGAGAATACGGGACGCTAAAAAATACTCGTGCAGATTTAGGAATTGTTCAGCGAGATAATACTTTCATCAGACCTGAACTTTTAGGAGAAGGAACAAACTGGCAAGACGAATTGTTTCAAACAGCTTTAATTCAAAACTATAATTTATCAGCTTCTGGTGGTTCTGATAATACTACTTATGCTTTAGGAATGTCATATTTTGATCAGGAAGGAACTGTGATTGGTTCTTCTTTTGATCGTTTGACTCTTCGCGGAGTTATCGATTCTCAGGTAAAGAAATGGATCAAAGTGGGAGTGAATATGAATGTTTTTAAAACAAATCAGGTTACAACAGTTAATGATGATTCTGTAATTTTAACGGCATTAAAACAAACTCCAAACGTAGCGGCACGTAATGCTGATGGAACTTTTGACGGTCCAGATACAACAGAATTCGTTCAGACAAATCCATTGGGAATTGCTTTACTAAAAGACAATCATTCAACAAACTATGGAATTAGAGGAAATGCTTATGCTGAAATTAGTTTTACAAAAGATTTAAAACTTAAAACGCAATATTCTATCGATTACGGTTTTGGAAATAATTATACTTTTAATCCATCTTATACTTTTGGCGCACTGACAAATGAAGTTAGAGAAGGATCAAGAACAAAATCTACGAGCGAAAATTGGATTTGGAATAATGTATTGAGTTATAATAAAACGTTCAATAAGCACAGCGTTACTGCAATGTTAGCTCAAGAAGTTCAAGAGCAAAACTGGGAAAGTCTTTATGGATACCGTTCAGGCTATTTAACAAATGGAGCAACGGACTTAAATGCTGGAGATCCTACGACAGCAAGAAATTCAAATTCAAGTTCTACAAGATCTCTAAGCTCTTATTTTGCAAGAGGAACTTATTCTTTCGATGATAAATACTTTGTAACTGGAACAATCAGAAGAGATGGATCTTCACAATTTGCTGAGGAAAACAAATGGGATTGGTTTCCATCTGCAGCTGTAGCATGGAAAATTTCAAACGAAAGCTTTTTAAAAGACAACAATACCATTAGTAATTTAAAATTACGTACAGGATGGGGAGTTGTGGGTAACTCAACAGTACCAAATAACGCGTACACTTCTGTATACGGAACTTCTGCAACAAACTGGGGAAGCGGGCAAATTGCTACAAATACGGCAAATCCAGATTTGAAATGGGAAAAAACAAATTCAACGAATATTGGTTTAGACCTTGGACTTTTTGATAATAGAGTAGAACTTACTGCTGATGTTTATTATAAAAAAACAGATGATTTATTATTAAGATTATCACTTCCAGCATACGTAGGAACAACTGGTCAAGGATCAACAACACCTCCATATGCTAATATTGGATCTCTTGAAAATAAAGGTTTTGAAGTTGTATTGAACACGCTTAACATGCAGAGAAAAGATTTTACTTGGAGATCTAATTTAAATTTTACTGTAAACAGAGTTAAAGTATTAAAATTAAATACAGAATCTGGAGTTTATGACCAGACTTTACAGCAAGGTTCTGATGTAACTGTGGTAACACGTTCAGCAGTTGGTCAGCCAATTGGGCAATTTTACGGTTACAAAGTTATTGGACGTTTTGAAAAAGCTACTGATTTTTATTATAAAGATGCAAGCGGAACGGTAAAAGCAACAGCATTGCCAGAAGGAATGCAGATTGGAGAAAATGGCGTTTGGATTGGAGATTATATGTTTGAAGATGTAAACAAAGATGGTGTAATTAACGAAAAAGATGCAGGTTACATTGGGAATCCAAATCCAGATTTCACATTCGGTTTTAATAATAGCTTTTCATTCTTAGGATTTGATGTGAGTATTTTATTTACAGGTTCTTACGGAAATGATGTTTTAAATTACCAAAGACGCTGGTTAGAAAATCCTCGTGAGAATACTAACTTATTAAAAACAGCATTAGGATATGCAGAATTGGAATTAATCGATCCAAACGGGCCAAACGATTATCGTAACGTGCAGATTGTTGGCGGAGATCCTTATATGCCAAGAATTGCAGCATCTTCGGCGGCTTCAGCTTCAAACTACCGTTTGAGCAACAGATTTGTTGAAGACGGATCTTATGTAAGACTTAAAAACATTTCTATCGGATACAATCTTCCTAAAGATTTATATTCTAAATACGGAATTTCAAATATCAAAGTGTATTCAAATATGCAGAATGTCTTAACCTTTACAAAATACAAAGGATATGATCCAGAAGTAGGTGCGATCAATCAAAACCTGCTTTTAAACGGTATTGATAATGGACGTTATCCTTCACCGATTACAACTACACTTGGAATAAATGTTAATTTCTAAAAACTGCACAATGAAAACAAAGAAAATATTTTACACGGCTCTAATTATTGCATTGCCATTTGTTTGGACGAGCTGCAGCGACATTTTAGACGTTGAACCAAATGATGTAATTACAAAAGAGAATTTTTATCAGTCTGAATCTGATTTTCAGGCGGCAACAGGACCTTTATACAACAAAGTTTGGTTCGATTTTAATGATAAATTCTATTACGGATTAGGAGACGGACGCGCTGCAAATATGTATGCACCTTTCTCAGACTACGTTTATCCTTTTACAGATTTAACAGAAACGGGATTAACAGGACCTTTGGTTTCGGCTTGGGGATCATTGTATAATGTGGTACAGCAATCAAATAACGTTATTATCGGAATATCTGGAAGTTCATTGAGTGATGCTGTTAAGAACAGGTATATTGCCGAAGCTCGTTTTATGAGAGGAACTGCTTACTGGTATTTAGCTTCTTTATGGGGAGATGTAATTATTTCGACAGATCCAAGAGAATTAGTTAAAAATCCAATTGTAAATAAAAATCCGCTAAAAGATGTTTTTGAATTCTCTATGCGTGATTTAGAATTTGCTGCAAAATATCTTCCAGAAACTGCTGGTCAAGCGGGACGTTTAACAAGATATAGCGCATTCGGAATGTTATCTCGTGTTTACTTATCATTTTCAGGTATAAGCGATAATCCAAACAGCGGAACACGCAGTCAAGAATATCTTGATTTAGCTAAAAAAGCGGCAGAAAAAGTAATGAGTTCTGGTCCATATAGCTTAATGGCAAATTATGAAGATTTATTCATGATTGACAATAACAATAATACAGAATCTCTTTTTGCTCTTCAATGGGTTCCAAACGGCGATTATGGAGTAATCAATACGCAGCAAGCTTATTTTGCATTAGGTTCTGATATTACGGGAGACGATGCAGCTTGGGGATATTGGACAAGAGCTTCTTACAATGTTTTACAAGAATATGAATCAAAAGATCTTCGCCGTAGAGCAACTTGGATGGGAGATAATGACTTTTATCCAGAAATTAATAAAGCAAACGGTGGTTATACAGTAGATCACAGCGCAGATTTCCTTACGGTTAAAAAAGGAGTTGTAGGTTCTACAAAAGACAATTCTAAAATTTCCCGTATGAATTCTGCTTTGAATACTTATATGTTGCGTCTAGCCGAAGTGTACTTAAATTATGCAGAAGCGGCTTTAGGAAACAATGCTTCAACTTCAGATGCAACAGCTCTTATGGTTGTAAACAGACTTCGCACACGCGCAGGCTTAGACCCAAAAACAACTTTGACTTATGCTGATCTTATTCACGAAAGAAGAGTAGAATTATGCATGGAAGGACAATACTGGTATGATTTAGTTCGAAGAGCTTATTACAAACAGCAAGAAGTAATCAACTATGTAACAGGACAAAACAGAGGAATAATTACTCCAATCTTGTACGATTCTGCAACCAATACAGTTACGGTTGACGATACAAAAAGTACAAGCCCAAGAGCAATTGGTGTAATCGACGAAACAATTTTCACACTTCCTTATCCAGAATCTGAATTAGTTCAGAATCCTTTATTGAGAGAAAGTCCTGTTCCGTATCAGTTTACAGAAGAGAAAATTAAAGACTTATTCTAGTTCCAGAAATAAAAAACTAAAAAATATAAATATGAAATATATTTTAAATAAAAAGTATTGGGCGCCAATTGCAATTCTAAGCATGATGGTTTTCGGTATGCTGTTTACATCTTGCGACAATGACGATTCAGAAGGTGGAGCAATTACGATAACGAAAGTATTTTTAGAAGATATAAATTCTTCTGTCCCAGATAGAGAAGTTAGTTTTGCCCGTTTAGGACAAACGCTGCGTATTGAAGGTTCTGGATTTTCAGGATTGAAAAAAGTATACATTAACGGATATTCAACTTATTTTAATGTTGTTTTTGTATCCGATAATTCGATGCTAGTTAGTGTTTCTGCAGATACACCTATTCTAGAAGCCGATCCATCAGTTAGAAATACAATTCGTTTTGCAAATAATTCACACGATTTTACATTCTCTTTTGAAATTCGTGCAGGACAGCCAGCTATTTCGGCTATTTCTAATACAATGCCAAATCCAGGCGAAACTATTACAGTTACAGGAACTGGATTGACAGAAGTAAGCAAAGTAGTTTTTCCAGGAAATGTAGAAGTAACATCAGGAATTACATCAGCAGAAGATGGTGAATCATTTACAGTTGTAGTTCCAAGCGGAATTTCAGATTTGGGAGGTTCAATATTTGCAGAAACTTCAAACGGAGGTGTTTACTCGCCAGCTTATTTCAATTTCAAAAAAGGATTATTATTGAATTTTGACGGACAAGGACAGCATGGATATTGGGGATCTGCAACAAGTATGATTCAGCCAGCAGATTTAGAATCAGCAACAATTGGAACAGGAAATACTTCTCAAGGAAAATATGCACCTAATCGTCCAGCGAGAGTTGCTTCTTTTGATGCGGCTAAAAACCGTTGTTCAGAAGTTTGGACAGCAGGAAACGGAGTAGACAATTGGAGAGCACAATTAACGCCTTATATTCCAGCTACTACACCATTAGATAAAGTAGCATTCCAATTTGACATTTATGTTCCAGACACATGGAAAGATTCAGGTTTCTTAAAAATATGTATGATCAATAATTTTAATGGAGGAGAATGGGCTGGAGCTTGTTACAATTATGTTCCGTGGATTATAGATGGAAAATCTGTAGGAGTGAGCACAACAGGATGGACTACAGTTACAATTCCGTTAAACAAATTTTATGCATGGTCTAAAGAAGCATTCACTTTCGAAACTGTTTTAGCTTATCGCGAAGCGGCAACCTATCAAAACTTTGGTATTTACTTCGAAAATTCAGATGTAAAACTATCAAATGTAACAGGATCTACAAGCGAAGTAGAATTTGCTTCAAAAGCAACTACTGTAAAAGTGTATACAGACAATTGGAGAATCGTGCCATTAGACACGCCAGTTTATAATGATTTCCCTAACTAAAAAATGACCAAAATGAAATACATAAAGATATTACCTGTAATTGCTTCATCATTGTTGTTATTCGCGTCTTGCGATGACAACTTGATGGAGTGGGGAAAAGACCCAGAACATGGAGAAATAACAGGAGCAGAGCTTCCTCTGGAATTGGTTGAAAAAATCAGCCGTTACGAACCATTAAAAAATTATTCTGATTTTAAGTTAGGAAACGGAATCGGAATTAGTTTATACATGAGCGATGCAACATATAGAAATATTGTCAATGAAAATTTCGATGAGGTTACGCCAGGTTACGAAATGAAACATGGTGCAATGGTAAACTCCAAAGGAGAAATCAATTTTGCAGATGTAGATGCTTTTATTGCCGCAACTAAAAGTGCTGGTTTATCGGTTTTCGGACATACTTTAATTTGGCATTCCAACCAAAATGCTAGTTATCTAAATGGTATTATTGCCCCAACAGTAATTCCAGGTTCAAGCGGAACAAATATTTTAGACTTAACCTCTATTAAAAACGGAACCTTTACAGGATGGGCTAGAAATAATCCAGGAAAAGGAATCGCAACAGTTGCCAATTCAGGATTAACAAGCACTTCTAGCGCAATTCAATTGCAGTCTAGTGCAAGTTCTTCAGCTGCATACAACCTTCAATTGACATCACCAAATGTGCCAATTGTTGATGGACATAATTATGAGATTTCATTTTACATCAAATCAGATGTTACGGGTAAAGGACGTATTTCTTTCAACGGATCACTTACAAATCAATATCCGTACAAAGATTGGTTTAGTACCGGAGGAAGCTGGACAGAAGCTTTTGCAACAACTTCTTCTTGGCAGCAAGTTAAAATTAAATTAGCTCCTGGCGATTTCAAAGCTGGAAGTGCAAGTTTTCAATTTAATTTAGATTTAGGATATCTTCCAAATGTAACTTATCTAATTGATGCTAATACACTTGCAGTTGTCGATCTTGATGCTGCGACAGCGGTAACCAATTTAGTAAGCAATGGTAATTTTAACTCAGGAATTACAGGATGGTCAAAATACAACGGAGCTTCAGATGCTTTAAGTCTTGCATCGGCAACAGACGCTTACGAAGGAAATGGAGCAATGAAAGTGATAAATGCAACAGATAATTCTGGAGGAGAATGGAAAACGCAGATTCATGGCGATTTTACATCAACTTTAACAGCAGGAAAAAGCTATACGATTTCATTCATGATTCGTTCAGAAGGTACAGGATCTGTTCGTTGTTCAACAACTGGAGGATCGGCACAATATCAAGGAAATCAGGCAACTTCTACAACTTGGAAATTAATTGAATGGAAAATAACTTCGGCTGGAACAGAAACAGGTTTCAACTTTGATTTAGGATTATTGGCAGGAACTTATTATATCGACAATGTTTTAGTAACTGATGGTTCAACATCTGGCGGAGGCGCTACAGCTCCAGTTACAATTGAGAAAACCGATGCCGAGAAAACGAAAATTATTGAAGATGCGATGACCGATTGGATTTCAAAAATGATGACGCATTACAAAACAAGTGTTTTTGCATGGGATGTTGTAAATGAGCCAATGAAAGAAGATGGAACGTTAAGAAATGGAACAGAAGGCGATACGGCATCAGATTATTTCTCATGGGTAAAATACTTAGGAAAAGATTACGCTGTAACAGCATTTAAACTGGCTCGCCAATACGGAAATTCTACAGATAAACTTTTCATCAACGATTATAACTTAGAATCTAGATTAGATAAATGTGACGGATTAATCGACTATGTAAAATATATCGAAAGCAAAGGCGGAACAGTTGACGGAATTGGAACGCAAATGCACATTAGTTTAACAACAGACAAAGATCAAATTGTTCAGATGTTCCAAAAACTGGCAGCTTCAGGAAAATTGATTAAAATCTCGGAGTTAGACGTAAGATTAGGAACAAACGCTCCAACCGTTGCACAACAAGCTTCACAAGCTGAAATGTACCAGTATGTAATCGATATGTACAAAAAATACATTCCTGCGGCTCAGCAATATGGCATAACAATTTGGGGAGTTTCAGACAATTCAAAAGAGCACGAATATTGGTTACCGGACGAATCGCCAAACCTTTGGGATGCAAATTATGTTCGTAAACATGCTTATAAAGGTACAGCAGATGGTCTTGCAGGTAAAGATGTAAGTAAAGACTTTTCTGGAGAGTTGGTTAAGTAGTAAGTTTTATTGTAATTTAATCCATAATATGACCCTGTAAAAGGGTTTTATTATGGATTATTTATTTTTTAATTTTTAAAAAGAATTAGAATGTATAAGCCTTTTAAAGATATTGTTTTTACTCTTTTTGTTATAGCGTCACAATTCGGATTTTCTCAAGCAAAAATGCCTCATTTGCAGCAAAAAGGAAATAAAACGCAGCTCATTGTTAACGAAAAACCTTTTATTATACGAGGAGGAGAATTAGGCAATTCTTCGGCAACCAGTATGGAAAGCATGGAAACCATCTGGCCGAAATTGACCGACATGAACCTCAACACAGTTTTAACGCCTATTTATTGGGAATTAATAGAACCACAAGAAGGCAAATTTGATTTTTCTTTAGTTGATGATTTGATTATTCGTGCGCGAAAAGAAAATCTAAAACTCGTTTTTCTATGGTTTGGATCTTGGAAAAATAGTATGTCCAGCCATGCTCCAGAATGGGTAAAATTAAACCAAAAGAAATATCCGCGAGTAAAAGATGATCAAAATAAAAGTCATGAAATTTTAACGCCTTTCGGCGAAAATAATCTTCAAGCCGATTTAAATGCGTTTAAAAAACTAATGACGCATATAAAAGATTTCGATAAGAAAGACCAAACTGTTATCATGATTCAGGTTGAAAATGAAATCGGAATGTTGCCCACGGCTCGTGATTATCATCCTTTAGCGAATGCGACATTTCAAAAACCAGTTCCAGATGAATTGATCAAATATTTAGAAAAAAACAAACAAAATCTGGTTCCAGAATTTTTAGAAGTTTGGAAGAAAAACGGATTCAAAACCAAGGGAAACTGGGAAGAAATTTTCGGGAAAGGACTTCATACCGATGAGATTTTTATGGCTTGGTATTTTTCTAAATTTACTAATACTGTTGCAAAAGCAGGAAAAGACGTTTATCCAATTCCGATGTTTGTAAACGCAGCTTTGAATGCGCCAGAAAAAAAGCCTGGACAATATCCAAGTGCAGGCCCATTACCGCATATTATGGATGTTTGGAAAGCAGCAGGAAATGCAATTGACTTTTTAGCGCCAGATTTTTATAATCCGTCATTCAAACAATGGAATGATTTATTTACGCGTCAAGGCGATCCATTATTTATTCCAGAACATCGTTTTGATGAAACAGCGCCGTTTAAAGGTTTGTATGCAATTGGACATTATGAAGCAATCGGTTTTTCGCCTTTTTCTATAGAATCTGTTGCAGATGCTAAAAAAGAACCTTTAGGCAAAATCTATGATTTAGTACAGCAATTAACGCCTGTTATTGAAGCCAATAGAGGGCAAGGAAAAATCGATGGTGTTTTATTAGACAAAGAAAATAATACGCAAATCATCAAAATAGGCAATTACGAATTCACTTTCAAACACGATTATACCTTAAATTGGTCAGATGGAGCAAAAGCTGAGGTTTGGCCAATGTCGAGCGCTATTATTATAGAAATTGGAAAAGACGAGTTTTATATTTCAGGTTCAGGAATTGTAGTAACTTTTAAGCCTCTAAAAGAGAATTTAAATGCAGGAATTCTAAAAACAGATCAAGGAAAATTTGAAAATGAAATTTGGAGAACCATAAGACATTTTAACGGAGATCAAACCCATCAAGGAAGACATTTGAGAATCTCAGTTGGCGATTACGAAATCCAAAAAATAAAATTATATACTTACGAATAAGATTTTCCATCCTAACAGGTTTCCAAAACCTGTTAGGTTTCAATTGAAAACCTGTATTTTTAATTTTAGAATGAAAAGTAATACCTAACAGGTTTTAGAAATCTGTTAGGATAATATGATTTTCTTACTGTAAAAAACATATAAGAATGAAAAAAATAATACTAGCATTTCTAATAACTTTTAGCATTAATGCTCAAATAAAACTTCCAAGACTTATTAGCGACGGAATGGTCTTACAGCGCGATACCAAAGTCAATATTTGGGGTTGGGCATCTCCAAAGGAAAAAATTGAACTTGATTTTAAAGGAAAAAAATACAACACGACAACCGCAGAAGACGGAAAATGGTCGATTCAGCTTCCATCGCAAAAAGCAGGCGGACCGTATGAAATGACTTTAAAAGCATCTAATACAATTGTTCTAAAAAATATACTTTTTGGAGATGTTTGGTTATGTTCAGGTCAGTCAAATATGGAACTTTCTATGGATCGACTGAAAGACAAATATCAAGACATTATTGCGAAATCGGAAAATTCGAACATCAGACAATTTTTAGTTCCAGATGAATATTATTTCGAAAAAGAACGAAACGACTTTTCTTCAGGGTCTTGGATTTCAGCAAATCCAATTAATGTCTTGCAATTTACTGGCGTTGGATATTTCTTTGCTACAGAAATTTACGAAAAGTATAAAATCCCAATCGGATTAATAAACAGCGCTTTGGGCGGTTCTCCAGCTGAATCTTGGATTAGCGAAGAAAACATTAAAAAATTCCCTGAATATTATCAGGAATTTCTAAAATTCAAAGACGGAAAACTCGAAAAACAAATCGACGAAAACGACCGAAAAGTAAATTCAGAATGGTACAAATTATTAAACAATACGGATCTCGGACTAAAAAATAAATGGGTAAATCCAACTGATATTTCTGATTGGAGAGAAATGCAAATTCCGGGTTATTGGGCAGATGGAGAACTTGGAAAAATAAATGGTTCAGTTTGGTTTAAAAAAGATTTTGTTTTAGAAAAAGTAAAAGAAAATCAGGCAAAATTAATTTTAGGAAGAATCGTCGATGCCGATTCGGTTTTTGTAAATGGACATTTTGTTGGAACAACTTCATATCAATATCCGCCGAGAATTTATTCTTTCAATACTAATGTTTTAAAAGAAGGAAGAAATGAAATCACCGTTCGCGTAATCAACAATTCTGGAAAAGGAGGTTTTGTAGTCGATAAACCATACGAATTAATTGTTGGCGACAAAACCATCGATTTAAAAGGAAATTGGAGATATAAATTAGGATCAAATATGCAGCCACTTCCCGGACAGACTTTCGTAAGATGGAAACCAGTCGGATTATATAACGCCATGATTGCGCCTTTAAAAAATTATCCAATAAAAGGTGTTTTATGGTATCAAGGCGAAGCTAATACTAAAAAACCATCTGAATACACAGCTTTAATGGAAACCTTAATTGCAAATTGGAGAACACAATGGAAACAGGAAAAACTACCGTTTTTATTGGTACAGTTACCCAATTTTATGGAACCAAAACCAGAACCATCCGAAAGCAATTGGGCAGTTTTAAGACAGCAGCAATCCAATGTTTTAAAAGTTCCAAATACTGGAATGGCAGTTGCGATTGATTTGGGCGAATGGAATGATATTCATCCATTAAACAAATATGATGTTGGACATCGATTGGCACTTCAGGCAAGAAAATTGGTTTATGGCGAGAAAAATTTAATTGCCTCAGGGCCAATTTTCGAATCGATGGAGCAAAAAAACGAACAGCTTATTTTAAGTTTTTCTTCTATCGGAACTGGTTTAATGAGTAAAGGCGGTAACACTTTATATAGTTTCGCAATCGCAGGTCCCGACGGAAAATTTGTTTGGGCAAAAGCAAATATTGAAGGCGATAAAGTTATTGTTTGGAATAATGAAATTAAAAATCCAGTAAAAGTGCGTTATGCTTGGGCAGATAATCCAGATAATGCCAATTTGTATAATAAAGAGAATTTACCGGCTTCGCCTTTTGAAGCAGAGTTGAAATAACTTTTAAGAAATGAGAACTTTGTCAAAGTTTTAAACTTTGACAAAGTTGTATTTTAAGTTATTCCATCCAGTTTTGTCATTTCGAGGAACGAGAAATCGCACTAGAAGGTCGACAAAGATTTGAGCTTTTCTTTGCGGAACTACGAGTGCGATTTCTCGTTCCTCGAAATGACAAATTTTACGATAAATAGTTTACTTCAAATTCTTCACCAAAATTTTCAAAAAAGCCTTTACCGCTTTTTTCTCATACACTTCTTTCAGAGAAATAAGCATTGCAGTTCGCGTCATATTTTCTCCTTTTATTGGAATAGCGTACAAATCTTTTTCGTCCTCAATTGTAGTTTTTGTTAAAATTGTATGCCATTTTCCAGTTTTAATCAGTTCCAGTAAAGTTGGAATATCGTTTATTTCAATGGTGACTTTTGGGTGTAAATTACTTTTTTCAAAAGCTCTGCTGATGAACTGAGTTGTGCTAAAACCGCCTGCAGGCATGGCAAGTGGCAACATACTGATTTCTTCCAGAGAAATTGTTTTTTTATTTTTTAAAGAAGTTTCAGAAGACGTAACCAAAGCCATTGGAGAAGTAAACAATTCCAAATATTTGAAATGAGCTTCAGAAGCAATTTCTTCGAAAGTCAGAATCACATCGAGTTGAAAATGATTCAGTTTTTGTATTAATTCCTGCGAAGTTCCAAAAATGATTTCGAATTGAATTTTCGGATATTCAGAGCTAAATAAAATCAAAGCTTTTGTAACGACATGACGTAAAGCGTACGTAACACCAATGGCAATTTTTCCTGTTTCGAGTTTATTTAAATCTTTTAATAATTGCAGTCCGTCAGAAGCTTTGTTTACCGATTGCTGCGCGTAAACCGAAAATAATTCTCCAGCTTCTGTCAATGTAATTCGTTTTCCAATTCGGTTAAAAAGCGGAACTTGAAGTTCATCTTCCAATTGTTTAATTTGTTGTGATAAAGTACTTTGACTGATATAAAGCGCAGAAGCAGCTTCAGTAAAATTCAGTAATTCTTTTGCTTTTAGAAAATATTTAAGCTGACGAAGTTCCATTTCTAAATCGGTTTTATCGATTGATTATATCGAAAAATAAGGTTTTACAAATATAGAAATTCTTAAGAACTTTGTTTCGTTCTAAAAATTACAGAAGAATAAAATGAAAATAATTGCTTTACAAGAAGGAAATTACATTGCTAATTCTAAAAAAGAATTTCAGCTTTTGACAGAAGAAACAACTGAATCGGGTTTAAAAATGGCAATTCAGCCTTTTCTTGTTATTACAGAAAATGATATTATTTTATTAGATTTCGGTTTAGGATTTGTAAACAATGGAGTTCCATTTATTTATGAAATGCTAAGAAAAAATAATATCGAACCTCAACAGATTACGAAAGTTTTGGTTTCGCATTTACATAAAGATCATATTGAAGGAATTGGTTATTTTGAAAATGATCAATTCATTCAAAATTTCCCGAATGCAAAGATTTACATTCAAAAACGAGAAATAGATTTTGCTTTAGAGCAATTGCAAAATCCGTCTTACGTTCCAGAAATATTAAATCAGCTTGAAAAACTACCGAATGTTGAATTGCTAAATGAAGACAGCGGACAAATTACAGATGAAATTTTCTTTGAAGTTTCGGCCGGGCATACAAAGTTTCATCAAGTATTTTGGATTAAGGCTGATGACGAAATTGTATTTTATGGAGCAGATGATCTTCCGCAAAAAATATATTTGAAAATGCACGTTGCCTACAAAACTGATTTCGATGGAAAGCGAGCAATGGAATCAAGAAAAAAATGGGAGCAGGAAGCAAAAGAACAAAATTGGAAAGTGCTTTTGTACCATGATATGAAGACGCCAGTTTTGGAGTTTTGAGATTATACTAGAATAAAGAATATGGAAGAAAGAGAATTACCAGCTTTAATAATTTATGGATCATTGGCGCCAGGCGAATCCAATCATTCGGTTATGGATCCGATTAAGGGCGAATGGAAAAAAGCGATTATAAAAGGAAAACTTCAAGAAGGAGGGTGGGGTTCTTCTTTAGGATATAATGGTTTTATTCCGATGAATTCCAAAGAAGCTGAAATTATAAAAGCATACGTTTTATTTTCAGAAGATTTATCTGCAAATTGGGATTATCTAGACGAATTTGAAGGTGATGGCTATACTCGAATTCAAACCGAATATGAGCTGGAAAGCGGAGAAAAAGGAATTGGATTTATTTATGCTTTGAACCAATAGAAAGGAAAATTCAGATTAATTATTTAGTCTGAATTTTTTTTTAAATGAAAATATAAGAAACAAAACACTCTTCACTTTTTCTTCTAACGAAGAGCGCAAAATCGAAAAAGCCTTTGTAATCTGAGCTTCAACAGTTTTGATAGAAACATCTAAATGTTCTGCGATTTCGATATTCGTTAAACCTTCTTTTTTGCTCAAAATAAAAACCTCTTTGCATTTTGGTGGTAAATTCTGAATCTCTTTATTTACGGCATTCAAAACCCTTTGGAAAGATTCAGAATCTTCTTCTTGAACAATTCCGTTTAAAGCATCGTGATATGATTTTTCAAGAGAAAACAAAGATTGATTTTTTCTATATAAATCGATAAACTCATTGTAAACCAATTTGTAAAGAAAACTTTTCAGAGAATGATCTGTTTTTAATCTTGTACGTTGTTCCCAAACTTTTATAAAGACATTCTGAACGATATCTTCGGCGCTGTAAACATTTTTCACCAAACTGTTGGCATACACACAAAGTTTATGATGATACGTGTCGATAAGATAGGTGTAAGCGCTTTCATCTCCATTTTTTAGAGACTCAATTAGTGTACTATTATCGCTGTAATCATCAATCTTCATAAAAACAAATATATAAATTAATAGTTTTTTAGGTCAAAAAGTGAGCTGAATTTCATAAAAAGACCTGCTTTTTTGCCTTTCTATTTGAAAATTATTACAAATAAAAAAGGAATAAAATGCAAATATAAATCTTTTACTTTATAATTTCCACCAAATTAGTCGAGTTTTATTGAGGGAAAAGACTTGTGAAAAAGAAAAAAATCAGTAAAATGAAAAAAACTTTATCAAATTGTTAGGGTTTTGTTTTTTGGCTTCGTAATAATATCAAAAAACGACTAAAATGACAGTAAAAAAGTCAGAGAGACTAATTGTTAAATTTATCACAAATCAGGCTTCTCATGAAGAAATTGAGCAGCTTACCGAGTGGTTAAAAGAAGAAGAGAATCAAATTGTATTTAAGGATTTTGTAAAAACGAATTATGCAATTGATACTGCTTTGAACTCTTTTGATTCTTCTGAAGTTAGAAAACAGCTTTCAGAAAGAATTGAAAAGGAAAATAATGTTTTTTCTAAAAGAAGATTTTCATCTTATTATAAATATGCGGCGATTTTGGTTGTGGCTCTTGGCGGATTTTATTTCTATAAAAATTCAAGTTCTGAACATGCTAGAAAAAATGTTATTGTACCAAGAGTAGATGAAATTGTTTTGCAATATGGTAATGGTTCTTCAGAAAACATTGATACTTCTGAAGAAAAAGAGGTAACAGATAAAGATGGAAATATTATTGGAAAACAAGAAAAAAATAGATTGGTTTATGATAAAGCTTTCGCTGAAGGAGAATTGGTTTACAATACTTTGAAAGTTCCTTACGGGAAAAAATTCGAAGTACAGCTATCAGACGGAACATTAGTGCATCTTAATTCAGGAACGTCATTGCGATATCCAGTTCAGTTTGGCAAAAACAAAAATAGACAAGTGTATCTGAGTGGTGAAGCTTATTTTGAAGTGAGTAAAGACAAAGCGCATCCGTTTACGGTTAATTCGCAGGAAGTTAATGTTGAGGTTTTAGGAACCAAGTTTAATGTAGATTCTTATACTAATAATGCGAGCACAGATGTGGTATTGGTTGAAGGAAAAGTTTCGCTTTATAAAGATCAGAAAACAAATGATAATCAGGTGTTTTTGACACCAGGATTTAAAGCTTCCAATTTAAAAGGACAATCCACTTTTAAAACAGAACAAGTAAATACAGATTATTATACAGCTTGGGTAAAGGGAAGTTTGGTATTTAAAAATGCTTCTTTTGATGATATTATTAAAAAACTGGAACGCCAGTATAATGTGACTTTCATAAACCGAAATAAAACATTGGGGAGAGAAATTTTTAATGCCCGTTTTGATAATGAACCAATTGAAGTGGTTTTGAAATATTTCAGTGACAGTTATGAAATTGATTACATTATTAATCAAGACAAAATAACGATAAAGTAAATTATCAATTAACAATTTATAATTAACAATTAAAAAGACGCCTATGTAACAAAAATCCAAAAATGAATAGGATCGTTATAAAAAAACCGGAAAATGCGCCAACATTTCCCGGTAGAGTGTATGCGGTCAGTTAATTAACCAACCAACATTAAAAAAAACATTTTAAAAGTATGAAAAAACTCTTGAACAAAATCAGGTTTGATAAGCCTTTTTTGAAATTTGATTTGAAAATGAAATTGACCACATTATTTCTGCTAACTGCCTTAAGTATAATGCACGCCGGAACCAGTTATTCTCAAAAAACCAAGATTTCTTTTAATGTCAATAATATGACTGTTGCAAAAGTTATCGAAAGGATTGAATATACAACAGATTATAGATTTGTTTACAATGTAAGATCTGTCGACTTAACTAGAGTAATCGACGTAAATGCGAGTGACACTTCGATAGAAGTTGTGTTAGGCAAAATTTTTAATAATACCAGTACCGATTTTAAAGTTTCTGGAAACCATATTATTTTGATGCCAAAAAAGACTTCTCCTGAAGTTAAAAAACCAGTGGCAGATTTTATTGTAAAAGGAAGAGTCACAGATGAAAAAGGAATGCCTTTAGTAGGCGCAGCAGTTGCTGATAATGGTTCTGGAAGAGGTGTAAATACCGATTTTAATGGAGAATATCAGATTATTGCGGTAAGCAGCGAAACTACTTTGGCATATTCTTATTTAGGATATGTTAGACAAGAAATTAAAGTTGAAGGTAGAAGTGTTATCAACGTTGTTTTAAAAGAAGACGTCCTAGAATTAGAAGGGCTTGTTTTGAAAACAGGTTACCAAGATATTTCTGAAGAAAAAGCAACAGGATCTTTCTCAAGTTTGAAAGCAGTAGATTTTAAAGAACAACGATTAAGCGGTTTAGATAAAATTTTAGAAGGACGTATTGTTGGATATCAAGATGGAAGAATTCGCGGTACAACTTCTATGAATACTAATGCTACGGCTCCTTTATATGTTATTGATGGTTTTCCAGTTGAAAATACTAGATTAACTCCTTATGCAACTATAGAAGAAAATCTTCCTAGTTTAAACTTAGAAGATATTGAAACAATTACAGTTTTAAAAGATGCTGCGGCTTCATCTATTTATGGTGCTCGCGCGGCAAATGGAGTTGTGGTAATTACAACTAAAAAAGCAAAAGCTGGAAAAACAAATATTTCTTTTTCAAGTAATTTAACCGTTACTCCTTATAGAAATTATACTGGAAACCTTACTGATTCTAATGATATTATTGGTTTAGAAAAAGGATGGGCAGATGGAAATCCGAATTTGAAAACTGCTAATGCAAGCACGTATGCGCAATCATTATTGAATAATGCGGTATATACAAGTTTAGGAATGCAGACTATTTTAAACGGTTATGCTGGAAATATTTCTCAAGCAGAAATGAACAGCCGTTTAGATCAGCTTGGAGGTCAAGGATATAAATATTTTGATGATATTGCTAAATATGCAAAACGCGACCAATATTTTATGCAGCACAACCTTAGTTTAGGAAAAGCTACAGAAAATAATACTTTTAATGCTTCTTTGACTTATAAAAATAATCAGTTTGAAGATATTTATACTGAAAATGAATCGGTTGGGATTAATTTGAAAAATACAACTCAAATTAACAGTTGGCTGTCTTTAGATTTAGGAACTTATACGAATTTTGGAAAAGGAGATACACAAAGTTATTTTGCCTCACAACCTGATTTTACTACAGGCCCAGGATATAAATATCAGCCATACAATCAATTGGTGAATAACGACGGAACTAATTTTGTTTCGACAGCTGCTTCTCGTTACAACAATTTTACGCTAAATTCTATGCAGACTTATGGTCTTTACAACATGGATATTACGCCAATGGATGAGTTTGGTAGAAATTTAGTTGAAAACAAAAGTTTCTTAAATAGGACTTTTGCTAAATTCAATGTAAAATTCAGTAAAGCATTTACATACAATGCAATGTTCCAATACGAATTTGCTTCAGATCGCGCTAGTCAATTATATGACAAAAATTCATATTATGTAAGAAGTAAAGTAAACGGAATGGTAACAATTGCCAATAACAAAGCCGTTTATAATTTGCCTTATGGAGACATTGTTAAAGAAACGAATCAGTTTTCTAATGCATATAATTTCCGTCAGCAGTTAAACTTCAATCAGACTTTTGCTGAAAAGCATGATTTTTCTGCTATTGCTGGTATGGAAATCCGTCATTCAAAACAAGAATATAACGATAACACGCGCTACGGTTACGATTCACAAACTTTAGGTTTTGCTCCAATAAATCAAGCCGATTTATTAAAAGTATACGGAACTGTTTTTGGCGGTTATATGTCGCAAAGCGAATTTTCATTAGAAAAAGAATTACAAAACCGTTACGTTTCAGTATACGGGACTGGAGGTTATACTTACGATAGAAGATATACGCTTTCAGGAAGTATTCGTTGGGATCGTTCTAACCTTTGGGGAACAGACAGTAAATATCAAAATAAACCAACTTGGTCAACTGGAGCAGGATGGAATATTGATAAAGAATCATTTTTTGATGTTGATTGGGTAGACGGACTTAAACTTCGTGCTTCTTATGGTATAGGAGGAAACGTTGCTAAAGATTCTGCGCCATATTTAACAGCATATTACAATTCTAACTCAAATGTTGGAGGAAATCAAGGAACGGTAAGTAAGCGACCAAATCCTGAATTATCTTGGGAAAAAACAACTACAACAGATATTGGTTTAGACTTTTCATTTTTCAAAAGTAGATTAAGCGGAACTTTTGATGTGTATAGAAAAAAAGGACAAGATTTATTAGCGAGCAGTCAAGGAATTCCAACAGAAGGATGGGGTTATTCTACTTACACGCTTAACAACGGAGCAATGACCAATAAAGGTGTCGAAGTAACTTTGAGAGGAACTATTGTAAAAACACCTTCATTCTCTTGGGATGCAGCGGTTTTATATGCTTACAACAAAAACGTGGTGGATTACGTAAACGTAACAGCTCCAGTTTATTACCTTCAGTTAGATTACCCACAGGCTTTTCCAAGAGTTGGAACAAGTTTTAACTCTATTTATGGTTACAAATGGGCTGGATTAAGCAGCACAGGAATTCCTCAAGTTTATGATGCTTCAGGAACTGCAGTAAAATACAATCCGGGACAAATTGATGCTATCAAAGATTATGGCTCAACAGTTCCTACGCAAAGCGGATCTTTCCATACTTCGGCTAATTATAAAAACTTCTCACTTTCGGCACTTTTCATTTACGAGTTAGGGCATAAAATAAGAAATACTTTCTTGCCAATGCTGAATAATACTTATAATAGTGCAGCAGGAGGTTACATAACCAATATTTCTGTAGTAAACAATCATATTGCAGATCGTTGGATGCAGCCTGGAGATGAAGCTTTCACAAATGTTCCAAGAGCAGTTTACGAATATGATCCAGAATTTAGTTCAGATTCTCGTACTATTTATTCGTATGCAGATATTAATATTCTAGATGCATCAAATGTGAGATTAAGCAACATTTCGCTGTCTTACCAAATGCCAAAAGACATTATTAAGAGAGTAAAATTAGATGGTGTACGTTTCAATTTAAATGCAGAAAACGTATACACTTTTGCAAAAAGCAGAGATGCTAAATATTTGCTAGGTGGCTTTCAATCTCCAAGCTTTGTTATGGGCGTAAATGTTAATTTCTAATTTATAAAGACTAGACGATGAAAAATATATATATAAAGATAGCGTGCTTCTTAGCTTTAGGATTGACTTTTGCCTCTTGCGAAGATTATTTGAGTGATATTCCTAAAGGATCAAAAACACCAACAACATTAGCTGATTATGAAGCTTTTCTACGCGACGAGTATACTAACCACAGAGTTGATATTACTGGCGCTTCACAATTATTAAATGACCAATATGTAACTGTTGCATCTTTAGCAAATAATAGATTGTATAATGCACTTTATATGTGGGATGAAAATGCAGACCGAATTGCTTTGAAAGTATCAGATGAAACAATGTATTATTCAAGTTATGCGGGAATTTCGACTTTTAATTTAATTATCGAAAATGCATTAAATACTACGCAAGCAACTGATGACGAAAAAAGAGTAGTGTGGGCAGAAGCAAAAATACTGCGTGCCATGAATTACTATAATCTGGTTAATTTTTATGCAGATACTTATGTAGCGTCTACAGCTTCAACAAAATTATCAGTTCCGTTAATTACTAGTGCCAATATTAATGCGCCAAGTAAGCAAGTAACGATTCAAGAAATGTATGATTTTATCTTGAATGATGTTAAAGAAGCTTTACCGTATTTGCTAAAAGTTTCACAAACTGCTTTACATCCAAATTTAGGAGCAGGTTATGCATTTTATTCAAGAGTTTATCTTCAAATGAATAACTATACAGAAGCTTTAAAATATGCAGATTTAGCATTGGCTGAAAACAATCAATTGTATGACTGGATTGGATATTACAATGCAAATAAAACGATTATAGATCTTCCAAATTCGTACACTACGACAACATCTCCAATGGGATACAATTATGTAGAAAACTACACGTACCGTCATGGTACTTATTCTAGTTTAACAACAGAAAATAGTATTCCTGTTGAGCGTGCACAACGTTTTGAAGCTGGAGATGCGCGTTTTATTTCACGTTGGAAACTTTATACTGTTGGTGCCGAAACGTATTACAGAAGAACTTTGTCTGGTGCTTTTAATTTTGGCGGAATCACAACGGTTGAGGTTTATTTGATTAAAGCAGAATGTCTGGCGCGTGCAGGACAAATCAGTGAAGCATTAAATGTTTTAAATACAGTTCGTAAAACTCGTATTCTTCCTCCTTCTTATCAAGATATTTCGACTGCAGATAAAACAACTGCTTTGAAAGCTATTTTCAGAACAAAAAACAATGAACTTACTAACACGCTGATTCCTTTTGCAGACGCACGCCGTTTAAATGCAGAAGGCGTTTACACAGTTAGTTTTACAAAAGTAGCAAACGGAACTACTTACACGTTATCTTCAGATTCTCATTTATGGACAATGCCATTTCCACAAGGTGCTACAGCAAACCCAGGAAACGGAACAATAACACAAAATGTAGACAAATAATAATAGAAGCTTCCTGATTAGATTTTCCCGAAAGGGAAGCTTTTTTCTAAAATATCAATCAAAAATGAAAGCAATTAAATCTAAAATATTAGGCTTGTGCATTTGCTTGTTTATGGTTTCATTAAACATTCAGGCGCAAAAGAAAAAAACAGCGCCAGCGACGGTTTCTTCTTATACAATTGAAGGAAATATCACTGGTTTAGCAGATGGAACAGCTGTAAAATTAGTTCCAGGAGCAACGCATACTTCTGAACTGCCAGTTGCTGAAACAACATTAAAAGAGGGGAAATTTACTTTCGAAGGAAAACTAAAAGAACCTCGTTTTTTCTATGTTGTCTTTGGTAAAAGCAAAGGAAATATTTCTGTAATGGTCGAAAATTCAAAAATAAAAATTACAGCGGCTGGCAAAGTTTCAGATAAAGAAGGAGAATGGATTTCTTTTAAAGATGTAGTAATTACTGGTTCTAAATCTCACGATTATTATGTTAAAGAAACCGCTTTTAAAGAAGAATTGAATAAAGATTACGAAGCATATCACGTTGGAATTAACGAACTAAGTAATTTAGCTGGAAAAGCAAAAAAAGAAAACAACAAGAAATTATTGGATTCTGTTTACAGCACGGCTCAATGGAAAAAATTTGAAGCAGACGAAAAAGCATTTTTTACGAAAGTAGAATTGTTGTCAAAAAATTTGATTGAAAAACATAAAACCAATTGGTGGGGACCATTTTTCATGATGACTTCATACAGTTATTTTACTCCAGAGCAAAAACCAATTTATGAGCAGTTTTCAGAAGCTGCGAAGAAAAGTTACTACGGTCAAATTCTAGACAAAGATTTGAATCCGAAATCTTTAGTGGGAACAAGTATTGCCAACTTTGGGTTAAAAGATAAAGATGGAAAAACTTTCAATGCAAAAGATATCGTTGCAGGGAAAAAATATATTTTGGTTGACTTTTGGGCATCTTGGTGCGGTCCATGCCGAAAAGAAATTCCGAACTTAAAAACAGCTTACGCTGAATATTCAAATAAAGGATTTGAGATTTTAAGTGTTTCAATCGATAAAGACGAAAAAGCTTGGCAGAAAGCATTAGTACAAGAAAATATGCAATGGCACAATCTTCTTGACGACGATAAAGTGAGCAAAGCATTTAATGTAAAAGCAATTCCAGCAACTTATTTAGTAGACGGTAAAGGTGTAATTATCGGAGAAAACTTGAGAGGTGCAGAATTGGAAGCAAAACTGAAGGAACTTTTGAAATCTTAGTTTTTTTAGTCGCAGTTTTCAGTCTCAGTCTCAGTTGATAACTGAAAATTGCGATTGAAAACTCAAAAAAAAAATCGCAATCTAACAAACAAAAAATATAACATGAAAAGTACAATTTTAAAATCAAGTTTACTGGCCTTAGTCCTTGCGACGGCAGTAACTTCTTGTGCAAAAAAAGAAGGATATACAATCAACGGAACAATTGCTGGATTAGATAAAGGAACAGTATATCTGGAATATGCAGATGAAAAAGGCGATAAAAAAATCATCGATTCTGCTGAAGTAAAAGAAGGTGCTTTTACTTTTAATGGAAAAACGGGAGAGCCTTTATTTCATACTTTAAAAATAAAAGGACAAGAATACGGAGCATATTTTCTTTTAGATAATGAAGATATTACTATTGAAGCAAAAAAAGATTCAGTTTTTAAAGCTAAAGTAACTGGAGCTACTCAAAACGGATTCTACAAATCATACTACGATAACGAATTTAAAAAAATACAAGCAGTTGCGGGTCCAATTTATAAATTATCTGATTCGCTGACACAAAGCGGAAAAGTAAAATTGACTCCAGAACAACAAACCATGATGGATAAAAAATGGAAAGATCTTGGCGCTTTCGCGGATGATCTAACAGACAAATTCATCAGAAAAAATAAAGACAATCTGGGAGGAGCTTTAGTAATCGAAGACCGAATTGTGTCTTACGGAACTCCTGAAAAAGTAAAAGAATATTACGGAATTTTATCTCCAGAAATTCAAAAATCATTCTACGGAAAAAAATTAAAAGCTTCTATCGATCTTAACGAAAAAACAGCAATTGGCGTTGCTGCTCCTGAATTTTCGCAAACTGATGTAAACGGAAAAGTAGTAAAATTATCAGATTACAAAGGGAAATATGTTTTGGTTGATTTCTGGGCAAGCTGGTGCGGACCATGCCGTAAAGAAAATCCAAATGTTGTTGTGGCTTACAAAACCTATCACGACAAAGGATTTGATGTTTTGGGAGTTTCTTTAGACGATAAAAAGAATCTTTGGGAAAAAGCAATCGAAAAAGACGGTCTAACTTGGACTCATGTTTCGGATTTAAAGGGATGGCAAAATGAAGTTGCTGTTTTATACGGTGTAAAAATGGTTCCAACAAACTACTTAATCGGACCTGATGGAAAAATCGTTGCTAAAAACCTTAGAGAAGCTGAATTGCAATCTAAATTAAAGGAAATTTTCAGCAAATCGTAAATAAGTATTCAGTCGCAGTTTTCAGTCTCAGTCTCAGTCTCTGAAAACTGCGACTGCGACTGAAAACTAAAAAAATCTCTCAAAAAAATGAAAAAATACATCTTTCTGGGCTATTGCTCATTAGCTTTTTGCGCCTTTATGTCAGCGCAGAATAAATCCGTGAATTTTAAGAAAATTAAAGAATTAGGCGGAATCGAAGAATATTTATATCAGCCAAACGGAATGAATGTTTTGCTTTTGCAAGACAATGCTTCGCCAGTTGCAACTGTACAAATTGTATATCGTGTAGGTTCTAAACATGAGGTTTTAGGAAATACAGGATCAACGCATCTTTTAGAACATTTAATGTTTAAAGGAACTCCAACTTTCAACAAAAAAAATGGAAACACAATTACTGATGTTTTACAAAATACAGGAGCACAATTAAATGCGACAACTTGGTACGATCGTACGAATTATTTTGAAACGCTTCCGAGTGATAAAATCGAATTGGCACTTCAAATTGAAGCCGACAGAATGCGTAATTCTTTATTGACAAAAGAAGATAAAGAAGCAGAAATGACGGTTGTTCGTAATGAATTTGAGCGTGGCGAAAATAACCCGAATGCTTTATTAGATAAAGAAATCTGGGCTTCTGCCTATATTGCGCATCCATATCATCATTCAACAATTGGATGGAAATCGGATATTGAAAACGCTCCAATTGAAGTTTTAAAGAATTTCTATAATACCTATTATTGGCCAGATAATGCGACTTTAACCATAATTGGAGATTTCAAAAAAGACAATGTTTTCGAATTAATCGAGAAATATTTCGGAAAAATTACAAAAGCGCCAAAAGTAATGCCTCAGCCTTATACAGAAGAGCCTCAGCAATATGGCGCGCGTAAAATTGTGGTGAAAAAACCGGGAGAATTAGGCGTTGTAAATAAAGCCTATAAAATTCCTGGAGCTTTACACGAAGATCTTCCTGCTTTAAATATTCTAGCTCAGATTATCGGTTCTGGACCTTCAGCAATTTTAAACAAAACTTTCGTTGACACTCGTTTAGGAATTTATTCTTACGCAAGTGCTACAAACTTTAAAGAAGTTGGACTTTTCACAATTGGTGTTGGTTTTCCAACTACTTCAAAACACGAAGATATTGATGCTAAAATCGGCGAAGTTGTAACTAAAATTCAGAAAGAAGGTGTAACTCAAGATGAGGTAAATCGTGTTGTGGCAAAAATCAGTGCGCAGACAATCTTAGCTCGCGATGGTTCTGGAGTAATTGCATCGGCATTAAATGAAGCGATTGCTGCTGGCGATTGGACAGATTATATTACAGGAGTTGACCGATTGAAAAAAGTAACTCCTGCCGATGTTTTGCGAGTTGCGAATAAATATTTGATTGAAGACCAAAGTACGACAGGATATTTTATTCCGAAACAAGCGGGTTCTCAAAATAAAGATCAAGCTCAGGCAAATAATTTTATGCCAGAAAATGGTCCATTTTATTACAGACATCCAGAAAATGGACATGTTCATGAAGAAAATAAAGCAAATTCATTTTTACTAAAAAATACTACGGAAGAATTTATTTCTGAAGAAACTTTGATAGAAAAATCAGCTTCTGCTTTCAAGAGAGAAAAAGTGTCTGGAATTGATGTGGTTTCAGTAAAAACTTCAGCTAAAGATTTTGTTACGATCGCAGCAAGTATTTCGTTAGGAAATTATGCAAGCGAAACTAAAAATGATGTTATTCCAGCTTTAACGGCAGCAATGTTGTCAAAAGGAACAACGTTGAATGATAAATTTAAATTTTCAGAAAAACTTCAAAAATTGGGAGTTACATTAAACGTAAATGCTTCGACTTTCAAAATCAATATCGGGTTTAAATGTTTGAAAAAAGACTTAGATCAAGTAATTAATTTATTGGCTGAAGAATTGAGAAATCCATTATTTGATGCTAAAGAATTCGAAAATTTAAAACAGCAATTTATTGGAAATACACAGCAGGATTTAAATGATCCAGGCGAAAGAGGAGACATTGCTTTATCTCAGGCAATTTATCCGAAAGGAAATCCAAATTACAGTTTAAGTGTTGAAGATAATATTGCGAATATTAAAAACGCAACTTTGGATGAAGTGAAAGGTTTTCATAAAAAATATTTTGGAACGGCTTCAATGCGTTTGGTAATTGTGGGAGATACTGAAGGAGCAAACTTAAATGCATCATTAAAAAAATCATTTAAAAATTGGAATGGTGGAGTTACTGAAAAACTAAAATTTGAAGAAGCTTCAAAATCAGCGGCAAAAACAGAAGTAGTTACAATTCCAGAAAAACCAAGTGCTGAATTATATATCGGACAATTTACAGGTTTAAAAAGAGCCGATGCAGATTATATTCCGTTTTTTATTGGAAATTATACTTTAGGAGCTGGTTTTGCAGGACGTTTAATGCAGACTGTTCGTGATAATGATGGTTTAACATATAGTATTTCTTCTGGTTTAGGAGGAAATATTGAAACTGGAGGTTATTGGTTTGTAAACGCATCTTTCAATCCGAATTTATTTCAAAAAGGTCTTGACGCCACAATGGTTCAAGTAAATAAATGGGTAAAAGACGGAATTACAGCTGAGGAATTGGAAAACAAGAAAACCAATTTAATTGGAAGTTTTAAAGTTGGAATGTCAACTACAAACGGAATGGCAAGAACGATTTTAAGTTTTATCGAAAGAGGTTTAGAGCCAAATTACATCGAACAATATCCAAACGATATTCAAAAAGCAACTTTACAGCAAGTAAACGATGCAATTAAGAAATACGTTCAATTGGATAAAATGATTGTCATCAAATCGGGTTCTCTTGATAAAGATGGGAATCCTTTGAAATAGTTTTCAGTCTCAGTTTTCAGTCTCAGTCTCAGTTAGGGAAACCAACTTTGTCAAAGTTTAAAACTTTGACAAAGTTATACACTGCGACTGCGACTGCGACTGCGACTGCGACTGCGACTGCGACTGCGACTGCGACTGCGACTG
>Ga0160502_100263_pt1 | contig 51381 bp, 46 predicted proteins | sample DIDnMG_14_FD_108237 | JGI IMG/M metagenome (GOLD analysis project Ga0160502, IMG submission 108237) | Enriched soil microbial communities from UW Madison campus, WI, USA - DID2933_E24_Xylan MG | ecosystem: Environmental > Terrestrial > Soil > Unclassified | place: USA: Madison, Wisconsin... | reverse complement strand
TCTTACTGCTTCTTCTTTAAATGCTTTGTCGTACCGATTCATGGTCTCCCGTCCCCTCGTTAACTTTCATTTTATTTCATACGAGGGTGTTTTTCGACTGCATTTTTATCGTAGCACTCCATACTTACAAAATGATAATTAAATTCCTATAATATACAGTAGTCGACTAGATAAATGGGCGCCCAGTATACGATTAACAAATGTAATCATTAATATTTGCTAATTACAAAGAGAGGAAGGATATTTTGAAGAAAAAGTTATTGGTACTGACATTGTCACTTGGTATAGTTGCATTCTCTTCTGTTGCTGTCTATCAGTCAGGCACAACAAGTTTAGCTCAGCCAGCAGTTGCCTCCCAGCAAACGGGCACACTCGTAGCCCATTCTAGTGAGGCCACACCAGAGGCCGTATGGGGAGCAGTGGCTAAAGGAGCGACGAAAGTTGCACAAAAAGCAGTGTTCTATGCCAAGGAAGCATATAAAAATAATACGACTCAATTGTCTGAGGTAACTCGTAATGCTTCCTTCTGGGCGCTAGGGACTGAAACAACTTCGGACAACCATTCCGGAAAACTAGATGTCATATTTGATAGGTAGAGAGAGCGTTGTTTTATATACGATGTAATCTTTAGTGTAAGAAAGGGTACAGGGTGCGCGCTCTCTGTTCCCTTTCTACATCAAATTCGGGGGGGGGGTGTAGAGATGTCTGCCAGACGCGCAGGCTTATACGCGATTACTATGATTCTGACATTGGCGGTTGTTATCCATTTCTTGATTATCGCGCTTCATGCAGGACCTGTGAACCCGATTTCGCTCCGATACAAGGCATTCACAGATAGATATACGAGTCATTTATTCCAACAGAATTGGCATTTATTTGCCCCAGATCCTGTCTCGCATAATCTTAGATTATATGTCAAGGTGAGATATGTGAAAGAAGGCGATTCTCAGCTTGCCGAAAGTGAGTGGTTCGATGTTGCCGCTCCAATGCTGGATAGAAATGACCAGACGCTATTTTCTCCTTATAATCGGCTGGTGAGGGTGCATACCGGCTATATTCATCATCTGAATCTGGGCGGCAAGGATGATCTCACATACCGGCTGCTGAGTAAAACTGAGGAGAGATTAGGGGATTTGAAGCGGGAGGATGTTCTGAAGGAGGATACCACCGTGAATCGGGCAGAGGAGGCGTTGTATCGCTATGCTTCCAGTTATGCGTACTCTGTATTCCGAACCGAACGACCTGTCATGGTTCAGTTCAAGGTGGGACAGATCGCGGCGGTGCCTTATTCCAAAAGAAAAGATTCAAATCATCAGCAGATAGAGCAACAGACTCTATACGAATGGAGGGAGATTACTGAGAATGTTATCCCGATATTATAATCTGGTTTCGACTGAACGATTTCTAGTCGGAACGAGTCTGTTTCGGATTGCGGCAGGATTGTTATTGTTGTATCATTACCTCATTTTTTATCATCAACGTTACTTTCTGTATAGTGCACAAGGCGTTAACGACTATCCTGCTGATTTTATCAAAGGGACCTTTTCTTTATATAATTTTCACTCCTCGTTGACCTATTTTGACTTCATTTATCATGCGGGGATTGTGGTGGCTTTCCTCTATCTCCTTGGATATAAAGGGAGGATTATCTCCGTCATTAATTTTGTTTTCTACTATTCGTTGTATGTGCGAATGTTTCAAATCAGCGACGGCGGAGATAATATATTCATTATTTGCCTGTTCTTCCTGCTATTTGCGAATTGCAGTGCTTATTTTTCTATAGACTCTTTGGCTGCCAGTAGGCGTTCATCAAGAGAGGGCTCCTTCCGGCATGTCTTGGCTACACTGCTGCATAATTTCGCGGTTGTGTGCTGTATTATTCAGTTGTGTATTCTCTACCTGTTTTCGGGAATGTATCAGCTAATGGGTGAGCTATGGCAGAATGGAACATCCATGTATTACATAGCGCAAGTAAGGGAATTCAGTCGTCCGATGTTTCGGAGCCTGACGGAAAATTTCTTGGAACTGACAATTGTGATGTCCTATGCGAGCATTCTGGCTAAGTTTGCATTCCCTTTCACTATTATGAGTAAGCGGGCGAAGCCAATTATTGTAGGCATCATGGTAGCATTTCATATCGGGATTGCAATGAATATGGGGCTTCTATCCTTCTCATTCGTCATGATTATATTGGAACTGCTTGTCTTCACAGATCAGGAATATAAGCGATTGGGAAAACGGATAGTGACACATTGGCGGAGCATGGAACTTCAAGTCAGGAGAAGAACCCGCAGGTGGGGTCATGCTCGTCTAAGCTCGCATCGCATTGCTGTGTTTTTTGATGGATGGTGTCCGATGTGCAGGGGTATTAAGAATAGCTTCCAACGTATGGATTACTTCCGGTTATTGCAGTGGGTTAATTTTCGGGACACCGCCGCACAGACATACGGCATCGCCCCTGCTGAACTAGAACAGAGGATGCACAGCATGTCATTGAGTGAACCGTATATTGTTCGCAGTGGAATCCATTCCTTCATTCAGATGACGTTACGTCTCCCGCAGCTGTGGTTGCTAGTGCCTGCATTAACGATGGCGGATAAGTTGCGAATCGGTCATATTGTGTATGACTATATCGCATCCCGAAGATCGCTGGTTCCTGTGAACCACTGTGATGAGGACTCCTGTCAAATTATATACACGAGGTGACCACATGAAGATTCTTATCCTTATGGGCATCACGGCTGTTATAGGAATGATTGCATTTGTAATACTGGCCTATGTGATGAAGAGGCGTGATCAGGCAAAGACAGAACACGATGTTCTGTCTTATCTACAGCAGCATCCCGACCAGGTATCGCTATGCTTGATTAAGGATGGGGAAGAAATGATCGGCTATCATGCAGACCGTCGTATGCCCCTGGCAAGCGTCTGCAAGATTATTGTGGCAGTAGAGTTCTCGAGACAGGCCGCCTCCGGACAGATCGACCCCCATGAGGAGGTGCCGGTTCAAAAGTTGTTGCAATATTATATCCCCGATTCAGATGGCGGAGCGCATGATGCTTGGCTGAACTCGTTAAGAGGCAGTGCGGATGCGCCTCCTGATAAGGTGACATTGCTTGAGGTAGCCCAGGGGATGATACAATTCAGCTCTAATGCCAATACAGATTACCTTCTGAGTGTTCTTGGGGTTCACCAGATCAATCAGACCTTGATCCGTCTGGGTCTTCAATCACATGACAAGTTATTTCCGTTATCCATCGCATTTACTATACCTGCCTACCTTAATCAGAGCGATCCGGCATCGGCAGCTTTGCTGACGGAGAGACTCCGGGAGATGTCGGCTTCGGCCATTGGAGAGATCGCATGTGAGCTTCACCTGCAAATTCAAAAGGATGGGGATCAGCGTGTTATCCCGCCATCCCACCATAAAATTACTCGACAGCAGCATGTGCAAAGAGCGGTGTCAGAGAAGCTTCCTAGAAGCACTGCAAGAGAATATGCACAGCTCATGAAGCGGATATATGGTGACGAAACCCTGTTACCTCCGAAGGCACGGCAATTATTTAGATCCATTATGGAACGAAAACTTCGGGAGGGCTCTCCCTTCAACTATATGTGCCACAAAGGCGGCTCCACCATCTCAATTATAAATGAGGTCGTGTATGCTGAAGATCGACAGGGTCGAACGGTTGAGGTAGCCTTGTTTATGCATAATTTTAATCCAACAGACAGAACATGGCTGAATGCCAAGTTGGATCTGTTTATTCGGGGGTTGCTGGTTGATGAGCAGTTCGTTCACCAGGCCAGGCGAGCCCTTCAACCGCAAGCGGGGTAATCAGGCATGGAGGAATCGATCTGGATGCTGATTATCTGGTTCCGTCTTATTCTGCTACCTGCCGTGCTATGTATTCTATTGTGGAGGTACCCCTTTCGGTCTCGAGTCTCTTGGTGGGCACATAGCATATTTACTTTGAGTTGGACCGTCTCTAACTTTGTATTTATGGAGTGGTCTGCTCTTAGCTACTACCTCAGATATATAACAATCATAATAACGATTATAACGGTGGTTGTGTCGTACAGCAGATTCAGAAAACGCACCCCGTCTCATAGTCATCCTTCATTCAGAAGGCTGCGGGCTTGGGGGAGTGGGCTATACTTGCTAGCGGCTATGTACCAGTTCTCTGCTTTGCTGTTCATGATCCCGTTGATACGCGAGGATTCGCCTGGGGCGTCTGCTGCTCATCTGGTATTTCCTCTGCGAGGTGGCCCGTACACAGTGCTGCATGGGGGCAATCATGTGAGTCTCAATTATCATTACGCACATGATAACCAGAAGTATGCTGTTGACATCATAGCTTTAAATCATTGGGGAAGAAGACAACCACTGGCTGGCTGTCATAGCAATACGGATTGCTATCCTATCTTTGGGGAGACAGTCTATAGTCCAGCATCTGGAGAGGTCATTCAGGTCTATGATCAGAGTGACGATAACGGGATTGACCCTAATAATGGCTCTACAGCCAGTAGGAAAAGTGCGAATAACGCCATCGTCATTCAGTTCGGGGATTACTACATCTATTTGTTGCATATCCAGCAGGGGAGTGCACTTGTAAGAGAGGGAGATTGGGTGGAAGCGATGCAACCGATTGCCAAAGTGGGTAACTCAGGTAACAGCAGCGAACCGCATCTTCATATCCATGCAGCCAGAGTGGAGCAGGGAGAACTGCTTCCTGTACCGATGTTGTTTGGTGATATTGCACTCAAACGCAATGATCTCATCTGGAATGGGGAAGTGTGGTCAAGGTAGTGGTTGAAGGATGGGCATATGAATATGAAAAGAGGGTCCATGTGAAAAAAATGATTGCGGCATTGTTGACCGTTACGGTTACGGTGCTACTCGCTGGTTTCTTCTTCTTGATCCGGGGGGGCTCAGAGCCGCTGTCCCAAGGATGGGAAGAACGGGTAGTCGAAGGAAGAGGCGGCTATAAGATCGCCCAGATATTCATTGAAGGGGAGATCACTTCGGTGAAGGGAAGCAATGATACGGTACAGCAGCTTAAATTGGCGATGAATGATCCACAGGTTAAAGGAGTGGTTGTGCATGTTAATTCCCCAGGAGGAGATGTTGTAGCCTCCGACCTCATCTATAGAAGGATGATCCAGCTCCAAGAGAGCGGTCGCCTCGTATATGCAAGTATGGGTGCCGTGGCAACCTCAGGTGGGTATTATATATCGGCTCCGGCTGATAAAATCTATGCTAATCCTTCGACGATTACCGGGAGCATCGGAGTGGTGATGGCATTGACAAACTATAAGGAATTGGCTGACCGTATCGGATACGAGCAGATTATCATTGCGAGCGGGAAAAACAAAGCGATGGGCAATCCGCTCCGCGAGGTGACTGAGGACACAAGAGAAATTTATCAGAGTGTGGTGGAGGAGAGCTTTCAGCGTTTTGCACGCATAGTCGCGGAGGGCCGCGGGCTAACTGATACGCAAGTCACAGAAGTTGCTGACGGGCGTATTTTATCAGGGGAGCAGGCTCAGAAGTATGGTCTTGTGGATAAACTCGGAGATTTAGAAGAGGCCACACTAGATTTGAAGGAAGCCTTAGAGCTTGCTGAAGCAACCATCGTAACTTATGAACGCAGCAACCCGCTATGGAGCCCATTTAGCCTTGCCGGTCCTTTTAATCTGAAGGGAGAAATCGAGGGTCTAAAGGAAGCTCTGCTAGGGAGAACGACGGAGCTCAAATATATTTACCAATAATCGATGGGGAGCAATTGCGTGAGCGATAATAAAATTCATTTTGCGGGACTCGGCATTAGGTTGACCTCTTTTTTGGTTGATGTTCTATTTATAACATCATTTACCTATATTTTGTATGGTGTTATACTGAATGATATAGTGGATGGGTGGATGGCTATTATACTCAAGCTATGGACGGCATGGTTGTATTTTTGGGTGTTTACTTGGGTATATGGTCAGACACTAGGCAAGATGATTACGGGCATATGTGTTGTGTCGACTGACTCCACTAGGCTAGCGTGGGAGGATGCACTATTACGTGAAGTCCCGGGTCGACTGGTTACATTCCTGATTCCATTGGGCTTCGTGCTTCCTTCTATGCACCCATATAAACAGGCTTTACATGATCGTCTGGCGGGCACCTATGTCATCTGGCTGGATGTCAAGAAGGAGGGAGGATAGTTATGAAGATTGCTCTAGTGTGGGCACGCTGGATTTCTTTGGTGCTGGGTCTCTCTTTTCCATTAGTTGAGGGTACCCTATTAAAGTTAAGTATACTAGGGGTTGTATTGATCTTTTTAATATTGGATTCAGACCATACGGGACGGTGGATGCGTGTGTCCGTGTTCTTTGTCGCAGGCGCGATCGTCGGCTTTACATATCGCTTCATTGAAAGCGGGACGCTCTAGGGCGCCCCGCTTTTGTTAATATATACGAGAAACGAAGCTTAGGCCGCCAGAGACAGCCGTATACACTTGTACCGGGTCACTTCAACTTCAATTCCACGGTCACCGGATTATGATCACTATGCTCGTAGCCAAGCGGTGTAGTCTGTACAGAGATGATCTCGACATTGGGCGAGACAAGAAAGCCGTCAATGACCGCCTGGAAATTGACCCCCTCCGTATAGGCGACATCCAGTGTTCGCACAGTAGGCGTCAGCGGATCAGTGGCCCATTGGAAGCCTGGCGACTGGAATGATTCCGGGAATGGCTGCAGCCATTCCGGCCATTGCTGGGAGGTCGGGAACGTAGAGGGGTCCGTGCCGGGAAGGGAATGATTCCAATCCCCGCCAATAACGAGATAGTTGCCTCGAGCTTCCTCTTGCTTCATGTAGCTGGACAGATACGCTAACTGCTGTTCACGAATATATCCCTCTTTGTCGAATGCGGACAAATGCAGATTGACGAGTACCAGCTCCTTGCCGTTATCGACCGGGAAGCGGCTCTCTATGAATGCCCGGTCGAGGTCTAGCTGCTGTAGCGGCCAGCTTTCCTTGCCGGGCAGATCAAAGCGACGGGCTGAGGTGCTGCTCAGCATGGAGAGCGTCATCAGCCCACTGTAAGCTTTGCCCATAGGATCAAGCAACGGCACCGGTACCCAGGCGACTTTGTAATTGTAGGCGAAGGCGTAGCTGTAGCTATTCAGCGCCTGTGAGATCGCATCGGCCTGATCCATGTAGAAGCTGCGGGAGGAGTTGCGGTCGACCTCCTGAAGCATATAGATGTCTGACGCTGCTGCTGACAGGAAAGCGGTGATCGAGGCCAGATTCGTGCGCGTCTGCATGTCGCTGCTGGAGCGGGAGGCGGTGCCGCCGTCCATGAAGAAGTCCTGATTGCGGTCAAGACCCGCATAGCCAATATTAAAGGATGTAATCGTAAAGGACTCGCCCGTGCCGAGAGTTCGTTCCGCCAGATTATTGATGATGTCTAGTTCAACGATTTCCTCTGGTACATAGTCCGTCACAGTAATGGTTATCAAAAACCCGGATACGAGCAGCAAAGAAAACAGCACGATGCCAACTCCGAGCCTGATTAGTATTTTTTTCATTGATATGCTCCATAAACCGTAATAGGGAATGATAAAGGCTCTGGCTTCGTTAAGCCTGAAAATGATTCTGCTTAAAAATTATACACGATGTGGAGCGATTTGTTGCACTCTAGATGGCAATTGCTTGCAAGAATAGGTCGGCAGTAGGACATAGACTGTACTTCTGCCAGCGTTCCACGTAAAATATAAGTACACTTGTGTACATTATAGAGAAGGACGGATAACCATATGGCGAAAGATGAAGTGATCTTGACTCGAGAAGGGCTGGAAAAGCTGCAAGCAGAGCTGGACGATCTAAAATATGTGAAGCGCAAGGAGCTGGCGGCCAGGATTAAGCTTGCCATCAGCTATGGCGATCTGAAGGAGAACAGCGAATACCACTCCGCCAAGGAAGACCAGGCCTTCATGGAGACGCGGATTACACAACTGGAGAAGATGCTGAATAAAGCCAAAGTGGTTGATGCTGGCGAGATCGACCTGAGTAAGGTACAGATCGGCTCTACCGTTGTGCTCAATGACATCGAATTTGCCGAGAAGCTGTCGTATCAGATTGTCGGCCCGGCTGAAGCCGATGTAGCGGACAATAAAATTTCTTATGAAAGTCCGCTTGGCAAGGAACTGATCGGCAGACGGGTCGGCGATGTGGTGCGTGTAGATGCGCCGGCTGGCGTCGTCGAATACGAGTTACTGGAAATTCGGGCACAGTAATAGCACCGGAACAGAGGGAAATCATGGCATGCGGTATGTCGATCCCCTCATGCGGAGCCGAATGAACCTGCTTGTGGCCGCTACTCCCGATGCTTGGAGTAACGGCCGCTTCATTAGAACGTGTCTTCAATATAGGTTGATCGGTCTGAGGAGGCAAGCTTGATCTTCTCCAAGGCTTGCTTGCGGGAGCGAACGTTCAGTTTTTTCAGGATACTGCCTAATTGGTTTTTGATGGTACTATGAGCTTTATATAATTTCTCCCCTATCGTTCGTGAAGAATGGCCTTGCTCCAGCAATGGCAGCAGCTCCCGCTCAGCGGGTGTGAGTGTGGCTAATAGCTGCTCTGTCTTGAGGCGCGAATAGTCATGAACCAGCAGATTAAGTGCAACGTTGGCGTACATGACGCTGCGTATCATATGAGGCAGGTACAAGTAATCCGCCTTGGATACATATTGCGCTGCTCCTGTATTGAAGGCGTCGAGAATGATATCCTTCTCCGTGACGGCAGTAAGCATAATGATCTTGGTGGGCTGTGCTCTGAGCATCGCTGCGGCCAACTCCATGCCATCCAACTCGTTGCCCGTCAGATTCAGATCCATCAGCACGATGTCAGCTTGTGTATACACCTCCATGGCTTGTTCCGGAGTGGAAGCTATATTCGACAACTCCAAGTCGGCTTCGCGTGATAACAATTGACTGATGCCGTCGGCCCATATAGGGTCGTCTTCAACCAGCAATACCTTGATCCGGCTCATGGGCACGCTCCTTTACAGAATTGTTCTTCCCCCACACCTTGGATAACGGCCACTGTATTTGAACGGTCGTTCCGATATTCTCTCTGCTGCTGATATGCATCGTCCCGCCATGAGAATCGATGACCTTATGGCAGTAAGTCAAACCTAGGCCATAATTGGTTTTTAGAGACTTGGTTGTGAAGAAGGGGTCATATACCAATTTCAGATGGTTTCTGGAAATCCCGCTTCCCCAGTCGGTAATCGCTAATTGAAATTTCTGATTCGTTACAGAAGCAGCTATCAAGAGGCGCCCCTGCTTGCTTGAGGCTTCAACCGCATTGAGCAGGATATTATGCAGTACCTCCCTCATGTGAATCGGATCACAGATCAGAATAATCCCCTCTGGCATTTGCTGCTGGATGACAATCTCCTTGGCGGCTTGATAAGGTTGGACTGATATCAGGGTCTGATCGATGAGCTGCTGCAGAGTGACTTGCTCCTGCTGTAACACGATGCCCTGGGCATGATGCTGCAGCCTCTCCATCATGTGGAGCAGGTGGCGGGCGGAATCCTGAATATGCTGAATCGGCGGCTTGATCTCCGCCCATTGCTGTTCACTCGCTGTAAAGCTCAACTGTTCGGATAGCATAAGTATTTTTGCTGTTTCATTTTTAATGGTATGCTGCAGCAATGTATTGCCTGATGTGAAGGATTGCAGCGTTCGGCCAATACGTGCTCTCTCGAATTTGACTTGCAATCCGAACAGACTTCTCCGATAGGCCAAGATGAGATAGATCAGCAACAGGACCGAGATGGTCACAACATTCAGGCGCCAAGCGGTATGAATGTCCAATGCGCGCAGGATGTAGTTGGTCACGAGTTGGAATAGCACTGGTGGAAGTGAAAGATACAAAATCATGCGATGCTTATCCTTATGAACTGCTCTTTGCTCGGTGAGGTAGGTGTGTACCAGCAAGCCTGTTCCTGTAAGAATGTAAGGTCCCACCCAACTGAGCAGCAGCATGTAGTTATGGGCAATCATCCATTCTGTAGGTGTGATCCACAGCATGATGGGCAGCGGTATAGCAGCCAGGCAGCCTGTCAGATAGAGCAGGGGGATGCTGAATTTGCCGGAGTAGCTGCATGCGAACAGTAAGAACGCATAGGGCAGACCCACTGTGTTCAGAAAGGAGCCTGAATTATATATAGGCAGCGTAATAGTGTCCAGCCACATGCCACCCAAGCCGTGCGTATCCAAGTAGGGGGCGAAGATTTCCAACCAGGCGCGGGCGAAGCCTCCACACCCGCCGAAAAAGGTAATAAGAGCCGCCCATCGGGTGGAGGTCGTCTGCCAATCGTATTTGAGCATCAGAAAGGTTAAGGACCATAAAATGATAAAAGTGACAACCACTGCTCTCACTTCTCCCTTCTATGGAGATGTACTGTGTATGCACTCGCGTGGAAATAGAGTATAGGTTCGCCCGATCCTTCTCATCCAGGACGAACGTCGATTAGAGATGACGACAGCAAAAGCCGCCTGTTGAAGAACAGGAAGGTCATGCTTGGAGTCGGCCACTGCCAGCAGCGAAGAGGAGGGATAGGAAGCAGCATAGCGATATTTGAAATCCCGCAGAGTCTCTAAATTCACTTGTGTACAGGAGCCATGGTTGTCCACGCGAAGGCAAGTATAATCGACTCCATAGTGTGAGGCGAAGCGTCTCACCATCGGATCAATGTTTGTAGAGAGCAAGGTGATGCTTATATGATGCTGACGCAGGCATTTAATAAGCTGGTCGGTAGGTACAATCAGACTATGCTGACATTTCTGCCGATATAGCTGTTCTGCTCCAGCTTCGATCTGCTCTATGGAGAATTCATGATAGCGCTTGTAAAAAGCTCGCTGAAACCACTCTCTGTTCAAGGCATCGAGCATCATGTATAGCGGTGCCCAAGCCACTGCGAAATAGGCGCACCACAAATACCACTGCCATCTCCGCTGCATCCGATTTCGTTTCAGTAAAAAGTACAGCTCCGTAATATTCGCCTTCACCAGTGTATTATCCACATCAATTAATGCATGTTTCAATCCCTCTTCTACCCATTTCTCGACTAAAGAATCGACATTACTCATCGTGTAAAACACTCGCAATCTAGTTTTTATCATAATATTTACCTAATATTTAGAATACATGGATGCGAAAACTATGTCAACTTATGTAAAGAACTATAAAGCTGAGGACTGGTAAAAGGGGGGACATAGAAAATAATAGAATTTGTGTTTGCCCTCCTGCTGTTGCTAAGCTGGAGAAGGCAGTGGAACGAGCTTCCCTGAATCATGAGATGTGGAAGGAAAAGAAGTGGCTTGCCCTGCAGGGTGTCATCTATGTGCAGCAGTATGTTCAGGCTGAACGTAACAGCGCTCTATACGAATGAAACAGCCAAGCCAAACCGAGCAATATCGCTCTGCTTGACTTGGCTGTAATATAGGAATTCCCGCACATATTGTCTCCGTATTCTGCTAGCTCTCCACGTTCGCATCCAGGCTGCAGTTCTCATAGATCCGCGCCTCATAAGCTCTCAGCGTGATGGCATCGCCTGAAGTAGCGTCTGTACGGGCTTCCTCGTAGTTGCCCAGGACGAGCCGCCAGGCTGCGGCTGCAGATTGCTTCGCCGCTTCTTCCTTCGGCAGCGTGAAGCTGCGTGTATGCTCCCCATGGTTCAGTGCGACCAGCCAGCGTATCCCTTCATGCTCGCGTTCGTATACATATAATTGAGGATCATCGCCGCTAAGATCGGTGAAGCTGCCGTAGACCATGACAGGGTGCTGCCTTCGCAGCGAGGTTAAGCGGCGGTAATAGGCCAGCACAGAGTCAGGGTCTCGCTCGGCTTCTTCAACATGAATCTCCACATAGTTCGGATTCACCTTCATCCACGGCTCGGCGGTGCTAAAGCCCGCATATCGCTCCGCACTCCATTGCATCGGGGAACGGGAGTTGTCGCGGCTTAGCGGCTGCAGGGCGCGAAGCACCTCCACCGGGTCGCGGCCCTTGCCAATCTCCTCAGCATAGCTGTTCATCATCGCTATATCATGGTAGTCGTCGATCGTCTCGTAGCGTACCCCCGTCATGCCAATCTCCTCCCCCTGGTAGATATAGGGGATGCCGGGAAGCGTGTGGAGCATCGTGGCCAGCAGCTTGGCAGATGCCTTGCGGAAGCGGCCATCATCGCCGTAGCGCGTCACCTGTCGCGTATGGTCATGGTTGTTCAGAAATTGCGAGCCGAAGCCTCGCCCCTGCAACGCCGCCGCCCACCGCCGCTGGATGCGCTTGAAGCGCGGGAGATCCCATGTAGGCATTTCATCCGCCACCTCAAAGTGAAAGAGCGTATTCAGCTCCTTGCGTGCCTCGTCCACGAATTGCACACCGATCTCGGGTGTAGCAAAGGCAATTTCGCCGACCGTCATGATGTCGTAATGCGCGAACACCTCGCGGTGCATCTCCTGCAGGTAGTCATGAAGGCGGGGATGATGTGTCAAATAGCGGATGTCGCTCGGATCGTCCGCGTCCATGAAATACTCGGGCTTCGCCAGCAGAGCCAGCGCGTCCAGGCGTAGTCCATCGACCCCCTTGTCCAGCCAGAACCGGAGCATGCGGTACATTTCCTGGCGCACCTCGGGATTGGCCCAATTGAGGTCCGGCTGCTCCGTGGCGAAGGAATGCATGTAATATTGCCCGGTCTGCGCATCCCACTCCCAGCAGGAGGGGGCGAAGTAAGAGCGCCAATTAGAGGGTGGAGCAGGCTGAGTCTGACACTCCGCCCCCGCTCCTGCTGTTGCCGATCTTGCGGCGCTCTCTGTTCCGCCAAGAGCTCCGCTACGGGCCCCCTGTGCTCGGCGAGGGGCCGCCCGTGCCACCTGGTCGGCTCCAAGCTGTGTGCCGTCCTGCCATACATACCAATCCCGCTTGGGATGGGTGCGGCTGGAGCGGGCACCAAGGAACCAGGGATGCTGGTCGGAGGTGTGGTTGAGCACCACATCCATCATCAGCTTCATCCCGCGCTTATGTGTCTCTGCGAGCAGGCGCTCAAAATCTGCCATCGTACCTGCCTTGCTCATCACAGCATAGTAATCGGACACATCATAGCCGTTATCCTTGTCGGGCGATTCATTGAACGGGTTGATCCACAGCATCGTCACGCCCAGCGAGCGAATATAATCCAGCTTTTCAATGACGCCTTGCAGATCCCCGATTCCATCGCCGTTGGTGTCGCGGAAGCTGCGCCAATAGACCTGATACACGACGGATTCCTTCCACCAGGCTTTTGCCATTGTTCTCTCTCCTTCCGGGTTACCCTTTGACCGAGCCGCCGAGCATGCCGCGGACAAAATATTTTTGCAGAGCGAAGAATACGGTCAACGGCATCAGCATAGAGACAAACGCCGCTGCCGTCAGCAAATGCCAGTCATTGCCGCGCGAGCCGACGAGGTTGGCAATATTCATCGATAGCACCTGCACCTCCGGCTGACTGCCGAGAAAGATGAGCGAGACAAGATAATCGTTCCACACCCATAGAAATTGAAAAATACTGATCGAGGCGAGCGAAGGCACGGACAGCGGCAGGATCAGCTTGCTGAATATGGTGAAGTTGCTGGCTCCGTCCATGAAGGCCGACTCGAACAGATCCCTGGGCAATTGGCTGATCGAGGTATACATGAAATACGTGATGAGCGGCAGGCCAAAGGCGGTATGCGCAAGCCAGATACCGAAGTAGGTGCCATTCAGGCCAAGTGCTGTATAGTCCCGCAAAATCGGGATGAGCGCCACCTGCAACGGTACGACCAGCAGAGCGATGATGACGACGAATAACGTCCGTCTTCCTGGGAAGCGCAGCCAGGCAAAGGCATACGCCGCGAACGAAGCGATGAAGATCGGTATGATCGTCGCGGGGACGGTGACGGCTACCGTATTCCAGAAGGATCGGCTCATGCCGCTGCCCTTCTCCGTCTTCGTGCTGCCGTCTGGCATCGTAATCGAATAGCTTTTGCCGCCAAGCACGGTCTCATAATTCTGGGTTGTAAATTGGGTATTAGCGACCCATCCCTTCTCCTGTACATTAAGCAGCCGGGCGCGTCGATTTTCCCAGATTAACCGTTTCCCGTCCTGCTCTACGCCGGAACGTAGCTGATCATCGGTATAGGTCACCCCTCCCACCTCGATCGGCCCGCGCAGATCGGTCTCGCGCGGTAGCTGAAGCTGCTCGGCTGTCGTCCACGCACGGTGCGGGACGACCTTCCACCAGCCGGTCGACAAGATGTCGGCTGCTGGACGGATGGAGGAGACCAACAGACCCAGAGTTGGAATGGTCCAGATCAGGCAGATGATGGCGAGCACGGTGTTGACGAGCCATTTGGATTTGCGTAGTCCCTTGCGCCTGAGCATCAGAAGCCCCCCTCTCTGCGGAATTGGCGCAGATTGATGATAATAACCGGAATGACGGCGATGAGCAGCACGATGGCGAGTGTTGAGCCATAGCCTGCATTTTGGTACATGAAGAGCTGACGGTAGAACTGGGTGGCGACGACATCGGTCTCGTACTGTCCGCCGGTCATAATCATGACAACGTCAAAAATTTTCAAGGTAAAGACGACGATCGTGGTGGTCACCGACAGCAGTGTCGTAGAGATATACGGAATCATGATGCTGAAGAATATCTTGATCTCTCCTGCCCCGTCCATGCGGGCAGCCTCCAGGATACTCTCCGGTATGCTCTTGATCGCTGCCGAGAAGATCACCATTGCAAAGCCTGTCTGCATCCAGATCAGAATGGCGATCAGGAACAGATTGTTCCACGGCTGGATCATGCTGAGCCATGCCTGCGGCTCGCCGCCCAGCGCCACGACGATGGCGTTGAGCAGTCCGATCTGCTCCTGTCCTGGCTGGTAGTAGTAAATGAACTTCCAGATCACCCCTGCTGCCACGAAGGAGATCGCCATCGGCATGAAGATCAGCCCTTTGGCCAGCCTCTCGAAGCTGCTGCGATCCGCGAGAATCGCGATGAGCAGTCCTAGACTGACGCAGGCGAGTGTGCCGAAGAAGACCCATAGCAGGTTGTTGCGCAGCGCCATGACGAGCAGCCTGTCAGTGAAGACGGCGGCATAGTTGGCCAATCCGACGAAACCAGTCGAGCTGGCATCGAAGAAGCTGAGGTACAGCGTGCGCAGCGTCGGCAGGACAAGCAGCCAGCCGAGCAGCAGCACGGCCGGCCCGACAAAGATAAAGGGCAATATTCTCCGTCTCCATTGCTCCGGGTATTGCTCGACGACCCAGTTAAGTGTGTAATATATGGAGTAAATGCCGAGTGCGCCCCATGCTACCGCCAGCAGCGCATTGGCAATCGGGGGGAGTCCCGAATTGCGAAAGAACATAAAGATCAGCCAATGAGCCACGATATTGATGGTAGGCACAAGCACGGTTAAGAACAGCAGACGCAGAGCATTGCCCTTGTTGGCTTGCGGCTCCATTACAATCCCTCCTTCATGTCTAGGTGCCTCCACTGTAGTTCACCGCCACAAGCCGCGAGTCGCAGGCCACGGGCTACACCGCGGGATACAGGCACAGGTCACCGACTCCAATGCCCAGACCCCAAGCTAAGCAGCCTTGAAGCCCAAGCACCTTGCCCTTCCCCGGCTATCGGCACCGAGGCCCAAGCGCCCTGTTCCGGTCGTGGCCAGTGGCGCCGAAGCCCAGCGTCATGCCCCGGTACCGACTACCAGCTCCAGAGCCGAGGCGCCCTGCCGGTCGCGTGCCATGGGCCCTGCGCCGCAGCGCCATGCCTTAGGCGGTAAGCCCGAGCCGCGCCCTGCGCCGCACCCGTATTATGCGTCCGAAGCAGTCTGCCTGAACGTGAGCGCGGCGGGCGGCAGCCTGTGGCTTCAGTGCTCCTCCGCCCCGTGCATCGCCGTATGCCCCCAGGTCATCAGAATGCAGGGCATACGGCGGATACAGCGAGTGCGGCCAGTGCCTGGCAGCGATGCTTACTTCCAGCCACCCTGAATTTCCTTGAGTGCCGTATCCAGATCGACGGTACCGCTAATATAGTCGGTCATCCCCTTCCAGAATGTCCCGGCTCCAACCGCTCCTGGCATCAGATCAGAGCCATCGAAGCGGATCGCATTAGCCGTCTGGACGAACTCTGCCATCCGGCGCTCCTGCTCGTTCGGATACCAGGATGGATCGGCATCATTCATCGGTGCGGTGACGCCGCCGCTCTGAATCCAGGTTTTGAGCGATTCGGCGGTCGTGAAGAACTCCATCACCGCGCGAACCTCTGGCCTGTCGTTGAACATGGCGTAGATATCACCGGAGATGAGCGCCGGAGTGCCGTACTGTGCGTCAATGGACGGGAAGGGGAACCAGTCATAATCTTCGGCGGTTAGCCCTTCAGGGAAGAAGCTGGTGATGAAGCCGGCCTGGCGATGCAGCCATGCCTTGGGCGGGTTATCGAACAACGGCTTCACCGCGTCTCCGAAGGAGGTGGTGGCGATCGACTTGCGTCCGCCGTATACATAATCCTCATTGAACCAGATCTCGGACATCTTCTCGGCAGCATTCTTCACGATCGGATCTGTAAATGGCAGCTCGCCATTTACCCATTTATCATAGTTTTCCGGGGACGTGGTGCGCAGCATAATATCCTCCATCCAGTCTGTGGCCGGCCATCCGGTCGCCGTACCGCTCTCGATGCCGATGCTCCATGCCGGATCACCGTCCTGTGCAATCTGCTCGGTGAGCGCCAGCAATTCATCCCATGTCTTCGGAACCGTATAGCCGGCCTCGTCGAACTGCTTCTTGTTGTACCAGACCAGACTTTTCACACTGCTGCGTGCCCAGACTCCTGCCATCACATCGCCGCTTGGTCCCGGCATCGTAGCCATATCCAGCCAGCTTTGGTTGTATTGCTTCTTCAGATGCTCATCGCTCAGGAAGCTGGTGACATCGATGACCTTGCCGTCTTTTGCAAAGCTCTTCAGTAATCCCGGCTGCGGGAAATCTGCAATATCCGGCGCATTGCCGCCATTCACCCGGACGGAGATGGTGGCCTCGAACTCCTTGGAGCCTTCATAGGCAATATCGATCCCGGTCTGCTCCTCGAAGGCCTTAATGCTCTCGGTGAACTTCACCTCATCCGCGTCGGTAAATGGTCCGAACATGGTCACCTTGGTGCCCTTGAATTCACCCTTCAATGCTTGCGCAAGCGCCGATTCGCTATCCGCTGGGGCTGTTACACTACTTCCTGTATTGGTATTCCCCGTGCCTGCGTCTGGCTTCTGCGCCTCCGGGGGAGTGCTGTTGTTGCCTCCTCCACAAGCAGTGACCGTCATTGCGAGCGCTGTAATAAAGGTAAAGACGAGCATTCTATTTCTTTTTCGTGGGTATTGCATTCGACCTCAACCCTTTCTTTCTAAAAATTGGCATGCTACATGCATTCATTTTGAATCGGTCAAGAGTATAGGAGTGCTTGAGAGCTGCTAGGGAGACATCACCTCCTTTAAATTGTGAAGTAGTCCACATAAAGCGTTTCCAATAGTTCTGAAAAGCTTTTCAGATATCTCGAAGACAGCTTGCGTGTGATCATTCGGATGACACGAGGCTGACTAACGATTGCGGGAGGACTCTCTAATAATCAGTTTATGGGGCAGTTTCTCTCTTAATACCCGAACTTTGCCATGTGTAATCAGCTCATGCAGCTTTTGGACGGCACGATAGCCGATCTGGTAGGTGGGTTGATCGATGGTGGTGAGCTTCGGGATGAACATCTCGGCCATACGTATGTTATCAAAGCCGACCACGGACAGATCCTCAGGAACGGAGCGCCCATTGTCGCGCAAGAAGGAGATGGCTCCCATCGCGAATTCATCCGATGCAGCAAACAGTGCTGTCATGTCAGGGTGCTGTGCGAATAGTCGGCCGGTGGCCTCATAAGCATCCTGATAGCGGTGCTCCGCATATTCCACCCAATCGCAGCAGTGGGACAACTCGGCCTCGCGAAGCGCACGCGCAAAGCCGTCATAGCGGGGCTGGCCTGAGATGGTGCGGCCAAGCGGCAGATTGACCATGCCGATGCTCCGGTGTCCGCTGTTAATCAGATAACGGACAGCCTCGTATGCTGCTTGCTCGTCATCGATGTCGACGGATGGGATGTCATACTCCGACGAATTGGTGGAGGCCAGAACGAAGGGCAGCCGATAACGCTGCATCTCCTCATAATAGGCTTCATGCAGCGAGTCGCTGGTGAATATGATGCCGTCCACCTGCTTCTCGAAGAAGATCTGCACGTAGTCAACCGTTCGCTGCTTGTCGCGATCGGTATTGCAGATCATCAGAGAGTGGTTCAGCTTCACCGCCGCATCCTGCATACCGCGGATCAGCCCGGCGTAGTAAGGGTTCTCAATATCGGGAATCATGACGCCGAGCGTATCGGATTTCTTGTAGATCAAGCCTCTGGCAAATGCATTGGGCTGGTACTGCAGCGCTGCGATGGCCTCGAGCACCCGCTGACGCTTCTCCGGCACGACAGTGTCGGGAGCGTTCATGACGCGGGAGACGGTGCTGATGGATACATTGGCATGTTGTGCCACGTCACGGATTGTCGTCTTCATCACTGCACGCCTTCCTTAGCATAAATAGTTGAACAGATGATCTGAAAACCTTTTCAAGTCTATTATATGCGGTTTGTGGGCGGCTTGCAATGCCCATTTGAAAGGATTCAGGGAGAGCTGATGGTGGCCTCCAATTGTGTGCCGAGCACTGCCAGCAGGCAGTATGGAAGGCCGACCGGATCGTTTCACTTGGTGTCGGAAGAGGAGAGTGGTACAATCAGAAGAAAAAGTATATTAACCTCACGTCGGATGATGGTTAACATTTGAAAGGAGAGAAGGCGATGACGGCGATTCAATTAAGAGGGCATCATGTGTTATGTCTGCTCGGCTATCGGGGAAAAGGCTACTCCGAGGATTTCTGTACGAACATGTCGGCGATCTATGAGACGCTACGCCAGCAGCCGGATACCGTCATTGAGCTGATCGAAGGCCCGGATCATATCTGCCGCGCGTTTCCGCCGGATCAGCCGCAGCACTGTCTGAATGCGAGCGTGGATCGCAAGGATCGTGACATTCTGCATGCGCTGGGAACCGCGCCCGGCCTGCGCGTGCGTTGGCGCGCACTGACGCTGGCTGCCTCGGCACGGCTGCAGCCGGAGGATGTCGGCAGACTATGCGCCGACTGCCAGTGGGAGCCGCTCGGGCTATGTAGTGATGGCGTGCGCCACATTCGCAGCGCAGGTCAGCTACGCGAGCTCCCGGAAGCGGAGTAGCTTGGCGGGCACATGTGTCCTGCTCTTGCGGTCAGGCCCAATCGGGGGCAGCGGCATTGCACACCGAACTGAGCTTGAGCCGCTTCCCCGACCGCCGTCATGCTGCAATGCACCGCGCGCTAGGAGCTGCGTGCGGTGCGAAGTGCAATATTGCCGTGGCTCTTTACGATTCCTATCCGCGGCGGCAGCCAGATGATCCGGCTCAAGCCTCGATCTGCAGCTTCGCCATTTTAGATTCTAGCGATCGTAGTCTTTTGAACATTATAAATCGATCGATGGAGTCACGGTATGTGATGAGCTGCTGGGCGAAAATCTCGATCTGTCTTGACGAGAAGGCCAACTCCTGCTCCATGAACTCGCCTAGTTCTTCAAGCGTATCCAATTGTTTATAATGATATTCAACGAGCTTCATCACGATTTCATAGCTGTCACGGGTGGCATCCTCATCGGTAATCCCCAGATATTCGGCACAGAGGGAATACGAATTATATCTTCGCTCCACATAGTTGTCGACCATGATCATAGAGACTATACGTTCAAAGTCGGTCTCGGACGACTCACGCAAAAATGCTGCATAACGGTATAGCAGCAAAGAGCGGTAAGCCAGCTCGGATAATTCCCCAATAAGCTCCTCATCGAGCTTATATCTTCTCATTCGTGCCTGAAGCTTCTTCAAGGAGATGTCTCTTCCCCATTGGCGGAGCAGTGCCAATATATAATCAAAGACATCCTTGAGATCAGGCTGCTCCAGCTCGATGAATGCCATCATCTCTTTATAACCTTCACGCAGGCTATAAAGAACGACTTGCTTCTCTTGTTCAGCCAGCGCTAGATACCATTGATTCAGCAGTCGGAACTGCTCTGTTTGCACGGTTCTGCTCACGGTTAATAGGCCTCCTCAAGTACCAAGGAATGTGTTGGAGGGATGCTCCGACTTTTGCTGTGTGTGTCCGATTGAGGAACGGGAGTGACGACGTACTGTTTCTTGGAATCATGCCTGTCATGTTTATGAACAGCATCCAGCTTACCCTGATACAAATCCAGGAACAGCTTGACGTCCTTGATGCTTCGATCAATGGTAAGTGTGGTCGACTTCTTGGTGCTCGTTGAGGAGATTTCCTCCTGTCCTTTGAATTGCTCGTAAGCAATGCTCCCGGATTCTGTTAAGGAGTACCATCTGCTTTTTCCGGCTTCCATGTACTCCACAATTTTTTTTGCACGCAGCGACCGAAGAAGATTGCTTGTTTGTTGTCTTGTGAGCTCCAGCCTGCTTGCTAGTTGCGTCGGCGTGCTTCTGGGGGCTTGTGCCAACAGGAGGACGATCTTTTTCTCCAATGGCTGCAAAGCAGAGATGGTATGTGTCCTCATTTTCTCCGAGGTTTGATGCTGTAGAAAATAGACGATGGATTGAGCCATACCCATATTATAGCTGCTCCAGTCCTGTGGCTGGCGGTTAGGGAGGGTTAATTCAAGCCCGTACCTCCACTTGTCCAGCGTGGAGGCATCCGCACGATTGAAGTTCTCCAGCATATGCTGCAGCAATACCTTGAGATAGTCGTTCGCTCCTTGTGGATGGGTAGATTGTAGATTCCTCCATGTTTGAAGTGCGTCCAACCACATCTCATTCATAGGTAGATCCCTCCTTTTTGTACACTTATTGTACACTTTCATTATAGCATACCTTATGTTGGCACAACATAATCCAGACCAACTAGGTCGAGGGCTTCGTTATTTCTTGAATGACCTCATTAAGCGTCACCACCAGCATGGCTTGATCGGTCTGATATACGTGTTTAAACCCCGGAAGAGAAATAACAGCACGAGAAGCAGACATGTCGGGACTTCCCAGATTGTTGCACAACACGACTATGCAAGCATTGCGTTCGGCAAGCTCTTGCATTTTTCGTACAAACTTTCCGCTGCCTGGCCTGGATGTCATCGCCATAATAAAGACAAGATCGACCTGACGATCCAGCAGAATGTCCTGAATGTTGTCATTAATGAAATCTACACAGATGAGAAAGGCGATACGGCCAAGTGAGGTCTCGAACAAGGTGATCATACGGCGGTCATAAGCATTCTTCTCTACGCCGTCATATTTTGTAAAGTATGAGCGTTCATCATCATACTGTTCATCCCTTGGGAAAATAAAACGGTTCATTTTGCTGACCTCAAGCAAAACCTCGCCGTCGCTTGCCACGACATGAGCCAAGTTGTAGATATGCCCCTCCTGCTCCTCGTGAAACGAACCGGTAAGGAGGAAAAAGGGGGACGATGCTTCTCGGGTGGCCTCAAGAGCCGCTCTGACCTCCGTGATGAGCGCTTCTCTCAGTGGGGGAGGAGTGAACAGCTCCGGCAGCATGATAATATGAGGCTGCTTCTTGAGCATGTCTCGATAAAGCTCCATCACGTTACTGTAATATTGTTCAGGGTGATGGACGCCGGCGAAATAAAATGGAAGCAGTCCTTCATCTGTCAACGTGTGATCAATCTTGAAAATGTAATCCCGGCCTGCATGGAACATTCCAGGGAGCAGTCCCAGCTTAAGATCCAGAACGTTCTCAATGGAAAAGTCGGGGGTTTTTACATACTGGTGTCTAACCTCATAGTACCGATAGTTGGCTCGGGCAACAAAAAAGTGCTTCACCTTTCGTCGCAAGAGCAGGTAATTCGGGTCGGGAAATGATCGGGATGCCGGATGACCCTTCAATGCCTCTCGCAGCTCAGAGTCCCGTTTGTAGATCAGCAATCCATACTTAGATTGAATAGGAAGCTCATAACGATGGAAATTCATGTAATTATTCTTCAGGTGCAGCAGATGCTGATCTAGTTGTTGCAGGAATTGAACTAAAAAAATCAGCACATCCTCTAGTGACGCGCACCGAGCAATCTCATCCATGAAAAAGGCGCGCGTATCTTCCTGCAAAGTAATATACATTTTGTGTCTATAAGCAGATTTAGTGTGTCTGTTATGGGATTGCCACCTGCGGTCGAGACTGACCCGTGCATGCTCTACCTTGTCGGTATCCCTCCAGGAGAGCGTCTCATAGTCCGTATAATTCATATTGTCCAGGCTGCGGTAGAGAAAGGCATAGAGGTCGAGAATCGTCTCGAATTCCTTCTCCTCTGTGCAATCGCAGCCGTCGATATTGCAGAAGTAGTCGGCTCTGAGGATGTAACATTCCTGACAATGCTTGCATAGTAATGCGCGTTTGATATTTTCCAGGGGCATGGGCCATCTTCAACTCCTGTTTTGTTTCCTGGGCACAGGTCTTTGCTCGTTAGATCGAGGGTACCTATGTAGTGCATAAGACATAGATTTAACTTCGATAAATAACGACAAATTTCCTTCTTTTATCAATATGATCTAAAGTTTAGGTCGGCTTCCAGACGCGTGGAGCAGCTTCATAGAGCTGTCCATATATAGAAACAGGCCTAAGCGGCCGCGCGCTCTGGGCGCCTGGCTGCTTAGGCCTGTTCTATTCCGGTAGCTTGTCGGACTGACGCAGCTATTGTCTTGTCGGGTTTACAGCTCGTTCACTTGAACCAGGATTTTGGCTTGGCTCTTATCTTGAACGAGCAGCTCGAAGCCATCCTCGACGATCTGATCCAGTGTGATCTTCTTCGTGATGACCTGCTTCACATCCAGCTTGCCGGATGAGATGAGCGCCAGTACATCGGCGAAGATGTGGCGATAAGCGAGAATCGAGGTGACGCTCGCCTCCTTGATCATCAGCTCCATCATGTTCAGTTGGACAGGCGCGGCATAAGCGGCAATGACCATCACCTCTCCGCCCTTCTTCACCACAGACAGAGCGCTCGTCAATGTGGCCTGTACGCCTGCGGCTTCATATGCGACAGCTACCCCGCCTGTCTCGCCCAGGATGACCGCGGTCGCGTCCTGTTGCAGACTGTTGATCGGAATCGCGCCCAGTCGGGCGGCCAGCTCCAGCCGCTCCGCGGACACATCGACGGCATAGACGCGGGCGGCTCCCGCAGACTGGGCGGCCAGAATGGTAAGCAGGCCGATCGGCCCTACGCCGAAGACGGCGACATCATTGCCTACCTTGAGCTTGCTCTCTCGCACAGCGTGCAGCGCCACCGCAGTAGGCTCGGCCAGCGCAGCTTCCTCGAAGGAGACATTGTCCGGCAGCTTGTGCAGTGTGCGCGGCTCCAGCAGAACATACTCGGCGAAGCCTCCATTATCATTCAGACCGACAAAGCCGACCTGATCGCAACGGTTATAGTTGCCGGAGCGGCAGTTGGCGCAGGCGCCACAGTAGATCAGCGGCTCGATCGTTACCCGATCCCCTACTTGCCAGCCGCTGACCTCCTGGCCGACCTCCTCGATGACACCTGAGAATTCATGGCCCAATGTTAGCGGCGCCACTTTCCCGCTAAGCGGATGGGGCGTCCCGATCTGGACTCCGATTCCGTGATGGTATGCATGCAGATCGCTTCCGCAGATCCCGGCGTATGCGACCTTGACTTTCACCTTGTCGGCAGGTGTTGCCGGAAGCTCGACTTGCTCGACACGGACATCTTTTGCAGCATGAAATACAGCAGCCTTCATATTTGATCGCCCTCCCTGATGTTTGTCCTACACCTTCATTGTATCCGTAGTAGGGTATAAATTATAATTAACCTTAGTGATAGTAATATTAATCTTGCTAATGGGGGCAGACAATGCATATTGAACAACTGGAATATATCGTGGAGATCGCCAAGTCGGGGTCGCTGTCTGCAGCAGCACAGCAATTGCATATTACACAGTCCGCCTTGTCGCAGTCGGTTGCGAAGCTGGAGGAGGAGCTCGGCATTCCGCTCTTCCACCGGACTCACACGGGCGCGAAGGTGACTGAGCATGGACGCAAGGTGGTTCATAAGGCGCTTGAGGCGCTGCATGCGATAAATGAGATGAAGGAATACGCGGAATTCGAGCAAAGCATGTTCAGCGGAGAATTGACGATCTCGGTGTTCCCCGGGCTGATGCCGATTCTGGTCCAGGCTCTATCCACGATCAAGAAGGAGTATCCTCGCTTGCGTATTCACATCGACGAGCAAGTATCTGAGGCCATCATACAGGATGTGCGCTCCAACCGAATCGGGCTGGGGCTGGCTGTTATGTATGCGGAGGAGGTGGAGCAGGCGGCGGGACTCGTATTTGAGCCGATGGTGGACAGCAAGCTGGTCGTATGCGCCCATAAGCAATCGCCCGCGGCTCAGAGCCGCACCATTCACCCACGGGAGCTCGCCAACTATGAGTTTGTGCTGTTCCGCGACAGGTTTGTCGAGGATATGGTCTCCAGGTACAGTGCGGAATGGGGCAAGCTGTCTACCCTGTTCACGACTAATAATGCTGAATCGATCTATACGGCGCTAAAGGAAAATATGGGGTTAACCATCGGCCATGATTTTTCCTTTCTCGGCTAGTATGAGCGTATTCCAGAGCCGTTGACGCTGGTGGAGATTGAACCGTTAGTCCAGCGGCCGATGAAGGTTGGATGGATTCGGTCGGAGAAGCACCCGGTTGCACAGCTTCATCGGCTCTGTATTCATCGTTTCAAGTATGCGCTGGATATGATTCGGATCTGAACGAGGGGGGCAAGTTAATTCTGTACTCGCCAGCGTCCAGCGATCTCGCAGGCTTTCCCGTTGAAAGCATCCTGTCCACAAAATGCTTGATGTGGTGAAGCGCAGATTTGCAGAATAAAGCGGAAGTTTCCACTCGCCCATGATGCACTGGAAAGTGTGGAGCGCTGTGCTCTGGGGAATCGGGTAGCTGTAAGCTGATTTCTTGCAATCAGGTCCGACAGTTTCGACCCCGATTCCCTTATGCTCCTGTAATTAGCGCAAACTTTAATGAGGAATTAATATCAATGTCCTTTCCTAGTGAAAATCAATTTATGTGCTGGAAACGGGGGTCAATCTACTCCGTCACTCGCCTTTGTTTTACATATCCGATGGCGGAAGATTCCTTGTAGTAACATAGAGCCTAATAAGAGAGTTAACAGCATCCACCATCCGACCGACTCGAAAATTTTCTCGGGAAACATAAATGTGTAGAGAAAATAGGCCAAAAACAAGGCTCCTTGGAGTATTTTAAACGTAATTGCATCAGCCGCATTATTGAGTGCCACGAGCCGTTCGTCGTTCTCTTTAATCAAGAGCTTCCTCATCAACTCGGGCGAATTCTTTATTCTTGATACCTTCAGGAATGAAACGAACGCCATGCTCAACGGTAACAGCGACAAGGCCAACAATGGCTTGCTGTCTGAAATGAATGGATTATCCACAGCGTTGGATAAAAAACCGACTGCTAACAGGATGAGACCGACGATTATTGATACAGTCATCACCATCTTTGCTTCTCTTACTGACTTCTCACCACGCATGCTCATTCCCCCCAAAATAAATCATCCAATGTTTTGTTGAGCGCCTTGCATATTTCAATACATAGTTTAAGGCTTGGATTGTAGCTGCCAGACTCAATTAAATTGATGGTTTGCCTTGTAACACCGACGATTTCAGCTAAACGCTCCTGTGATACGTCAGCTTCGACCCTGGCAATCTTCATCTTTTTATTTTTCAAGCTGCCTCGACTCCTTTCATAAAACAATGTAGCACTTTATATGACTAAATGTCAATTATAAATTACATAATGTAATGTTACGTAGAGCGAATAAAAGTTCAAGCATGCTGTTTTCTTGCTCGACAAGTTCTGTTCTAACTATAAATGAGCAAATTCTTCTCTAGGTCGTGTCTGAAAACCCGTTCAAGGGCAATCTCACCGCCTTTGGCCACGACCATTCATGTCGGTTCGTGAGCAGCTCAAATGGGCATGAGGGAGCAACTGTTAGTTATGGTAACCCTATGGTCTCCTGTGAAATTTATATTTTAGGCGCTAATCCGCTAAGAAAAAGCTATGTAACAGGGTATGGCGAGGATAGCCTCCAAACGGTGTATGGACTGTTGAATCAGGACAACAGACCAGGGATTATTAAAGGTTTAATGCCGCTTGGACCTAATCGGTACAACAATCCTGGTATCTCGATATTCCCTGCCAAGAACTTCATGGATTGCGCTGTGGAATGGACGACCAACGAACATACGGTAGGCTCTACAGCCAATCTTGTATTTATCACCGCGTATGCCAACAGCAACCTGAATGCTCCGGTTTCATAACCTAATTGATTTGAACAGGAGCAGCGGCATTGACCGCGCCGCATGTGACGGGTCACCTGTGTCCGAGCGGGCAGCTTTGGAGTGGGGTATATTCATAGCTTTAGATGGAAGGGCTTCATGGGGGTACGCCGAATCGCGGTAGAATATGCTATAATGGTTGCAGATAAACCGCTTTCCCCTATCTAACAAGGCGGGTAAGCTGCGTGTACGCGGGGGAGCGCCAACAAGAAATAAAGATGGGGATATAGCGATGAAACCGACGATCTATGATATTGCCAAGCTGGCCGGGGTATCGATTGCAACCGTGTCCAAGGTGTTCAACGGCAAGGGCCGCATTAGCGAGAGCACCCGGCAGCGCATCCTGCGGATTAGCGAAGAGATTAATTACCAGCCCAATATGTTGGCCTCGGCGCTGACGGGCAAGAAGACCTACACGATCGGCCTGCTCATTCCCGATCTCGTCAACCCGTTCTTTGCGGAGCTGGCGCGCCATGTTGAGGATCGTTCCCATGAGCTGGGCTTCAATCTGGTCATCTGTAATACAGACAACAATGCGGATAAGGAGAATAAGTATATCCAGCTTCTCCGCCAAAAAAGCGCTGATGGCATCATCGTCGCTACCGGTGTCCGCAATGAGGCGCTGCTCAAGGAGCTGATCGAGCAGCATATGCCGGTCGCCTTGATTGCCCGCGAGCAATCCACGCTCGCAGCCAGCTCGGTGGTCGTCGATGACTACGCAGGCGGCTACAGCGCGGCCGCATATCTGGCTGAGGGAGGGCACAAACGGATTGCTGTGCTTGCCGAGAGTCTGACGGTTAGCAGCAGCAAGGAGCGGATTCGGGGTTATCGGCAAGCGCTTGGGGAGGCGGGTATCCGCTATGATTCCTCCTTAATATACGTGAGCGATTTTTCCGTTCAGGGGGGCAAGCAGATGGCCTTGCAGGCTCTCGCTGCGCATCCACGTCCGAGCGCTATCTTCGCCTGTAACGACATCCTGGCGATTGGAGCGATGCAGGCTGCGCGAGAGCTGGGCATCCGCATTCCCCAAGAGCTGTCCGTGGTTGGCTTCGATAATACCATCCTCGCCTCCATGACTGATCCGCCTATGTCGACAGTGGCTCAGCCCATCCAGCAGATGGGACATCAGGTCGTCGATCTGATCACGCAGGAGATCAACCAGGAGAAGAAGGCGAAGCAGCGCGTGGTACTGCTGCCGGAGCTGATCGTGCGCGGGTCATCCGGCCCATCCACGCCGAATGCCTGATCGCTCGATCGCTTGAAACAACCGACTCCTCTACAGGATAATCGAACCGAATAGGCAAGCTGAAGTCGGCTTAATGGGCGATCAGACTGAAGACAAACAGCCCTGTTTCTAATCGAAACAGGGCTGTTGTCGTGCAGCTTATCATGAGAGCCGCCTGCTTGCCAGAGTCAGGAGGCTAGGGCTCCACTTCGTAACTTTTTCTTTTCCTTTAACGTCATATAGTTATAATTTGGAAAGTAGAGTGTATAAATTAATTTTACTTATCACCGTTGGGGAGAATAAATTACAAATTCACCAATAATAGTTTTACCGTCTTCTTTATATAGTGGTATTGATTGATGACCAAGCTTTTCCATCAATTTGCTATAAGCAATAGCTTCTTCTGGTGACGACATTGATGGTTCTAGATCTGTAGATTTAACATATCCAACAACTCCATCTTCACCTTCTGCCCTAATTAAATCAGGCCCTTTTTTTCCTGCAGGAAAAGCTCCATCTCCATAAGTTTCACCCTGTTCATTAGTTGGATATTCGGTCTGGTCTGTCATCTCATTCATTTTTGGTGAAGTTTGGATTGTAGGATTAGAGGCATGAACAGTTATCACTGCAATTAAAGTGATACAAATACTTACTCCTAGTAGTGATTTAATGTTCATATAATTCAACTTCCCTTCGTTGTTAAATATTTTATGCTGAAAATGTTTCTACTTAGGTGTCTCTTAATCTGTCTAGAAACGCCCTTCAAGGAAATCACTGATTATCGTTTTTTAGAATGCTGAAAAGTTCAGAGAAATACGCTCGGAAACAGAGCTTGCATTCTATTAAATTTGGTAAAACTTTCGTCCGTTTAATAATTTACTTTTTATCGAAAATAATACCATATATATAATTTAAAACAAATTATATATTTTGTTGGAATTTCACTGTTTTTGTCGACCTAACAAGATTGATTATTTCATCGACCTTCACGAACATACGCAAGCGGCAATCGGGCGGCAAGATGGGAGCGCCGAAGGGCCATGACGGTCTACACTTCGGTTCACGGCGACGCTTTATTCCCTGATCAAGTGAACGCTCGATGGCGTTGCGGCGTGAACCGCCCTTGTCCTGTTTAAAGCCCTATCAAGGTAACTTCTATTCTATATCCGGTTACCCATATAGACGTATGAGAAGCGGTAAAAGTTGATAATTTAACAAAATCATTGGAAATATCCTCATAATAATATAAAGTCGTTAGCGCCCAATGGAGCAATGTATCCGAGGGCCTTTTTTCTACACTCGAACACCGCAGCCGGTATCGCCGCATGGGGGCAATAGCCGAAATGTGTCCGGCAAGGGTAGTGCCATTTTGCGCCCGGCTCGCGGGAGGAGGGCGAGCCCAGGCGGATCTAGGCGATATGCCCATTTCTAGTTAATCGCTTTCTCTTATTTCCGCCCAATCCAAGCGAAACAAAGGGTATTTCTTAGGAAGCAGAGTGAAGCTGAATTTGCCGTGATTCCTGTTATTTTCTTTCTATTTGTGACATTTATCCCATGAGACCGGGCAAAAAGAGAAATATTTTTGTAAATGCTTTCATTGTATATTGACGAAGTTATAGGAATATATTAGAATTCAATAAGGTAATCGCTTTCCTCTCTCTGCAAGCTGTGAGGTAGTTCGCTCATCATGGCTTGGATGATTGAATTGGACGAGATCGCCCGGTAGAAGAGTCAGATCGTGTACACGGTTCACGCTCTACAGGCTGGATCAAGAGGCAGAGGAGACTGCGTTCCACAGCACTGCGTTTCTTTGCAACAGGAGGAAGCATACGACAACTACTTTTTATGAATGCGCTTACTTATGCAGGTAAAGGAGAGGATGACATGGATCAGGCGCATGCACCTATGGTGCTGGAGGAACGGCCGCTTCCGGTTGCGGCTCGCAAGCCGCTGCTCAAGCGAATGTGGAAGGAACGCTGGTTGTATGTGTTTCTGCTGCCGGGACTAATCTATTTTATCGTGTACAAATATTTGCCGATGTGGGGCATTATGATGGCCTTCCAACGTTACATGCCGCATCAAGGGCTGCTAGACAGCAAATGGGTGGGGCTTCGACACTTTGAGCGCTTCTTCAGCGAGCCGGAGTTCTGGCAATTGCTGCGCAACACCTTATATATTGCTTCGCTGGATTTGCTCATTTTTTTCCCGTTAACGATTATTCTGGCTCTGATGCTCAATGAGGTGAGAGTGGAGCTGTTCAAGCGGACGATACAGCAGTTGGTTTATGTGCCGCATTTTCTCTCTTGGGTCGTGGTGGTCGGTATCTGCTACGTGCTGTTGACAACAGAGGGTGGAGCGATCAATTCGATGCTGCAGGCGCTGGGCTTCGAGCCGATCCCATTCCTGATGAGCGAAGCGTGGTTCCGCCCGATGATCATTATCCAGATTATCTGGAAGGATGTCGGCTGGGGAACCATTATCTTTCTCGCGGCTCTGGCTGGGGTGAATCCGCAATTGTATGAGGCGGCGCGTATGGATGGTGCAGGGCGCTGGCGGCTGCTCTGGCATATTACACTGCCTTCGATTCAGAGCGTTATCGTCGTGCTGCTCATCCTGCGGCTGGGCAACTTCATTGATCTGGGCTTTGAGCAGATCTTCCTGATGCTTAATGCGATGAACCGCGAGGTGGGCGAGGTGTTCGATACATACGTCTACCGTGTTGGCCTCCTCCAGGGCCAATTCAGCTATAGCGCCGCAGTCGGATTGTTCAAATCGGCGGTCGGTCTGGTACTGGTCGTTATCGCGAACACGCTTGCGAAGAAATTTGGGGAAGAAGGGGTGTACTAGACATGGTCAAAGACAGAAGCTTCGGCAGTCGGCTGTTCGATACGATCAATGTATCGGTGCTTGGGCTATTCGGCATCCTGACGATCCTGCCCTTCATCTATGTCATCAGCTCCTCCTTCTCCTCGGTGCCGGCACTCTGGCCGAAGGACTTCTCTCTGGAGGCGTACATCTATATCTTCTCGGCTGATACCTTTACCCGCAGTCTGCTCGTCTCGGTCTATATTACGGTGGTGGGAACGCTGATCCAACTGTGTCTGACCTCGCTGATGGCGTATGCCGTGTCCCATAAGCAGTTGCCGGGCAGACAGGTGGTGCTGCTGATGGTGCTATTCACGATGCTGTTCAGCGGTGGGATGATTCCGACGTATTTCGTCGTCAAGTCCACGGGGCTGCTCGATACGCTATGGGCACTGATGATTCCGAATGCGATTAGCGCATTTTATCTGATTATCTTGAAGAACTTCTTCCAGGCGATCCCGGAGGAGCTCAAGGAGTCGGCGAAGATTGATGGCAGCCATGAGGTCGGCATCTTCTTCCGCATCGTGCTCCCGCTGTCTCTGCCGGCGATGGCAGCGTTCGGGCTGTTCTACGCGGTCGGCATATGGAACCAGTATTTCAGCGCCATCCTGTATATCTCAGATGCCTCCAAATGGCCGGTACAGGTCATTCTGCGCCAGGTCGTCATTATGGCTAGCGGGGCCATCGGCGACTCGACCGAGGTGGAGCAGGTGGTGTACTATTCCAATTCCATCAAGATGGCGGTTATAGTGGTGTCGACAGTGCCGATCTTGCTCGTCTATCCATTCTTGCAGAAGCATTTCGCCAAGGGAGTGCTGTTAGGCTCGGTCAAGGGATAGCGACATGGCATGAATCGGGCGCAGGTTCTGGCTCCCGGCCATGCGTGTATCATGTATAGATTTCATAACATTACAGGAAATGAGGGGTTATTATTGAGTAAGCAACGGTTAAACCGGAAAATAGCATGGTGCCTCTGTATGGCGCTGACGTTCTCGCTGCTGGCGGCGTGCTCGGGCAACAGTTCAGGCGGCAGTACTGGCAGTACAAATGCTGGAGGGGGAACGAAGCAGGAGGCGTCTGGAGGTTCGGATAATGCGTCAAAGGAGAAGGAGCAGGAGCCGCTGGTACTGTCCTTAATGTTCAACTTCGATGGCGTGGAATTTCCCGCGGAGGGCAATGAGGTGCAGCGGAGGATTGAGGAGATTACGAATACGAAGCTCAAGATCCAGCAGCTACCTGGCTCGGCATTCGAGGAGAAGCTGCCGGTGTTGATCGCCTCGGGTGAGCTGCCGGATGCGATTCCGATCCCAAGACGGCACCAGAAGCTGCCTTATGTGGTGAATGCGATCGAGTCGGATATGTTCTGGGAGATCGGCCCTTATCTGGAGCAGTTCCCGAATCTCTCGAAGATTAACCCGCTTATCTATGATAATATCGCCTACGAGGGCAAGGTATATGGCATCCCGCGCGTGCGTCCGCTTGCCCGCAGAGCCTTCCAGTATCGCGAGGACTGGGCGGAGAAGCTGAAGCTGCAGGAGCCGAAGACGATCGACGATCTGTACGCCATGCTTAAGGCCTTCACCCATGATGACCCGGATGGCAATGGCAAGCAGGATACGTATGGGCTGACCTCCAAGGAAGTTGGTTATTGGTTCGCGCCATTCTTCGGCGCGCCGAACAACTGGAAGGTAGAGGACGGCAAATTCATCAAGGATGTCGAGACAGAGGAATATCTCAATGCCCTCAAGTTCGAGAAGAAGCTGTATGAGGAGAAGCTGATGAACCGCGACTTTGCGGTCATTGACCGCCCAGAGTGGACGGGGGCCATCGAGCAGGGCAAGGCAGGCGTGCGGATCGATGTGACCGGGTCAGCGCCGGGGCTGGAAGAGGGAGTACAGGCCAACAACCCGGATGGGAAGATTAATTTCTTCAGCATCCTGGAGGGAGACCATGGCAAGCGGGTCTTTATGGAGGGTGGCCATAACGGCTTCTACCTGATTCCGAAGTCGAGCGTGAAGACAGAGGAGCATCTGCTTAGGGTGCTGAAGTTCTTCGATGATCTGGCTGGCGAAGAAGGGGCTAATCTGCTGCAATGGGGAATCGAGGGTGTCCATTACAAGCTGGTGGACGGAAAGCCGGAGTATATCGATCTGGATAAGTATGGCAAGGAGGTAGGGGCGTATTCGGCGCCGCTGTCTACCCTCCCGCCGGTTGATATTGCGCTGCAGGGCGACAAGACGCGCTTACAGCAACGAGAGATCGATGTGATCGCCGAGAATGATCAGCATCTGGTTGCTGATCCGTCCCTGCCGCTGTTGTCAGAGACCTTCGCAGAACGCGGAGCGCAGCTCCAGACGATGCTGGAGGACGCCAATGTCAAGTTTGTAATGGGCGGCAGTGAAGAGGAGTGGCGCAACACGGTCAAGGAATGGCGTACCCGCGGGGGAGGCGAGATCGCCAAGGAATATGAGGAGGAGTATGCCAAGCTCGGCAAGTAGTTTTCTTGGGGCCTGCAAGCCCCATTCCCCCCGGAACATGACAGACCGGTGGCCGCTGTAGCGGTCGCCAGGGTAAGGGATAGCCCCTGACGGTGCAGGCTACAGCCTGTGGATCGCGGGGGCACCCTGCCTTGAGGGCATCGGGAGGGGGAGCAGGAGAGCTGCGGGGTCTGATGGACACTGGCGGAACGTGGGATACGTTTCATCGCGCATAGAACGGAGGAAAACGATGAGCAGAAGATTGCGAGTGGGGGTTATTGGAGCGGGCAGCATCGCGTCTGGCGTCCACATTCCTAACTATAAGAGGCATGAAGACCGGGTTGAGCTGGCTGCTGTGGCGGATGTGAACCGCGCTAAGGCTGAGGCGTGCGCTGCCCGTTTTGGCATTTCCGGGGTCTATGACAGCTATGAGGCGATGCTGAGGGAGGCGCAACTGGATGCGGTCAGCATCTGCACGCCGAACAAGTTCCATGCGAGCGCTGCGATAGCGGCATTGGAGGCGGGCTGTCATGTGCTGTGTGAGAAGCCGCCAGCGATGAGCTATGAGGAAGCGCTGCGGATGGAGCAGGCGGCGCAGCGCTGTAATCGCCTGCTCACCTATGGCTTTCATTACCGTTATGCGGAGGAGGTGCAGGTGCTTCGGCGCTATATAGAAGCCGGGGAACTGGGCGAGGTCTACATGGCGAAGGTCACTGCGGTTCGAAGGCGCGGCATTCCGGCCTGGGGCGTATTCACCAGCAAGGAGCTGCAGGGCGGGGGCGCGCTGTGCGATATCGGGGTACACATGCTGGATACGGCTCTCTATCTGATGGGTTATCCTGAGGTGGATCGGGTGATGGCATCGACCTACCAGAAGCTGGGCAACCGGCCGGGAGTCGGCGACTGGGACTGGGAGCAGTTCTCGGTGGAGGATCTGGCTGTCGGCATGATCGTGTTCAAGAACGGTGCAAGCCTGCTGCTGGAGACGGCCTTCGCGGTCAACGTCGGGCCAGATAAGACGATGCAAGTGTCTCTGGCAGGCGACCAGGGCGGAGCGGATGTGTTCCCGCTCAAGCTGTATCAGGAGAAGCACGGCACGCTGGTCGATGTGCAGCCTGTCGGCCTCAAGGCGGGCAAGCCGCGGGATGCGGAGCTGGCTGCGTTCGTGGACAGTTGCCTGGGCGGGCCTCCGCCTCTGAGCCATGCCGCGGAGGGGACGGCGCTACAACGTATCGTCGAGGAGCTGTACCGTTCGGCGGAGCTGGGGGAAGCCATTCGGCTGCAAGGGTGACAGAGGCTGGAGAGGAAGAGGAGGAGAAGAATATGATCCGCACGGCATTGCTGAGCCGTTGGCATGTGCATGCTGACGACTACGCCAGACAGGCGGCGTCGCATCCCGCTATTCATATCGCCGCGGTATGGGATGAGGAGGAGACGCGCGGCAGGAGCTGGGCGCAGGAGCTGGGGGTTCCGTTCTATGCGGAGCTGGAGGAGGTGCTGGCTGACCCTGACATTGATGGCGTGATCGTCAGTGCGCCGACGGTGATGCATTACCCCATCTTGATGCAGGCAGCGCGCCATGGCAAGCATATATTCAGCGAGAAGGTGCTGGCGCTGAAGGTCGAGGAGATCGACGAAATCTTCCATGCCGCAACGCTCAGCGGCTCAACCTTGCAGCTCGCGCTGAAGCGGCTCGCTGAGCCTTATTATGTCTACGCCCAATCGGTGCTGGAGCATGGCTGGCTGGGCAAGCTGACGCTGCTGCGCTGCCGCCTGGCTCATCCCGGCGGTGTGCCGCGGGAGGGAAGTCCGTATGGCATCCTGCCGGCGTATTTCTTCGACCACGGCTTATGCGGAGGCGGAGCGCTGATGGATCTCGGCGCGCATCCCATCTGTCTCGTTAATCGGCTGGGCGGGCGTCCGCAGGGAGTCTACGCCAGGCTGGAGAAGGTATACGACCGAGAGGTTGAAGATCACGCGGCTCTCATCGTCGACTACGAGGGCGGCCTGCTAGGGATTATTGAAGCGGGATTCGTCTCGAACAACTCCTTTCATCTGGAGCTGCATGGCACGGAGGGCGTGCTTCTGATTGAGAATGGAGCGGTCAGGCTGAGGAGCGTGCATGAAGGCGGCAACCAGTGGATGACCGTAACGGAGCTTCCGGCGAAGCTTCGCAGCCCGCTGGAGCAATGGGCGGATCAGGTGCTGCATGGCACACCGCCTGATATTACCTATGACGACATGCGGATGCTGACGGAGCTGAATGAGGCGGCGACCGCATCTGATCGGGAAGGACGACGTATAAGCTTGAGATAAGTTTATGATGAGGATTATATTACACGCCAGAATGCATAAGTGTTAAGTGTTGTCCGCCTTATGTTGAACATCAAGAGGAGTGCCCAGCGACCGGATCAAGGCGCAAGCAGGTCGAAGCAGCGGCAAGAGAAGGAGTGTACAGTAGCATGGAAATCTATCGCAAGCTTATAGACAGAAATGACGACGTGGTCGCCGAGGCGATGCGGCAGCAGGTCAGGGAGCCGGGAGCAAGGCATGAAGGGGGCATCGTGCACTCGCATGTTGGCATTCCCAGCCCGAGCCACGTAGGCACCGGAGCTTATATGGCCTCCATGGCCGCCTCGCTGGTAACGAAGGAGTCGAAGTATTATCACAGCCTGGAGCTGCTTGCGGCTCTGGAGCGTGCGGCCGATTATCTACTGCGTAAGCAGCATGCAGACGGCACCATCTCGCCCGGATGGACGAACTTCCACTCGCCCCCGGATACAGGCTTTCTGGTGACCGGACTCGTCCAGATCGTGCAGGTGCTGGAGCGCAGCGGCTGGGAAGCTGCACAGCCGGTTGTGGAGAAGCTGCGACAGTTCCTGGAGCGCTCCATCCCTGCTTTTCTGACAGGGGGCTGCCATACGCCGAATCACCGTTGGGTCATGACGGCGGCACTGGGTGCGCTGCATCAGTTGTATGCCGACCCGGTGCTGCTGGAGCGGGCGGAGCAATGGCTCGCGGAGGGGATGGACTGCACCGAGGACGGAGAGTGGACGGAGCGCAGCAACGGCATCTACAATACGGTCAGCAATATTATGCTGATCTATACCGCCCGTTACTTGGGGCGTCCAGAGCTGCTGGAGCCGGTGAGGCGCAATCTGGAGATGATGGCCTACATGATCCATTATGACGGGGAGGTGGTCACCGACTACTCCGGTCGCCAGGACCTGGGGCAACGGTATGACCTGTCCGAGTATTTCCTCAGTTATAGATGGATGGCAGCGCTTGACGGCAATCCCCGCTTTGCATCGATGTATGATCTGGCGGCGGAGAGGCTGGTTCGCCTCGGCCCGATTAATAATCATGCCTTGCTTGGCTACCTGGCCTTCCCGTGTGAAGTGAAGGGCGTAGAGCGGAGCGCGTTGCCGGAGCACTATATGAAGCTGTTCAACCATCAGTATCCGCATGCCGGCCATCTGGCTCGCATGCAGGAGGCCGGTCACCATATGCAGGTGCAGCATACGAGCCTGCATACCGCCTTCGGGGCGCCGGTCGTGAGGTGGCGCAGCGGTATCTCCTCTGCTACGCTCATGGCGCACTCGAAGACGATGTTTGCCCTGCGCCACGGCGAAGCGCGGGTGCTCGGCATCGGCATCTCCTCGCTGTTCATGCCTGGGCCAGTGGAGATGCAGCGGCTGGAGGAGGCGGAGGACGGCTTCCATATGGGAGCCGTGATGCATAAGGGATATAATGGCCCCATCGATGTGCAGCAGCTTCCAGCGTCGGCACGGGAGCCGATCAGTCCATGGTATCTGCTTCCACATCAGCACCGTGAGCTGACCCATGTGCAGCGGCATGAGCTGGCGGTAACCGCGAAGCTGGTGGAGGAGCGCGAATGGGTGCTCGCGATGCATTCCGATGATCATGAAGATGTGGTGTACCAGGTCGCCCTGTGGCTGGGCGAAGGCGAGCTTGAGGGCGGACAATTCGAGGATGCCGGGAATGGACGCCTCTACTGGCTGGGTGGAACGGTGCGCTACACCGCTGGGGGGCGGACGATCGAGCTGAGTGGAGGAAGGAAGGAGCATGGTCAGCCGGATATGAGCAGTCTAGCCGTCAGTGCAGGCAGGACATTGCTGGTGAATCTGGTCACGCCGTTTGACGCCGAGCTCCGCATTCGATTGAAGTAGTCACTAACGGCTGCAGCCCCTCCAGGCCCGCCGCGGGCGGTTCGCCCATGGTGTCATGATGAGGCTGCGATAGGGTCAGACAGCATGATGGTTCAACCGACCGCCGTCATGCAGCAATTCCGCACGCTTGGGAGCTGCGCGCGGTGCGATGGAGATGGGCTGGAGCTGCGGGAATGGCATAACGGATCGATGCGCGCAGAGCATCGGCAGGGGCGGCTTCCGCGCGCGCCTTCTGGAAGATCATGAGGTAAGGAGAGGAAAGGAACATGACAACAAAAACCGGGTATTCCTTCTCAACGATGTGGAACCTGCGCCGCCATACGAGCGGCCGGGAGATGATAGAAGAGATCAAGAGTCTCGGCTTCGGGCTGGTGGAGCTGAACTATAATGTGACGGCGGAGATGCTGGCGGAGATTGCTCCTATGGTGGAGCGCGGCGAGATCGGCATCTCCAGTGTGCATAATGTATTTCCGTTCATCGACGATAAGGATTATGATACCGACTCCGTGATGCTCGGCTTCGATGATCTGGACAAGCGCAAGCGCGCTACGGAGCTGCTAATCGGCTCGGTGCAGCATGCGGATCGTCTGGGGGCGAAGGGCGTGGTTGTCCATCCGGGCGAGGTGCCATTTGACCATAATATTGATGCCGTGCTCAAGAAGCTGTGGCGAGAGGAAGGCAAGGAATCGCCGCGTTACCAGCAGCTATGGCAGGAGATGCTGGAGCGTCGCAAGGAGCTGGCTCCTGTCCATGTGCGGCGTATCCGCGATTGTCTGGAGGAGGTGAGCGGATATATCGCCCGCAATAACCTGGACATCAAGATCGGGATTGAGACACGCTCGCGCTGCAATCAGATTCCGACGCTGCAGGAGGCGGATGAGATTATAACGGGTCTGTCTGGAGCACCGGTCTATCTGTGGTATGACATCGGGCATGGCATGATGATGGAGCGAATGGGGCTGTATAATAATGCGGTGGACATTCAGCGAATGAAGGATAAGGTGCTGGGCGTGCACATCCATGAGACGGTGGAGATCGTCGATCATTGGTGTCCGTATGTACACAGCGGCGATCTGGACTCGTTCGACGTCTTCTTGCCCGTCATTGAGGCGGCACCGATCAAGGTCTACGAGCTGCGCGCGCCGTGCACCCGCGAGGAGATCGAGCAGAGCTATCAGATTATGAGCGGCAAGATCGCGGCTATGAAGGCGCGCTAGAGTGGACAGCAGCACTGCGACCACTACATCAGGGGAGGAACTCAGAATGTCAGGCTACTTGGATGAAATGGACAGTCTATATTACCGGATCGGCGATGATGCCGAGGCGGCGGTCAAGGTGATTGCCGATCGGTATATCGGCAGCAATCCGCCGCTCCCGTTCGTACTGCGAGCCTTCGCAGCAACAGGAATCGTGCAAAGGGAGGACGGGCTGTATGAGATGGACTTCGCCGCCCGCTTCCCCCGGGCTGCTCCCGATGCCAGAGTGTACGCGGCGGGGCTTGTATGGAGCGACAACGAGCGCAGTCTCGATCTGCTGGTCTGCTGTTATAGTCCAGTCAGGCTCTGCCTGAACGGGGAATTGATCTATCGCTCCAATGCGGTCGATGAAGTCCAGCAGGATCGGTACGTTCGGGTGTCAGTGGTACTGCGTACAGGCTGGAATACACTGTTGCTCCAGACGAGACGGACAACCGCCGGCTTTGGCTGCCGTATCGGAGCGGACGAGGCCAAGGTACGGATATTGAACGTGCTGGCGCCGTTCGCCGAGCGTAAGGGACAGGCAGGCTGGGTCTACTCGGAGCCGACGGTGCAGGATGCGCTGGATGCAGGCGATCCAGCGCTTCTGCAGCAGCAGGAGGCAGGAAGCGGCCTGCGCTGGTTCCCGGAGCTGGGATGGACAGAGGCGCAGCAGCAGCTCCCGGTCATGGAGCGGCTGTTCGGCAGACGCCCCGCGATGAAGGGCTACGCTTGGTCGAAGCTGCGCAGCCTGCTGCCAGGTGCCGGGCAGACGGTTGTGCTGCAAGGGCGGAGCGCCGCGCCAGTACGTATCTGGGCAGGTGACGTGGAGCTGGCCGTTCGCACCACACCTGCCGAAGACGGACAAGGCCTGATCCAGTACAGCGCCGAGCTGACGGTAGCTGGCCGAGAACAGCCGATTATGGTAGAGGTCGGCTGCGGCGAGACAGGATGGAGCTGGACGATCGAAGCTCGTCCTATTCAGGGGACGGGCATCGCTGAATCGGTCGTGGAGTGGGCGCTGCCGCTCCCGGTTCACGGCGCGCCGGGCGCATGGCTCTATCTGGGGCCGTTCGATCCAGGCTTTATCGCTGACCCTGTACAGTTACAGCAGGCGGCTCGTGTTCATTATGATCGTACCGACCCTGCCGCGGCGTCGCCGCTTGGTGGCACGATCGACACGGTCGATACGACTGACAGGATCGATGCGGCAGAGCATATCGACCGCCCAGACCGCCCAGACGGTGCAGAGCATACAGAACAAGCAGATCATACATCCCGTGGAGACCATGCATCTCGTGCAGAGCAAGCAGGTCATACACCCCGCGCAGATCGTGCAGACGATTCAGTTGAGGCAGGCGCCTCATATGCCCGGGGGGCAGGCCGTTACTGGCAGGTGGATCGTCCTGGGACGTGGGTGCGCCCTTATTATGAGAATGCCATGCTGAGCAACAAATGGACGACGAGCGGGGCGACCAACTTCGGTCGCTGGGATTATCCGCTTGGGGTTACGATGTACGGTCTGCTCAAGGCGGGGAGAATGCTTGGTGAGGATGGCTGGATTCATTATGCGAGACAGCATATCGAGTCCTGCACGTCTTACGACGAGTATGCCTTCTGGGACCGCGAGCAGTATGGCTTCCCGTCCATTAACCAGCAGCTAGTGCTGGTCAAAATGCTCGACAACTGCGGCTCCTTCGGCTCCGCCATGCTGGAATCGCTGCTGCTGGAGCAGCGCCGTGAAGCGCAGTTGGGTACGGACACGGCGGAACACGAGGGCGAGCGTGCAGAGAGGGCTGGCAGCGGGTCGATGCTAGTCGATCTGATGCACGGCGAGCGGTGCCGCGGGCAAGCCTCTGCGGAGGATGGGACCCCACCGCCAACTGCCGCCTCGAAGCAGATCGATGCGGTGCGCATCGCGAATCGGATTGCGCACTTCATCCGCTACGGGCTGGAGCGGCGGGAGGACGGAGCATTCTACCGCATCTGCGCGGGCGAATATTCGGAGCGTTCGATGTGGGCGGATGATCTGTATATGAGCACACCGTTCATGCTGCGCTATTATAAGCTGACTGGTGATCGGGCGATGCTGGATGATGCCATGCGGCAGTTCATATTGTATCGCAACTACCTGTATATGCCGGACCATCGGCTGATGAGTCATGTGTATGATTTCAAGTATGGCACACCCACCCGCATACCTTGGGGCAGAGGCAATGGCTGGACCGTGTTCTCCCTGTCCGAGGTGCTGGAGCTGGCGCCGCCGGAGCATCCGCTGCGCGGCGAGCTGCTCACGATGTTCAACGAGCTGTGCGCGGGCTACGCAGAGGTTCAGGCAGATAGCGGCTTATGGCGGCAGGTGCTCCATGAACCAGCGGCCTATGAGGAAGCGTCCTGCACCGCGATGTTTGTCTACGCCTTCGCAAGAGGCGTATGCCATGGATGGCTGCAGGAGCCGGGACGGTTCGCTGCGGCGGCGCTGCGCGGCTGGCAGGGCTTGCTGCGGCACGCGATCAGTCGCGAGGGCAATGTATACGGGGTATGCAGCGGCTCGCGTTATTCCTTCACGGCGGATTACTATACGGAGGAGCTGCGCACGGTGACGAATGATAACCACGGCATCGGCATCATGCTGCTGGCGGGTGCCGAGGTCAGCCGTCTGCAGCAGCATCAGATGAAGCCTTGTCGCCTGCAACTGTCCTCAGAAGGCTGAAGCGACGCAACCGGTACCACATGAACGACACTTCATAGAACAGGCAGGGCTGGGAACGGATAGCTGCGATACGGCAGTTAATGTTGCCAGCCCTTCGTTGTCTTGAAGGGAGGTGAGCATTATGGCTAAGGCAGGGTAGTGAGCTGTGAGATGAAGAAGGCTGACAGAATCGAATCGGCAGATGAGGTGCGACCTGGATGATCGAAGTTCCATGAAGTACAGTTCAATAGGAAAAGAGGGATATGAAATTGAGAAAATTTCGTACAAGCTGTGCCGCTCTGGCACTATGGCTCGCTGTCAGTACCCTGCTCGGCACCATGGCATCGGCATCGGCATCGGCTTCTACTGTTGCTTCTGCTTCAACTTTTTCGGTACTCAGCATGAATGTTGCAGGTCTGCCTGACCTGCTGTCGAGCGGCAATCCGGCAGTTCTTACACCTAAGATCAGTCCGCTCCTCAATGATTATGATATTGTCGCTGTACAGGAGGATTTCAATTATCATAGTGAGCTGGTCTCTCAGATAACACACCCTTATCTATCGGCACATAGTGGAGGGGCGGGCTTCGGAAGCGGTCTGAATCGGATGTCCGTGTTCCCGTTCGATGATTTCCAGCGAATCAAATGGAATAAATCGCACGGCTTCTTCGACAATGGAAGCGATCAGTTGACTCCCAAGGGCTTCACGGTCGGTCGACATGAGCTAGCCCCCGGCATCGTCATCGATATCTACAATCTGCATGCGGACGCAGGCAGTGACAGCGGCTCGCTGGAGGCGCGCAGGGATAATATTCGGCAAATGAAGCAATTCATGTCCGTCTACTCGGACGGCAATGCCGTCATCGTCATGGGAGATACCAACTGCCGATATACGCGCAGTGAGGATGTGCTGGAGGAGCTGCTGCATGAGCAAGGCTTGACGGATGTCTGGGTGGAGCTGCGCCGTGGCGGTGTCATTCCCCCAGATGGACCGTCTCTAATGGATGCAAGCGATCGGAATGGCCCGAATTACGAGGTCGTGGACAAGATTATGTACAGAAGCTCGCAGGCGATCCAGTTGACCGCCTTGTCCTACAAGCTGGAGGATACGAAATTTACGGATGAACAGGGGGCTCAGCTCTCCGATCACTATCCGATCTCGGCGGTGTTTCAATATGCGGCAAGCCCTGCTGTGCAACTGAGCGCTGCGTTTGGGGGAACAGGCGGAACCGCGTTCAATCATCTGAATGCTCTGCCCTCGCAGGCTTCGCTGACCGAGGTGGCGATCTCCAGCGGCAACCGTGTGGATGGGCTGCGACTCACCTTCTCCGATGGAACGGTGCTGACAGCAGGCGGGGTCAGCACTTCAGGCTTCCAGTCGCTGCACCTGTTACCTGGCGAATATATAGCGCAAGTGACCGTATCCAAGGGGCTGCGTAATGGAGGAGAGCGCATCTTCTATCTGTCGGTGACGACGAATCTGGGCCGTACACGATCTGGTGGCATTCAGACGGCAAGCTCCCAGACATTCGCCGCCCCTGCGGGCTGGCAGATCGTCGGCTTCTTCGGCAAGGCGGCTAACGAGCTCGATCGTCTGGGGGCGATCTACAAGCCGATCCTGCCATAACGCACGTCATATCTTCGATCTCCAAGCTCAGCAGATCGTGCCGAACATCGGTTGTGGACAGGATGCCTTCTTGAAGATGTGGCGCGGGAATGCAAGGGCAGGGCTCTCTGGATGTCTCAGGCTATAAGGGAGGGGGCGTGTGCACGGTATAACGATGTGTCTGCTCTCTAGGTTCAGCTCCTCCTAATCCACGAGCCAGGTGTATGTTGCTGCTGGCGCATATCCTGTATAATGAAGGGTAGCAACCGATGTAAGGTGCGACTTAGCTATAGGGGAGGATTGCTTATGTTTCGGAGGCTTACCGTGCCCGGGCTGATGGGGCAGGCGCTGGCGCTGACTATGCTCGTGATCTGGGCGATCGCCTTCAACAGCGTCTGGGGCAGTGCTGGGGGAAGCGACAACGCGATGGGCAGCTATGTCTTTCTTGTGTTTTGGATGTCTTATCCTCTGTTAATACTGATCTCCTGGTTCGGGCTGAGCAAGGAAGTGAAGGCGTCTACGCCGTCCAGGGTGAAGCTGGCTGTGTATCATGCGCTTCCGCTGGTCTGGGTCGTCATTACAGTCGGCCTGGTATTGTATTCAGCGGCTACTGCGGAGCATTATGAATAGAGAGGGCGAACGGTGACGCGGCACTCACATCGTAAGGCTTCGGCATTCGTGTGAGGGGGCGGCCGCCAAGAAGCTCACGCTCAAGTGAAGCCTCACAAAGCTCAACCCCCAAGAATGTGTGATCGTAGTGCATTCTGGGGGTTGGGCGTATCAAGCCATAATACATACAGCTTGTCCAGTCCGGTGTAATCGAACCTCGCTGTCGCTGCCTATGCTGCCTGCTGCGCTGCTTGACTGCTTGACTGTCTGGACTGCTTGGTTACTCCAACGGATAACGCTCTAGATAGGCTGCTGTCAGCCGTCGTAGCTGTGCCACCTCTAATTGATGGGTCGCGCTGAAGGTGCTGGAATCCTTGGAGCGGCAGTGGAAGTTGCTCAGCACCCCCTCCAGCATCAGGTGATATTTGGCATTGACCGGATAGAGCTGCTTCTCAATCATAGAGGCGATGCTCAGAAAGTCCATCAGCCTGGCGGCATCCTCCGGCTCGCCCGCCCAGTTGCGGTATAGCCAGGCGTAGAGCTGCGGGTGGAAGTTGCCCATAACCCCGCTGAAGCCGTAGGCGCCCAGCTTGAAGCTCTCCAGCAGTGTTGCTGTATTGGCGTTAAATATTTTCAAGTCGGTGCCCCGAACGGCCTGGAGCTTGGCCTCCAGCAGCTCCAGATCGCAGCTCACATCCTTAACGAACAGGAAGCGACCAGTGTCTGCACAGTAGCGCAGCGCCTCCGGTGTGGTCAGACGGCGGTAGGGAGCGGGGCATTCATACAGCCCGAGCGGGATCGAGTCCGGGATATGCGCCAGCAGCCTCTCCAGATTCGTCAGCCACACGTGATCGGATTCGTCCTCGCGTGCCAGTCGGTTCGTGATAAGCACGAGCGCATCGATGCCGGTATTCGCCATCTCGCTCAGCTCCTGAACTTGATCCTCGAAGCTGTCGGAGATATGGCCGGAGGCGATGACGGGCACTCGTCCAGCGGCGGTCTGCTTGACGAAGCGGGCAATCTCGAGCCGCTCCTCCAGACTGAGCATGAACATCTCGCTCGACTGGCAGACGGCGAACAGTCCATCTACTCCGCCTTCAATATACCACTCCACCAACTTGCCAAGCGCTTCATAATCTACCTTATTGTCTTCAGTGAACGGTGTCAGCATAACCGGCCAGATGCCGTTAGGCATAGTTGATTTCATTCTCGTATTCCTCCATAGATTCAGTATCCTTCTAGGGATTGAGCAGATGCTGCGGTGTACGCCCACTCAGCGCATCCAGCACGGCTTGCGCTGTGACCAGGCTGACACGGGTGTACGTTTCGTAGGTCTCGGCTGCGGTGTGCGGCGTCGTAATCAGATGCGCTACGCCCAGCAGCGGGTTATCGGCCTGAACGGGCTCCGTCTCGTATACATCGATGGCCGCCCCTGCGATCTGCCCGCTCTGCAACGCCCGATAGAGTGCTTGCTCATCGACGACCGGCCCGCGGGCGGTATTCAGGAAGTACGCCTCTGGCTTCATCATGGCAAACTGGGCGTCGCTCATCATATGATAGGTGTCCGGCAGGCTGGGCAGGTGCATGCTGACGACATCGCTCGTCCGCAGCAGAAGCTCGGCATCCACCATGTCCACATGGAAGGCAGCGGCTTGCTTCAGATTGGGATACTTATCATAGGCGAGCAGCCTCACGTCGAAGCTCTGCAGCTTGCGCGCCACAAGCTGAGCGATATTGCCGAAGCCCAGCAGGCCGACGGTGCGTCCAGCCAGCTCACGACCGACGAACCGGTCCCAGCCGCCTTGCTTGGTGGACTGGTTCAGCAGCGGGATGCCGCGCAGCATGGAGAGGATCAGACCCACAGCGATCTCGGCGACCGCATTGGCGTTGCCGCCTGGTACATTCGTCACCTGAATGCCATGCGCGCGTGCCTGCTGCAGATCAATATTATCTACGCCAACGCCGAAGCGTGCGATGACCTTGAGCCTCGGCGCCAGACGGAAAACCGACTCATCCCATGTGTCGACGCCGGCAATTACAGCATCCACGTCTCCCACCAACTCCTTCAGCTCCTCGAACGTATGTGGGCGTCCGACCTTGTTCTCGATCACCTCACAGCCCTGCTCCTCAAGCCGTTGCTTGGCTTCCTTGCATAAGACCGAGTAGTTCGTCGCCGTAACCAATATTTTTGCTGCTGCCATCTTATTTCACGCCTCCCACGGTCATGCCGCTGACCATATATTTTGAAGTGAACAGGTACATAATGATGACCGGAACCGATGCGATAATCGAGCCGCCCATGAGCGGCCCCCAGGCAAATACATCCCCCACGATCATATCCGACAGCCCGAGCGTAATCGTCTTGTCCGTCCCCTTCGTAATAACGACCAGCGCATACAGGTATTCACTCCAGCAGAGGGTGAAGGAGAAGATGAAGGTGGCGGCAATGCCGGGCGCCGACAGCGGGAAGATAATTTTCAGCATCGTGCTTACCCGTGAGCAGCCGTCGATCATTGCGGCCTCCTCAATCTCGGTCGGAATCGACTTGAAATACGAGATCAGCATCCAGGTTGCATACGGAATCGTGATGGTCGGATAGATGAGCATCAGCCCATAGATGGAATTGCTGGCGCCGAGCAGCGTAACGACCATGTACAGCGGGATGAACAGCACCGCTCTAGGCATCAGGTAGGCATATAGAATGCTCTTGGAGATCAGCCCTTTGCCCCGAAAATGCAGCTTGGAGATGGCATAGGCTGCCAGCATGCTGACGATGATCGAGAACAGGGATACGACCAGCGAGACGATCAGGCTGTTTTTGATATTGATGAGAAAGTCCTTCTCGTGAATCAGCTTGTCATAGGCAGTTCCCGAGAAGCTCTCCGGCCAGAAGGACGGGGTCATGGAATAGATCTCGCCATTGGACTTAAAGGAGGTGACGATCATCCAATACAATGGAAACAACGCAAATACGAGCAATAGAACGAGTGTAGTGTAGACAATAATCTGCTTGCCTGCCGAATTTTTCATCGTGATGATCCCTCCTTTAGTTGTCAGATGACAGCGAGCGTTTGGTGACATAGTTGATGAGCATGATCAGCGGCGGCAACGTGATGATGGAGATCGCGATGGCCTTGCCGAGATTCATGTTCAGGAAGCCTACGGTGTAGCTGAGCGTGGACAGTACCTGTGTGCCGTTGTTCGGCCCGCCGCGGGTAAGCAGCCATATAATCTCAAAATCATTGAGCGTCCAGATCGTCGTAATAACAGAGGCGAGTATGGTGACCTCCTTGATCGAGGGCAGGGTCATATAGAAGAAGCGTTTGATCGCTCCGGCTCCATCGAGCATCGCTGCCTCATAGATCTCGGTGGACACGGTCTGCAGACCCGCCAGGATGGCGATGCCCATAAACGGGATGCCGCGCCATACATTGACCATAATGACCGACAGCATCGCCAGATCGGGTGCAGCCAGCCATCCGACCGGCTGGCTGATGAGTCCGCTCTTCATCAGCAGGAAGTTCAGCACGCCGCCGACATCGGAGTAGATCCATTGCCAGGTGAACACCGATACGATGGTCGGGATCGTCCACGGCAGAAACAGCAGCACCCGGAACAGATTGCGCGCCACGATCTTCTCATTCAGCACGAGTGCCATGATCATGCCGAATACGGCCTTTAGAATGACCGCAATCATGGTGAACACGAAGGTGTTCCAGACGGCCCGCCAGAACAGGGAGTCCTTGGCGAGATCGATATAGTTTTGCATGCCGACGAAAACCTCTGGAACGCCGACTGTCTTGTTTGTCAGGCTAAGATAGACGGCCCACCCGAAGGGGAGGGCCATCACCGCTAACAAATAGATCAGTACGGGGCTCATCAGAACGTAAGCCAGCTTGCTGCCGGATGAATGTCTCATGAGTAGCACCGCCTTATGAATTGCTATGAATTGCTATGCTATGAGTTGCTAAGAATGCCAAGAATGCTATGAATCGCTGTGAATTCACTTGTAATCGGACTTATGAATGACGTCTGCTATGGAACGGTTGCGAGACGTCTTGCCAGGGTGAACTTACGTTCTACTTGCTGTATACGCTCTCGATGCTCGCTTGCAGATCCTTCACCGCTGTCTCCGGGGTGTAGCTATCCTCCAGCAGCATCTTCTGGAACATGTCATTGACATACCGCAGATTGTATACTTCCCCGGCCTTCGGATTGTAGGCGCCTGGGAAGCCGAGGAACGCAAAGTTCTGGATGGAGTCGACGAAGCCCTTGTTCTTCTCTTCCTTCCATACGGCCTCGTCAGCCAGCTTCGTATAGATCGGGCCGGTCAGCGGGGCGCCGTTCAGTACCCATTCGCCATACCAGTCGATGTTGGTCATGTACGCGATGAATTCACGAGCCAGCTCCTTGTTGGCGGAAGCCTTGAAGATGCCCAGATTGTTGCTGATGCCTGGGATGAACGTTCCGGCAGGGCCAGCAGGGAGCATGGCGATGCCTGTCTTCTCGTACAGCTCAGGGTTATCGTTCTTCAGTGTGCCGATCAGGCTGCCGACATTGAAGATCATCGCGGACTGGCCGCTCAGGTACGACTTGTTGTTGCCGCTGTCATCCCAGCCGATGGAGCTAGGCGGAGTGCTGCCGTCTTGCTTGAAGATATCACGGATGAACTGTACCGCCTTGACCGTCTCCGGCGTGTTGACGATGACGGTGGAGCCGTCCTTGGTGTCGAGCGACCCGCCGAACGACCAGATGATGGCGCGTGTCAGCCATTCGGCATCGGAATTGCCCTTGCCGTAGCCCATGCCAGCGCCATAGATGCCCTTGGAGGTATCGGTCAGCTTCGCCGCCATCTCGCGGAATTCATCCCAGGTCTTGGGCGGCTCGCTGTAGCCTGCGGCTTGGAGCAGATCCTTGCGGTAGTAGAGCGCTGTCGATTCCGTCCAGAACGGCACCGCGTATTGCTTGCCCTCGAAGGAGATGGCCTGCTTGAGGCTGCTCTGAATCTCGCCGTTAGACTGCTCCACCTTGGCGACCAGATCGCTCACATCCTCCAGCACATCGCGGCCGTAGAATTGCCCGACCTCCTGGTAGCCGAAGAATGAGACATCCGGTGGTGTGCTCGACTCGATGGCTGCCGACCATTTCGGGTAGAAATCCTCATAGGCGATAAATTCGATGTTGACATTGACTTGATTTTCCTCGCCGAACTGCTTGGCGCGTTCCTCGATCATTTTGTTCTGCGCGTCGAACATCTGCTTCTTCATCCAGAAGGTCAGGCTTTTCTTCTCGCCGCTGCTGGAGGAGCTGTTCCCCGGCGTCTCGCTGCTGCCCGTGCCAGCCCCGCCGCCGCTTGAGCAGCCCGCCAGCAATGTCAGAATCAGCGCAAAGGTTGTTGATCTGGCCCACCATGTATTCATCTGTATGCCCTCCTTGAATTCGCTTACAATGATCTTGCTCTTTTATTGTAGGGCGCCAGAGGACGGTAAGATAGGAGATAGACTTAACATTAGGGTAGGATATTAGCGTGTTGGGGGAAGGGGCACAGGCAATGGATTTTGTTCAATAACCTAGATCGGCTATACTATAAGTGGTAAAAATGTAAGCTGGAATGTTAATTTAGTAGAATAGAAAGGGGAAAACAAAATGAATAACGTCGCGATAGGAAAATGGCTGATGTATATTGGAATACTCATGTTTGCTGCAGGTCTATCCTTCTTCATTATCGAAGAACTTGACCCTTATGTAATGATTGGAATTATCTTAATGATTATTGGGGTTGCATGTAACCTTATATCCGTTGTTTACAAAAAAAGAAGCCGGGGCTAAGTCCGGCTTCACGATTAATAAAAAACGTGAATATTTCATTTGAATTGGGGGTATATTGGAACTATAATTAAAAAATATCCCGATTTTTGAAAATAGGGTGGTGAACACGATGACGTATCAAAAATTAGCTAAGCTTTTTTATAAATTAGATCCTGAATCGTTCACCGAAGAATTGCACAAAAGAAGAAATGGTTATGGCAGCTATCTAACCTCCCTATTCATTAAGGGCTTCAGAAAAGGACACCATACATCGGAATCATTTGAACTGTTTTATGTAAATACACATGACCTAATGAGCTTAAATAATGAGGTCTTATTGAACAGCTCTGAAATCTCTTCACTTATTAGCAAGCTTCCTGACTTTGTAGTGGAGCCTTATTTCCATAAGCTCATTGTTAATGAGGCTCAGAGCAATAATGAAATTGAAGGTGTGCGCAGTACGAAGAAGGAGCTGCAGGAAGCACTACGTGAAGTCAGAAAACCGGAAGCTAAACATAAAAGATTTACCGGTCTCGTCAAGACGTACCTCTATATAGATCACATCAAGCCATTTGACAAGATACAGGATTTCAGGAGCCTCTACGATCAGTTGGTAGCCGATGCAATTGAAGCAGAGGATAAATCGGATGGCGAGCTGTTCAGAAGAGGCCGTGTTGAGATCAACGATGGTCAAGTTACAACGCACATTGGTGCAGGCTCTGAAAAGGACATTACGGCGTCTCTTGGAGCGCTCATTCATTATCTGAAGGACGAGTCTCATCCTCCATTATATCGGTATATGGTTGCCCATTATTATTATGAATATATTCACCCATTCTATGATGGCAATGGGCGCACAGGGCGGCTATTAGTGGGGAGCTATCTGTCACGCTATCTGGAGAAATATTCAGCAATCACATTTTCTTATGCAGTGAACCAAGATAAATCCAGGTACTACAGGGCATTAGAAGACATAGCCTTCCCCTTGAACCAAGGGGAAGTGACCTTCTATTTAATTCATATGCTGGAATTGCTCTCTGCTGGACAACGGAGTATCATTGATGATCTCGAAATTAGTCTGCTCAAGCTTGAGAGGATCAGGGAATATATGAAACAGGATAAATGGAAGGGTTACGGTGATGCAAGAGAGATATTATATTCGATACTGACGATCAATGTATTCATAACAGAGAATCATATCGTATCGGTGCAAGATGTGATGAATTATACCAATAGGTCCAGACACAAGATTAATAACGCCATGGACTACCTTGTGCAAGAGGGATACGTTGAACTCGTGAGTAAGAAACCGAAATCCTATCAACTCTGCGATGGATGGATGGAGAAGATAATCTCTTCGTGAAGGAGCATTTTGTATTAGCCTGAGTCCATGATACGTAAGGATTCTCAGGCAACGAAAATAACCCGCCCAGGTTAGCGCCACGGTGCGGATTAGTTTCTCTAGGTTTACTGGAGGTTTCCACCCAAAAATGTTGTACGGGAGTCGGACGGCCATCCGTCTCCTTATTTCTTTTAATCATACCATAATCAGGATATACCTTCTACATTTCAGTTCTTCACGCCAACCTTCTGGTCATGTCTATACCTGTATGTGCCTTCATCACTTGATTCATGCAGACATCGCTCCTTCTATCGGTACGGTAATGATGACCTTCGTTCCTTGCCCGGCCGCGGTAACCAACTCCAATTGTCCGCCCATATGCAAGATTCGGCCTCGGATCTGCTCGAACCCCATCCCGGATGCTCCGATTCCTGCTTGGCGAGCCGCTCTATGATCGAACCCTACCCCGTCATCTTCATAGGTGAGACAGAAGCTCCCACTGGCTTCGGCGACCCGGAAGGAGACGGTAGAGGCTTGGGCGTGTTTCTTGGCATTGTTGATCAATTCCTGCACGATGCGGAAGAGATGCCGCTTGGTCAGCAGGTCCTTGCTCTCCATGCCCGGTATGTGCCCGGCGTGGAGCTCCAGTTGAAATGGAGCGGTATACGATTCCTTCTCCACATACATCTCAAGCGTCCGCAGCAAGCCGACCTCTTGCAGCAGATGGGGATTCAGCTCGA
>Ga0160502_100261_pt1 | contig 51803 bp, 28 predicted proteins | sample DIDnMG_14_FD_108237 | JGI IMG/M metagenome (GOLD analysis project Ga0160502, IMG submission 108237) | Enriched soil microbial communities from UW Madison campus, WI, USA - DID2933_E24_Xylan MG | ecosystem: Environmental > Terrestrial > Soil > Unclassified | place: USA: Madison, Wisconsin... | reverse complement strand
TTCAAACTCTGGCGAGAAACGGCGAAAACGAAACCATGTTCAGAATGCACAATCATTACGATGCGCCGGGTTATGGTTTTCAGATTAAATTTGGCTTGACCACTTTAACGGAGCAATGGGATCCGAGAAAAGGAAATTCTTGGAATCACTTTATGTTAGGGCAGATTGAAGAATGGTTTTATCAAAGTTTAGCCGGAATTATGTCCGATCCTGAAAAACCGGGATTCAAACATTTTTTTATTCAGCCTGAAGTGGTGGGCGATATGACTTTCGCGAAAGCGGATTATCAATCGGTTTACGGAAAAATTGCTTCTTCTTGGGAAAAGAAAGACGGTAAATTTATTCTGACAGTTCAGATTCCAGTAAATACAACAGCAACAATAAAATTGCCTGTTGCTAAAAATTCAGAAATAAAAATAGATAATAAAAAGGTTAGAGTAGGTTTTGATGAAAAAGCTCATAAGCCTTTTCTGGAATTAGGATCGGGAATTTATACAATAGAATGTCAATTGTAGTTATGAGTTATGAGTTATGAGTTATGAATTGTAACTAAACTCGAAAAAGAAGAAAAAATCAATTGCCTCCAGCTTTAGCTGGAGGTTCAAAATAAGACAAGTCACAGGGCTTTAGCCAAATAATTAAGTTCGGCTAAAGCCAATTAAAAAAACAATTTGTTTTCCTCCAGCTAAAGCAGGAGGCAAATCAAAAAAATGTAATAATGAAAAGAATAAAATACATCATCCTAGTTTCCATTTTTGCTTTGACAATTGCCAATGCGCAAAGTACTTCTGATACTAATTTTAGAAAACCAGTATTGGAAACAATGAAAAAGATTGAAACTCTTTTTAACGTAACAATCAACGATGACAGAGGTTTATTAAAAGGAAAAGAACTGGATTATGCCGATTGGAGAATTGAACCTGGAAATCTGCCTCTTTCGTTGACCAATATTTTGGCACCGTTTGAATTGATGTATTTCAAACAACCCGATGGAACCTACATCATACGCAAGTATGAAAACCATAAAGTTTCGGTAGATAAAGGAAAAGAACGTTTGTTCTATTTAGAAAGCCTTTATTCGACTAAAGAAGAATGGGAGAAACGCAAAACGGAGTTAAAAGCTTGTATGATTGAATCATTTGGTTTGGATAAGGCGCCCCCTACACCAAAGTCTAAAGCACTTTTAACTCCAAAAAGAATTTATAAAGATTACAGTGTCGAAAATATTGCATTGGAAATTTTGCCTGGTGTTTATGCAACAGGATCGATTTACAAACCGTATCCGCTAAATAAAAAAGCAGCTGTTATCTTAACACCAGATGGGCATTTTGGCGACGGAAGATACAGAAAAGACGAGCAGTACCGTTGTGCGATGATGGCCAAAATGGGAGCAATCGTTGTAGGGTATGATTTATTTGCTTGGGGAGAATCGCTATTGCAATTTCCAGAAGAAACCCACAGAAATAGCATTGCATCTACGGTTCAGGTTTTAACCGGAATTCGTTTATTGGATTATTTAGCAACGGTAAAAAATGCTGATATGTCACGAGTTGGCGTTACTGGAGGTTCTGGTGGAGGTTCTCACACGATGTTTTTAGCCGCAATTGATGATCGAGTAAAAGTTTCAGCTCCAGTTGTAATGGTTTCTTCTCATTTCTCAGGCGGTTGTCCATGCGAAAGCGGACGCGGAATTCACTTATGTGGAAACGGAACTAATAACGCTGAAATCTCTGCAATGATGGCGCCAAAACCACAATTGATTGTTTCTGACGGAAAAGACTGGACTTTAGCAGTTCCAGAATTGGAATTTCCTTTTATCCAAAGAACGTATGAATTATACAGAAAGAAAGATTTAGTAGAAAATGCACATTTTGCTAAAGAAGGGCACGATTTCGGAATCTCGAAACGTATGGCTTTGTATCCGTTTATGGCGAAATATTTAAATCTTGATTTGAATAAAGTAAAGAACGAAAAAGGCGAAATCGACGAATCGACTTGTGTGATTGAACCTTATGAGAAATTATATGTCTTTGGAAACAAAGCTGAAAATCTGCCAAAAAATGCACTGAAAGACATCAACAAATTATATGAAATGTTCGGAGAAAAAAATCTGAAAGTTTACGAGGTTAAGAAATAAAAGAAATAGCCACGACCCGAGCGATAGCGAACAGGCGAAGCAATTTCACTAATTGGCACGAATTATTTTTTTTACCACAGATTAAAAAGATTTACACAGATTATTTAATTAAAAAAGAAATCCAAATAATCCTTTTAATCTGTGGCAAAATAAATTATAGAATTGAAAATTAAAAAAAAATTAGTGTCAATTAGTGTAATTAGTGGCGAAAAAAAATAAACTATGAAGTTAAAAATTAAAATAACGGCAATCTGTATCGGAATTTTTTCCTTGACAGCAACAGCACAAAACGACCTGAAATTATGGTATGATAAACCTGCTGCAATATGGAACGAAGCTTTACCTTTAGGCAACGGACGTTTGGGCGCAATGGTTTTTGGCGATCCAGCTGTAGAACGTTTACAATTGAACGAAGAAACGATTTGGGCAGGTTCTCCAAACAGCAATACACATAATAAATCTATTAAAGCACTTCCAATTGTTCGTCAGTTAATTTTTGACGGAAAATTTGATGAAGCGCAGGATTTGGCAACGCAGGATATTATGTCGCAGACGAATGACGGAATGCCGTATCAGACTTTTGGAAGCGTTTATATTTCATTTGCAGGCCATCAAAAATATACCGATTATTACCGTGATTTAGATATCAGCAGCGCTATAGCGAAAGTAAAATACAAGGTAAACGGTGTTGAATTTACGAGAGAAATTTTAACCGCATTTTCAGATCAGGTTATTGTAGTGAAACTTTCGGCAAGTCAGCCGGGACAGATTACTTGTAATGTTTTTATGAATAGTCCGATTGATAAAACGGTTGCTTCGACAGAAGGAAACCAGATTATACTTTCAGGAGTTGGAACCAACTTTGAAGGTGTAAAAGGAAAAGTAAAATTTCAAGGCCGATTAACAGCTAAAAACAAAGGTGGTGAAATCGATGCCAGCAATGGCGTTTTAAGCATCAACAAAGCCGATGAAGTAACTTTATACATTTCGATTGCTACCAACTTCAAAAACTATCAAGATATTTCAGGAGATGAAATTGCAAAAAGCAAAGACTATTTAGCGAAAGCCGAAGTAAAAGATTTTGAAACAATAAAGAAAGCCCATGTTGACTATTACCAAAAATTCTTCAACAGAGTTTCTTTAAATTTAGGTTCAAATGATTTGGTTAAAAAGCCAACAAACGAAAGAATCAAAGATTTCTCTAAACAATTTGATCCTCAATTGGCGAGTTTGTATTTCCAGTTCGGACGTTATCTTTTAATTTCAAGTTCACAGCCAGGAGGACAGCCAGCCAATTTACAAGGAATTTGGAACGATATGGTCACTCCGCCTTGGGACAGTAAATACACGACCAACATCAATGCCGAAATGAATTATTGGCCGGCACAAGTAACGAATTTGCAGGAAATGCATGAACCTTTTGTACAAATGGCAAAAGAGTTGGCTGTAACTGGTGCAGAAACAGCTAGAACCATGTACAACGCTAGTGGTTGGGTTTTACATCACAACACCGATATTTGGCGTGTTACAGCTCCGGTAGATTCAGCAGCTTCGGGAATGTGGCCAACTGGTGGTGCTTGGGTTTGTCAGGATTTATGGGAAAGATATTTATATACGGGAGATAAAAAGTATTTGGCAGAAATTTATCCTATCATGAAAGGTGCGGCTGATTTCTTTTTGGATTTCATGGTTATCGACCCCAATACTAAATATTTAGTTGTTGTTCCGTCAAGTTCTCCTGAAAATACACACGCAGGCGGAACAGGAAAAGCAACAATTGCATCGGGAACAACAATGGATAATCAGTTGGTTTTTGATTTATTTACGCATGTTATGGAAGCTTCGGCTTTGGTTTCTCCTGATGCAGTTTATGTGAAAAAAATAAGTGATGCTTTGGCAAAAATGCCACCAATGAAAGTCGGAAAACACAATCAATTACAGGAATGGCAGGACGATTGGGACAATCCGAAAGACAATCACAGACACGTTTCACATTTGTATGGATTGTATCCGAGTAATCAGATTTCGCCAATAAAAACACCTGAACTATTTGAAGCCGCTAAACAATCTTTAATTTACAGAACAGACGAATCTACAGGCTGGTCGATGGGATGGAAAGTTAATCTATGGGCAAGATTATTAGACGGAAATCATGCATTTAAATTGATTCAGGATCAATTGCATTTGGTTACAGCTGACCAGAGAAAAGGTGGCGGAACGTATCCGAATATGTTAGATGCGCATCAGCCGTTTCAAATTGATGGAAATTTTGGATGCACAGCTGGTTTTGCCGAAATGTTAATGCAGAGTCAGGAAGATGCGATTCATTTACTGCCTGCTTTACCAACTGTTTGGAAAGATGGAAGTATTAAAGGTTTGGTTGCAAGAGGCGGATTTGTAATCGATATGACCTGGAAGAACAATAAAGTTTCCGAGTTGAAAATCTATTCGAAAATTGGAGGAAACTGCCGATTAAAAGTTGAGAATACGCTGAAAGGTTCTTCGCTAAAAAAAGCAAAAGGGAAAAATTCAAATCCGCTGTTTTATGATGTGGAAGTGAAGAAACCGATTATTTCTAATGAAGCAAAATTGCCAAAATTAAAATTGCCAACTTACAATATTTACGATGTGAATATGAAAGCAGGGCAGACTTATACTTTTTTGGGGAATTAATATATTATAAGTCTAGTTTGTCATTCCGAGGAACGAGGAATCACACTAGAAACTCCGTACAGAATGTCACCAATCTTTGTCGAATCCCGCGTGTGATTTCTCCCTTCGGTCGAAATGACAAAACAGTACGAAAAGAATAAAATAAAACAGAATATGTTACAACATTTCAAACATAAAATAATAATAACACTTTTAATCGTAATTGCCTGTCTAAGCAGTAGTTGCAAATCGGGTGCAGTAGAATCTCAAAAAGGAAAATCAGTAATTTTAAAAGAAAAAAACTTCAAACATTATGTGGATTATTTCAACACGATGGAAGATGAAAATTTGAAGTTTGCGATTCCGAATGACAGTGCGTGGTCTTGGATGGAAAAAAATATTCCGTTGTTTGAATGTCCCCAGCAGAATTTTGAGGAGATTTATTATTTCCGTTGGTGGAGCGTTCGTAAACATATCAAGAATACACCACAAGGATTTGCGATTACAGAGTTTTTGGTAGACCGTTCGTATGCCGATAAATACAATATGATCAGTTGTGCTTTGGGACATCATATCAACGAATTCAGATGGGTTCATGATCCTAAATATATTGAGCAGGATGTGAAGCTTTGGTATCGAGGAAATGACGGAAAACCGATGAATAAATTGTATAAATTCAGCAGTTGGACAGCTGATGCTTTATACAATCGTTATTTGGTAAATAAAGATGAGAAATTCTTATTGGATTTGTATCCAGATATGATTACGGATTATGCCGTTTGGGAAAAGGACCGCCAGCGTAAAGATGGTTTATTTTGGCAGCATGATGTAAAAGATGGAATGGAAGAATCATTAAGTGGCGGACGAAAAGTACAAAATGCAAGACCAACGATTAACAGTTATATGTACGGGAATGCTATGGCAATTTCTAAAATGGCTGCAATGAAAGGCGATAAAGAAGCAGAATCAAAATTCAAAGCTAAAGCTGACATTTTGCAGCAATTAGTTGAAACGAAATTGTGGAATAAGAAAAGCGAGTTTTTTGAAACTTTCACAGAAAAAGATACATTAGCACAAGTTAGAGAAGCTATCGGATTTATTCCGTGGTATTTTAATCTTCCTGAAAAAGGTAAAGGTTTTGAAAAAGCTTGGGAGCAGATTAAGGATGAAAAAGGATTTTCGGCGCCGTTTGGTTTGACAACGGCAGAAAGAAGAAGTCCGCGTTTTAGAACGCACGGAACTGGAACCTGTGAGTGGGACGGTGCTATTTGGCCATTTGCAAGTTCGCAGACGTTAACGGCTTTAGCAAATGTTTTGAATAATTACAATCAGAATTTTGTAGCCAAACCCGATTATTTCAAACAAATGGAATTGTACGTACAGTCACAGTATTACAGAGGAAAACCATATCTTGGCGAGTATTTGGACGAAACAACGGGGTATTGGTTAATGGGCGACAGAGAAAGAAGCCGTTATTACAATCATTCGACATTTAACGATTTAGTGATTACAGGTTTGGTAGGTTTACGTCCGAGAACAGATGAAAAGATTGAAGTAAATCCGTTGATTCCGCAAGAAAAATGGAATTGGTTTTGTTTGGATAATGTTTTGTATCACGGGAATATTATTACGATTCTTTGGGATAAAACAGGAGAAAAATATAAAAAAGGTAAAGGTTTTAGAATCTTTAAAAATGGGAAGGAAATTGCGGTTTCTGATAAATTGGAGAAGTTAATTTCTCAATAAAATTAAAAATTGTTACGTAGAATTTTTCACGCAGATTTTAAACAGATTTTAGCAGATTAGAATAGATTTTTTGATGTATAATCTAATCTGTAAAATGATAATAAAAAATCTGTGAATATCTGCTTAAATCTGCCAAATCTGCGTGAAACAAAAATCATCGCAAAGGCAATAAAATAACATCATGAAAAAGTTTTTTTTACATCTAACACTAATCATTTCGCTTTTCACTCTTTCGGCTAAAGCCCAAAAAAAAATCATCGTGGGTGATTTAAAATGTGAAATGTTAACCAATCCAGAAGGAATTGATGTTTTACAGCCAAGATTGAGCTGGAAAATTAAAGCAAATGTAAATGATGTAAAACAAACTCATTATCAAATTTTAGCTTCTTCCTCTTTAGAAAAACTAAATGCAGGAAACGCAGATTTATGGGACAGCGGAAAAGTGCAAAGCGATGAATCTGTAAATGTAATTTATAACGGAAAAAAGCTAAAAGACAGACAAGACGTTTATTGGAAAGTAATTGTTTTTACTAATAAAGGCGAAGTTCAATCAAAAGAAGCAACACACTTCAGCATCGGAATTTTAACGTATGCCGATTGGAAATCAACTCGCTGGATTGGATATGAAAAAACGTCTCCAGGAGATAGTATTTCACAGTATTCTCGATTATCAGCGAGATATTTAAGAAAAGAAATCGACTTGAAAAAGAAAGTCAAAAGTGCCAAGGTTTATATCATGGGAATGGGCTTGTACGAGTTATATATTAACGGAAATAAAATTGGCGATCAGGTTTTAGCTCCCGTTCCTACGGATTATACTAAGAATGTAAAATATAATGTTTTTGATGTGACTTCACAATTGAAAGAAGGTAAAAATGTATTGGGAACGATTTTAGGAAATGGACGTTTTTTTACAATGCGTCAAGATTATAAACCTTATAAAATCAAAACTTTTGGCTATCCAAAAATGGCTTTGCAGTTGTTTGTAGAATATACAGATGGAAGCAAGGACGTTATTCGAACAGATGACACTTGGAAAATCACAACTGACGGACCAATATTATCGAATAACGAATACGACGGCGAAGAATACGATGCCCGTAAAGAAATGAAAGGCTGGAATACCATCAATTTTAATGATAAAAAATGGCTTTCGGCAGAATATGTTCAGGAACCGGGCGGATTCTATGAAGGACAGATGTCGGCGAATATGAAGATAAAACGCGAAGTAAAACCGATTTCAATCAAACAGACTCCAAAAGGAACTTATATCTTAGATATGGGACAAAATATGGTGGGCTGGTTACAATTGAAAGTAAAAGGAAATGTGGGAGATAAAATCACCATGAAATTTGCTGAATCTTTACAACCAGACGGTTCGTTATACATTGCCAATTTGCGTGATGCCAAAACAACAGATATTTATACTTTAAAAGGAGAAGGCGAAGAAGTTTGGGAACCTCGATTTATTTTTCACGGATTCCGATTTGTAGAAATTTCAGGTTTCAAAACAAAACCGACTTTAGAAAATTTTGTTGGGAAAGTCGTTTACGATGATATTGCTACAACAGGAACTTTCGATTCTTCAAACCCAATAATGAATCAGATTTTCAAAAATGCTTGGTGGGGAATCAGCGGGAATTATAAAGGAATGCCAATTGATTGTCCGCAACGAAACGAGCGTCAGCCTTGGTTGGGAGATAGAACAACGGGAGCTTACGGCGAAAGTTTTTTATTTGATAATCAGACTTTATATGCAAAATGGTTAGACGATATTAAAAATGCTCAAACTATCGATGGCGGAATTCCAGATGTAGCACCAGCTTTCTGGCGTTATTACGGCGATAATGTGACTTGGCCGGGAACCTATATTACAGTTGCAGATATGCTGTATCAGCAGTTTGGCGATAAAAAAGTAGTAGAAAAGCAATATCCGTCGATGAAAAAATGGATGGATTATATGGAAGCAAATTATTTGGTTGATGATATCATGACCAAAGATAAATACGGAGATTGGTGCGTTCCGCCAGAATCGTTGGAATTAATTCGTTCGAAAGATCCCTCTCGTTTAACAGACGGCGAATTGATTTCGAGTGCGTTTTATTATCAGCTTTTAAATATCATGAAAAAGTTTGCTGTAATCTCTAATGCACAAAACGATATTAAACATTATGACGAATTAGCTTTGAGAATCAAAAAAGCATTCAATGCTAAATATTTTAATGCATCAAAAAACAATTACGCTAATAATACCGTAACAGCCAATTTACTGCCATTAACTTTCGGAATGGTTCCAGAAGAATTAGAGCAAAAAGTATTTGAAAATCTGGTACATGAAGTAGAAGTGACAAAAAACGGTCATGTAAGTACAGGAGTTATCGGAACACAGTTTTTAATGCGAACGCTGACTAATTTTGGACGTGGCGATTTGGCTTTCAAATTGGCTTCAAATAAAACTTATCCAAGCTGGGGGTATATGGTAGAAAACGGTGCCACAACCATTTGGGAATTATGGAACGGAAACACCGCCGATCCTGCAATGAATTCGCAAAACCACGTCATGCTTTTAGGCGATTTACTGATTTGGTATTACGAAAATATGGCAGGAATCAAAAGCAATCCTAAAACTCCAGGCTTCAAACAAATTATCATGAAACCCGATTTCAATGCAGGATTGACTTATGTAAATGCTTCATACGAATCGATTTACGGAACAATTAAAAGCGATTGGAAAAAAGATAAAAAGGCTTTGGTTTGGAATATTACAGTTCCTGCAAATACTTCTGCAATTGTATATCTTCCTGCAAGCGATATTGCAGCTGTTTCAATCAATAAAAAGAAGCTGGAGAAGACTTCTTACGCTTATTCTGTAGAAAAAAATCAAATAATTGTCACACTTTCGTCAGGAAATTTTGCGATAAACGTTAAATAATCTGCATTTTTAATAATTCGGGACAGTACAGGATACATTGTTAATTTTTTGGTGTTATTTTTACACTTATTAAATATTTTTACCTAAAAAAATGTTAGGTATGTATTTAAAGTCAAAAAAAATAATTCATAATTTAATTAATAATGAAGATAACAAAATTAGCATTTGTCTTGTTTGGACTTTTCCTTTTAGGAAGTTGTAAATCGGCTTTAGAGAAAAAGACTTGGAAAGAAGGAATTTTAGTAGATCAATTTGTTTACGATAAAGCGCCTTATCCGTCTTGCCATGCGATTACAATTGTCGAAGCTACAAATGGTGATTTAGTGGCCTCATGGTTTGGAGGAACTCACGAAAGAAATCCTGATGTTTGTATTTACGTTGCGATTAAACCAAAAGGAAGCGATACTTGGAACGAAGGCGTTAAAGTGGCCGACGGTGTAATGAAAGAAGGACCGAGATTACCAACTTGGAATCCGGTTTTATATCAAATTCCAGGTGGTGATTTAATGCTTTTCTACAAAATAGGACCAAAACCATCTGAATGGTGGGGCGTAATCAGAACTTCATCTGATGGCGGAAAAACATGGTCTGAGGCTAAAAAAATGCCAGACGGTTTCTTAGGACCAATCAAAAACAAACCAGTTTTATTAAGCAACGGAACATTATTATGTCCGTCAAGTATTGAAGGAGATGGCTGGAGACTTCGTATGGAATCTACTCCAGATTTCGGAAAAACTTGGGTAATGGGCGATACGCTTCCAAGAGGAAAACAAAAAATCAATGCGATTCAGCCAAGTATTTTATTTCATAAAGACGGAAGTATTCAAGCTATCGGAAGAACTAGAAATAGAGCTATTTTTAGCACTTTCTCAAAAGATAATGGAAAAACGTGGTCGGATGTAGAGTTAATCGGACTTCCAAATAACAACTCAGGAACCGATGCTGTAACGTTAAAAGATGGAAGACATTTGTTAGTTTACAATCACGTTCTTCCTCCAGGAAAAGAAGCGAAAGGGCCAAGAACGCCTTTGAATGTTTCGGTTTCTAAAGACGGAATTCACTGGAACGCGGCTTTGGTTTTAGAAGATTCAAAAATCAGCCAATATTCTTATCCATCGATGATTCAAGGTTCAGATGGAATGGTTCATATTGTGTATACTTGGAGAAGAGAAAAACTGAAATACGTAAAAGTGGACCCAAGTAAACTGGTAGCGCTTCCAATCAAAAACGGAATCTGGCCAGGCGACGAAGGAAAAGTAGTTACAGCGGTAAAAGCCGAAGAAGAGTAATAAAGATATAGCCACAGATTAAAAGGATTAAATGGATTGAAAAAATCTGCTCAATCTGCCAAATCTGCGTAAAAAAAATACTCTCGCAGATTATGGAGATTGATTAGAAAAAAATCATTTTAATCCTTTTAATCTGTGGCAAAAAAAATATAGCCATGAAATCTAAAAGAAATATATTTATTGCAATGCTAGTTGTTATGTCAACGACATTCAACAGCTGTGCAACGGCTCAGTCTTCCAAAAAGCAAAAATACAAAGTTGCAGTTTGCGACTGGATGATTTTAAAAAGACAAAAATTAGGCGCTTTTGGTTTGGCTTCTGAAATAAAAGCTGACGGAATCGAACTGGATATGGGAGGTTTAGGAAATAGACCAACTTTTGATAGTAAACTGGGAGATCCTGTCGAAAGACAAAAATTCTTAGATAAATCGAAAGAAACCGGAGTTGGAATCAGTTCGATTGCGATGTCTGGATTTTATGCACAGTCTTTTGCTACAAGAGAAATCACGCCGATGATTGCTGATTGTATCAAAGCGATGAAAGATATGAATGTAAAAGTTGCTTATCTTCCATTAGGAACACAAACCGATTTGGTTAAAAATCCTGAATTACGTCCAGAAGTAATTAAAAGACTGCAATGGGCAGGAAAAGAAGTAGGGAAGATTGGTGGAGTAATTGCGATTGAAACTTCTTTGAGTGCTATAGAAGAGAAAAAACTTTTAGACGAAGTCGGTTCAAAATACATTAAAAGCTCTTTCAATTTTGCGAATGCTTTAGATAATAAAAGAGATATTTCTTCAGAATTGAAAATCTTAGGAAAGAAATATTTAGCTCAGATTCACGCTTCTAATACCGATCAATTTTGGTTAGAAAATGACAAAGCGATCGATATCCCAAAAATTAAACAAACTTTGGATGAAATGAAATGGAGTGGATGGTTAATTGTAGAGCGTTCTCGTGACGTAACGCAAGTGCATAATGTAAAAGCCAATTACGGAGCAAACGTGGCTTATTTAAAGCGAATTTTCCAGAATTAATTTATAGCCACAGATTAAAAGGATTAAAATGATTTTTTTTAATCTGTGGAAATCTTTTAATCTGTGCAAAAGAATCAAAATGAAATCTGCTTAAATCTGCCTAATCTGCGTGAAATTTTTTGCACGCAGATTTATATAGATAAAAGCAGATTAATTTTAAAATAGAATACCCAAAAACAGCATACTATGAAATATTTACAATTACTTTTTTTATGTCTTTACGTCTCTTTCGCGACAGCTCAGAACATCACTGTTGTGAGTGATCCGAGTTCGCCGAGAGCAAAATTTGGAGCAGAGAAATTATCAGAAACCCTTTCAGCAAAAGGATTCAGTGTAACTTCTTCTGATAAATTCAAAAAATCAAAAGATAAAGTAATTGTAATTGGAGAAAAAGGAACCGATTTCTGGAAGAAAAATGCTAAAAATGCTAAAATCGACGATAGCAAATTAAACAAGAAGGAAGGTTTTCAGATTCGTACTCAAAATAATGTAATTTACATTGAAGGAACAGATGCTTCAGGAACTTTGTATGGTGCATTAGAATTAACAGATAAAATTAAAGCTTCAGGAAAACTTCCTTCAGAAATCAATATTGACGATAGCCCGGAAATGGTTTTGAGAGGAGCTTGCATCGGAATGCAGAAACCGGTTTATCTTCCAGGTCGTGATGTTTACGAATATCCGTACACACCAGAAACTTTTCCATGGTTTTACGATAAAGCTTTATGGGTAAAATATTTAGATATGCTGGTTGAAAACCGCATGAACTCGCTGTATTTATGGAACGGACACCCGTTTGCTTCTTTGGTAAAATTAAAAGAATATCCGTTTGCAGTTGAAGTCAGCGACGAAGATTTCAAAAAGAATGAAGAAATCTATAAATTCTTAACGGTTGAAGCGAACAAAAGAGGAATCTGGGTCATTCAGATGTTTTATAATATTATTGTTTCAAAGCCTTTTGCAGAGCATTATAATATTAAAACACAAGATCGTTCAAGACCTATTACGCCTTTATTGTCAGATTACACGAGAAAATCTATTGCGGCTTTCATAGAGAAATATCCAAATGTTGGACTAATGGTTTGTTTGGGAGAAGCCATCAATACTGTTGATGATGATGTGGAATGGTTTACCAAAACGATTATTCCGGGAGTTCGCGATGGTTTGCAAGCATTAGGAAAAACAGAAGAACCACCAATTATTTTACGTTCTCATGATACAGACGGACCTTTGGTAATGGAAAAGTCACTTCCGTTATACAAAAACCTTTACACAGAAAGTAAATATACAGGAGAATCTTTAACGACTTACACGCCGGGCGGGCCTTGGGGAGAAACGCACAAACAGTTGAGCGCTCTTAAATCAATTCATATTGAGAATGTTCATATTTTGGCAAACTTAGAACCTTTTAGATACGGTTCACCAGATTTTATTCAGAAAACGGTAAAAGCGATGCACAGCGTTCACGGAGCAAATGCATTACACCTATATCCGCAAGCTTCGTATTGGGATTGGCCGTATTCAGCAGATAAAACCAAAACAGGTGAACGTTTATTAGAAATGGATCGCGACTGGATTTGGTACAAAGCTTGGGCAAGATATGCTTGGGACAGTAAAAGAGATCGTAACGAAGAAGTTAAATTCTGGGATAATGATTTAGCTGCGAAATTCGGAACGACTCAAGAAGCCGCAAATAACATCCAAAAAGCATACGATGAAACAGGAGAAATAGCTCCAAAAACATTAAGACGTTTCGGAATCACAGAAGGAAACCGCCAAACTTTATTGTTAGGAATGTTCGAAAGTCAGTTGGTGAATCCGTCAAAATGGAGAGTGTATCCTGGTTTCCACGAATCTTGCGGGCCTCCAGGAGAATTGCTTTTAGAATATGCAAAGAAAGAGTGGAACAAAGAACCACATTCTGGCGAACTTCCAACTCAGATTATTGCCGAAATTACCGAACACGGAAGATTGGCTGTCGAAGCCATTGATAAAGCTGAAGCCAGCGTAACCAAAGATAAAGAAGAATTTGCACGTCTTAAAAATGATATTCATGCGTATAAAGCGTTCGCCGATTTCTTCTCAGAAAAAGTAAAAGCCGCGTTATTGGTTTTAAGATATAGTTATTCAAATGATATTGCCGATTTAGACAAAGCAATGCCTCATTTAGAAAAAAGCATTGAGCATTATGAATTATTGGTAAAACTGACAAAAGATACCTACTACTACGCTAACAGTATGCAGACGGCTCAGCGTAGAATTCCAATTGGAGGAGACGACGGAAACAATAAAACTTGGGCTGAATTATTGCCACATTATGAGCGCGAGTTGGCTAATTTCAAAAGAAATCTAGAGAAGTTAAAAGCCTCAAAAGACGGTAAAATTGAAACCAAAGAAGGAAAACCTTGGAAACCAGTAGAAGTAACTTTTATTGACGAAAAACCAGGAACTTATTTGGTTAAAACTGGAACAAAAGTGTACGGAACTGATATTTCTGAGTTAACTAAAATTGCTCCTGAACTTCAAAATCTAAAAGGATTCTCGTTTGTAGAAAACGATCAAAACGAAAAAGGAACACATTTGAAGTTTAGAAATACAAAAGCGGTTAAATTAGTGGTTGGTTATTTCAATTCAGATCAAAAGAGATTTTTATTACCGCCAAGTTTGGAAACCGATGCAGCTGGAAATGCGCACGGTCAAGCCGAAGTGATTCTAGCAAGTGCGATGAATTTGAAAGATTTACCACGTGTAAACATTCATACATACACTTTCCAGCCGGGCGAGAATAAATTAGATTTAGGAAAAGGAAAAGTATTGATTTTAGGTTTTATCGACGCAGATCAAAACATAACGCCACGCGATGTTGGATATATCGATGCAGGGGAAAAAGCAGCGATTGACTGGTTGTTTTATTAAAATAATTTACTGCGTCAGTTCGCTATAGCTCGTGTGGGCGTGCCCCTCCGGGTCGGGCTGTACGTTCCCGTTTTTTTTGAGGCAAAGAAAAATTGCCTCAAAAAAGAGCTCCACTGCCATCCCTCACGCGAATAAACGAAAAGTTAAACCTGACGGGTTTTTAAAATCCGTCAGGTTTATAAGCAAAGTATAAACACAATCTTGTCATCCCGAGGAACGAGGGATCTCCGCAAGAAACTCTATACAGTTTGTCATTTCGAGGAACGAGAAATCACACTAGAATTCCGTCCAGAAATTTCGCCAATCTTTGTAGAGTTCCGTGTGTGATTTCTCCTCCGTCGAAATGACAAAAGCAGAATAATCAAACTTAAACAGCCTTATAATCACTTATATGGTTTTAAAAATATGAATAGAATAGTTTTTTTTATTTTTTGTTTTTTTTCAAGTCTTTGCTTTGTTTGGAGTCAAAGCAAAGATTCAGGGAAGTTTCGTAAAGAAATCTCGCTGAATTCGTCTTGGGAAACCGTAATCTTGGAAAATCTTCCTGCACAAGAAGAGAGGTTTGTAGACCATCCAGAAACTGATTCCAATTGGCAGAAGGTTAGTGTGCCTCACAATTGGGATCAGTATTATGGTTTCAGAAGAACAAAACATGGAAATTTGCACGGTACTGCTTGGTACAAAAAAATGCTTAAACTTGATAAAAAAGAGAGTTCAAAACAGCATTTTCTCTATTTTGAAGGTGTAAGTTCTTATGCCACAGTTTGGGTAAACGGTAAAAAAGTAGGCGAACACAAAGGTGGAAGAACCACTTTTACAGTTGATATTACCAAAGCGGTTTCTTTCGACAAAGAAAATATCATTTTAGTAAAAGCTTCGCATCCCTCTTTTATTGCTGATCTTCCTTGGGTTTGCGGAGGCTGTTCAGGAGAATGGGGATTTTCAGAGGGTTCTCAACCGATGGGAATTTTTAGGCCAGTTTCTTTGGTAATTACAAACGATGTTAGAATTCAGCCGTTTGGTGTTCATATCTGGAACGACAAATCGGTTTCTAAACGAAAAGCGATTCTTCATACCAGTACAGAAATCAAGAATTACGGGGCTTCACAACGAAATTTAACTATTGAAAATATTCTTTTTGATGCAACAGAAAAGAAAGTTGTCATTACAAAAAGTGATAACAAAATCAATTCAGGAGAAACAAAAGAAATAGCTCAGACACTTCCTGAGATTCAGAATCCGAAATTATGGTCGCCATCCAACCCGTATTTGTACAAATTGGTTACTTCAGTTTACGAAAACGGAAAAATAATCGATCAGTTAACAACACCTTACGGAATTCGCTGGGTAAGCTGGCCTGTTAGCCGTGACGGAAAAGACAATCGTTTTTTTATTAATGACGAACCTGTTTTTATAAATGGCGTCTGCGAGTACGAACATTTAATTGGAAAAAGTCATTCGTTTTCAGACGAAATGATTCATTCTCGAATCGAGCAAATCAAAGCAGGCGGATTTAATGCTTTTAGAGAAGCACATCAGCCTCATAATTTATTATATCAAAAAGAACTAGACGAAAACGGAATCCTGTTTTGGAGTCAGTTTTCGGCGCATATTTGGTACGATACGCCTGCGTTTAAGGAAAACTTTAAAAACTTATTAAGAGAATGGATTAAAGAACGCAGAAACAGCCCATCAGTTGTCATGTGGGGATTGCAGAATGAAAGCACTATTCCGAAAGAATTTGCAGAAGAATGCACTAAGATTATTCGCGAAATGGATCCGTTATCAGCTTCACAACGCATTGTAACGACTTGTAATGGAGGAGAAGGAACAGATTGGAATGTCGTTCAAAACTGGTCTGGAACGTATGGCGGAGATCCGTTGAAATATCATTTAGAAATGAGCACTCAGCTTTTAAACGGAGAATACGGCGCATGGCGTTGGACCGATTTACATACGGAAGGTGAGTTTGACCAAAAAGGAACTTTAAGCGAAAACCGTTTTTCTCAATTAATGGAAATTAAAGTCCGTGAAGCCGAATCGGTTCGTGATAAAATTGCGGGACAATTCAACTGGCTTTTTGCTTCGCACGAAAATCCGGGAAGAGTGCAAAATGGAGAGGGTTTTAGAGATATCGATAAAGTCGGTCCAGTAAATTACAAAGGGCTTTTTACGATCTGGGGAGAACCTTTGGATGCGTTTTATATGTACCGTGCGAATTATGTTTCGAACAAAACCAATCCGATGGTTTATATCGTTTCGCATACTTGGCCAAGCCGTTGGGAAACTGCGGGAATCAAAAACGGAATCGATATTTATTCCAATTGCGACGAAGTAGAATTGTTCAGCGATGTGAATAAATCTTCTTTAGGAAAACTTAAAAATCCAGGAATCGGACAACATTTTCAATTCAATAATGTCAATATTCAATACAATGTTTTGTATGCCGTTGGATATGTAAACGGAAAAGCAGTTGCAAAAGATTATATTGTTTTAAATAATCTACCAAAAGCACCAAATTTTGATGCTTTAACAACGGATAAAACCAATATTACAAAAGCAAAAAGCGGTTACAATTATATTTACAGAGTCAATTGCGGAGGTTCAGAATTAACGGATTCTGCTGGAAATACATGGTTTACCGATACACATAAAAACGGTCAAAATACTTGGGGTTCTTTATCATGGACCGATAATTTTGAAAAACTTCCAGACTTTTTTGCCAGTCAAAGAAAAACTTTCGATCCAATAAACGGAACAAAAGATTCGGAATTATTTCAAAGTTTTAGATACGGTGTTGATAAATTGCGTTATGAATTTCCTGCATCAGATGGAGAATATTTAATCGAATTATATTTCACAGAACCGTGGTACGGAACTGGCGGAGGTTTAGACTGCAAAGGATGGCGTTTGTTTGATGTTGCTATCAACGATAATGTAGTTCTAAAAGATTTCGATATTTGGGCAGAAGCAGGACATGACAACGCGCTGAAAAAGACATTTAAAGTAAAAAGCACAAATGGAAAAATTGTGATTTCTTTCCCGAATGTAAAAGCTTCGCAAGCGATTATTTCTGCGATTGCGATTGCAACAAAAGACATTCACACAAGACCAGCGTCAGAATCTTCAAAAAACATTCAAAATCTAGTTTTAGATTTTTATGATAAAATCAACAGAGTAGCTTCATGGCTAGATATCAATTCAAAACAATATTCAGATTCTGATGTTGTTTTTACCCAATTGCCTTCTGAGGTTTTTGGAGCAGATTATTTACAGTTTTCATCTCATTCTAAAAATAATGGATCGTTTACAGCTAAAGAAGATTCAGAATTATATCTTTTTATAGATAATAAAAATTTGAATTTAGAACGATTTTCTGAATATAAAAAGTTAGAAGAAAAAGCTAAAAACAGCAAGCAAATCGAATTTGTAGTTTTCACTAAAAAAGTAAAGAAAGGAGAGAAAGTTCTGTTTGATAATTCTGAAACCATTTCTACAATTGCGGTCGTTCCAACTTATGATATGGGCGAAAAAGACGATTCGAGACCTGTTGTAATTATAGAAGCTGAAAAAACAAAAACAACAGGAACTGGAATAGAAAGAGGAAATTTCAAAAAAGCGGATTATATTGAGTTCACTAAAAAGACCAACAACAGCATTGAGTTTGAAGTAAAACCCGGAGTTGCAGGAATTTATTTAATGCGTTTCCGTTTTATGAATAGAAATGAAACGCCATTAAAAGTTAAATTCAAAATGGAAGATGCGTATGGAATTTTAATGCGAAATGATACGATTGAGTTTTTTCCGTCACCTGAAAAATGGAAGATTTTGAATACGACTTCTGGTGGTTATATTAATGCAGGAACGTATAAAATTACGTTAGAAGGAGATGACTTGAAGGGATTAATGTTGGATAATTTTGAGTTTCAATAGTTTTTTTTTGAGTTGCAGTGGTTCAAAGTGACAAAGTAACAAAGGTTTATTAGGTTTGTCAGGCTGAGCGAAGTCGAAGCCTACGCAAAGTATTTACCCAACGCTTATCACATTCAGTTTGTCATCCTGAGGAACGAAGGATCACACTAGTTGCTCTACAAAGATTGCGGATTTAGTTTGCGCGGGCTTCGACTTCGCTCAGCCTGACAAAAACGAAGTAGAATTAAGATTAGATAAAAAACATATTTTATGATTAAACATAAAAACATATTTCAAAAAATTACAATTGCGTTATTGTTTTCAGTATCCATTTTTGCACAAAAACAAGCTAGAATAGTCGAAGACTTCAATAAAAACTGGAACTTCAAGTTAGGTGATTATGCCGAAGCAGTTAAAGCTGATTATAATGCATCAGATTGGAGAACGCTTCAACTGCCGCACGATTGGAGCATTGAAGGCGCTTTTGATAAGGATAATAAAACAAAGCAGGCACAAGGATTTTTACCTGCTGGAAAAGGCTGGTACCGCAAAGTTTTCACTATTCCTGCAAACTGGAAGAACAAAACGGTTTCAATTGAATTTGACGGTGTTTTTAAGAACAGCGAAGTTTTCATAAATGGAAAATCATTAGGAATTCGTCCAAATGGTTATATTTCTTTTGGTTATGATTTAACGCAGTATTTAAACTTTGGAAAAGAGAATTTGATTGCCGTAAAAGTTGATAATGATTCTCAGCCCAATTCGAGATGGTACACAGGTTCTGGAATTTATCGAAATGTGCGTTTGGTTGCAAGTGAAAAACTTCATGTAGGGAAGTGGGGAACTTTTGTAACAACTCCTGAAGTTTCTGCGGAAAAATCAAAAATACATTTAGAAGTTACCATTGATAATGATAATGCTTCGGCGAAAGATTTTAAACTGGTTACTTCTATTTTAAATGCTGAGAATAAAGAAGTAGCAAATTTTACTTCAACAGAAAAAATCGGCGCTAAAACATCAGAAAAAAAGATTCATGATTTGGTTTTGAATCAGACGAAATTATGGAGTACAGAAAATCCGTATTTGTATAAGGTGATTACCAAAGTTTATGAGAAATCGAAGTTGGTTGACAATTATGAAACGCCGCTTGGATTTAGATATTTTAATTTTGATTCAGAGAAAGGATTTTCTTTAAACGGAGTTCCAACGAAAATATACGGCGTTTGTCTGCATCACGATAACGGTGCTTTAGGTGCGGTAGAAAACATTCATGCCGTTAGAAGAAAACTGACTTTGATGAAAGAAATGGGAGCAAATGCTATCAGAATGTCTCACAATCCGCATTCTTTGGAAATGATGCAATTGTGCGACGAAATGGGTTTTATTGTTCAGGACGAAGCTTTTGACGTTTGGAAAAAGAAAAAAGTAACCAATGATTACCACAAAGATTGGGATGCTTGGCACAAACAGGATTTAGAAGATTTTATCAAAAGAGACCGTAATAATCCGTCGGTTATGATGTGGAGCATTGGAAACGAAATTAGAGAACAATTTGATTCGACTGGAATTGCGATTACGATAGAATTAGCTAAAATTGTAAAATCATTAGACACAACTCGTCCCGTAACTTCGGCTTTAACCGAAAATATTATTGAGAAGAATTTTATTTATCAATCTGGTGCTTTAGATCTTTTAGGATTCAATTACAAACACGAGGATTATAAAGATTTTCCAGCTCGTTTTAAAGGACAAAAAATCTTGGCTTCAGAAAGTGTTTCGGCTTTAGAAACGCGCGGACATTATGATTTCCCTGACGGAATTAAAGCGTGGCCAACCAAACACGGCGCTCCGTTTGACGGAAATGCAGATTGGACGGTTTCGGCTTACGATCAAGTGAAATCATATTGGGGCGCAACACATGAAGAGAACTGGAAAACAATCAAAAAACAAGATTTCATGGCGGGAACTTTTATCTGGACGGGTTTTGATTATATTGGAGAACCGGATCCATATCCGTATCCTGCAAGAAGTTCGTATTTCGGAATTGTTGATTTAGCTGGACTTCCAAAAGATGTATATTATATGTACCAAAGCGAATGGTCGAATAAAACGGTTCTGCACATTTTACCGCATTGGAACTGGAAAAAAGATGAGGAAGTAGAAGTTTGGGCCTATTATAATAATGCTGATGAAGTGGAATTATTCTTAAACGGAAAGTCGTTAGGAAAGAAAGCAAAACAAAATGATGATTTGCATATTTCTTGGCGTGTAAAATTTGAACCAGGAACATTAAAAGCTGTTTCAAGAAAGAACGGAAAAGTAGTTTTAGAGAAAGAAATCCGTACAGCGGGAGAAGCTTCAAAACTAGACTTGCAAGCCGATAAAACTTCAATCAAAAACGATACTTACGATTTGGTTTATGTAACAGTTTCTATGACAGATAAAGATGGAAATTTAGTGCCAAACGCAATGGATTTAGTCAATTTCGAAGTTTCTGGCGGCGGAAAATTAGTTGGAGTTGATAATGGCTATCAAGCCAATTTGGATTTTTTTAAAGCGAATTCTTGTAAATTGTTTAATGGGAAATGTGTTGCTATTATTCAATCGAATGGCAAGAAAGAAAATATTCAATTGAAGGCGACGACAGAAAATGGAATTCCAGTTTCAGCGATTCAGATAAATGTTAATTAATTTATATGTGCTCCGCTGGAGCTTTGATTCTCTAATCTATTATTTCTCTTCTATAAATATTTAAGCTCCGCTGGAGCTTTTTAAATTACAATTTAGAAAATCTTTGTAGTTCTGGAAGAACGAAATATTTATAGAAAAATGAATCTCACATAAGAGTAAAGCTCCAGAGGAGCGAAATAATACAAACAATCAAAATCCGCTTCAATTTAGAAGCGGATTTTTTGTTTTTAGCTCATTCAGAATATTCATTGTTTTTGTAGAATTAAACTTATATTTGCTCCAATAATATAAAAGCCGAAAAATGATTTGTACAATTTATTCGCATCATTTAGGATTGGAGAAAATCAAACAAATATTTCTTTCTCATGTTCCTAAAGGTGTTTTTTCTACTAATGGTGAAAGCCTTGAATTTGAAGTGAAAGGTGGAATCTTAAGTCCATCAAAAAAAGTAACTATCTTTTACAGAGAAAGAGCTATTCCTTCTTATCAGATTCCGCAAATAGACGATTCTGAATTAACTGCCAATTTGAAAGGTTTGTATGGTTTTGTAGATTCGTTACCAACTGAAAATGAAAAGGTAAAAGGATTATTTCTTCATAAAATACAAACTCTGAATTCTGAATTTTCGATTCGAGAAGACAAGGGGGAATTAAAAGAATTAGACATTATTATAGCCGATCTTGCAAAGGAATTTGATGCAGTTTTATTTGTTCAGCCAAAAACTATAATAAGTAAATCTGAAACGCAGCATTTTTTAGATAAAGATTTAAATCTAATTATTGATGTAGATGGAAGATGTGAAATTGAAGAATTAAAAGTTAATATCAATTCGGAATATTTTGATAATGATCAGACACAATTGGACGAAGATCAACTAGAAAGAAAAGCTAAAAACGAAGAAATTCTTGAAAAAGAAAATATAAAAATCAACAAGCATTTGCCTTGTGTTGAATCGGAAAGAGAAACTACAATTCGATCAGCAAAAGAAATAGCGAAAAGAGTGAGTGCTTTGGCTGTGACGAATTTAGTTGCGTTTAACAGCATTTCTTCTGATGAAGCTGTTGATTATTTACAGAATTATAAACTTTGGGAATCTGTTACAAAAGGAGAAAAAGAGTTTTTAGCGAACCCAACTGATGATAGAAAAATGTATGAAACTTGGAAGTGTGAAGGAATTTGGACTTTAATGTGGGCTTTGAAAAAAGTCGATATACTTGATTTTCCAAATGAGTTTTGTGATCTTGGAAATATTAGTGAAGAAAATTATCCTGTTGCTAAAGACAAAAATCCTTTTGAATTTATAAATGCAGTTCATGAGGTTCGCTCTAAAAAAGAAATTTTAGATGCTGCAGATTTGTATTATAGATACAATTGGGCTTGTGTAGACGAGAGGATTAATGGACGACAAATAGAAAATATTAATCCAGGAATTGTGTACGAAAGACAATATGCGCTCAATTGGCTGATTCATTATATGGATCAAGATTGGGATAATGTAACTTGTGATACTTAATAAAAAATCCGCTTCTAATTTGAAGCGGATTTTTTGTTTGGAATATTATATATTTATAAAATAATATAGAACAAATGGCACCTACTTTCTTCGCAGATCAATCAGACTTTAGAAAATGGCTCGAGAAAAACCATCAGAAAGAAAAAGAACTTCTGGTTGGTTTTTATAAAGTCACAAGCAAAAAGCCCTCTATGAGCTGGCCAGAATCGGTTGATCAAGCGCTTTGTTTTGGTTGGATTGATGGTGTTCGAAAATCTATTGATACGGAAAGTTATACGATACGTTTTACTCCAAGAAAACCTTCTAGTATTTGGAGTGCGATTAATATTCAGAAGATAGAAGATTTAACTAAAGCTGGGTTTATGACCGATGCAGGTTTAAAAGCATTTAGTTTTAGAACCGAAAATAAGTCTAAGATTTATTCGCATGAAAAAGAACCAGTTCCGTTGTTAGATGCTTACGAAAAGGAGTTTAAAAACAATAAAACCGCTTGGGAATTTTTTGATAAGCAAGCGCCTTCGTATAAAAAAGTGATGATTCATTGGATTATGAGCGCCAAGCAGGAGAAAACGCAGATCTCGAGACTTGAAAAAACGATTACAGAAAGCGAAAAACAAAAAAGAGTGCTGTAATTATCTCGAATAAAATTTTTACTTTAGTGATCTGACTTTTAGCGAAATATGAAAAAAGAAAATACCACAAAAATAAAAGGGGAGATTTTGATAGGTATTATTTTTGCCTTAGAATTATTCGCCTTGCCTGTACAGTTTTATTTACTGGTAAAAAATCCTGAATTTACTTTTTTTAGCGCTGCAGTTCGTTTTTTTAGTTTTTTTACAATTTTAACTAATGCGATAGTTTTTCTTTGTGGCGCAATGTTGTTATTTGGCGGAAGTTCTAAACTGAATTCATTTTTTAAGAGATGTACAACTCTCACTGCTATAACAGTTTATATTCTAATTGTGGGAATCGTTTTTAATTTGCTTCTTCGCCCAATCATTGATTTGAAAGGACATCATCTTATTGTAAGCGAAATATTTCATACTGTTGTTCCAGTTTTATTTTTCTTCTATTGGCTGTTTTTTGTTAGTCCCGAGAAGATTTCTTTTAAAGTTATTTTTTTCTGGCTCGTATATCCGATCATTTATATTTTTTATACTTTATTTCACGGAATAATGACCAATTTTTACCCTTATCCTTTTATTGACGTAACTAAATTAGGTTTTGAGACGGCTCTCGTAAACGGATTATTTGTTTTAATCGCTTTTGTGGTTTTGTCTGTGATTTTGATTTCGATTTCAAAAATTAGGACTAAGAAGATTAGCTTGGAAGACTAAAATATTCAATCTTCTCGTCAGAAATTGACAAAAAAAAGTAACTTTATTCTTTCCTTCTTTCTCCTGAAATTTTTCTACGAACTTCCGACGGCATTAATTTAATAGATCAAAAATATCTTGGTTTTTGTATCTATACTTCACTTTAAGATTGTAATTAATTGTTCCTGAAGTTGTTAAAGGTAAAAAATCATTACCTGAATATTCCGTATTTACTGGTTTAACTAATTAATTAGTATAAATATTAACCAATTAGTTTTGCTACTAATTAATTAGTAGTTATATTTGTCAAAAGATTTCTACTATGATAAAATTAGCCAAACGAGAAGAACAGATTATGCAGGTCTTTTGGGATTTAAACAAAGCCTTCATCAGAGATATTATTCCATTGTTGCCAGATCCGAAACCACATTATAATAGTGTTGCGACGATTGTCAAAATATTAGAAGAAAAAGGATTTCTAAATCGGGAAACAATAGGGAATATGCATTGCTTTTTTCCTGTAATTCAAAGAGAAGAATATCAACAATTTGCGCTGAAAGATATTGTGAGTCAGTATTTTGATAATTCGTATCCACGAATGCTTGCCTTTTTTGCTAAAGAGCAAAAATTAACCGAAAATGAATTGGACGAAATTGTAAATATGATAAAAAAAGATTCTAAATGATACCTTATATTCTATACACAGCGCTTATTCTTTTTGCTTGCCTTATGTTTTATAAGCTGCTTTTGCAGAAAGAAACTTTTTATAATTTGAATAGATTTGTTTTGCTTGGATGCATGTTTGTAGCTTTTACTTTGCCGTTGCTTCCGATTCCGCAGCAATTCTCCCTTCAAAAACAGAAAGTAACTGTAGCCATTCCTTCCATAAAAAAAACAGTTGCAAAAGAATCAACTGCTGAGCTAAAAACACTTCCTGTAAATGAAGTTTTAGTAAATGAAACAAAGCAACAATTTAATATGGCTTTGATCATGCAGTGGATAGTGTATTTGTATTGGTTTGGTGTTATTGTTTTTGCGCTTAATTTTTTGATGCAAGCTGTCATATTATTTTACAGAGCGTACACATCAGAGATTATTCGGGATGGAAAATTTAGAATTGTCGAAATAACAGGCGATAAAGCACCTTGTTCTTTTGCTAATAATATTTTTATAAATCCTGAAAAATACGAATGGGAAACGTACAATCAGATTTTGCTGCATGAAAAAATTCACATTGAGCAAAAACATACTATTGATCTTTTGCTTGCAGAAATCGTACTTGTTTTTCAGTGGTTTAATCCTTTTGCTTGGCAATGGAGAAAAGCATTAGAAAATAATCTTGAATTTTTGACTGATAACGAAATGCTACAACAAGGTAGCGTAGAAAAAGAAAGTTATCAATTTAGCTTGCTTAAAGTAGCGGCGCCACAATTTCCTTTGAGTCTTACAACTAACTATAATCAATCATTACTCAAAAAACGAATCATTATGATGAATTCAAAAAAATCAAACGTAAACACAACATGGAAATATTTTTTCCTGTTACCATTATTGGTATTGTTTGCCTGCCTTTTTAATCAACCGGCAGCGCAAAGTCAGACGCTAACTTCGAATATTAAAAACGAAGAAACTAAAGCGAATTCAAACACTCAAAAGGGTGATCAAACCGAAGGAAACTGGTTTGCCACAATTAAAGGCAATACGATAGAAATGGAATTTAAAAACGACGAAAATAGCCATTCTACTCATACTTATGATATTAGCGAGTTTAGCGGATTATCAAAAGATAAACAAGGAACATTTTCTCTAACGCGTGAAGCGGGAACAATGAACTTTACCGGAAAATTTGACGGAAATAGCGGAATGGGAACGTATAAATTTATTGGCAATGAAAATTTCGCCAAAGAGATGGCTACACAAGGGATTACATTGGCAGATGATACAGATCTTATGGTTTTCTTTATTGTAAATATAAAAACGTCGTATGTAAAAATGCTGCATAAAAAAGGGTATAAAAATGTAGACAAAGAACAAGTAATTCCGTTGGCGGCTTTAAACGTAAGTGAAGATTACATCGATTCTATTAAAGATGCCGGAATTGGAAATATAGATATTGAAACGCTGATTCCTTTTAAATCCTTAAACATTGATAAAGCTTTTATTGAAGATATTATTAAATCGGGTTACAAAAATGTTTCACCAGAAAATCTGATCACTTTAAAATCTCAAAATATTGACGGAAAGTATATTAATGATTACCGTTCTTCGGCAAAAACAAAAAAGAATGAAAATGGAGAAGAAGATGAGGACAATATTGTTGCTTTCAAAGCTTTAAATATAGATAAGGCTTATATTGATTCTTTTAAGAAAATGGGTTATAATGATCTTTCAAACGACGACTTAATTGCTTTAAAAGCTTTAAATGTAACTCCAGAATATGTTGGTCAATTTGAAAAAGTAGGCTATAAAAACATTTCGTCTGAAAATCTTACGGCTTTAAAATCGCAAAATATCACGGCAGATTTAATTAAGGAATATAAAGATCTGGGTTTTTCAGATCTAGATTTAGATGATATTGTGGGTGCAAAAGCAGTTGGTGCAACGCCAACTTTCATTAAAGCTATGAGAGAAAAAGGACATAACTTTAAAGGTATTGAAAAGTATATAGCTTTAAAAGCAGTTGTTGGCAACTAAGCTGATATTGCTTTTGATAGTTAAAGCAATACATTTTCTCTGTAAATAAAATATTCAAGTTGTAAGACTACAATCAAAATGTACTAATAAAGCCCAAATCTACAGATTTGGGCTTTATTTTTTAGAAAACTTCAAAAAACAGTTGTTTTAAAATTTTAAAAAAGTATACTCAAACGAATTATTTAAATAAAATCATTTCATACCAAAATGCTGTAAAAAATGTTGTTGGTCGAAATTCTATTCGAAAGATTTCAATTTATACTACATTTATGCTTTATAGACTATTTTAAAGCAGATCAGCAATGAAAAAAATATTCCTTTCCTTATGTCTTTTTGGTGTAATTTCTAATGCTTCAAGTCAGGAATTTGCGAATGCGCCAAAACCTTTTGGACCAGTTCCGACGCAAAAACAAATCGATTGGCAGGAAATGGAATTTTACGCTTTTGTGCATTTTTCATTAAACACTTTTACCAATAAAGAATGGGGTTACGGAGACGAATCGCCGGAACTTTTTAATCCGTCGCAATTAGACGTTCGTCAATGGGCACGAGTGGTAAAAGAAGCTGGAATGAAAGGAATTATTTTAGTTGCAAAACATCATGACGGATTCTGTTTATGGCCATCGGCTTATACAGAACGTTCTGTGAAAAATTCTCCTTGGGAAAATGGAAAAGGCGATTTGGTGAAAGAATTGGCTGCAGCCTGTAAAGAATACGATTTAAAACTAGGATTATATCTTTCACCTTGGGATAGAAATCATCCGCAATACGGGAAACCTGAGTATATCACGTATTTCAGAAATCAGTTAAAAGAATTATTGACGAATTACGGAGATGTTTTTGAAATGTGGTTTGATGGTGCAAACGGCGGAGACGGTTATTACGGAGGTGCAAATGAAACTAGAAAAATCAATTCTCTTACATATTATAATTGGGATGAAACCTATAAGTTAATTTACAGTATAGCACCAAAAACATTGGTTTGGGGAGTTGGTCCATCTGAAGCAAGATGGATTGGAAATGAAGAAGGTCGTGCAGGAAAAACCAATTGGTCGTTATTACGTCAGAAAGATGAATTGGCTGGAAAAGTTCATTACACTGAATTTATGTCTGGACATGAAGATGGTGAAAAATGGGTTCCTGGCGAAGCTGATGTTTCGATCAGACCGGGATGGTTTTATCATTCAGTTGAAGACGATAAGGTTCGTTCGCTTGACGAAATGGTAGATATCTATTACGAATCGATTGGGAGAAATGCAACTTTATTATTAAATCTGCCAGTTGACAGACGTGGTTTGGTTCATGAAAATGATGAAGAAAGATTAAAAGAATTAGTTGCAACAATCAAAGCCGATTTCAAAAAGGAATTATTAGCAGGAACAAAAATTCAAGCTTCAAATACAAGAGGAGTTGATTCTAATTTTGGACCTCAGAATGTTGTTGATGGGAATAAAAATACATACTGGGCAACAGACGATAAAGTAAAACAAGCAACAATTGAATTTACATTTAATAAGCCCACTGCAATTAATAGAATTTTGCTTCAGGAATATATTAAATTGGGACAGCGTGTAAAAGCATTTTCTATTGAAGCAAATGTAAATGGACAATGGAAAACTATTGCCAATGAAACTACAATTGGCTATAAAAGAATTCTGCGTTTAGACCGCGTTACAGCTTCTGCAATTAGAGTTAATATTTTAGATGCAAAAGCGGGATTTGTAATCAATACAATTGAGGCATATAATGCGCCGACTTTTGTTAAAGAACCTCAAATTCTTCGCGATAAAAATGGTTTGGTTACGATTAAATCGGAAGAAGGAAATGCAGTTTATTATTCGCTTGATGGAAAAAATCCTTCAGAAAAAAGTGCTTTATACAAAACTCCATTCATATATAATAAAGCGGTAGAAATCAAAGCTATTTCGAGAAATACGAAAGAGAAAATCAATAGTGCGGTAAAAACTGCGAAATATGGTGTTTCTAAAGAAAAATGGAAAGTGATCTCGGTTTCAAGCGGAGACGATAAATCGGTTGAACGAATTATTGATGGAGATGCTAATACAGATTGGGGATTTGGAAATAATGAAAACAAACTGCCTCAAACTGTTGTTATAGATATGGGAGAATTGGTCAGTATTAAAGGTTTTACTTATACGCCGCAACAGGTTGGTAACAATTTAAATTTGATTTCAAATTATGAATTGTATACAAGTGTAGACAGTTTTTACTGGGACAAACAATCAGAAGGAGAATTTTCGAATATTAAACATAACCCAATTGAACAAATTAAGAGTTTTACTGCAGTAAAAGCAAGATTTTTGAAGTTTGTCGCTACAGCTGCTGTAGGAAAAGGACAAGCGGTTTCGATTGCAGAAATTGGTGTAATTGAATAAATGCTTTTTCTTTAAACTTCAAAAATAGATTAACATACTTCTTTTGTCTTTTGCCGAAGCGCAGTCGTTATTAGTCGAATTTTTGTTTAGAACGGATAATTTAATTCTACTTTTAACTTAGAAATTAAATGACAAGGCATATGATTAAAGAAGATATAGGTTTTAGAGAAGCAGGAAAGTTTGAAGAAACTCGTTTTGAAAGAATTCACAATGTTATTTTCGAATCATCGCAAGAGGCATCTTTGTTGGTGGCTCAAGAAATCGCCAATTTAATTCAGAGAAAAAATGAGCTAAACGAACCTTGTGTTTTAGGTTTGGCTACAGGTTCTTCGCCAATTAAGGTTTATGAAGAATTGGTTAGAATGCACAAAGAAGAAGGGCTTAGTTTTGCAAACGTAGTTACTTTCAATTTAGATGAATATTATCCGATGGATAAAAATGATATTCAAAGTTATTATCATTTTATGCACGAACATTTATTTCATCATGTAAATATTCTTCCAGAAAATATCAATATTCCAGATGGGCAGGTGAGTGCCGAGGAATTACAGCAATATTGTATCGATTATGAAATGAAAATTAAATCGTATGGAGGTTTAGATTTTCAGCTTTTAGGAATCGGTAGAACAGGACATATTGGGTTTAATGAACCAGGTTCTCATGTTAATTCAGGAACCAGAAGTATTACTTTGGATCATTTGACTCGTATTGACGCGGCTTCTTCTTTTTTAGGAATTGACAATGTTCCGAGAAAAGCCATTACAATGGGAATTGGAACCGTTAGAAATGCAAAAAGAATTGTTTTACTAGGTTGGGGAATCAGTAAAGCAGGAATTATAAAAGAGACAATCGAAGGGGAAGTTTCTTCGCACGTTCCAGCTACGTATTTACAAGAGCATCACAACACAACATTTGTTCTGGATACAGAAGCTTCGTCTGAATTGACACGAGTAAAAACGCCTTGGCTGGTGAAATCTTGTGTTTGGACAGACGAATTAAAATTAAAAGCAGTGGCTTGGTTAAGTGAGTTAACTAAGAAACCTTTCCTAAAACTAACAGATAAAGATTATAACGACAACGGAATGTCGAGTCTTTTGACAGAAGAAGGAACTGCATACGATTTGAACATTAAAATGTTTAATAAAATGCAGCAAACCATCACAGGTTGGCCAGGCGGAAAACCAAATGCTGATGATACGTACAGACCAGAACGTTCTACTCCAGAGAAGAAAAGAGTAATTATTTTCAGTCCGCATCCAGATGATGATGTGATTTCGATGGGAGGAACATTCGACCGTTTGGTAGAGCAAGGACACGAGGTTCATGTAGCTTACCAAACTTCTGGAAATATTGCAGTTTCTAACGAAGAAGCTTTGAAGTTTGCAGAAATTTCAAGAGCATTGAATCCAAATTCTGAAGTTTCTGAGGGGATTATTGATTTCCTTAAAAACAGAACAGGAACAGAAATGGATTCGCCAGAAGTTAGAAAGTTAAAAGGATTAATAAGAAGAAGCGAATCTTTTGGAGCGACTCGCTACATTGGTTTGCCAGATTCGAATGTAAACTTTTTAGATCTTCCGTTTTACGAAACTGGAACGGTTAAAAAGAATAATCTTTCAGATGCAGATGTTGACATTATGTGTGACATTATTGAAAGAATAAAACCGCATCAAATTTATGCCGCTGGAGATTTAGCAGATCCGCACGGAACTCATAAAGTGTGTTTAGACAGTTTGTTTGAAGCTTTGAAAAGGCTAAAACACAAAAGTTTTATGGATGATTGCTGGGTTTGGTTGTACCGAGGTGCATGGCATGAATGGGAATCGTACCAAATTGACATGGCAGTTCCAATGAGTCCTGACCAAGTTTTAAAGAAACGACATGCAATTTTTTATCACCAGTCTCAAAAAGACGGCGTTATGTTTCAAGGTGATGACAGCAGAGAGTTTTGGGTTCGAGTTGAAGACAGAAATAGATTGACTGCAGAAAAATATCACAGCTTAGGTTTAGCAGATTATTCGGCTATCGAAGCGTTTAAAAGATATCATTTCTAAACTTTTGCAGCAATAAAGATAATAGACTATTTCATGGTTTATTTTGGTTAGTTACCTATAATTGAGAGAAAATGCGGTCGTGGTTGGCCGCATTTTCGTTTTTTATTATTTTGTAAAATGTTAATTGTAAAATGTGAAATGTTATTTGAAAAAGGAATAAAAAAAGTTAGACATTTTGTGTCTAACTTCTTGCTTATAACTTTTTACTTTTCACTAATCACTTCTCACTAGATCGAAGAATTCAAAATTTTCTGTTTTACTTCATCAATGTAAGATCTTCCGATAACGTATCGAAGTCCTTCAATTTCAATACTGTTTCCTTCAACGGCATCGATTTTGTCAATCGCAATCGTGTATGATCTGTGGATTCTGATAAAATCTCTTTCGGGTAGTAAACTAGTGAAATCAGATAAAGTGCTGTGAATGATAAACTTCCCTGAAGTTGTACTGATTTTTAAATAATCTTTTAAACTTTCGATTACCAAAATTTCGTTCAAGAAAATCTTTTTCATTTTTTTCTTGTCTATTTTAACGAAAATAAAAGGGTTTTCTTTGCTGTTTTCCTGCGGAAGCTTACTTGCATTATTAAGACGTTTGTTGATTTTGTTTACCGCTTTCATTAATCTCGGAAACTCAATTGGTTTTACCAAATAATCTAAAACATCAAGCTCGTAAGTTTCAATTGCAAACTGATCGTAAGCACTTGTAATAATAAGCAAAGGAGGATTTTCTAAACTTTTAATAAAATTAATACCGTCTAAAACAGGCATATTTATGTCTAGAAAAATTACATCAATGGTATTGTTTTTCAAGAAATTTAATCCTTCAATAGAATTACTAAATGTATTTACTAATTCTAAATCTTCAATCTGCTCAATATAACTCTTAATAACGTTTATTGCCAATGGCTCATCATCGATAATCAAACACTTTATTTTCATTTGTAATATTATTTTTGGGCCACTATTTGGTTTTTGTAGGGATAATTCTCAAAACAGTTAAAAACGGGGGTTACGTGACTTTTATAACTAGTTTAACGACAAAAATATTCTTTTTATTTTTAAATGAAAGCTTATAGTCACTTTTATTGTATCCTAATTCAAGTCTTTTTTTTACGTTTTCTATACCTATACCACTTGCCTTGTTAAAATTATCTTTATGTACGGTAAATTCGGGCATAGGGTTTGAAATTGTGAAATATAAATAATCGCCTTTTACTTTAAACCTGATATCAATGAGAACATTTCCAGTGTTTTTATTAACACCGTGTTTAAATGCATTTTCGACAAAAGTCAAAAGTAAAACAGGGGAAATTTCCTTATCATGAATATCCCCCGAAATAGACATGTCAACTTCTAAACGCTCTCCGTTTCTAATTCTTTCCAAATCCAGATAATTCTGAATACACATAATCTCATTTTCCAAAGTCTGTTTTTTGCCTTTTGTTTCATATAACATATAGCGCATCAATTCAGAAAGCTTCAAAACGATTTTTGGAGTTTTGTTTGATTTTTCTACAGAAAGCGAATAAATATTATTTAAGGTATTAAAGAAAAAGTGCGGAGAAATCTGTGACTTCAAAAACAATAATTCGGTTTCCAGCTGAGATTTCTCTAAATCTGTTACACGTCTTTGTTCTTTCAAGAAATCTAGAGTAATTTTAATTGCGGTAACAAAAGTCATTACATACAATTCTCCCATCATCATATCTATAGTATAATTGAGTGTAAGTGTGCTGATGGTTTGTGGACCTTCGGGCCAAACATTGTGCGTAATCAGTAAATAAGTCAAATTAAATTTGAGTACCACCATTACAAAAATTGCAGATAAAACGGTTACTATATATAGGAAGTATTTTTTTCGGTAAACCAAATTCGGCATCAAAACCAAAATATTTAGATAACACAATGCCATGTGAATTGGAAATCCGAGTAAAGTGGTTTTTAACGAATAAACATAATCGTTAAAATAGCTTCCCCAACGGAATGTGTTGAACACAAAATACGTCAGCCAAAAGTAAATATGATAGCGTATAGGTAAGCTGTAAGGTTTGCTTGAGTTAAAAATCATATTGTTAATTTAAAATGTCGTTTGTTACTATTTTTTGATGTTTAGAGCTGTTTAAATGTCGTCCGTCTAAAAATATTTTGGTAAAAGTTGAATTTATCTAAATTTAAAGTTAAATTAATATTGTTTTGATATGAGGAAAATTACTCTGCTTTCTCTGACGGTAATTTTTACTGCAAGTTGCAAAATAAATGTAGATAAAAATCAACATAAAGAAAGTTTTGCAACAAATTATGTAGATCCTTTTATAGGTACTGGTGGTCACGGACATACGTATCCGGGTGCAACAGTTCCATTTGGGATGCTGCAAGTAAGTCCGGATAATGGAATTTCGAGCTGGGATTGGTGCTCGGGTTATCATTATTCTGATTCTATAGTTTCTGGATTTAGTCATTTACATTTAAGCGGGACAGGAATCGGTGATTTGGCAGATATTTTATTTATGCCGACAAACAAAAAGTTAGACTTAACCGCCAAGGCCACTTCACGCGATTTCCTACCGTATAAATCAAAATATAATCATGTTAACGAAAAAGCAATACCGGGTTATTACCAAGTTTTTCTTGAAGATCCTAAAATCAATGTAGAATTAACTTCTACGCAAAGAACCGCATACCATAAGTATACCTATAATAATAATGACAAACAATCTGTTGTTGTCGATTTAGGTTTTGCTATTAATTGGGATAAAGCGACAAAAACTGCCATTACAGTTGAAGACGAAAACACGATCAGCGGTTACCGTTACAGTACGGGTTGGGCAAAAAATCAGAAAGTATTTTTTGTAGCTAAGTTTTCTAAGCCAATTACAGAATCTATTATCACAGCTGATAAAAAAGTAGTTTCAGCTAAGAATGCAGAAGGCGAAAATACTGCTCTGCAATTATTCTTCGATTCTAAAAATTCTAAAGAATTAGGCGTAAAAGTGGCGCTTTCTTCTGTAAGTATCGCTAATGCGAAAGATAATTTAGATAAAGATCAGCAGTTTGAAAAAGTAAAAACAGATGCATCTGCTATCTGGAACAAAGCTTTAAGCAAAATTACAGTTGAAACTCCAGTTGATTCTCTAAAAACCATTTTCTACACCGCTTTATATCACGCTCAAGTTGCGCCTGTAACGTACAGCGATAAAAACGGACAATTTAGAACTGAAGACGATAAAATTGTTACTTCAAAAAATTATACAGCTTATTCTACTTTATCTCTTTGGGATACGTTTAGAGCCGAAAATCCGCTACTTACTATTTTAGATCCAAATAGAGTTTCTGATATGGTTAATTCAATGTTAGCATATTACGAAACTAAAAAAATACTTCCGGTTTGGACATTATATGCTAATGAAACCAATACCATGACAGGATATCATTCGATTCCAGTTATTGCAGATGCTTATTTAAAAGGCATTAAAGGTTTTGATGCTGAAAAAGCTTTTGAAGCAATGAAAGAAACAATGATGCAGGACGAACGCGGATTGAATTTCTACAAAAAATACGGTTACATTCCTTATAATTTATTAGACGAATCAGTTACGATTACTTTAGAATATGCTTATGACGACTGGTGTGTGGCTCAAATGGCGAAAGCTTTAGGAAAACAAGCTGATTATGAGTTTTTCTCGAAACGTGCAAAAGCTTACGAATATTTATTTGATGCTAAATCTGGTTTCATGAGAGGAAAATCGGAAGATGGAAAATCTTGGAACGAACCTTTCGACCCAAAACACTCTAACCACAGAGAGCATACAGATTATACTGAAGGAAATGCTTGGCAACACAGCTGGTTTGTGCCTCATAACGTTGACAATTTCATTAAGCTTCATGGCGGAAATGACACATTTACAAAACGTTTAGAACAATTATTTACAGAGAGTTCTGAAATTACAGGAAATAACGTTTCAGCAGATATTTCTGGTTTGATCGGGCAATATGCACACGGAAACGAACCAAGTCACCACATTGCTTATATGTTTAATCATGCGAAACAGCCTTGGAGAACGCAATATTGGGTGCGTCATATTTTGGATACTCAATATAATACAACAGCAAACGGTCTGAGCGGAAACGAAGATTGCGGACAAATGTCAGCTTGGTATGTATTCAGCTCAATGGGATTATACCCAATGAATCCAGCTTCTGGTGAATACGAAATTGGAAGTCCGATTTTCGAAAAATCAACTTTAAATCTTCCAAACGGAAGAACTTTTGTGATTGAAGCAGAGAATGTTTCAAACAAAAACTTCTATATCCAATCGGCTACTTTAAACGGAAAAGCATTTAATAAAACAGCAATTTCTCACCAAGAAATGCTAAAAGGCGGCGTACTTCATTTTGTAATGGGAGCGCAGCCAAACAAAAACTGGGGTCTGAACTAACTAATTCAAAATAAATAATTTAATGAACATAATAGACGTATCAATCATCTTAATCTATATCGTACTCTCGGTCGGTATAGGAATCTGGATTTCAAGAAAAGCATCAAAAGGTCTGGACGATTATTTCCTTGGCGGGAAATCAATCAAATGGTATTTTTTAGGATTGAGCAATGGCTCAGGAATGTTTGATGTTTCAGGAACTTCCTGGATGATTGGAGTTTTATTTTTATATGGTGTAAAAAGCTTCATGTTTATGTGGCTTTGGCCAATTTGGAATCAGATTTTCGTTATGATGTTCCTTGCGGTCTGGATTAGAAGATCAAAAGTAATGACAGGTTCTGAATGGATTTTAACTCGTTTTGGAAGTGACAAAGCAGGAAAAGCATCACATATTATTGTGGCTATTTTTGCTATTATTTCTACAATTGGTTTCATCGCGTATTTCTTCGTTGGAATCGGAAAATTTGTAACTATTATTCTTCCTTGGGATTTGACAGTTCACATGAATGGTGGAGTTTTCTTAACGTCAGAACAAGCTTATGCATTGTTAATCATTTTCTTAACGACAATTTATACTGTTAAAGGTGGAATGTTTTCTGTTGTGGCAACAGAAGTTGTTCAATATGTAATTATGATTATTGCAGGAGTTTTAATCGCGGGTTATGCTTTTATTAATTATACTGATATTCAGATCAATTCGGTAATTACCCCAGAATGGAAAAATGTTTTCTTCGGATGGGAATTTGAAACGCAATGGGGCGATAAATTCGAAACATTCAACAAATTAATTGATACGGAAGGCTATAAAATGTTTGGCGCTTTCATTGGAATGACGCTTTTCAAAGGATTCTTCGCGAGTGTTGCAGGTCCAACTCCAAGTTACGATTTACAGCGTGTTCTTTCTACAAAGTCAGTAAAAGAAGCAGCTTATATGAGTGGTTTTACCAACTTGATTTTATTCATTCCGAGATATTTATTAATTACTGGAATCGTGGTAATTGCTTTGGTGAATTTAGCTCCAGAATTAAATGCAAACGTAAATTTAACTGGGGCAGATTTAGAATTATTAATGCCAAAAGTGGTGAATCTTTATATCCCAGTTGGTATTAAAGGAATTCTTCTTGCAGGTTTATTAGCGGCGTTCATGTCTGGATTCTCAGCTTTCGTAAATGCAGGACCGGCATATATTGTAAATGATATTTATAAAAAATACTTTAAACCAGTCGCTTCAAACAAACATTATATTAAAGTAAGTCAGATTTCTTCTTTCTTAGTTGTTGGTCTTGGAGTTTTCATGGGATTCTTTGCAGATTCTATTAACTCATTAACACTTTGGATTACAAGTGCTTTATACGGAGGTTATGTTGCGGCGAACTTCTTAAAATGGATTTGGTGGCGTTTTAACGGATGGGGGTATTTCTGGGGAATGGTTGGTGGATTAATCGCCGCTTCTCTTCAGTTTGTTTTAGATCAAAACAAAGGAAATTTAACAGCAGGAACATTCTTGCATGATCTTTCGCAAGTGCCTTCAATCTACTTATTCCCATTAATTTTCGGAATGTCAATTTTGGGTTGCCTTTTAGGAACTTACTTAAGCAAACCAACAGATATGGAGGTTCTAAAATCTTTCTATAGCAATGTTAGACCTTGGGGATTCTGGACTCCAGTTTACAAACAATTAAAAGCGGAAGATAAATCTTTCCAAAAAAATAATGATTTCTATCTAGATATGATGAATTGTGTAATTGGTATTATATGGCAATCAAGCATGATTTTGCTTCCAATTTACTTCATTATCAGAGATTATCCAAAAGCGGCTGTAGCTTTGGTGGTTTTCTTAGTGACGACTACAGTGTTGAAGTTTACTTGGTTGGATCGAGTTCGTAAGATAGAAGAGTAAATTAAGTATTGCAACTTTGTCAAAGTTCAAAACTTTGATAAAGTTTTTTAACCATGAAGTTTGTCATTTCGAGGAACGAGAAATCACACGCGAAAATAGACAAAGATTGGTAATATAGATTGAGGAGTTTCTAGTGTGATCCTTCCTTCGTCAGGATGACAAAATGAAACTTTAGAATAAAAACAAAAAAACTAATAAATAAAAAGAACAAAAAATGAGTACTATTCCTTGGCAAGACAGACCCGAAAACAGTAAAGATGTAATGTGGAGATATTCTGAGAATCCAATTATCGACAGATATTCGATTCCTTCATCAAACAGTATATTCAATAGTGCAGTTGTACCTTTTGGAGACGGATATGCAGGGGTTTTCAGATGTGATAATAAAGCAGTTCAGATGAATATTTTTGCTGGTTTCAGTAAAGATGGAATCAATTGGGACATCAACCACGAACCAATTGTAATGCAGTCTGGTAATACAGAAATGATCGAATCTGCTTATAAATACGATCCTCGTGTGGTTTGGATCGAAGACCGTTACTGGATTACTTGGTGTAATGGTTACAAAGGACCAACAATTGGTATTGGTTATACTTTCGATTTTAAAGAATTTTTCCAATGTGAAAATGCCTTTTTACCATTCAACAGAAACGGAGTTTTGTTTCCACAAAAAATTAATGGAAAATACGCGATGTTAAGCCGTCCAAGTGATAACGGACACACGCCTTTTGGAGATATCTGGATTAGCTATAGCCCAGACATGAAATATTGGGGAGAACACAGATTGGTAATGAAACCAAGTCCGTTTGAGCAAAGTGCTTGGCAATGTACAAAAGTTGGAGCAGGACCAATTCCGATTTTAACTGAAGAAGGATGGTTAATGATTTACCACGGAGTTATCAATACTTGCAACGGTTTCCGTTATGCAATGGGTTCAGCGCTTTTAGATGTTGATTCGCCAGACCAAGTAAAATACAGAACACAACCTTATTTATTAGGGCCAGCAGAGACTTATGAAATGGTTGGAGACGTTCCAAACGTAGTATTCCCTTGTGCTGCTTTACACGATATTAAAGAAGATAAATTAGCGGTTTATTACGGTGCGGCTGATACTCACGTAGCAATCGCTTTCGGAAAATTAAGTGAAGTAATTCAGTTTACAAAAGAAAATAGTTTATAATATAAAGATGCATAGTAGAAGTAAATTATTGTCCCTAGCCGTTTTTTTTGTTGGATTGATGGGTTATTCGCAATCTGAAAAAGGGGTTACACCGAAAAGTTATATTGCGTATAAGACTTCAAAAGAAATTGTTATTGATGGAGACGGGGCAGATAAAGACTGGGAAAAAGCAGATTGGACAACACCTTTTGTCGACATAGAAGGCGTTGAAAAACCAAAATACAATACTCAAGTCAAAATGCTTTGGGACGATAATTACTACTATATCTTGGCAAAAATAGAAGAGCCTCACGTTTGGGCAAATCTAAAACAACGCGATACAATTATTTTTTACAATAATGATTTTGAGGTTTTTATCGATCCAGATAATGATACTCACAATTATTATGAATTGGAAATAAATGCATTAAACACGGCTTGGGATTTATTTATCAATAAACCATACCGCGAAAAAAATACGGTTTTAAACGACTGGAATATTACAGGTTTAAAATCGGCTGTGAAGATTGACGGAACTTTAAATAATGCTTCAGATGTAGATAAAGGCTGGACATTAGAAATCGCAATTCCGTGGTCGGTTTATAAAACATCATATTTCGATAATATTGTTCCGAAAGATAAATTTTGGAAAGTCAATTTCTCTAGAGTGAATTGGCAGCATTCAGTTGTTGACGGAAAATATGAACGTAAAAAAGATTCAGAAGGGAAATTTCTCCCAGAATACAATTGGGTTTGGTCGCCTATGGGAGTGATAAATATGCATGAGCCCGAAAAATGGGCTTATGTATACTTCTCTTCAAAAGAAATAGGAGGACAGGATACTTTTACAATTCCACAGGAAGAAAAGGTAAAATGGGAACTGTATACTTTGTATCGTGCTCAGAAAAGATATTTCGAAAAGAATAAATCTTGGGCAAAATCACTGCAAAGTATCAGTAAAAAAAATATAGTTGTGGATGGAAAGACTTTAAAACCAGTTTTAGAAAATCATTCATCAGGATTTAATATCTTGGTAAAGAGTCCTTTTTCAAACAAAACCTTAATAATTAAAGAAGATGGTAAAATTATTACGAACGAATAAGTTACAAAAGCTGTCAAAAGTTTTAGTTTTGGCGCTTTCGCTTAGTTTATTCTCGTGCGGACAAATAGAGAATAAAGAGCAGGAAAACGGAAAATTCACTTTTGGAGTTTGGACAACAGCTGACGCTAAAAAATCGGATGCAGATTATTCGAAAGAATTTAAAAAATACAAAGACGGCGGAATCGATGAAGTTTTAATTAACACGCAAACAGATCCGAAACTATTAGCAAGATTAGTTCCTCTTGCAAAAAAAGAAGGACTAAAAGTTCACGCTTGGATTATGGCAATGAATCGTCCAAATGATTCAGTTGCTTTACAACATCCAGATTGGTATCAAGTAAGTAAAGAAGGAAAATCTTGTTTTGATAACCGTCCTTATGTAGATTATTACCAATGGCTTTGCCCAACTAAAGAAGAATCTAGAAACCACGTTTTAGGTTTAGTGGAAGGTTTAGCAAAAGTTGAAGGAATCGAAAGTGTACATTTAGATTACATTCGTTTCCCAGATATTTTCTTGCCAATCAGTTTGTTGCCAAAATACAACTTGGTGCAAGATGTAGAATTACCACAATTTGATTTCTGTTATTGTGATGCCTGCGTAAGCAAATTCGAAAAAAAACATCATAAAAATCCAAAAAATAGCCACAATACTTCAATTGATATGGAATGGAAAAATTTCAGATTAAATGCTGTAAAAGCTGTGGTTGACGACGCTTATAAAATTGCTCACAAATACAATAAAAAATTAACAGCAGCAGTATTTCCTTATCCAGAAATGGCAGACCATATGGTACGCCAACGTTGGGATAAATGGAATATTGATGAAGTATATCCAATGATTTATCATAGTTTTTATGATGAAGAAATTGACTGGGTAGGTTACGCAACAAAGCAAGGTGTAACAGATTTAGAAGGAAAACAGACGAAAGTAAATACAGGAATTTATATTCCAGGATTAAAATCGGATGCAGAATTGAAAGAAGCGATTTTATTAGCTAAGAAAAATGGTGCAACAGGAGTTTCATTTTTTGACGGAAATGCTTTATCAGATAGTAATTTAAAAACAATTGCAGCCGTAAAAGAGGGGTTATAGACGATTTTACTGGGATTAAAAATTATTACTGATTAATTTAGCAACTATTAAGAACATTTTGTTTTTGAAAGTTGAATTAAAACAAAAAAGACATGTCAAATAGAAGAGATTTTATTAAGAAAACAACTTTAGGCACATTAGCCATTAGTTCTGTTTTGGGCGTAAGCGGATTTGCTGCAAATCACGAAAATGAACCAGAAGTAGAATCAAAAGATAAAAAACAGACCAAACCGATTATCATCTCGACATGGAATCACGGTTTGCCTGCTAATAAAGAATCTTGGAAAAACCTAAAAGAAGGAAAATCAGCATTAGACGCAATCGAAGCTGGAATGAAAATACCTGAAGCAGATCCAAATGTTCGCAGTGTTGGTTATGGAGGATATCCAGATCGTGAAGGAAAAGTAACTCTTGATGCCTGTATCATGGATCACAATAGCAATTGCGGATCTGTTTGTTTCTTACAGGGAATCATGCACCCAATTTCTGTTGCAAAAAGAGTTTTACAAAATACGCCTCACGTTATGTTAGCGGGACAAGGCGCATTACAATTTGCTTTGTCAGAAGGATTTAAAGAAGAAAATTTACTGACTCCAGAATCAGAAAAAGACTGGAAAAAATGGCTGGAAGATTCAAAATACAAACCAGTTATTAATATAGAAAATCACGATACCATAAGCATGCTAATGTTAGACCAAGATGGCAATCTTTCGGGCGGATGCACCACGAGCGGTGCGGCTTGGAAAATGCACGGACGCGTCGGTGACTCCCCAATAATCGGCGCGGGTCTTTTCTTGGACAACGAAGTAGGAGCTGCAGCAGCAACAGGTTTAGGAGAAGCTGTTATTAGAACTGCTGGAAGCGCAATGGTTGTCGAATTAATGCGTCAGGGAAAATCTCCTTATGATGCTTGTAAAGAAATTACAGAGCGTATTTACAACAAACATAAAAACCACAAAGACATGGAATACTTGCAAGTTGGTTTTATTGCTTTGAATAAAAACGGTGAATATGCTGGTTACAGCTTAAGATCAGGATTTAATTACGCCGTTTCTGATGATGTGAAAGGCCACAGAATGGAAGACGCGAAATTTAAAATGTCTTGGGATAAATAATTATCACGTTTAGAACTTTGTCAAAGTTTCAAACTTTGACAAAGTTTTTTGATAGTATTGTCATTTCGACGTAAGGAGAAATCTTCGAAAGTAGCTCCACAAAGATTAGTGAATTAGTATGAGGAAGTCCTAGTCTGGTTTCTCCTTACGTCGAAATGACATACAAAAACTAAAAAAATACATCTCTAAAAATAGCTTTATAAGAAGTATCAGAGAAACCAAAAAATAAAGAATGAAAAAAATACTATTTCTATTAACCGTAATCACTTCAATTTTCTCGGCTAACGCGCAGAAAGTTTACACGGAAAGTGATATTCATATCATTCCAAAACCGAGTCAGACTCTTATTAAAACAGGTGTTTTTGAATTTACAAAAGATACAAAGTTTGTAGTAAATGGTGATTTCCAAAAAGATGCTGCAAATGCTTTGGCTTCTAAATTTGAAGTTGCTGCAGGATGGAAACCAGAAACGACAACAAAAGCTCCAATAAGCAATTTTGTTCAGTTTAAAGTAGATCCGAACTTAAAAAATGAAGCTTACGTTTTGGATGTTAATCCGACAAGTATTGTTATTTCTGCAAAAGGAAATGTTGGTTTTTTATATGGTTTAGAAAGTGTTAGACAATTGCTTCCTGAAGCAATCGAAAGTAAATATGCGATCACTTCTGCAAAATGGCAAATTCCAAGTTTAACGATTAATGATGAACCACGTTTCAAATGGAGGGGTTTAATGTTGGATTTATCTCGTCATTTTTTTGATAAAAATTATATTCTGGCTACAATTGATCGTTTGGCAATGCACAAAATGAACGTTTTGCATTTGCATCTAGTTGACGATCAAGGTTGGAGAATTGAGATTAAAAGATATCCAAAATTAACAGAAGTTGGTGCTTGGAGAGTTGATCAGGAAAATACAAGCTGGAATGCTAGATTAACAACAAATCCTGACGAAAAAGGAACTTACGGCGGATTTTTTACGCAAGATGAATTAAGAGAAATCGTAAAATATGCATCTTCAAAAGGAATCGAAATTATTCCTGAAATTGAAATGCCAGCACACGTAAGCAGCGCAATTGCTGCTTATCCAGAATTGGCTTGTTTCAATCAGAGAATTGGTGTTCCGTCAGGTGGAGTTTGGCCTTTGACTGATATTTATTGTGCAGGAAAAGAATCGACTTTTGAATTTTTGCAAAATGTAATTGATGAAGTAATCACGATATTCCCTTCAAAATACATTCATATTGGTGGTGATGAAGCGACTAAAACAAATTGGGCAAAATGTCCAAACTGCCAAAAAAGAATTAAAGATGAGCATTTAAAAAGTGTTGACGAATTACAAAGCTATTTTGTAAAACGTATGGAAAAATACATCAACTCAAAAGGTAAAAAAGTTATCGGTTGGGATGAAATTTTAGAAGGCGGTTTAGCTCCAGATGCGACTGTAATGAGTTGGAGAGGAATGAAAGGCGGAATTGAAGCAGCAGATCAAGGTCATGATGTTATTATGACTCCAGAATCTCCTTGTTATTTCAACTTTTACCAAGGCCCTCAAAACGAAGAACCTTTAGCTTTTGATGCTTATAATCCGTTAAGTGAAGTGTACAAATTTGATCCTGTAGTTTCAACAATGACGCCTCAGGAAGCAGCACACGTTTTAGGTGGACAAGCGAATTTATGGGCAGAACATTTAGCATTGCCAAAAGATTCTGAGTATATGATTTTCCCGAGATTGGCAGCATTATCAGAAACTTTATGGAGTCCGAAAGAGAAACGCAATTGGAATGATTTTACAGCAAGATTGTTTTCATTATTCAAACGTTACGATTATTTAGGAATCAATTATGCTAAAAGTGCTTATTTGGTAACTGCTTCCTCAACAGCAGATTTGCCTAATAAACAAATTAAAGTTGAATTGAAAAATGAGTTTCCTAATCCAGACATTCGTTATGCTTTAGGAGATAAAAGTATCGATCATCACGCTATAAAATATACGGCTCCAATTGAGATTAAGGAAACAACAGTTTTAAAAGCTTCTTTATTTCAAAATGATAAACCAGTAGGAAAAACATACACAGATACAATTGTTTTCCATAAAGCATTTGCACAAAAAGTGAAGTACTTAACACCTTATAATCAGAATTATAAAGGAGATGCAAATACAATGGTGAACACTATCAGAGGAAGTAAAAATTTCCACGACGGACAATGGCAAGCTTGGCTAGTTAATGATATGGAATTGGTAATTGATCTTGAAAAAATAGAAAGCATTGAACAAGTTACAGTTGGAGCTTTAGAAAGCCAAGGTGCAGGAGTTAATTTCCCAATTCAAGTGAAAGTGTTGATTTCTACAGATGGAATTAAATATACGCAAGTTGGAAAAATAACACGCCCGTATGCGGTAAATGCAGTTCCAGAATTGAAAGATTTCAAAATCAATTTCCAAAAACAAAATGCACGTTTTGTAAAAGTAATTGGAGGTAACTTAAAGAAAAGTCCAAAAGGAGAAAGCTCTTGGTTGTTTGTAGATGAAATTTTGGTGAATTAAATATTTTTAAACACATAGAAACATAGAGTTTTTTCTTTTGAAACTTGGTAAAAGAGTTTAGAAAGAAACTAGTTTCTAACACATAGTTTAACGTGAAATGCTTGTGACAGCTTTGTCAAAGTTTCAAACTTTGACAAAGCTTTAAAGTCATAAATGTATAATCTGAAAAAAAATGAATAAGATATTATTTAAGCTCGGGATATTATTGATTTGCTTGATGCCGTTTTTTAACACGGCGCAAACAAAAGGATTTTCTATATCTAATGGAGAATTTCAAAAAGATGGGAAAGTCATAAAAATACATTCAGGAGAAATGCACTATGAGCGTATTCCTAAAGAGTATTGGAGACATAGGTTGCAAATGATTAAAGCTATGGGATTGAATACCGTAGCAACCTATGTGTTTTGGAATTATCACGAAATTGAACCAGGTGTATGGGATTTTAAAACAGGAAATAGAGATTTGGCAGAGTTTTTACGTATTGCTAAAAGTGAAGGATTGTATGTGATTCTTAGACCAGGTCCGTATGCATGTGGTGAATGGGAATTTGGAGGATATCCTTGGTGGTTGCAAAATAATCCAGATTTAGTAATTCGTACCAATAATAAAGCATTTTTAGAAGCTTGCAAAACGTATCTGGAACAATTGTATGCAGTGGTAAAAGGAAATTTTGCTAACCAGGGAGGGCCAATTATTATGGTTCAGGCTGAAAATGAATTTGGTTCTTATGTTTCTCAAAGAACCGATATTAGTGCTGAGGATCATAAAGCATATAAAACTGCAATTTACAATATGCTTAAAGAAACTGGGTTTCCAGAGCCTTTTTTTACTTCTGACGGTACTTGGTTGTTTGAAGGCGGTGCTGTTGAAGGCGTGTTACCAACTGCAAATGGAGAATCAAATATAGAAAATTTAAAGAAACAGGTTGATAAATACCATAAAGGACAAGGGCCTTATATGGTCGCAGAGTTTTATTCTGGATGGTTAGATCATTGGGCAGAACCATTTATTAAAATTGGATCTGAGGAGATTGCTAGTCAAACTAAAAAGTACCTTGATGCAGGTGTTTCTTTTAATTATTATATGGTGCACGGTGGTACTAATTTTGGATTTACCTCTGGAGCAAATTATAATGAAGAAAGTGATATTCAGCCTGATATTACAAGCTATGATTATGATGCGCCTATTAGCGAAGCAGGTTGGGCAACACCAAAATTCATGGCTATACGTGAAGTAATGCAAAAGTATTCTAAGACAAAATTAGCTCCGATTCCAGAGAAAATACCAGTTACAAAATATCCTAATCAACCTGTCAAATCAAGTATGGATGTTTTAAGTTGGATCAAAAAAGAAAAAGCTGTTGTCAATGACCAGCCATTAACATTTGAAAAATTAGGTCAGGGAAATGGATATGTTTTGTATCGAAAAAGATTTACGCAACCAATTTCTTCAGGCAAATTAAAAATTGAGGGATTGAGAGACTTTGCTACAGTTTATGTAAATGGAGTTAAGGTAGGTGAATTGAATAGAGTTTTCAAAAATTACGAGTTGACTGTTTCTATTCCTTTTAACGGTATTTTAGAAATTCTGGTTGAAAATATGGGACGTATTAATTACGGAGCCGAAATAGTACATAATACTAAAGGAATTATTTGTCCAGTATTCATTAATGAATATGAAATTAGTGGTGGATGGGAAATGTATAAAATGCCGATGAGTGAAGCGCCAGTTATTAAAAATGAAACGATAAAACCAGGGCGTACAGTATTATATGAATCTACAGTTAACATCGATAAACCAGCTGATACTTTTCTTGATATGACAAATTGGGGAAAAGGAATTGTATTTGTTAACGGCCACAATCTTGGTCGCTACTGGAAAGTAGGGCCGCAACAAACACTTTATGTACCAGGCTGTTGGTTGAAAGCGGGTGAGAATAAGTTTGTTGTTCTTGAGCAACTTAATGAAAACACCCAAAAAGAACTAACTTTTACAGATCAACCGATACTTGAAAAACTAAACTAAAAAACAAAGAATAATAAATTATTAAATTAGATTAAAGATGAAAAAAGGAATATTCATAATCGCCCTTTTATTTTCAGCTCAGATATTCGCTCAGGCGATTTATGAAGATGAAAGATACGTACCAGAAACTGATCCGTTAGTTTTAAAGAACTTAGACGAATGGCAAGGCAAAAAATTTGGTTTGCTAATGCACTGGGGAACTTACAGCCAGTGGGGTATTGTAGAATCTTGGTCTATTTGTCCAGAAGATTATGGATGGTGCGAACGTAAAAAAGGAAGCAATCCGTCTAATTATAATGATTATATTAAAGATTACGAAGGTTTAAGAAAAACGTTTAATCCTGTAAAATTTGATCCTGAAAAATGGGCTAAAGCGGCTAAATATGCGGGAATGAAATACATGGTTTTCACTACAAAACACCATGACGGATTCAATATGTATGATACTAAATATTCTGATTACAAGATTACTAGTAACGATGTTCCTTTTCATACAAACCCAAAAGCTGACGTTTTAAAAGAGATTTTCAACTCATTTAGAGGAGAAGGCATTTCAACTGGAGCTTATTTCTCTAAACCAGACTGGCATAACGAAAACTACTGGGATCCATATTTCCCTCCATTCGACAGAAACGTAAACTACGATCCGTCTTTATATCCAGAAAAATGGCAGAAATATGTTGACTTCACTCACAACCAAATCTTAGAAATCCTAAGCAACTACGGTAAAGTAGATATTCTATGGTTAGATGGAGGATGGGTTAGAAAAAGAGACCAAGTAAACACCAAAGAAAACTATGACGAGAAATTTACTGAAAACGAATCTAAAAATGGTTTCATTAAACACAGAGTTGTAGATCAAGATCCTAAAATGGATGAATTGGTAATTAAAGCGCGTCAAAAACAACCTGGATTAATTGTAGTAGATAGAGCTGTTCACGGTAAAAACCAAAACTACTTAACTCCAGAAGGACGTGTTCCTGATAAAACGTTGCCTTATCCTTGGGAATCTTGTATACCAGCTGGCGGTGGATGGTCTTATTCTCCAGGTGCTACTTACATGACTGGAAGACAAGGAATTCATTTGTTGGTTGATATTGTGGCAAAAGGTGGTAACTTATTGTTAAACATTGCACCAAGTCCAGAAGGAGAATGGGATAAAGGTGCTTACGATTTATTGCAAGCTTATGGAGATTGGATGAAAGTAAATAGCGCAGCAATTTACAACACAAAACCAATCGAGCCTTACAAAGAAGAAAACATCTGTTTTACACAAAACAAAGCTGGAAATGTATTTGCATTTTATTTAGCTAAAGACGGAGAAGATAAAATTCCTGCTGAAGTTACAGTGAAATCTATCAGTCCTAAAAAAGGAACAAAAATCACGATGTTAGGTTCTAAAACTTCTTTGAAATGGACAAAAGAAGGAAACGGATTTAAAGTAATTATTCCAGAAAGCTTAAGAAAAAATCTTCCTGCGAAAGAAGCTTGGACTTTAAAAATCGAAGCTATAAACAGATAAGAATGAAGCCTATGCTTTTAAATATTAAAAATAAAATGAAGACAGCATGTATTTTATACATGCTGTTTTTTAGCATCACTATTTTTGCGCAGGAACCTGCCGATTTTGTCAATCCTTTTATTGGAACTTCCAATTATGGTGCGGCTTATCCAGGGCCAATTGCACCGCGCGGAATGGCAAGTATTAGTCCGTTTAATGTGGCTGGAGTAAAAAATACTCCGATGGAAAAAGACAGCCAATGGCTTTCGAATCCGTATGTGAATGAAAATAATTTTTTGACAGGTTTCAGTCAGGTGAATTTGAGTGGAGTCGGATGTCCAGAATTGGGCGTTATTTTATTGATGCCAACGACTGGAAATGTAGAAATCGATCATTTAAAATATGGTTCGACTTATTCTAATGAAGTTGCCAAAGCTGGCTATTACAGCGTAAACATCGACAAATACAAAGTAAAAGGCGAATTTACCGCTTCAAAACGAGTGGGAGTAAGCAGAATCACTTTCCCGAAAGGGCAATCTAATATTTTATTAAATCTTGGTTTAGGATTAACCAATGAAGAAGGAGCAATGATAAAAGTGGTTTCTTCTACAGAAATTGAAGGAATGCGATCTGTTGGTTCGTTTTGTTACAATAGTCCAGAAGATGCTTATCCGGTTTATTTTGTGGCTCAATTTTCTAAACCTGCCGATAAATTTGGAGTTTGGAAAAAAACTGCAAAATACAACGGCGTTGAAGCGCAATGGATGGGCTACAACGGAAAAGCGAGAATAATGGAAAATACCATTAAAACCGTAGTAGGTGATAGTATTGGAAGTTATTTTACGTATAAATTCGACAAACAAGAAACGGTTGAAGTGAAGATTGGAATTTCGTACGTAAGTATCGAAAATGCCCGAGAAAATTTAGCAAAAGAAGTGGGTAACAGATCTTTTGATGCAATTTACAAAGAAACCTACAACGAATGGAACGAAGAATTGTCTAAAATTTTGGTTGAAGGTGGTACAAAAGATGAAAACACGATTTTCTACACAGCTTTGTATCACACTTTAATTCACCCAAATACTTTAAATGATATTAACGGACAATATCCCGTAATCAAAAGAAGTAAAATTGCTAAAACCGATGACACCCGTTATACCGTATTTTCTTTATGGGACACGTATAGAAATGTCCATCCGTTAATGTCTTTGGTTTATCCAAAACAGCAATCGGATATGGTAAAAAGTATGTTGGATATGTTCGATGAAAACGGTTGGTTACCAAAATGGGAATTGAATTCGACTGAAACTTTTACCATGGTTGGAGACCCTGCAAGTATTGTGATTACAGATACTTATATGAGAGGAATTCGTGATTATGATGTTAATAAAGCTTATTATGCGATGTTGAAAGGCGCAGATAATATTGAAAATAATCCGCTTCGTCCGGGATTGAAAGATTATATCAAAAAAGGATATTTGACAACCGACAACAAAGGGCCAGTTTCGACGACTCAAGAATACAATATTTCAGATTATGCTATTTCGCTTATGGCCAACGAATTCGGTGACAAAGACAATGTAAAACGTTTTAAAGAACGTTCATTATCCTATAGAAAATTATTCGATAAAAACTTAAATCTGCTTCGTCCAAGAACGGCTGACGGAAAATGGTACGAGCCATTTGATCCTGCATCTGGAGCTAATTTTGAAGAAAATGTAGGTTTTATCGAAGGAAATGCTTGGCAGTATAATTTCATGGTTCCTCACGACATTATCGGATTAAAGAAATTAATGGGAGGTGATCAAGCTTTTTCGGCGCAATTGCAGAAAATATTTGATACGAAACAATTTGATATGGCAAATGAACCAGACATTGCTAATCCGTATTTATTCAATTATGTGAAAGGCGAAGAATATAAAGCTCAGGAAATGGTAAAGAAATTGGTTCACGAATATTTCAAAAATGAACCAAAAGGATTGCCTGGAAATGACGATACTGGAACAATGTCAGCTTGGTTAGTATATTCAATGATGGGAATTTATCCAATTTCTCCAGGAGATCCAATTTACACTATTACAGCGCCAATGTTTCATAGAGTGACGATTAAATTAGATCCAAGATATTATAAAAAAGAAAGCATCGTTATTGAAAGACAAATCAATAACGGTGGAAAAATCAATTCGATTGAGCTAAACGGAAAATCAATTAACAGCTTTTTTATTTCGCACGATGATTTTGTGAATGGAACAAAGCTTAAAGTGATTCAAAACTAAACACAACACAACTATGTTACAATTAAGAATGAGAAAAACGGCCATTATTTTTGTAATGGCTGTTGGTTTTTTAAACCAAACCCACGCCCAGAAAAAGTATCTGTATCAAGATGCGAAAGCGCCTGTTGAAGACAGAGTAAAAGACTTGTTAAGCCGTATGACGCTTGAAGAAAAAGTGCGTCAGATGGATATGTATAGAGGAGATTTTTTTAAAGAGAAAGAAGATTTTGCTAAAGCTAAATCGGCAGAAAAAATCGGAAAATTAGGAATTGGAGCGATTCATGATCTTTATCCGCGTTCAGCGAAAATGATTAACGACCTTCAAACAAACGTAATTAAAGGAAACCGTTGGGGAATTCCTGCTCTGATTATGTGTGAAATGCTTCACGGTTATTTAGACGAAGGAAGTACTGCTTTCCCTATGAATATAGGACTTGGTGCAACTTGGGATACATCAGTTATTGACAAAGTTGGAAAAGTAATTGGTATGGAAGCTAGAGCGCATGGAGTTCATTTTGGATTTGGTCCAAACTTAGATTTAGGTCGCGAACCAAGATGGGGACGTGTTGCTGAAACTTTCGGAGAAGATGCTTTCTTAAATAGTGAAATTGGTTTGGCTTTCATTAAAGGACTACAAGGAGATGATTTAAAATCGGATCGTTCTATAATTGCAGAACCTAAACACTTTGCAGTTCATGGTATTCCACAAGCGGGAGGAAATTCTTCGCCGATTTTAGTTGGAGAACGTTCTGCAAGAGAAGATCATTTACCATCTTTCCAAAAGGCATTTACAAAAGGTGGTGCTTTGGGAACTATGTGTGCTTATTCTGAGTTAGACGGAATTCCTTGTGCAGCAAATCATTGGTTATTGACTGATGTTTTGAGAAATGAATGGGGTTTTAAAGGGCTTGTAGTTTCAGATTTAGGAGCTATTAAATATATTCAGACAACTCACAAAGTTGCAGATTCTCCAAAAGATGCCATTAGAGAAGCTGTTTCAGCAGGTGTTGATATGCAGTTTTATGATTTTTCAAACGAATTCTGGCAAAATACAGTTATTGAATTAGTAAATGAAAAGAAATTGACAATGGAAAACATCGACCGTGCAGCGGGAGCAGTTTTGCGTTTGAAATTCTTGTTAGGATTATTCGAAAATCCGTACACAGATAAAAATCTGATTAAAGAGCGTTTTCATACTCCAGAAAACCAGCAAGTTGCTTTAGAAGCAGCTCAGAAATCAATGGTTTTATTGAAAAATGATAACAATACTTTGCCTTTAAGTAAAAACTTGAAAAACATTGCGGTTATCGGACCAAATGCAAATGCTTCAAGATTGGGAGGTTATGCTCCTAAAAATAGTGTC
>Ga0160502_100260_pt1 | contig 52024 bp, 46 predicted proteins | sample DIDnMG_14_FD_108237 | JGI IMG/M metagenome (GOLD analysis project Ga0160502, IMG submission 108237) | Enriched soil microbial communities from UW Madison campus, WI, USA - DID2933_E24_Xylan MG | ecosystem: Environmental > Terrestrial > Soil > Unclassified | place: USA: Madison, Wisconsin... | reverse complement strand
CCTGCAAGCTGCATCTGACGCAGCATGCAGCGCGGGATGGACGGGACAGGCACCAGTGCGCTTCGTGCTTTCAAATTCGTCGGAATTGCGCTTTCCTGATTATTCCCGCATTGCAGAAGTGCCCGACCTGCAAATCCTGACCGGCACCGGCTGGCCTTACACCGATGCAGACAGCGTTCCATTGGTGCTCGGCAACAATGATGAATCGGTGCTCTCAGCCATGACGTTTGCAGCCCGCATTGCATCAGCATCCGGCAAGGTTCTGCCATTCAAGATCACGCCTGCTGCAGAGCTCAATGCGGCCACCAACGGCGTTATCGTCATGCCGCTAGGCGAAATGCCCTCGCCAGTCGCCAGCCGTTCCGGCATCGGCGCCATCGGCTCGGCGAACAGCAATACCAGCGCCCTTGATCGGTTCTCGACGCAGGATCAGGGCGTGCCCTTTGCCGCACAGGTGGATGGTGTCCTCGCCTATTTCGGGCTTCAGCGCTCCGATCTGGGCTTCCTGCCCGGCGCCAACACCCCCTATGCGCCGCCGGGCAATGCAGCCGTGCTGTCGCAGGTCCGCCAGAATGAAGGCGGACTTTGGACCATACTCACCGCCAGTGACGGGCGGACCTTGCAGGCTGGAACCGACCAGATGATCGTGACCGATCGCTGGCGGCAAATTTCGGGTCGGATCAGCGCTATTGCCAGCGGCCAGAGCAGTGTCACCACACTTGCCGCCAATCAGACCAGTCTGGTTCAAACCCAGCCATTGTCGTTCTCTAATGCCCGCCTCATCGCGGCCAACTGGTTCTCGGGCAATATTTTATACTTCGCAGCGCTGATCATTCTTGCCGCCATCCTTTTGACACTGGCATCCTCTTTCGTGCTGTCACAATTGGGGCGGCGGGAATGAAGCATCTTCTTGGGGCATCTCTGTCATTTATGCTGCTGGCCAGCGCACCCACACTGGCTGATTCCGTGATCAAACCCGAAGAATGGCAGAGCTATCTCACCGCCTATGTGAGCCCGGAAGGCCGGGTCATCGACACGGCCAATGGCAATATCAGCCATAGCGAAAGTCAGGGTTATGGGCTTATACTGGCCGCATTGGCTGATGACAGCGCAGCCTTTGCCCGCATCTGGAGCTTTACCAAGACCGAGTTGATGGTGCGCGATGACGGGCTGGCCGCATGGCGCTGGGAGCCCGACGCACGTCCCCACATCACCGATAGCAATAACGCCACGGATGGCGACATGCTGATCGCCTATGGCCTGCTTCTGGGAGCAGAAGCCTGGAACAATGGCCATTATTCCGATCTGGCCATGCCGATCATCCGCACCATTGGCCGCACCATGCTGGTCGACGCCGATGGATTTCCGGCCATTCTGCCCGGCGCCGAGGGCTTTTTGCGCGATGCGAGCGAAGGTGGACCGGTGCTCAATCCATCCTATTGGATTTTTGAAACCTTCCCGGCCTTTGCGGCAGTCGACCCGATTATCGACTGGATGGCGATCAACGAAACTGGCCTCGAAATCCTGCGCCGTGCCCAGCAATCGACTGCCGGCATTCCGGGCGACTGGATACAATTGACCGGCGACATCGAACAGCCAGCACCGGATTTTCCGCCTGAATTTGGCTATAATGGCATTCGCGTGCCGCTCTATCTGATCCGTGCCGGTATCGATCCGGCCTATCTCGAACCCTTCCGCAATAAAGCCACACCGGAAGGCCTGTCCAAGGTCGATGTCACCAATGGCGACATGATCGAGCCAATCACCGAGCCGGGCTATCGCCTGATCGTAGCAAGCATGGATTGTGCGGTCGACGGCACCCCGATCCCGGTTGATTTGCAGACCATGCAGGCAACCAGCTATTATGCGGCCACGCTGCAATTGCTGCTGCTCGACCACCTGCGTCGGCATGAAGCAGATTGCCTGAAAGCGGAGGCGCAATGAACAGGATTGCCTTCTTCATCGCTCTGCTGCTGATTGCCGGTTTTTCCTACGCCTTTGCGACCGGAACATTCAGCCAGCCGCGGCTAGAGGCCAACGAGACACCATCAACGCTGGTGGCGCAGGCTCCCGCGCCCGTCCAGACCACCCTTGGTGAACCATCCGCAGCGCCTGCCAACACGACGACAACCCAGCTCAATGCGAGCCAGCCAGCAGCGCAAACGCAGGCGGTCGATGAAACCGCCCTGCGCTACTTCGCTCAGCAAGGCGACACCGCACGCATGCAGCGCGAAATCCAGCGTTTGCAGGCATTGCATCCCGGCTGGCAGCCGCCTACCGATCCCCTTTCGACCGACTTTACGCCGGATCAGGACGTCGTTCGAATGTGGGAGCTCTATTCGGCGGGCGACTTTGCAGGGGTTCGCGCGCTGATCGCCGAAAAGCAACAGGCAGACCCGGCCTTTGTGCCTTCTCCCGACCTGCTGCAAAGCCTGGCGCTGGGTGAGGCCGCCATACAACTGCGCAATGCTTCAGATGCCGGTGCCCATGGCACAGTCATCACCATCGCCGCCAACAACCCGCAGCTGCTGGTCTGTTCCAGTGTCGACAATCTCTGGCGGTTGGCGGAGGCCTTCGCCAAAACAAATGCCAAGGCACGCGCGATTGATGCCTATAGCTATGTGCTCAATACCTGCACCGATGGCCCCGAGCGTTTTGCGACCATGCAAAAGGCGATGGAATTGCTCGACCGCGCCGATCTCGAACCGCTTCTGGCGCTGGAGCGCACCGACGCCTCGGGCGTACACGAATTTGCCGCCCTGCGCGTAGATCTGGCGCGCCGCGCCATTGCTGCCTCGCTTGAAGACGGCGGCGCCCAACCTCTGCCCACCGACATCACCCTGTTTACCCAGGCCGCAACCGCCGCCAATAATGGCGAGGATCTGCGGCTTCTGGGCTATTATGAGCTGGCTCGGGAACGCCCCAACGAGGCCCGCCGCCTGTTCGAGAGCGCGCTCAGCGCCGACCCCTCCGCCGCATCGGCTGAGGCCCTGGGCGTAGCGCTGTTGCAATTGCGCGATCCCGAAGCCGCAGAAACAGCCCTCGCCGACTATCGCGACGACAATGACACCATTGCCGCGCTCTATCTCTCCGTTGCCGCCGCCATGCTGTCGCAGGAACCGCGTATCGATATCGGGCAGGCCGCTTTGGGGCGCATTGTGGATGCGGCGATGGGCGCACGCGACGCCAATGTGGCGCAGGAGCTGGGCTGGTATGCCTATGCCTTTCAGCAAGTGCAGACCGCGTCGGAATGGTTTGCGCTGGCACTGAGCTGGCAACCTGATCTCGAACCCGCCGCCTATGGCCAGATGGTCGCCGCCAACGCGCTGGGCAATACGACGCTGGTCGAGACCATCCGCACCCAATGGAGCGGACGGTCCGCCCGCATCACCGATTTCGGGCGAACATCATCACTAACCACGCCTGCCGGCACATCCATGCCGACACCCGTTACGCAGCGACCGACCGGAGGGCAAAGCACCAGCCCGCAAGGGACGCAGGCGACGACCGCACAGGTGGAAACCGCATCAGCGCCCCGGACCAGTTCCGGGGCGCGCTCCTGTCAGAACTATGTTCCTCCGGCCAGCCTGTCTCCCGGCGCAGCCCTCAGCCATGCCTGGTGCCTGATGAATCTCAACCGCCCCTCGCAGGCGGTGGATCATTTTGCCCGCGCACTGCAGTCAAGCTCCGAGGCCACGCGCAGCGACGCCGCCTATGGCCAGTCATTGGCCTATATCCGCCTGGGCCTGGGCAACGAAGCCGCCGTCGCTGCAGCATCCGCTCCCATCTCTCAGACACGCGCCGTTGAACTGGAAGTCGCCATCCTTACTGAAAAGGCGCTGAGCGCCTATGGCATTGGCGACTATGCCCGCGCCATCGACCTGCTCAATTCCCGTGCCGCTTTCGCTGCCGAGCGCAATGATCTGATGACCGTGCGCGCGTGGAGCTACTATCACCTGCGCCGCTTCGCCGAGGCTGAACGGCTGTTCACCGCCGTTGCAGCAACCGGTTACGGCGACGCCGCCAGCGGCCTTGAAGCCGCCCGAACAGCCCTGCGCATGCGGGCGCCGTAAGACGCACACGCAGCCGTTAACGATGCGGCCAAGCCTTTTTCAAATCTTTCACTGCTTCCGGTAAAGATCAGGCACTTCCCTCTTGCTTGAAATCGGGTGCCCATTGTGAGCAGACAGTCTGACTGGCGCGTGGACGTCACAAGCAATATCGAAGATTTCGCCGATGATTGGCGCAGTTTCGTCACGCCAGCCAATGCCACCCCATTTCAGCATTATGATTTCCTGCGAGTTTTCTTTGCCCGCATGAGCGCGGGCGGCGGTCAGCCGCATATTGCCCGTGTACGTGACGCCAATGGCGCGCTCGTCGCCCTCTTCCCCACGCATATGGTTCGCAAGCACGGCCTCAACTGGCTACGCACCGACGGGCGCCCGCTGGACTATTGCACTCCAATTTTTGATACCGCTTTGTCGGCCGGTCAGACCCGCGACATCATCCGGGCGGTGCTCGCCGCCATACCCAAGGCCGATCTCTTCTACGTCAACCGGATACCGGCACAGTTCTCCGAGGGACCAAGCCCGCTGGCCGACATGCCCAATTCGGCACGGCTGCGGCTTTCAAGCTGGCAACTCAGAATGAAGGGAGCCTCCCTCAGTGAGTTGGCGGCGCGGCAATCCAAGCAGTTCAAGAGCCAGTTGCGCTCCAGAACCAAGAAAATGACCGAGCAGTTCGAGCGCAAATTCGACATCGCCTTTGGCAAGAGCGTGTCGCCAGACATGTACGCGGCATTCGCCGAGCTGCGCCAATCCAGCTTCGACACCAAAGGCCGCTCCAATATTGCATCCGACGCACAGTGGGGACCACTCTATCCATCATTGCTGGCCGAAGCGGAGCACTGCCGCGCCTGGCTCGCCAGTCTGTCGGCGGATGGAGAAATGGTCGCCGCCCTTTATGGCTTTGAGGCAGACAAGCGCGTTCAGATCATTTTGCCCGCATCGAGAATGGGCGATTGGCAATATTATCGTCTCGGCCTGCAGTTGTTTCAGGAAACGCTCGCCCATTTCCACGCCGAAGGCGCAGAAATATTCGATCTGTCCATTGGCGATTCCCCATACAAAAAACGGATGGGCGGGGAAGAACACGCACTTTACGACGCGCTTTTTCCCGGCTCATTTTTGGGCCAAATCTACTACCAGCTCTGGCGTCTCAAGGTCACGTTGCGCGCAAAAATGAGACGAATTGAATAAAATCTTAGAGTTAACCAGCTTTTAACCTGCCTCCCCATCCCCCCCTTCTCCGTGCTATTACTGGCCTCAGGCGGAATATGACCGGAGAGGTCAAAATGGCACCGATTGTGCACACATATGGAGGCAGGGACGACGCGCCCTCTTTGGCGCAGGACCTGCATGTCCTTTCGCGCGCCTTTGTCAGCCGGTGGAAGCTGATCGTTCTGGTCATCCTCGCTTGCGTCTTCGTTGGCATCGCCTATGTCTGGACCACCCCGCCCAGCTACACATCGAGCGTCGACATTTTCGTTGATCCCCGCACACGCGACGCCGCTGGTCTCAATGTCAGTCCCACTGGCCTTGGCACCTCCTCGCAAGGCGCCGATTCAGGGCTGGTGGAAAGCCAGCTCAAACTGCTCACTTCGCGTTCCGTGCTGGAAAAGCTGGTCACCAGCGAAAATCTCACCAGCGACCCCGAATTTGCATCTGGCCCTGGCCAGGGCATGGGCGCGGTGGTGCGCAACCTCGTTCGCCTGGTCATCTATGGCCCCAATGGCGAGGATGCAGCCGACATTGATCCGCAGAGCCGCGCCATGGACAAGCTCAGCCGGGCCATCAAGGTGGAGCGCGTCGGCCAGACCTATGTGCTCAACGTCGCGGTCACCACCGGCTCGCGTACTCGCTCTGCCGAAATCGCCAATGCCCTGGCCGCCATCTATGTCGCAGAAACGCAGATTGCCGCGGACGGCAATGCACTGGAAACAGCAGAAAGCCTCGAAGCACGCCTCGCCGAATTGCAAGCCACCAGCGAAGCATCCCGCCGTCAGGTCGAAGACTACCGCCGCGCCAATGGACTGGTCGGCGCGCGCGGAATGTCGGGCGACGAACAGCAACTGGCCGCCATGAATGATCGTCTGACCGACGCCATGGTCGCTACCCAGACTTCGCGCGCGGCCCTCGACGCGGCCCGCCAGGCTGGCACGGGAAATAGCTCGATCCTGACCTCGGCCACCATCGACCAGCTCCGCATCCAGATCGCCCAGAGCCGGTCAGATGAAAATGTGCTTGCCGCAACGCTGGGCACCCGCCACCCGCGTCTGGTACTAATCCGCGAGAACCGTCAGGCACTGGAACAGGAGCTGGAAGCGGAAATGCAGCGCACCATCGCCCGCTTTCAGAGTGACTATGATCGCGCTGTTGAAACCGAAGCCTCTGTTCGTGCGCTTGTGGCCCAGTATGAGCAGCAGCAGGCCAATGCCGATCAGGCATCGGTGAGGCTGGCCGAGCTTGAACAGGCTGCCGAGCAGGACAAACAGCTCTACGACGCCTTCGCCATCCGCGCAAAGCAGGCCCGCGAACAGATTGCATTGCCATCCTCCACCGCACGGATTATTTCCAGTGCTGTACCGGCAATTCAACCGAGCGGACCAAAAGCCTTGCTGGCCATTGCAGCCGGCGGCCTTGGCGGCGCGGTTCTGGGCTTTGGATTGGCATGGCTGCTTTACATCATGCGTGGCGAACCTGTGCGGGCATCGGCACGCGCCTCGGCGCGGGAAAAGCCGGTTCACACCCCGCCCGCAGCGCCAAACCCAGCGCGCATCGCGCCACAGCCCCTGCCGCAACCGAGGCCCCAGCCCCAACCAGCAGCAAGCCGGCCTCAGCGGCAACAGACTGTCGCCATGCGACAGCCTGGAACCAAGCCGGTATCCAAAAGGACATTTGTGGGGCAGAGCATCGGCAATCGGGCCGCGCCCGTCCGGCCCATGTCCGCCGCTCGCCCTCTGCCGGAAGGCCAGCCGATGGTGCGTAGGCTTCCTACAACAACGCCGCACCAGACCGCAGCTTCGCGCCATTTTGCGCGCCTCGATAATCACTAGGGTTCAAGATGACCAAAACCATACTTGTGACAGGCGGCGCCGGCTTTGTGGGAAGCCATCTGTGCGACAGGCTTCTGGCAGCTGGCAACCGAGTCATCAGCCTTGACGACTTCTCGACCGGCCGCGCACAAAACCATTTCGGGCATGTGGGCAATCCCAATTTCCGTTTCATTGAAGCGGACATTGCCGACCCGATCGATATTGAGGTCGACGAGATTTACAATCTCGCCAGTCCCGCCTCACCCGTCCACTACCAGAAGAGCCCGATCACCACGCTCAAGACCGGCATTCTCGGTGCCATGAACATGCTTGATCTGGCCGCCCGCAACAAAGCGCGGATTCTTCAAGCCTCCACCAGCGAGGTCTATGGCGACCCGCTGGTGCATCCCCAGCCCGAGAGCTATTTCGGCAATACCAACTCCTTCGGCGAACGCGCCTGTTACGACGAAGGCAAGCGCGCTGCCGAAGCGCTGTTTTATGCCTATGCCAAGGAAAAGGGCGTGGCCATTCGCATCGCGCGCATCTTCAACACCTATGGCCCCCGCATGCAGCCTGATGACGGTCGCGTCGTATCCAATTTTATTGTGCAGGCCTTGCGCGGGGATTCGATTACCGTCTACGGCGACGGCACACAGACGCGTTCTTTCTGCTATGTCGATGATCTGGTTTCCGGGTTCATCGCGCTCATGGCCAGCGATGTGACCTCGCCGGTCAATCTGGGCAATCCGGGCGAATTCACCATGCTCGAACTGGCCGAACTGGTGCAGAAGACCCTGGGTCGCGCCGCAAATATCGCGTTCCTGCCATTGCCTGCCGACGACCCCAAACAGCGTCGACCCGACATCAGCAAGGCCAAGACCCATCTGGGCTGGGAGCCAAAGACGCCGCTCGAAATCGGCCTCAAGGATACGGTTGCCTATTTTGACCGCCGGTTACGCGATGATGCCGCTGCTGCCTCGCCATCTGCGCGCTCACCACTCGTCGCTGCGCCGAGCCGGTAATGCTGAACCGACGCGCGCTGCTGGCTGGCATGGCCGCGCTACCTTTCATAGGCTCCGCACGCGCGAGCGATCGGCCATTGGCGAGCATCGCAGCCAGTCATGGTCGCTTCTTTGGCTCAGCTCTTACCAGCTATGAACTTGCCGCCGATGACGACTATGTTCGCATGCTTCTGGCGCAATGCGATGTGCTGGTGCCGGCATGGCAGCTCAAATGGGGCGCGCTGGCGCAATCCATCGATGCTCAGCCAGATTTCACCCATGTCGACACAATAGTTGAAACCGCCCGCCGCCTCGGCAAGACGCTGCGCGGGCATACGCTGGTCTGGCATGAACATATGCCACAAGGTCTTGCAGATCTGACCCAGTCCGCAGATTGGGATCGTCATGTCGTGCCCCATTTCGAGCGCGTGCTGGGCCGATATGCTGACGACTTTTTCCATTGGGACGTCGTTAACGAGGCCATCGAGCCACGTGATGGGCAGCCCGATTTCATGCGCGATACACCCTTTTATCGTATGCGCGGGCCTGACTACGTTGCCGAGGCTTTCCGCCTCGCTCACGATCTGGCACCGAATGCAAAGCTGTATCTGAACGACTATAATATTTGCTACGCCGATTCATGGCAGAATGACCGCCGCACAGGCGTTCTGCGCCTGCTCGAAAAGCTGGTCTCAGCCGGTGCCCCGATCCACGGCTTCGGTATTCAAGGGCACCTCGATACGCGCTTCACTTTCAAGGAAAGCGTGTTTTCAGGTTTTCTCGACGAAGTTGCCGCCATGGGGCTCAACCTTGCCATCACAGAACTGGATGTCCGCGAGGCCGATGAGCCCGGTGCACTCAGCATCGCGGCACGGCAGCAGCGCGCTGGCGATGAAGTCAGCAAGGTTCTGTCAATCGCGTTCGACTATAAGGCGATGAAGGGCGTCACCACCTGGGGTGTGGCCGATCATCATAGCTGGCTTCGATCAGCTCGCGATCTGCCGGACAATCAGGGGCTGCCCTACGATGATCTTTTGAGCCCTACCCCAATGCGCGCCGCTCTGGCCGATCTGTTTTCGCGGAGCCCCACTCGTGGTTGAAATCCAGTCTGCCGACATCGCGCAGCGCGCCGCCGGCGCGAATAGCTCAATCATAAAGATCGTGGCCGAGCGAACCGCCGCCGCGATCGGCCTGATCCTGCTTAGCCCGCTATTGCTCATCATTGCGGTGATCGTGCGGATCGACAGCCCCGGCCCCATCCTGTTCCGGCAAGAACGGCGCGGCATGGGCGGCAAGACCTTCCCGATCTATAAATTCCGCTCCATGAGCGCCGCCGCCAGCCGCGAAGGCTTCAAGCAGGCCGTAGCGGGGGACGCGCGCGTCACAAAGATCGGCCGCTTCATCCGCGCCACCAGCATCGATGAACTGCCGCAATTGCTCAACGTGGTGAAGGGCGATATGGCCCTGATCGGCCCCCGCCCGCACCCAGCAGCGCTGGACGAAACGTTCCGCAACGAGGTGCCGCATTACCTTGACCGCTATCAGGTCCGCCCCGGCATTACCGGATTGGCGCAGATCAGCGGGCATCGCGGCCCTACCCCCGACGTCGCCGCCATGAGCGCCCGCGTCGCGCTCGATCTGCAATATATCGCCACATGGTCTTTGAAAGCGGACATCCTCATCCTCTTCGGAACCATAAAGCTGTTGCTTCTGGTGCGCGATGGCACCTGAGCCCCAAACGCCTTTCGAGCTGATCGTCGGCGTCCACGACCTCGCCGAAAGCCCTGACGCGGTGGGCGATGAAATGCTATCTTGGCTGCCCATGTCCAAGGCACGCCCGCTGCTCGACGAAATTCTGGCCAATAGCCGCAAGACCGGCCAGCCCCTTACCATCACCAGCGACGATGCCTTCTGCTCCGATTATGAAGTGTTGCTGCCCTGGCTGCTTGAAAACAACCTGATCGGCATCTTTTTCATACCCACCCGCTTCGTCGGCAGACCGGGTCGCCTGACCGAGACGCAGATGCGGGCAATGGCCGGGCTTGGCATGCGCTTCGGCGTCCATGGTGCAAGCCATATCAATTGGCTCACCGCCACACCGGATGTCTTCGCCGCCGATGTCGCTGAAGGCAAGGACACGCTGGAGCAAATTCTGGGCGTAAAAGTCGACACAGCCGCCGCACCCTTTGGTGGCTTCGATGGCCGCATCGCCGCTCATCTGCGCGCCAAGGGCCTCACCACACTTTATACCAGCCGCAGCGGCCTCGCCTTGCGCAAGGCGCGCATCAAGCCGCGCAACATGCTCAAATCCAGCCAGATCGAGTCCGTCCGCGCCATGAGCCGCCAGCGGGGCACCTTCCGTGACGCCGCCCGCTCCCATCTCCGCGTCCTCCGAGCCGATCTGCAAGCGCTGGTGCAGCGCGGATGAAACGCGCGCTGGCTCTCTCCATCATTGACCAGGCCATGATCAGCGGCTTCAATCTGGTGCTGAACCTGGCGCTGATCGCCTTTGCCACGCCCGAGCAGTTCGGCATTTTCGTTCTGGTACAGGCCATCGGCTTCTTCGCCATTTCCGCCCAGAATGCGCTGATCATCACGCCGCTCAATTACCTCCTGCCCGGCCAGCCCGAGCCCGTTGTGCAGCGCGAATTGTCGATGCTGACCAGCGCCAATGCCATCCTGATCCTTCTTGGCCTGCTGCTGGCGGTCGCTCTAGCCACCATGATCGGTGCAGACCTTCCTCTTTATCTCGCCATTCTCGCCTTTTTTGGCGTCACGCTCGCCCGTGAATATGTGCGTAATATGCTCGTCGTCTCCGACCGCATGGCGCAAACGCTGGTCCTAGATGCCGCCGCCATCGTCGCCACCTTGCTGCTGCTGCTCGGTTTCTGGCAAATACTGCCCCCCGCCGCCGCAGCGCTCTCCGCGCTCGCACTGGGCAATCTCATTGTTCTCGTCGCAGGTCGCATCCAGCTTCACTGGCAACCCACCCTCTTCACAGCCCATTTCGGCGATTATCGCCGAGTGTGGGAAAAAACGCGCTGGGCCCTGCAAGGCGCGCTGCAAAACGAAGTCGAAGCCCGCTCCTATGTGATCCTTCTCGAACGCTGGCGCGACGCCGCTGCCCTCGGCACCATTCAGGCCGGTCGCACCGTGCTCTCCCCACTGCTGCTGATCGCGCCATCATGGCGACGCATCGCCCGCCCCAAAATGGTGCGCCATCTGCAAAATGGTGAACATGCCGCCGCCCGCTCCACCCTCTGGAGCGGCGCTTTAGTGATCGTTGCAGCCAGCCTTGCCTATGGCCTTGTCATCTATCTCGCATGGCCTTTGTTTGAAGCTCATGTCTTCAAGGGCCGCTATGGCGACATGCACAATATCGTCCTGGGCTGGTGGATTTATGCCCTGGTGGTCGGCCTTGCCGGTATCGCGGCAACCCAGCTTGAAGCCCAGCGTCATTTCCGCGCACTGGCCATGGTCGGCCTCGTCATTGCGGGTCTGGTCATCATCGTTCTTGTGCCGCTGGTCTGGCTTGGCGCCAGCCTCATGACCATCGTTCTGGCACTTGCCACCCTGCATGTGCTGGAACTGATCGCCTATCTGGTGCTAATCGCCCGGCCCGGTGAAGCCTTCGCCGAGGCTGCGCCATGAATGTCGTGATGACGCTGCCCGTCGCCACGATAAATTACCGCGCCCGCATCGCCGTGCTGCTACCAGCATTGCAGATGGCCTATTTCGTGCTGATCTGGCCACTGGTCTATGCCCGAGGCATTCAGACAGCCGATCTGGTGACCGCCCCCGTCGAAACTCAGAGCTTTCTACTCAATCGCCTGTTTTTCCCGGCCATGGCCGCGCTGGCCATTGTCATTCTGGTCGCAGAGCGCCATCGACTGGCCCATTTCCGCATCGGCGCGGGCCTGCTCGTCGCAGGCTTTCTTGCCTACCTCGGCGTGTCCTTCATCTGGGCGCTGGCGCCGGGCACGTCCATGTCCAAATTCGCGCTGCTGGCTATGCAGATCATTGCGCTCGTGCCCGCCGTACTGCTCGCCCCGCGCACCGAAGACATAATCCGTCCCATGTTTTGGGTCATGGCGCTGACTGTTCTGGTCAACATGCTCGCGGTGATTGCTCTCCCTGCCACACCCATCGGCCATGCTGGCATTTATTCCCATAAGAATACGCTCGGCGCGATGATGGCGCTGTCCGGCTTCTTTGCCTTTTATGGCATTACGCGCGGCAATTATCGTCTGCGGCTGGCCGGTTTCCTCATGATACCGCTGGTGCTGATCGAGCTTTATGTGAGCCAGTCCAAAACCTCGCTTGGCCTGTTTCTTATGGTGCCGCTCCTCGCCTGGCTCGCCATAATGCTGCGCCGCTACGCCCGCATTTCACTGCCGATCCTTTTAGTCATCATCGCCATTCCCGGCGCGCTGATCCTCAGCGGCATCCTGCCCGGTTTCACCTTCGAGGATGTCTCCACCATCGTGAGCGGCGATGCGACCTTCACCGGCCGAACCGAGCTTTGGGACTTTGCCCTCGCCTATATCGCCGAACGCCCCATTCAGGGCTATGGCTACCAATCGTTCTGGGACATTGGCGCAGCGGGACCAGCCTCAAAAATGCCCGATGGCTTTCTCCAGCGCGCCCCCCATGCCCACAACGGTTATCTCGACCTGCTGCTTCAGGGCGGCATCATCGCCATAGCGCTCTTCACCATCCTTCTCGGCATGGTCTGCTACTGGATAGACCGCGTCACCGACAAGGACGCGGGCCTCGGCTATTTCATCACCGCCGTCATGATCTATCTGCTGCTGGTCAACCTGCTCGAAACCGTTTGGATGAAGAACCTCTCTGAACTCAGCACGCTCACCATGCTTTTCGTCCTGCTTGCCGCCCTCGCGCCCAAAGGCCGGAGCCAGATATGATTTCCGTGATGATCGCCAGCATGGGCAGGCCTCACCTTGTCGAGACCCTTGGCTCTATTCAGAAAGCGCGTGTACCCAACGGCGAAACGCTCGAAATCGCCATCGCAGATGACAGCCGCGACAATGCCGTGCTTAATCTTGTTGGTGCCTTCCAGTCCGCACTCAACATTCGGGTATTGCCGGTGGGTGCGGGCAATGTAGCTCTAGCCCGCAATGCCTGTCTCGATGCCGCCAAGGGCGATTTTCTGATCTTTGTTGATGACGACGAAACCGTCGAACCCGGCTGGCTCGAAGGCCATCTCACTGCCGCAGCGGACTTCAACGCCGACGCCGTTTTTGGCCCCGTTTTCCCCATCTATCCGTCCGGCACCCCGGACTGGTTCATCAAAGCCAATCCACTGTTCGGCGATTGGGGCTGGGATAACGACGGCAAAGCAGTACCCAAGGGCCGCACCGGCAATACTCTCATTCGGCGCACCGCCTTGAGCGATCTGCGCTTCAATCCATCCTTTGGCCGCACCGGCGGCGAAGACGACGATTTCTTCCTGCGTTTCGCGGCGCGAGGTCACCGCATGGTCGTCACCAACCGCGCGAGAGTTCATGAAATGGTGCCAGAGGCACGCGCCAATTCTACCTATGCATTGGGCCGGTCGTTCCGCACCGGTCAGCTCTATGCGCAATTGCGACTGGCTGGAAAATCCCTGCCCTCCAGGCTGATTTTCGCCGCCGACGCCGCCGCGAAAGCCTTGCTTTTTGGTGCGGCCCGAGTTGCAGCTCTGCCTTTCGATCGGGCCAGATCACTACGCGCGGGCATGCGGGCACACAACAATTTCGGCAAACTCAGCGGCCTCACCGGCAAGCAGGATGAGGCATCATGGCAATGACCAAGCTGCCCACAATCCTGCACATCTCATCGGAATATCTCGACCCGATCCGCCCACCACCGATCACCGACGCTGTGCTGCGGCTCGTCGACCGGCTGACCGATTATCCGCAGATCGTCATTTCATTGAAGCGGGTCAACGATCCGCGCAAGGCGTTCTGGCGTGATCTGGGCATGCTCGATGGGCGCCGGGTCATCGCCTATCGCTATTTCGCGCCGCCGCTCGGTCTCGCCATGCGCTTGTGCCAGAAGCGCGTCGCCCGCCGCATTGCTCGCTTTCTCGCAGAAGAAAACATCCGGCCCGATGTCATTCATGCCCATCGCTTTACCTTTGAAGGCATTGCGGCCTGGCAGCTCTCCCGGCAGCTCAACACCGCCCTGTTCTTTTCCGTGCGCGGCGAAGTCGAGAAAAAGGTCTTTGCGGCCAAGCCGACCTATCGCGCCCTTTTCCGCCGCATGGCGAGCGACGCGGACCGCATCTTTTACGTTTCCGCCTGGTTTCGCCGCCAATTCGAGGCCCATACAGACGTTGATGCGGCCAGAACACGTCTGCTACCCAATTTCGTGCACAATGCGCGTCGCGCCATTCCCGAAGGCTCGCCCGAACGGCGCCTCATAATCCCCATGTCGCTGCTCGCCATCGATAAGAAGGGCCTGCCCGAGTTGATGCAGGCGCTGGCCTCTGCGGGGCCGGACCTTGCCGACATGAGGCTCGAAGTCATTGGCGAAGGCCCACCGAACACTCGAGATCGCGTCCTGCAACTGGCGCAAAAATCAGGGCTAAACGAGCGCGTCATTCTCAAGCCGCGCATGGACAACAAGGCACTGCTTGCCTACCTGCCCAGCGCCATGGCCATGGTCATGCCCTCGCATAACGAAACCTTTGGCATGGTCTATCCCGAAGCTCTATTTGCAGGCGTCCCGATCCTCTACGGCGCAGGCACCGGCATTGACGGCTATCTCGACGGCCTGAATGTCGGCGTCGCTGTAAAACCGGGCGATATCGCCAGTATCCGGGCGGGGCTCGAAAAGATCGTCGCCGAAAACACCCACTTCCGCACCGCCATCCGCAACCACGCAACAGACCTGTTCGAGCGCTTCGACCCGGACACGATCGTGGCCCGCTACCGCGCAGACTTGGATGGGCTCGCTAAAGCTGCCCCCGCATCCGCCGCTTCAGGTACAAAATAAAAATATTCGGGCCCTCGACCAGATAGCGGCGCCACAGCCGCCTGGGATTGGTCAGCAGGCGATGTAGCCATTCCATCCCGAAGCGCTGAAATGCCATCGGCGCACGCTTATGGGTGCCGCTCAAAAAGTCCACCGCCGAGCCGACACACATGATGAGGCCCCCACCCTGCCTTTGCGTGCGGATGTCATAGGCCAGCAATTCCTGCCGCGGAAAGGAAATGCACGATAGCAGCACCTGCCACTCCGCCGCAGCGGCCTCGGCCACGCAGGCGTTCCAGGCGTCACTGCCCCGCTTCAGCCCATAGGGGGTTTCGATATGCACAAACCGATGCTGCGGATAGCGCTGGCGCATCAATTCGGTCTGCTCCTGCGTCGGCCCCGCCAGTGCAAAAACCAGATCGCTGTCGCCGGGCGAGTTGAGCACATCATAAGTCCGGTCGGTTCCAGTGCGCGGGGTCAGGTCGATATCGTGCAGCCGCGCCAGCCGTCCGATGATTTTGCTGTCGCAGACGAAAATATCGGCGGACGCATAGACCGCTTTCTCCTCAGCGCTCAGCTTGCGATCCAGCGCCACGATATGATCGACATTGGGCGTCACCAGCATGGACGTCATGGGCGCACGCGCCGCCTGAACCATCATTGTGCTTATGTCGTCCACGCTGCCGGTACTGAAAGCGATGTCGAAAAATCTCTTGAGAACTGGCATGGCCCGGCGTGTCCGCATTGCTGTCGTCTCTGACTAATCCGTTTGGCCGCGTTTGCGGAAAATGGATCGCCCACTGGTTAATCGCCATCTGGCGCATTTACCCTCTGCACCGGCATCATTTGCAATATAGACCGGAGCCTGCAATCTGCCGACAAATGGCGAGGGCTCATGCGCACCATCACGCTCACTGGCACCGATATTACCACATCTCCCCTCGGCCTTGGCTGCGCCTCCATGGGCTCGCGCATTTCCCGCGCCCAAGGCTTACGCGCGCTTAGCGCCGCCTACGATGCGGGCGTGACCTGGTACGACGTTGCTCCCGCCTATGGCGCGGGCGAAGCCGAAGACATTCTGGGCACTTTTCTTGCCGGTCGTCGTGACAAGGTTTTTGTCTGCTCCAAGGTCGGACTGGCCCCACCGCGAAACAATGGTTTTATCAAAACTCTCTATGCGCTGGGTCGCCCATTCATCGGCGGGGTCCAGGACCTCCGCCGCAAGTTCCGGCAGGTCGGCGCAACCCGCAATGTTCACGTCACGCTGACGCCTGAACTCATCGAAAATTCACTCGAAAACTCTCTCCGCCGCCTCGGCACGGACCATCTCGATGTCTTCGCTCTCCACGATCCGGCGCCAGAAGGTGTCAGTCGCGACGATGTGCTGAACACGCTTGAGCGCATAAAAAAATCCGGCAAAGCCCGCTATATCGCCGTTGCAGGAACCTTCGCCGCTGCGTGCGCCGCAGAGAATTACGACATCATCCAGCTCGCCGATGACCCGCAAACCGAACCGCTGTCCGCGCTGCGCGCACAAATGCCCCGGCCCGCCGGTTTCATAACCCATTCCATCCTCGGCATCGGCGGCGCGCGAGACAAATTTATCCAGAAATTACAAAGAGATAGCGCACTAAGAAGCGAGATAAACGCCGCCGGATATACCGGCACCGCTCAGGAAATCGCCACCAGACTGCTCATGCGCCGCGCCTTCGCCTCGAACAAAAACGGCGTGGTGCTTGCATCCATGTTCTCGCCCGGCAACCTTGCGGAAAATACCGCGATAGCCAGCGAAATGCCTGACGAAGCAGCCATAATCCTCGCCCACAGAGCCTTCGAGGCCCTATGATTTCGGACAGGTTCAATCAGCGTCCGCTTGGCACTTACGATGTCTGTGTCATTGGCTCCGGCCCTGCCGGGCTCACACTAGCGCTTGAGCTGGAACGCTACGGCAAAAGCGTTCTGGTGCTGGAATCGGGCACGATCGGTCCCGATGCTGATCAGCAATCGCTTGCTCACGCCGATATTACCGATCCCGCGCGTCACGACGACATGAGCATTGCCGTGTCGCGCCAGCTTGGCGGCACGTCCAATCTCTGGGGCCGCCGCTGCCAGCCCTTCGACCCTATCGACTTCATACCACGCCCCGGCATGCGCGCCGCCTGGCCGATCAGCTATAACGACATTAGGCCACACTATGCCCGCGCCGTCGATTATCTCGCAGCCGGCGCGGATGCCTTCACCGCGCCGCTGACACGGCAGATCATCGACAACGCCTTCGATCCGTCGCGACTTGAGCGTTTTTCCAACGAACCGGCGATCCAGAAGCATTTCACCCGCGAACTGGCGGCCTCGCAAAAGGTCGATATTCGGCTCAATTCCACGCTGGTCGACATGCGCTACCGGGACGGCGCTATTGAACAGATTACTGTCGCCGACAAGGATGGCACCCGACACAACCTACCCGTCTCAAAACTGGTTTTGGCCTGTGGTGGCCTTGAAACCACGCGGCAATTGCTGGCCTTGCAGGCAGGTGAGCCGCAGCTTTTCGGCGGTAGCGATGGGCCACTTGGCCGTTATTATATGGGGCACCTGATTGGCGAAGTGGCCGATGTCACCTTCCGTTCTGCCGACATCGACGCCGCCTATGATTTCTTCGTCGACAAACACGGCACCTATGCGCGTCGCCGCCTGATCCCCTCGGACAAAACCCAGACCGAGCACGATCTGCCCAATATCAGCTTCTGGCCCGTCGTGCCGCCAGTGGCAGACCCACGCCACCGCAACGGCATCCTGTCCATGGTATGCCTCGCCTTCGCCATTCCGCCACTGGGGCGGCTGCTGGTCGCCGAGGCCATTCGCAAGCGGCATATTCCAGCAGGGATCGACTGGCGCGCGCACATCTCCAATATCCTTCGCGACCTTCCGGCGACCATGGCATATGTGCCGCGCTTTTTCTTCAAGCGCTATTTCTCACGCTACCGCCTACCGGGTTTTTTCCTGCGCAATGGCGGCCATCGCTATGGCCTCTCCTATCACAGCGAGCAAAGCCCGCTGCCGGAGAGCCGGGTCAAATTGGGCAAGACCAAAGACCGTCTCGGCCTGCCGCAGCTTGAAGTGGATTATCGTTTCGCCCGTTCAGATGCCGAAGCCATTTTCCGCGCTCACCAGCAATTGGCGCAATGGCTCACCCGCACCGGACTGGGCAAGATTGAGTACCGCCAGCCAGAGGCCGAAACGGTCGAGGCCATTTTAGCGCTTGCTGGCCACGGCACGCACCAGATCGGCACGGCGCGCATGGGCGATACGGTGGAAGCCGGTGTTGTCGATGCCAATTTGCGCTGTTTCGACATCGACAATCTTTATGTCGCCAGCTCGGCAGTATTCCCCACTTCGGGCCAGTGCAATCCCACGCTCAGCATCGCCGCTTTTGCCGTTCGGCTTGCCGAGCATCTGACTGAAGACAAGCAGGGCTAAGCGGGCGTGACGACACCTTTTTTGAGGATCAGATTGCCGTAAATCCGGCCTTCGCCTGTGGCAACAATGGCAAATGCCGTGCGGGCCCGCTCGTAAAATGCAAAGCGTTCTATCGGCACGATTTTCGCAGGCGCATCGGCAATAGTGTCGATGACAGTCTGAAATTCGGTGACGATGGGCGGCACAGCGTCAGGGTCGCCAACGACCGCCATTGTATGCGCCGGATCATCGACATAGGTGTCGAGCGGCATCACCGACAAAATGGCCTCTGTCACCTTGACCGCATCGACGCCATCGAGGCGAACCAGACGGCGCGCATTAGTCTCGGCGGGGAAATTGGCATCGGCAATGACGATCTCGTCACCATGCCCCATGGCACGCAAAATGCTCAGCAATTCTGGCGACAGGAGGGTATTGATTCCGCGCAGCATCAGGCACGTCTCCTTTTCGGCTCAGGATCTAAGCGCACGATCAAGATGGGTATAGCCACCATCGGGGAATAACCATTGCCCCGTTGTGTGGCTGGCGCGGCGCGACAGCAGGAACGCACAGGTATCGCCAATCTCGCGAGCCGTCGTCATCCGCTGCTCTAGCGGAATATTGGCGGTGATCGCCGCCAGTTTCTCATCCGGATTGGGCACAGTGTCGAGCCAGCGACGGTAGAGGGGCGTCATGACCTCGGCCACGACAATGGCGTTGACCCGCACGCCATCGGGCAGAAAATCCACCGCCCATTCCCGCGTCATCCCTAGTTGAGCGGCCTTGGCGGCGACATAGGCGGACGTGCTGCCCTGCCCGGTCAATGCCGTCTTGGACGAGATATTGACGATGGCCCCCTTAGTGGCACGCAGATCGTCCGCGAGGAGGTGGACCATGGTGTAATAGTGCACAAGGTTCTGCTCGAGGCTTTTCCGGAACGCCTCTGGCCCCTTATCCAAGCCAACACCATCATTGACCCCGGCATTGTTGACGAGACCATAGACAAGCCCATGCTTTGCCCGGATAGCTTCCACCGCCGCGCGACACTCAGCATCCATGGTGAGCTCCGCCTTGAAGAAAGTCGCGCCAGTTTTGGCGAGCCAGCCCGCGTCGGGCTGCTGACGGGCGATGATGACAGGACGCGCGCCTTCCTCGGCCAGAACCTCTACGATGCCCGCACCAATGCCCGAGCCGCCGCCGGTGACCACGATCACCTTGTCCTTGAGTTTCAGATCCATTGATCAGCCCCTGAACTGGTAGGTTTCGAGACTTTCCAGCTTCATCTCGATGGAAAAGCCGGCACGCTCGGGCGGCATATAGGCAGCATTGTCGATCACACAGGGATCAAGGAAATGCTCGTGCAGATGATCGACATATTCGATCACGCGGCCATCTTTTGTACCCGACACCACCAGATAGTCGATCATGGAAAGGTGCTGCACATATTCGCAAAGGCCCACGCCGCCAGCATGAGGCCAGACCGGCTTGCCATATTTGGCGGCCATCAGCAGCACCGAAAGCACTTCGTTGAGCCCGCCAATGCGGCAGGCGTCGATCTGCACCACATCGATGGCATCGCGCGTGATGAATTGCTTGAACAGAATGCGGTTCTGGCACATTTCGCCGGTCGCAACCTTCACCGGGCCGATGGCCTCACGGATTTTGCGATGGCCTTCCACATCGTCCGGGCTGGTCGGCTCCTCGATGAAGAAAGGATTGAAGCGCTTGAGCTGGTTGACCCAGTCTATGGCCTGATCCACTTCCCAGACCTGATTGGCGTCGATCATCAGATAGCGATCAGGGCCCATGATCGAGCGCACGATGTCGAGGCGGCGAATATCATCCGCCAGATCGCGGCCCACCTTCATCTTGATATGGCTGAAACCGGCTTCGACCGCCTCATTGGCCAACCGTGTCAGCTTCTCGTTGGAATAGCCCAGCCAGCCAGCGGAGGTGGTGTAGCAGGCATAGCCTTCTTTACGCAGGGTAGCGATACGCTCGGCTTTGCCCGGCTCAGCAGCCCTGAAGATGGCAAGTGCCTCTTCCGGCGTAATGGCATCGGTTAGATAGCGGAAATCGATAATAGAAACGAGCTGTTCGGGGCTCATTTCGGCGACATAGAGCCAAACAGGCTTGCCCGCCTCCTTGGCCAGCAAGTCCCAGACCGCGTTGACCACGGCGCCGGTGGCCAGATGCATCGCGCCCTTGTCAGGACCGATCCAGCGGAGCTGGCTGTCGCCGGTCACATGCCGCCAGAACCGGCCGGGATCGGCGGCGATCCACTCAAGCTCAAGTCCGATAATGCGGCTGCGAAGCGCCTGAATGGCCGCCACCACCACTTCGTTGCCGCGCCCAATGGTGAAAGTCAGCCCATGCCCTTCATACGCACCATCGGTGCCGAGCACGACATAGGCCGCCGAATAATCGGGATCGGGGTTCATGGCATCGGAGCCATCGAGCGAGGCTGATGTAGGGAAACGCAGATCGCGTGTTTCAAGCGATGTTATTTTCGTCATGGTGCTCATGCCGTCCACCCGCCATCGATGATATGGACCTGTCCGGTGGTATAGGTCGCGCCTGCGAGATAAACGGCGAGGTCTGCAACTTCCTCGGGACGGGCAATGCGGCCAATGGGCTGGCGCGCAATGAAGGCTTTCTTCGCGCCCTCGAAATCGCCCGTCGCATGCCAGCGCTCATGCAGGCTGGGCGAGTCGACTGTGCCCGGGCAGATGGCGTTCACGCGGATATTGCTGGTCGTGTAATCAGCGGCAATGGATTTGGTGAGGCCGACAACGGCAGCCTTGGAAATCGTATAGGCGGCGCGGTTTGGGACGCCCTTCACCGAGCTGGCAACCGTGGCCATGTTGATGATTGCGCCATCCTTGCGCGCCAGCATCTGCGGCAGCACCGCCTGAATGGTGCGGATCTGCGCCTTGGCGTTGAGATCGAGCGCAAAATCGAGATCGGCTTCGCTCATGTCCAGCACCGTGCCGGAATGAACCACACCGGCGCAATTGAACAGCACATCAATATGGCCAATCTCTGCGACAGCCGCGTTCACCGCATCGGCGGAGAGCACATTGAGCACGCGGGTGGTTACACCCCCCATGCCATCAAGCTCGGCCAGCTTTTCCGCATTGATGTCGGTGGCAATGACCTTGGCGCCAGCGCGCACGAAAGCCTCCACCGAAGCGCGGCCAATGCCCTGCGCTGCAGCGGTGATGAGAACAATTTTATTGGTGAGGTCGGCCATTTATAGTCCTGGTGAAGAGATGGCCGGGCGAGCGAAGCCGCCCGGCCTTTTGGTTTAGTCGTAGAGAACCGCCGCGATTTCCGGGTCGGTCATGTTGGTCTTGTCGTAATAGTTGAAACCGGAATCGATGATCTTGGGCAGCGTTTCGCCCTTGAGCGCATCGATAGCGGCCTTGACTGTTTCATAGCCAATACCGACCGGATTCTGGGTGATGGCACCCGCCATAGCACCGGATTCGATAAAGCCTTTCTGGGCAGCACCACTGTCGAAGCCGATGACGACGATATCGCTGTTCAACTCGGTTTTGCCGTTGACCACACCAATGGCGGAACCTTCATTCGCACCAAAAATGCCCTTCAAATCCGGATTGGCGAGCAGGATCGACTTGGTGATTTCGGTCGAGGCCAGCTGGTCGCCGCCCCCATATTGCACACTCACAACCTCGATATTGGGATAAGCTTCCTTGATGCGGTTGACGAAGCCGTCGACGCGATCGATGCCAGTGCGGCTGGTCTGATCGTGGGCCACCACGGCGACCTTGCCTTCGCCACCGATCAGCTCAGCCATCTTGTCGGCAGCAAGCGCGGCGGCGACATTGTCGGTGGTGACGGTGGTGAGCGGAATATCGCTATCGACGCCGGAGTCGAAGGCGATGATCGGAATGCCCGCATCATGAGCCTGCTGCAACAACGGGCTGGCGGCCTGGCTGTCGAGCGCAGCAAAGCCGATGGCGTCTGGCTTGCGCGAGAGCGCAGCGGCCAGCATATCCATCTGACGGTCGACCTGGGTTTCGGTTTCCGGGCCTTCAAAGGTGACATTGGCGCCGAGCTCGGCAGCGGCCTTGTCGGCGCCCGCCTTCACGGCCTGCCAGAACTGATGCTGGAAGCCCTTGGAAATCAGCGCAATATCGTAACTGTCCTGCGAGAAGCCCGGACTGTTGGATGCGGCCAGCATGGCAACGGCGCTGAGGGCGCCGAGCAGTGTGCGACGGTTGAGCATGGTTTTCCTCCCAATAATGCTCTGAAATTTTTTGGGCAATTGCTGTGCCTCTTGTTGGCGCGGAGCGCGCAGGGTGAAAGCAGCGCTTAAAGTGTGCGGCGCCGCAGGATGTCGGCATAGACAGCCAGGATAATGATGGTGCCGGTCACAACCGTCTGCCATTCCTGAGCCACCGATAGAATGCGCAGGCCATTGGCCAGCACGGAAATGATGAGCGCGCCGATCAGCGTGCCAAGTACGGTTCCACGGCCACCCGAAAGCGAAGTGCCCCCGATGACGACGGCAGCGATGGCATCGAGCTCATAGCCCTGCCCCAATGCCGGTTGAGCTGAATTGAGCCGACTGGCAATGAGCAGGCCGGCAATGCCGCAGATCGACCCCGCCGTCGCGTAAACCGCAATTTTCCAGCGATCGACATTGACGCCGGATAAGCGCACCGCTTCCTCGTTGGACCCCAGCGCAAACGCGTAGCGACCAAGTGCGGTCTTACCCAGAATGAACGCCGCCGCGATCGCCACGCCGAACAGGATCAGTACCCCATTGGGAATAGGCAGGGCCGGAATGACCGAGCCCACCAACGAGCCTTGAGAAATCTGCGTAAAGCCCGGCGTGTCATTGAAATAGATCGGGCGTGTGCCGGAGATGACCAGCGAAAGCCCTTTGAGAATAAGCATCATGCCCAGCGTGGCGATAAAGGGCGGCACCTTGAGCTTGGCAATGACCACACCCGAAACCAGACCGCTGGCCGTGCCCGCAAGGATAGCACCAGCCACACCAAGCGGCAGGGGCATGCCGAGATAGGTGAGGATGACACCGGCAATCACCGCGCAAAATGTCATCAATGTACCCACTGACAGGTCGATGCCGCCGGTTATGATGACCAGCGTCGCCGCAATGGCGAGCACGCCATTGACCGACGTGGCTTGCAGAATGGCCAGAATATTCTGCGTCTGCATAAAGTTGGGCGATGCCAAGGAGAACACCACGACCAGCGCAATCAGCCCGGAAAAAGCCAACAGGCGATGGAAGGCGCCGGATATGCGAAGACCGGACCTCTGGGCAGGGATGGTAGCGTCGCTCATGCTGTTTTCCTCTCCTCGTCCAGCGCCATCACAGCCTCCCGCTGTGTTGCCAGCCGCATGATCTCCTGTTGACCGGCTCCCCCTGGCAGAATGCCGGTCAGCCTGCCCTCGCACATCACAGCGATCCGATGGCTGAGGCGCAGCACTTCAGGCAGTTCTGATGAAATGACGATGATGGCCTTGCCCTCAGCAGCCAGCGCATTGAGCAATTTGTAGATTTCCGACTTGGCACCGACATCGATGCCCCGTGTGGGTTCATCGAAGATCAGAATATCGCAATCGCGCAGCAGCCATTTGGCAATGACCACTTTCTGCTGATTGCCGCCGGAAAGAAGCCGCGCCTCCTGCGTGTCACCAGGCGTTTTTATGGAAAGCTGGCGGATATATTTCTCGGCAACGTCATGCATGGCGCGGTCATTCAACACGCCGCCAGCGCCGACAAAGCGCTCAAGGCTGGCCAGCGCAATATTGTTGCGCACATCCATCCCCGTCGCGAGCCCGAACTGCTTGCGATCCTCCGACAGATAACCAATCCCCGCCGCCACGGCATCCCTGGGTGACGCAACGCCGACCCGCCTGCCATGCACCCAAATTTCGCCGCCCTCTCTCCGGTCGGCGCCAAAAATAGCGCGCGCCACCTCCGTGCGGCCCGCCCCCATCAGCCCGGCAAAGCCAAGAATTTCACCCTTCCGCACCGCAAAGCTGACATCGCGAATTTCGCGCCCGCGCCGGAGATTACGCACTTCGAGCGCCACAGGCGCATCGGCTGCATTTGGAATGACCAGTGCATCATTGGTGAGCGTGCGGCCCACCATCATGGAAATAATGGTGTCGATGGAGGTTTCCGCCGCCGGAACCGTCCCGACATACGCCCCATCGCGCATCACCGTCACCCGGTCGGAAATGCGTTTGATCTCATCCATCTTGTGCGAGATGTAGACGATCCCCACACCTTCCGCCTTGAGCCGGTTGATGATGGCGAAAAGCTCAGCAATTTCTGTGTCATTGAGCGCCGCAGTTGGCTCGTCCATGATCAAAACGCGGGATCGGTAGGACAATGCCTTGGCGATCTCGACCATCTGCTGCTTGGCAATGGTCAGCGTCTCAACCCGAACAGCGGGATCGAGCTTGAGGTTCATTGACTGAAAGATCGCAGCCGCGTCGCGATTGAGCTGACCCTCGTCCAGAATGCCGAAACGGCGCGGCTCTCGCCCGATGAAAATATTCTGCGCAGCGGTCAGGTCGCGCATCAGCGCAAGTTCCTGATGGATGATGGACAGGCCCAGATCCTGCGCCTGCCGTGGCGACGCAATCTCAACATCTTCACCATTGAGCCGGATCGTGCCGGCATCGCGGGCATAAACGCCGGAGAGAATTTTCATCAGCGTGGATTTTCCAGCGCCATTCTCACCCATCAGGGCATGAACCTCGCCGGGCAGCAGTTCAAACTGAACATTTGACAGGGCACGCACGCCAGGAAATGACTTGTCGATGCCCTGCATTGCCACCAGCGGCACGACCGGGTCGACCAGCCTGTCTGTCTGCGCCTCCTCAGCCATCCCGCATCCTCCAACAATGCCGCGCCGTCTTATGGGCGCTGGTCAATGTCGCAATGAGCTAAATACACGCCAGTCAAGCTGTCAAGTGGTCAGACCAGTAGACACATATTGCGCGGATCGTTATGAAAATGGCAAAGGAAGCGCGATGAAACTGCAGGCCGTATCCAACCGAAAACTCTATATCCAGATCGCCGATCAGATCCGCGATCAGATACTGGCTGGCGCTGTCGAGCCGGGGCGCCAGCTTCCATCCGAGCGCGACCTGGCCCAAAATCTGGGCGTATCGCGCCCCACGGTTCGCGAAGCCCTGATCGCGCTGGAGGTCGCCGGCCTGGTAGAAGTACGAGTCGGCGTCGGCGCGTTCGTTCGACCGCAGGAACAAGCGCGATCAGCCTTGCCGGAGCTCAGCGCCTCGCCGCTCGAAATCATGGCCGTTCGCCGCCTTTTGGAACCAGAAGCTGCCGCATTGGCCAGCCAGCAGATTACCCCCGAGGGCACTGCAAGACTTGCTGAAACTCTGCGCCGCATGCGCTCTGAAACGGCAGCCGGGCAATGGTCATCAGAAAGCGATCGCAAGTTGCACATGACGCTTGCCGATGCCTGTGGCAATTCAGTACTGCGCGAGACGCTGGATATGCTGTGGACCTCCAGACTGAGTGAGGTGGACACCCGTTTCCATCAACATCTCGCCGATATAGGCGACATGCGCGCGCACATTCTGGCTGATCACGAATCCATTGTTGCGGCCATTGTCAGCGGCAATGCCGAAGGTTCTCGCGCCGCCATGAGCAAACATCTCGATTTCGTCGGCGCTTCAATGCTGGACGCTTGGGAATAAGGGGAACTCGCCTCAACGAACGGCATAGCCCTACCCTTGTTCCAGAGCCTCAGCCGGCTCGACCGACCGTCAAAACCAGCTACCGATGATGGCCCATTTTTCCAAACCTGAAGGTCAGGAAAGTGCCGAAACAGCAGTCTGGAGCACCAGACCACACCGGATCGGAATACAGGCAGGAGTCAAAAATTGGCGATAAAACAAGACATTGCATTCTTCCCCGGAAAAACGCATCCGCCCCGCTTGCAATGCTCAGCCACCCCATGTATGGGTTGCCTCGCTTCGGGATTGGAAGCAGTTTTCGCCCAATCCCAACAAGCTTGCCAGACAAATGGCATGCGCGCCCGTAGCTCAGCTGGATAGAGCACCAGACTACGAATCTGGGGGTCAGGAGTTCGAATCTCTTCGGGCGCGCCATTTCAGCACAGAACTCTGAACTGCTTCCTGTAGTGTCATGGCATTTCGCGTCTGCCAGGTGTGGAAGGAGACTTGCCAAAGGGGTCGAAGCTTAAACGCTATTCATAGGGTTCTTCCACATCGACATCGCCCAGGTTCAGGCCGTTGAAGGCAAACTAAATTTGTTCGTCGGCATCGATCGCACGAGCAGGTTCGCAGTGACCGAACTCTTCGACAAGGCCGACAGGAATACAGCCTGGGAGGTCCTTCAACACAACAGTCTGTCGACAGTTGCTGATTCTGTATGGCAAAAATAACCCTCGAATGATGTGCTCTCCCACCCGGCAGGGGGACTTTCCGGTGGCGCGACAGAACCATTAGGCCGTGGGATCAAACAATTTTTGAAGGGCAGACAGGATTTAGTGTACCCAACCCTCATGGATACGCGATTGATCCGCCATTCGCCTGACGTGGAATGAACCGGAAGCGCGTACCGTCTTTGCCGTTTGGCAAGAGGCCGGGGCCATCGGCACAGACCATGCCGTCATCATGGATGCGCAGGAACCTGTTTGTCGCCAATGGCATGAGGATCACCTCGCCGGTGGGCGTTTCCATCCACTGCCAGTGGGTCGGTTTGCCGGTGAGGCCGCCGACGGTGACGATGCCGCCATGTGCGACCGAGAGCGGGCCATCAGCGTGATGGAGAATGACGTGGCCAAGCTCTATGGATTCGATCCTGAGGTCCATTGGCGAACCCGAATGCACTGTGCCAGACACGACCTTCAAACCATTACCGTGGTTCAGGAAGGCATCGCCCATCTACAAAGCCACCGGAAATTCGCGGACCATTGTCCTTGTCTATCACGCCGATGACCTGGCTCAAGGCAGCAACCGGACATGCGGCCAATCGCCTATAGGGCAAATTGCTCTTTGATGGCCCGGACCAAAAGATCGGCTTGCGCGGCAGTGTTATACCCCTGAATGGAGACGCGAACTATGGAATGCTGGCCCCAGTTTAGTACCGGTATTTCAATGCCATAGATATCCATCAGCTTTTGCTGGAAGGCGGGCGGATTTTCGACCGCCGGCACCGGCATCGCAACCATTTGGGGGGCCGTGTGCGCCCGCGAGGCCAGCGACGGCAGACCGGTTAGCTTTGCGACCCGCTGCGCAGTCTCCCAAGCCAAGTCAGAGCAGTCGGCCATGACACTCTTCCAGTCATGCTCGCGCCGGAATTCCAGCAGCTTGGGAATAGCGAGCCAGGCCGATGAATCCCGCGTCCCCATGAATTCGTTCTCATCGATAAAGGCCGAATTGCCGAAGAGGCCCAGTGCGCCAGGCTCCTTGGAATCTTTTGTCCAGCCATGGCTGACAACCAGAGGATCGATCAGCGATTGCAGACTGGGCCGCGCATAAAGGAAGGCCGCACCCTTGGGCGACATCAGCCATTTGTGACAGGTGCCCGAATAGAAATCGGCATCCAGCGCATCGAGATTGAGCGGAATATGGCCTGGCGCGTGAGCGCCGTCGATAATGGTCAGAATGCCCCGCCGCTTGGCCTCGGCAACCAACCGCTCGATCGGGAAATAAAGCGCCGTCGGCGAGGTGATATGACTGAGAAACAGCACCCGCGTGCGCGGCGTCATGGCGGCGACAAAGGTGTCGTAGAAGGCTTCTTCGCTGACCAGCGGCATTGGCACGATGGCCTGCACGATCTTCGCACCGGTCTTGCGCGCCACAAAGGCCCAGGTTTTTTCCAGCGCACCATATTCGTGATCGCTGGTCAGAACTTCATCGCCCTCACGCAGGTCCAAAGACCGCGCGACCGTATTGAGCCCGAAAGTGACATTGCTCATGCCGCCCGCAATATTGTCTGGTGCTGTTCCCAGTTCGGCAGCAAGGGCAATGCGCGGCGCATGCATACGCTCTGTAAGCTCGCGCGCCAGAAAGATCACCGGCTCATCTTCGATTTCTCGCTGGATAGCCTGATAGGTGGCAAAAACCGGGGCCGGACAAGCCCCGAACGAGCCATGGTTGAGAAAGGTCACATCGTCCCGCAAGAGAAAGAGGGATGAGAGGTTGCGGGCCATGTCAGCGGGCTTTCTGGGTTGGGTCGAGGGCATCGCGCAAGCCGTCGCCAAACAGGGTCGTCGCCAGAACGGTGATGCCCAGGAAAGCGGTGGGGAACAATGCCATGTGCCAATAAAAGAAAATGAAGTTCATGCCGGCATTGATCATCTGGCCCCAGCTCGGCGTCGGTGGCGGCACGCCAATGCCAAGAAAGCTCAGGCTTGCTTCGAGCATCATAGCGCCGGGGATTGCCATGGCATAGGCGACAATGATCGGCGAGATCGCATTGGGGATCAAATGGCGCCGAATGATGTAAAGCGGCGAGGCTCCGAGTGCCCGGGAAGCGCGCACGAAGTCCTTTTCACGGAAGGCCCGCACCTGTGCGCGCACCAGAAGACAGAAGCCGGGCCAGCCGAACAGAGCGGCGATGACAATAATGGTGACAAAGCCCCCGCCAGTCAGCGCCCCCAGCAGCATAGCGCCCAGCAGCGGCGGAACAACCGAGAACAGCTCGATGACGCGCATGACAAACCAGTCGAGCTTGCCACCGTAAAAACCGGCCAAAGCGCCCAGCGGAATACCAATCAGCATGCTGACCGTGGCGGCAGCAAAGCCGATGGTTATCGACACGCGCGCGCCATAGATCACGCGGGTAAACAGGTCTCGCCCCAGCTCATCCACGCCAAACCAGAACTCTGTCGAGGGAAAAGCGAGTGAACTGGTAAGAAACGCCTGTGCAGTCGGCGCGGTCTTTGTGAAGAGCGGGGCGAAGATCGCCGCCAGGATCAGCAAGGCCAGCACAATGCCACCAGCAACGGCGGCCTTGTTGGCGATGAAGCGATGCCAGGCGAAATATGCAGGGCTACGAGGTTTGAACTCTGGCGCGGAGGCCACACTGGTGTTTGGGCTAGACATTATTCCTCGTCTCCCAGCCGAATGCGTGGGTTGATCAGTGCATAGACGATGTCGGAGATGAGATAGGCCAGACAGATGGCGACCGTCAGCAGCAGGACCAGCGCCATTTCCATCGGATAATCGCGGTTCTGAATGCTGGACACGAAATAGGAGCCGAGACCCGGCACACGGAACATGGCTTCCACGAAGATCGAGCCCGTGGCCGTGCCGATGAACATCGGCAGGAAGACGGTGACCAGAGGAATGGCCGAGTTCTTCATGACGTGTTGGAACAGAATTAGCCTCTCGCTCAGTCCCTTGGCCCGCAAGGCTGTGACGAAGGGGCGGTTCATGGTGTCGAGAACAGCGGTTCTGGTGTAGCGCGCATAGACCGCCAGGGGGATCACCGAATAGGCGATGATGGGCAAAATCCAGCGCTCCGGCTTGCCCCATCCACTGGCGGGCAGCCATTGCAGCCAGACGGCAAATACTAGGATGAGCAGCGTCGAGATGACGAAGACCGGTATGGTGAGCCCAATGGTCGACAGTGCGGAAGCGACATAGTCGATCCAGCTATTGCGGTTCAGCGCCGCCGCCATGCCCAGCAAAATGCCGAGTGGCGTGCCGATCAGCACACCCACGCCGCCCAGGATCAGGCTTGGTGGCCATGCCTTGGACAGCAGCGACATCACGGTCTCGCCGGGATTCTGATAGGGCACACCGAAATCCAGCCGGAACACGCCCGACATATAATTCACATATTGAACCCAAAGCGGCTGATCGAGGCCGAGCTTTTCCATCATCTGCGCGCGGACCGCTTCGGAGACGGGCATTTCATTGCCGTCGAAAGGTCCACCCGGAACGGCATGCATCATCAAAAAGACGACAATGGACACAACCAGAAAGGTTGTGACGATGGACAGGACACGCTTGAGAATGAAGCTGAACATCTCTCTTCTCCTCAGGCCGGAACAACGGCTTCGACCAGATGGCCGGGGGCAATGGTGACCAGTTGCGGACTGTCACTGGCTTCGGCAGGCGCCGCCAGATCGGCAAGCGCAAAATGCGGCACATTGCTTGCGATCTCGGCAGCGGACAGGAAAGTCCTTTCGCGCCGCAAATGCGGGCTGGTCACCGGCGCCGCATCCAGTAGCGCCCGCGTATAGGGATGGCGCGGATTGGCGAATATCGAAGCCGTCGGGCCCTGCTCGACGATGCGGCCGCCCAACATGACGACGACGCTATCGGTGAAGGAGCGCACGACACTGAGATCGTGGCTGATGAACAGCATGGACAGACCCATCTGCTCCTGCAGCGACTTCAACAGCGCGATAACCTGCGCCTTGACCGAGACGTCGAGCGCCGAGGTTGGCTCGTCGGCAACCAGCACCGATGGCTCCAGAATAAGGGCGCGGGCAATGGCCACGCGTTGACGTTGGCCGCCGGAAAGCTCGTGCGGATAGCGATTGGCAAAGCTGCGATCGAGACCGACCCGTTCCAGCCATTGCACGGCGAGCTGTTTCTGTTGCGCAGCAGGCATGGTGCGATGGATATCGAGCGGCTCGGTGATGATCTGCGTAAGCGTCATCATCGGGTTCAGCGCCGAATAGCTGTCCTGAAAAACGACCTGCATATGTTTGCGATGAACCTTGAGCGCCAACGGGTCGAGCTCGGTGATGTCGACGCCATTGACCAGAACCTGCCCGCTGCTGGGCTCCAGCAGGCGCATGGCCATCATCCCGGTCGTACTCTTGCCCGAACCGGATTCGCCAACGAGGCCGATGATCTTGTTGCGCGGCAGGACGAGGTCCACCTTGCGCACCGCGTAGAAATCGCTGGTCTGTTGAACCAGACCCTTGCGGCGGCGCACCGGATAAATTTTTGAAAGCCCGCGCAACTCGAGCGCAGGTGCTTCAACTGACGCCTGCTCCGGCTGCTCGGCGCGATTTTCACCTGCGCGCAGGCTCGCCAATAGCGACTTGGTATAGTCATGCTGTGGACGATCGAAGATATCCTCCACCGAGCCGGTTTCGAGCACACGGCCACCATACATGACGGCCACGCGGTCCACGGTTTCGGCGATCACGCCCAGATCGTGCGTGATCATGATCAGCGCCATGCCGAACTCGGCCTGCAGCTTTTTGATGAGTTGGAGAATCTGGGCCTGCACGGTCACGTCGAGCGCGGTTGTCGGCTCGTCGGCAATCAGCACCTTGGGACGGCACGACAGCGCCAGCGCAATCATCGCGCGCTGCAACATGCCGCCGGACAGTTGGTGGGGGTAATAGCTCAGAACATCGCGCGGGTTCTTGATTTCGACGCGGGCAAGCAGCTTTTCCGCTTCGGCCATCGCCTCTGCCTTGGATGCGCGGCGATGCGTGCGGATCGTCTCGACGATCTGCTGCCCGATGGTGAAAACCGGATCGAAGGCCGACATCGGGTCTTGGAAAATCATCGCGGCTATACTGCCGCGCAGGCGCGACAAGGTGCGGCGATCCGCAGCCAGCATATCGACGCCATCAATGCGCAGGCTCTCCGCCTCAATCTGTGCGGTCGCGGGCAGCAGCCGCATCAGCGCCATGCAGGTGACCGACTTACCCGACCCCGACTCCCCAACGATGCCCAGGCTTTCGCCCGGCTCAACGTGGAGATTGGAATCGCGGACGGCCTCAACCCAGCCATCGTGCTGGCGGAACCGTACTTTGAGACCTCTGATCTCGACCAGCGCCATTGGTAAACTCCTCAAATGTGCCCCCGGCCAGCAGCCGGGAGCACAAATGCTCGACTAGTTCTTCTGGATGTGGGTGTTGACGAAGAGCACCGGGCTCATCGGCGTGAAGCCTTCTGCATTTGGCGTCACGGCTTCACCGCTCAGACGATCGCTCACCACGCTCATCTGCACCGGATGGGTCAGCGGCACGATCATGCCTTCGTCGATCATGACCTGTTCGGCTTCGGCATAAAGCTTCAGACGCTCTTCCCAGACGGGGTTGGAGTCTGCCGCAGCAACCAGGCGGTCATATTCAGCGACGTGATAGCTATGACGACCGCCATTGTAGAAGATACCGAAGAAGTTGGACGGATCGAGATAGTCATAGCCATAGGGCGCCAGGAACAGGTTGTTCTTGCGACCAAGCAGGCCGTCCATCCACTCCTTGCCCGACATAATCTTGATGTTCATCTCAATGCCCAGAATGTCCTGGAACTGGGCCTGAAGGTACTGGGCAGCAGATGGCAGGAAGGCACTGGACCCGCCTTCTTCGCGCAGCCAGATTTCAACCGCAGGGAAGCCTTCGCCATTCGGATAACCGGCGGCAGCAAGGAATTCCTTGGCCTTTTCCGGGTCGAACACGGCCTTTGCGGCCATCTCGGCATTGTATCCAGGATAGCCAGGCGGCAGAATTGAACCGGCAGGAACCGCAAGATCCTTGAGCACGGTCGAGGTCAGCTCTTCACGGTTCACTGCGTAATAGAGCGCGCGACGAACATCGACATTGTCAAAAGGCGCAGCCTCAAGGTCGAAGGCGATATAGGCCGTGGCAAACACGGCTTCGCTGCGGATCGCATCGGGCATCCTGTCGCGCATGAAAGGGATCTGACCGGCATTGAGGCCGGTCATGTCGACTTCACCGGCGAGGAAAGCCGGCAGACCGACTTCGGGAGCACCGAGAGCCGAGTTCAGCTCGACTTCATCTACCTGTGCCTGCCATGGGCCGGTATAGGTTTCGCTCTTTTCGAGCACAACGGTATTGTTGACCTTTTCCCAGCTCTGAACCGTGAACGGACCCGAGGTAACGATGGTGTCGACATTGGTCGACCAGTCAACGCCGACAGTGTCGAAAATGTGCTTCGGAATCGGATACCAAAGGCTGACAACGCTCGGCAGATAGGGCTTGGCGGTCGAGGTCGTGACCTGAATGGTATGGTCATCGAGGGCGACGGCACCAAGTTCGCTGGCGTCTTTCGAACCTTCGGTGACTTCCTTCCAGTTGACGATATTGGCGGCAAAATCCCAATACCAGGCAAAGTCATAACCGGCCGATGCGGCCTGCTGGATCGAGAGGATGTAATCATTTGCCGTCAGCGGAGTGCCGTCGCTCCAGACCAGGCCGTCGCGCAGCTTGAAGGTCCAGGTCAGGCCATCCTCCGACTGTTCCCAGCTTTCAGCGCCCAGCGCGGTCAGCTCGAAATTATTGTCGAAGCTGGTCAGCGGCAGCTGGATCAGGTCCGAACCGGCAGCGCGGGCATAAACCGTGCGCATATAGTCCATGTAAGTGCCGGTCGTGGACAGACCGCCACTCACCAGACGTTCCTGGGCGAGGCCCGGTGCGGACAGAGCAGTGGCAATGGCCAGCGCTCCCGCAATCTTCACAACAGTGTTCATTATACTCCTCCTTGAAGTCGTTCCCTTATGGCGCGCGAACGCCATGTTTCTTCGGGCTCAATAGGTCGCCCGGCCACCGGACAGGTCGAAGACTGCGCCGGTGGTGAAAGAATTTTCCTCAGAAGCCAGCCAGCAGATCATGGCGGCGGCTTCATCGAGTTCGAGCATGCGCCCGCGTGGAATTTTGGACAGGATCATCGCAAGAAATTCCGGCGCCTGGCTCAGGGCCATTGTGGTCTTGGCCACAGCCGGGGTGACGGCGTTGACCGCGATGTTCCGGCCCGCCAGCTCCTTGCCGAGCGATTTGGTGAGTGCCAGCACCGCTGCCTTGGTGGACGAATAGGCCGGAGCATTCGGATTGCCCTCTTTGCCCGCCACCGAACCCAGATTGACGATGCGACCGTAATTGCGCTCGATCATATGCGGCACGACGGCCCGGCTGACGAGGAAAGTCCCGATCAGGCCGATACGCACGACATTTTCAAAATCGACCACCGGGTATTCCCAGGTCGGCGCATTGGGTCCGACAATGGCCGCGTTATTGATCAAAACATCAATGCCGCCAAAAATATCAACCACTTCCCTGGTCGCGGCTTCGACGGCGGCCTGATCGGAAATATCGACGCATAGCGGCAGAACGCGATCTTTCGGTGCGCTTTCTGCCAGAGCATCGAGCAGCTTCTGATCGACATCCCAGACGCTGACCTTGCCGCCACCAGCGAGAATCCGCTGCGCGGTGCTAAGCCCGATGCCCTGTCCACCGCCTGTGACGATGGCAACGCGATCCTCGAAATCATAGAAATTCAATGTGAAAAATCCCGGTCCGGGACCTTGCGGTCCAGACGCTGTCTGAGTTGCTTGTAATCTTGCTTGAAGGCCTAGGCCGGGAAGGAACCCGACCTATCGATGCGAATTAGTCCAGCCGAAATACTTCCTCCACCACATCCGCACGGATGGAACCGTCCGGATTGGTCTCCATATGGTCGCCCATCCAGTCCTGCCACCGCTGCGCCACTTCGGGCGAACCCGCATCGGCAGGAAAACTCTCGTCACGCTCGAAATGAGCGAAAAGCATGAGGCCATGCCGGTAGATCGAGTAATTGCTAATGCCCTGCGCTTTCAGTAGGTCGATCATTTCGGGCCAGATCTGGTCATGCTTGCGTTTGTAATTGGCCTCTTCGCCAGGTTTGAGATGCATTACCCATGCCGAGCGCATCATCGCCTCCACTTATATGCTTTCGGGCCGCATCGGCGGCCATGCGCCGACATAGCCCAGCGTGCGACTGACCTGGCTGCAGGCATTGGCCAGCATGTCCACCAGCGGCTGCACATCCGGCCCCACGGCCTTGTGCGTCGGACCGGTTATGCTGATCGCGCCGACGGCCTTGCCTGTCCGGTCAACAATGGGCATGCCCACGCACCAGATACCCATCACCAGCTCTTCGTCGTCGATGGAGTATCCACGCTTGCGAACGCGGGCGAGTTCGGCCTTCAGCTCGTCTGGGGACGTGATCGTATTTGGCGTATAGCCAGTGAGCTGTTCACCGACGACCCGCTCAATCACAGAGTCGGGCTGAAACGCCAAAATCGCTTTTGCACTCCCCCCGCAATGCAGCGGGCTGCGTGTGCCGATACGGAAGTCGAGCTGCATGCCCTCGGTGCCGCGCACCTTGTCGACACACACGCAATGCGGCCCGCTCAGCACGTTCACATTCACCGTTTCCCGCGTGGTTTCGGCAATGGTTTCGCAGAATGGGCGCGCAAGTCGCGGCAGCTGAATATTGTCGAGCTGCAATTCGGTGATCTGCAGCAGGCGGTAGGACAGACGCCAATTGCCTTCCTCATTGCGATCGACCACATTCTCTTCTGCGAGGTCTTGCAACAGGCGATGAACCGAGCCAACAGGCAGGTCGAGATGTGTTGCCACGGCACGAACGCCCAGCGCGCCCTTGCGCGCCAGCAGGTCGAGCACTTCAATGGCTCGTCTCACACTCGACATGTACCCTCCCTCGGTGAAACTATCGTTCCAAATATGGAACATATTGTTCCGTAATTAGAACGAGACCCTGCATTTCTGTCAACAGCAATTCGTATCCACGGCCGTGCCGATGGGAATGATCAATTTTAAAACACTGAATAACAATAATAATTTTGATTCAAACGGCGGCAGGGGCCATCTCTGACCTAAAAAATCTCGCTAAAGGCGGCTTGACCATAACAGAGCACAATGCTTCCATATGGAACGAATTGTTCCAGATTTGGAACATTTTGGCGGAGGAATGATGAGCGAGATCGGCGGTCAGGGTTTGACCTGTCAGCGCAGGGGGCCACCATGTTGAAGGTGGTGGACCCGCATGTTCACCTATGGGACCTGCGCACCGGCCTCTATCCACACTTTGAAGCCCCGGGGCCCGGTGGCCTCGATCCCTCAATCTGCCGCAACTATCTGCTCGACGAATATCTCGCCGAAGGCGGTGACGATGTGCAGGTGGTCGGCGCGGTACATGTGGAGGCATTTCCCACCAGCCCTGTGGGTGAAGCTGAAATGATCCAGGCCGTAGCCGCCAAAGGCGCCCTGCCCCTGGTTCTGGTCGGCAATGCAGATCTGCGCGCCAGCGATCTCGACCAGAAACTGGACCTGCTGGGCATTGTCCCGGTTCTGCGCGGCATTCGGCAGATCATCAATGGCCCCGCCGTCAACGAAAGCCTTGGCCTAGAGGACGATGCGGCCTTTCTGCAGGGCCTGCGGGCCCTCGGCCAGCGGGAGCTGAGCTTTGACCTACAGCTTTGGCCAGCACAAATGGAGCGCGCCGCCGCCTGCGCAGCGGCATCCCCCGAGACCGTATTTGTGATTAATCATGCCGGGCTCTGGACCAAAACGACGCGAACTGGCTGGAGCGAGTGGCGCGCGGGCCTGCGCAAGCTGGCGTCGCGGGACAATGTGAAAATCAAGATCAGCGGCTTGGGCATGTTCGACCCCGGCTGGACAGTGCAGGGCATCGCGCCAATCGTATTCGAGATCCTTGAGGCCTTCGGAACGCGCCGCACCATGTTTGCGTCGAACTTTCCGGTCGACAAGGTACATTCCAGGTTCACCACCATCTGGCGCGCCTTCGATACCCTTACCGAAGAGCTATCCGCCACCGAGCGTGACAACCTCTTCCGTCTCAATGCCATTGAGACTTATCGCATTCCCGGCGCCGCATTGCTGTGACCGGGCCAACAAGCAATAGAACAAAAATGAAGATCAAGAGCATCAAGGCCTTCGCCATCAACAATCCCATCGCGGCGGGAACCTATGAAGAGGCCGTCGAGCGCGGCGAGGCGCGCCGCAAGCCGTGGACGATGAATGATGAAGTTGCCAACCCGATGTCGCGCTATCCGAAATATCGTCGCTGGCGCGGCTCCTGGCTGGGGAATTTCCCGGCTGTCGGCGTGCTTGTCACCGCCGATGACGGGTCCTGGGGTTTTGGCACGACCGGCTATGGCCAGCCCGTTATCTCGCTGATCAACGACCATCTCGCGCCGCTCTTGCTGGATGAAAATGCGATGGCGACCGGCAAGCTCTGGGACATGATGATGCGCATCACATCGCCCTATTCTTCGGCGGGCCTCGCCTCCTATGCCATCAGCGGCATCGACCTGGCGCTGTGGGACCTCAAGGGCAAAGTGCTGAAGATGCCGGTCTATGAGCTGGCGGGCGGCCCCGTTCGCGACGAGCAGGTTTGCTACGCCACCGGTAATGACACCGATTGGCACATGGAGCTGGGCTTTACCGGCACCAAGCTGGCCTGCCCCTATGGCGCGGCAGATGGCCTCCAGGCCCTCGATCAGAACGAGGAATTCGTCGCCCGCGCCCGCGAACTCATCGGGCCGCATGTCGAGCTGATGCTCGATTGCTGGATGGCCTTCGACGTTGAATTCGCCGTGCGGCTCGCCAACCGCCTGCAGCCCTATAATCTGAAATGGATGGAAGACTGTCTCATTCCGGAAGACCTGGCCTCTCACCGTGCCCTTCGCGCACGCCTGCCCTGGCAGACCATTTCCACCGGGGAACACTGGTACACCCCCTATGCATTCTTCAACGCCGCGCAGGAACGGCTGGCTGATATTTTCCAGCCAGACATTCACTGGGTTGGCGGTTTCACCGCAGCGCAGAAAATCGCCGGCATTGCCGAGGCGTCCGGTCTGGAAGTGATCCTTCATGCGGGCATGAACACGCCCTATGGCCAGCACTTCAATGTTGCGTCCACCTCTTCGCGCTGGGGGGAGTTCTTTGTTGGAGGCGCGCCCGGGGTGCCGTTGGAAAAGACCCATGGCTATCCCGGCATGGCCGTACCCAGAAACGGCACCGTTGTGGTGAGTGACGAACCCGGCTTTGGCCATGGTTTCACTCTCGACGCTCTCGAAAAGATGACGCTCTGACGGCGCGAGATGACGACAATGTCAAGCAAGATCAACGAATGGCGTCAGGTCGGCGAAACCAGCCTGTCGCTCCCCACGCTTGGATTTGGCGCGGCCCATCTGGGCGGCATGTTCGAACGCGTTTCGCGCGAAGGCGCCTACGATGTCCTGAAAACCGCGTGGGACAAGGGCATCCGCTATTTCGACGTAGCGCCCTTTTATGGCCGCGGCCTCAGCGAACACCGCCTTGGCGACTTCCTGATAGACGAAGACAGGAAGAGCTTCGTTGTCACCACCAAAGTCGGTCGGTGTTTCCGCCGTCCCAATGATCCGGCGACGTTCAAGCGTGAGCCGTGGAGCGGTGGTCTCGGCATGGAGTTCTACTGGGACTATTCCTATGACGGCATCATGCGCTCTTACGAGCAAAGCCTTTTCCGGCTTGGTCTTAATACGGTAGACGCCCTGCTGATCCACGATCCAGAGGCCGGTGCCTTTGAGGGCGGGCCCAATCTGGATGACCTGTCACGTAGCGGCATTCGGGCGTTGGAAGAGCTGAAGCGCTGGGGTCATATCAAGGCCATAGGTATGGGCCTCAATTCAACAAACGCTCTTGAAACCATCGCGCCCCGCGTGCCGCTGGATTTCTGTATTGTCGCCATGGCCTACACCCTGCTCGACCAGAGTGCCGCCAAAACCGGCCTGCAATATTGCCTCGACAACAATGTTTCCGTGGTGGTGGGCGCGCCCTATGCCTCGGGCATCCTGGCCACCGGCCCGGGACCCAATGCACGTTATCAATATGTGCCCGCACCCGCAGACATTCAGCAAAAAACCGCCCGGATCATGGCCACCTGCTCAAGACATGGCGTATCGCTACAATCTGCCGCCCTTCAGTTTCCCCTGGCCCATCCATCGGTGATTTCGGTCATCCCCGGAGGCGCCAAGGCCTCTGAAGTCTCGGCAAATGTCGACTATTTCACCGGGACCATTCCCAGCCAGCTTTGGGATGAATTGGCGGCCGAAGGTCTGATAGATCCCGACTGCCCACGCCCTAATTAAGACCTACGGGGTGCTGAGCTGGCAACCGGCGCGCCTTACTATTTGTATTTTGACGATTCAATGTCGTCGCAAACCTAGTTTTGATCCATCCAACTCCCGTCTATGCCATGAGGAATAAACGCGCTTTAGAAAACGATCTGCACCTTCATGGATCGGTCGCGCTGGTTTGCGAGCTCGAACGCTTCTACCGCTTGGTGCAATGGAATTTCTGCTGTCAGCAGCGGGCGTACATCGATCTGCCCGCTGCCCAAAAGGTCGACGGCCTGTGCAAATTCGGAGTGAAAACGAAAAGAACCAAACAGCCGTACTTCACGGGTGATGATAGCATTGATGGGCACAGTAAAATCACCGCCGAGACCGAGCTGGACGATGGTGCCTTGCGGTACCATGGCCGGAAGCGCCTGTTGCAGGGCGATCTGACTGCCCGAGGCTTCAAAACAGATATCGAAATAGCCCTTGCCTGCAGCATAGGCGGCTAGTGCGTCGGGTTCAGCAAGCACGTCAATACCGCGTGTAGCCCCGCACTTTTCGGCAATAGTGAGCGGAAATGGATTGAGGTCTGTGACGACGATTTCCCGCGCGCCGCCAAGCCGCGCCAGGATCACGACGAGGCTGCCGATGGGCCCTGCGCCGGTGATCAGAACCTTCTTGCCCAAAAGCGATCCGGCAATGCGCGTGGCGTGAAGGCATACAGCCAACGGCTCGGCCATCGCCGCTTCGGCAAAACCGGTCGCATCAGCCATTGCCACCGCCTGATGGGCGGGAACGGTGATACTCTGACGGAATGCGCCCTGTTGATGCGGCATGCGCATGGCGCTGCCCATGAAACGCATATCGGTGCAGTGGTTCTGCAGGCCCGCCTCGCAATAGGCACAATGACGGCATGGCATGCTCGGATTGACGGCTACGCGCGTACCCACGCTAAGCCCTGTGACACCCTCGCCCAGTTCGACGACCACACCAGACACTTCATGGCCCAGCGCCATAGGTTCACGCAGGCGGATCGCGGCGGTTCCACCGTGATTGTAATAATGCAGGTCTGAGCCACAAATGCCGCCCGCCTTTATCTCGATCCGCACTTCGCCCGAAGCAGGGGCAATGGCCGGACGCTCCTCGATGCGGAGATCCTTGGGAGCGTGAAGAATGACGCCATGCATAGCTTTGCCTTTCGGAAAAAGGGTCAGAGAACCGAGATCATGCCGCCATCGACATAGATAATCTGGCCATTGACATAATCGGCGGCGGATGAGGCGAGGAAGACTGCCGTGCCACCGAGCTCTTCGGGCTTGCCCCAGCGGCGGGCAGGCGTCCGCCCCTTGACCCAGCCATCAAATTTGGGGTCGTTGATCAGCGCTTCATTCATGTCGGTGAGCATGTATCCGGGGCCGATAGCATTGGCCTGAATGCCCAACTCGCCCCATTCGGCGGCCATGGCCTTGGTCAGCATCTTGATGCCGCCCTTGGCAACGGTGTAGGGCGCGACGGTGGCGCGGGCCAGTTCGCTGGTTAGCGAGCCGATATTGATCACCTTGCCATATCCGCGCTTGGCCATGCGGCGCGCCGCTTCCCGCCCCGCGATGAAGGCGCTGGTCAGATTGGTGTCGATGACGCGCTGCCAGTCGGCGGTTTGCAATTCCAGCATCGGTTTGCGGAACTGGATACCGGCATTGTTGACCAGAATATCGATGGCAATGCCTTCGACATCAAGCTGCTCGAAGGCGGCAACCACCGAAGCCTCGTCGGTGACATCGAACGCCATTCCTTGCACGGCATAGCCTTCGGCGCTGAGGGTGTTGACTGTCTCGTTTAGCCGGGTCGCATCGACCCCGTTGAGCACAAGGCCAGCGCCTGCGTCAGCCAAGCTCCTGGCAATGGCGAGCCCAAGCCCGCGCGAAGAGCCGGTGACGAGGGCGGTCCGGCCGGATAGATCGAAGGGGTTGGATTTGGACATGTTAAAGCTCCGACACGCGCGTCATGAGATCAGCCCGCTCGAACACACTTGGCAGCAATTCGGTGCCCAGTCCCGGCCCTTCCATGGGCAGAACATGGCCGTTCACCACCTTGGGCAACTCGGTGACCAGTTCCTTGTACCAGCCGGTATAGAAGGCGCGAACCGATTCCTGGATCATTGTATTGGTCTGGGAGAACGATGAATGGACGGCGGCGACATAGGCGACGGGGCCGGTGCAGTCATGGGGTGCATAGGGACGGTGATAGGTGTCCGCCAGCGCCGCGATCTTGCGGCCTTCGGTGAGCCCACCCGTCCAGACCAGATCGGTCATGACGATGCCGATAGCGCCTGATTCCAGCATGTCCTTATAGGGGAAGCGCGAGCCGAGGGTTTCAGAGGCGCAGATTGGCACACTGGTGGAGGCGGCTAGCTCGGACAGCGCCGAAACCGAATTCATACGGATCGGATCTTCATACCATGTGGGATCAAAGGCTTCGAGTTCGCGGGCAATGCGCTTGATGGTGGGCAGGTTCCACAGGCAGTGGAACTCGACCATGATCTGCATCTTATCGCCGACGCGCTTGCGGATTTTCTCGAAGGGCGCCAAGGCGATCTTCATCTGTTCGGCGGTGATGAAGCGTCCATCATTCTCGATGGCGGCCGGATCGAAAGGCCAGATTTTCATGGCCGAAATGCCGTTTTCGAGCAGGTTCTCGGCCAGCGCACCGGCGTCAGTCATGAAACCTTCTAGGTCTTCATAGGGACCGTCGCTGGCGCGCATGTTCCAGGTATCGACCGGCTTGATGCGGTTTGAGCGTACATAGCCGTAACCCGCGCAGGTATTATAGACGGGGATCGATGTGTGACATGCCCCGCCCAGCATCTGGTGCACCGGCTGGTCGCAGACCTTGCCGAAAATATCCCACAGGGCCAGATCGATGGCGGAGGCGGCACGATACTCTGCCCCGGTCGAGGATTGCGCCAGCGGCAGGTTCACCAGTTCGCGCGATAGCGCTTCGAGATGCAGCGGGTTGCGACCCAACAGACGGTGCGCCAACGTATCGTGAATATGGGCCTCGACGGCGCCTGCGCCGTAAAAGGTCTCGCCCAGGCCAATAATGCCCGCATCTGTCTCGACATGGACCCAGAGCACATTGGAAAATTCTTCGAGGCGGAAGGTACGCAGTGCAGTGATTTTCATGACAATCAGGTCCGGTGGGCCACGGAGCGTGCTGGAGTGCTCCGGTAAAGGCTTGAGATGTTTCTTGAAATTTCATGACCCGCCTGCGACCATCCGGCGAGGACAGCGCTGATTTGCGGGGCAGGATGGCAGGACGGAAAAACAGCTTGGAAGGCGATGAGGCTCCGGCGCGACGCAGCCAGGGCAATCTCATGGAGCTTGCCTATGAGCGGCTGGAGCAATTGATCATCAATTGCGAACTGAAACCCGGCTCGTTCCTGTCCATGCAGGATTTGCAGGACATGACGGGGTCGAGCCGCACGCCGATCTATCAGGCGGTGAACCGGCTTGCTGCCGATACGCTGCTGATCATTCATCCCCGCCACGGGGTGCGCGTCGCTCCCATCGATCTGGCGCGGGAGCGCATGCTGCTGGGCCTGCGGCGCGATCTCGAACGTTTCGTTCTGCGGCTTGCTGTGGACCGTGCGACCAGTACGCATCGCAATCAGGTCATGCATGTCGCCCGCACCATGCGCGATCACCGCGAGGCGATGAGCATGGCCGAGTTCAACAGCTTTGACAGCCGGATCGACAAGCTGATCCTGCAGGCAGCCGGAGAACCTTTCCTCGAACACACATTGCGGCCCCTGCACACCATTTTCCGCCGCATCGGCTGGATTCACCATGCTCATATCGGCGCTGGCGAAAGCGTGCTGCGCAGTATCGATGCGCATCTGCTGATCCTCGATGCCATCGCCACGCGCCATGTCGAAGAGGCCGTCGCGGCCTCCGACCAGCTGGTGCTCTTCGTCGAGGAAATGTTCGACCAGTTGGAGCGGGGCATCGACCCCTCCGTCCTCGATTGCAGCATTGAGCCGCTGGTGCGTTGAGGTCATGGCCGCAACCGTTCCCCGCTCGTGGCGGAGAACACAACCGCCTGCGTCGCATCGGGCATGAGGAACACCTTCTCCCCTGCGGCAAATTCGGTATAGCCGGGCACGGTGACCATCACCGCATCCATGGACTCATCGGCTTCATGGGCCGTGCGCGCGCCATCGAGGCGAACGGCGATCACCGATTCCGCGCCGATATGCTCGACCATGGCGACCACGCCAGGCAGGCTGCCAGTCGCACTCTCGCGCGATAGCGCCAGCGCGTTGGGGCGAATGCCCAACAACACCTCGCCATACCCCGATTGCGGGAAGGCGACCGGCAGACCGATACGTGTATCGCCAATGCTCACACCGGTGCCATCGAGCTTTGCTTCGATGAGGTTCATGGGCGGGGTGCCGATGAAGCGGGCGACATAGGTATTGGCCGGATCGGTATAGATTTCGCGCGCCGTGCCGAATTGCTGGATAATGCCGTCCCGCATCAGGGCGATGCGCGTGCCCATCGTCATGGCCTCGACTTGGTCATGGGTCACATAGACGAAGGTGCCACCGATCTCCTTGTGCAGCCGGGTAATCTCGGCACGCATGGAGGTACGCAGCTTGGCATCAAGATTGGAGAGCGGCTCGTCCATCAGGAAGACCTGGGGATTGCGCACCATGGCGCGGCCCAGCGCCACGCGCTGACGCTGACCGCCCGACAGAGTGCGGGGGAAACGGTCCAGCATCTCAGTCAGGGCCAGGATCTTTGCGGTCTTTTCGATCTTGGCCGTAACGTCAGGCGCATTCTCAATACGGGCCTTGGCCCAGCGCCCAATGAAAGGCAGGTGATACCACCAGCGAAACTGCTGCATGAGCAGCGGGAAAGTCATGTTCCGGCGCACCGAGAGGTGCGGGTAGAGCGCATAGGACTGGAATACGAAGGCCATGTCGCGCTGACCCGGCGGCAGGTGATCGACGCGCTTGTCGCCGATACTGATCTCGCCACCGGTAATGGTGTCAAGACCGGCCAGCATGCGCAGCAGAGTGGACTTGCCGCAGCCCGACGGACCGAGCAGAACGAGGAATTCCCCATCATCGACGGCGATGTCGATATCGCGGATGACTTCCTTCTGGCCGAAGGACTTTGAGACGTTTTTGAAGCGGATCGAAGACATGGTGTTTTCCAATCAGCCCTTGACGCTTCCCGCCGTCATGCCGGCGACAACGTAGCGTTGAGCAAAGAGGTAAAAGACGACGGCCGGCAGGGTGTAGATGACCCCGACGGTCATGACGGAATGGATGGGGGTGGAGAGTTCGCCCACGAAGCTGGCGAGACCGACCGACGCCGTGCGCAGCGCCTCGCTGGAAATCAGCGTCTGGGCGAAGACATATTCGTTCCAGCCATGGAAGAAGGCGATGACGGCTGCAGCCGCGAGCGTTGGCGTGATCAGCGGGATCACAATGGCCAGCACGATGTCGATGCGTGAACACCCGTCCACCCGCGCCGCTTCCTCGACCTCAAGGGGTATGGAGTCGATGGCGCCCTTGATGATCCAGGTGATAACCGGCACGACGAAAGCGGTATTGGCGAGGATCAGTCCAAACAGCGAATTGAGCAGTGAGAGCTGACCGAATATTGCATAGAGCGGCACGACCAGCATGGCCTCGGGCAACATCTGGGTGGCAAAGAGCGCAAAACCGAGAATGGCGATGCCCGCAAAGCGGAACCGCGACAGTGCATAGGCCGGCAGAATAGCCAATGCGATGCTGAGCACGGTGGTGCCTGCCGCAACCACAAAACTGTTCCAGAGCCAGGTGGCGACGGGAATGGTGCGGAAGACCTCAAGATAGATACCGAGCTGTTCGAAGCGCGGCAGCATATTGGGACTGGTGGCGAAAAGTTCGGACGATGGCGTCAGCGAGGTGACGAACATCCAGTAGATCGGAAAACTCGCGACACCGAGCATGGCCAGAACGGCAATAATGCGCGGCAGATGCGTAGTTTGCGTGCCCATCAGCGCTTCCCCTGTGCCCGTTCGGCCGCCTGGGTGACCTTGAAATAGATGACGGTGATGACGAGGGCGACGGTGAGCCCGATCATGCCGATGGCGGCGGCGGAGCCGAGATCGCGATAGACGAAACCCTGCCGGTAGAGCTCGATCACCAGCGTATTGGTGGCGCCAATCGGTCCGCCCTGTGTCATCAGCCAGATGAGATCGAAGCGGCGCAGCGACCAGATGGTGACGAAGAGCACCAGCATGAACACGGTTGGCTGAATGGTCGGCCAAACAGCGGTCTTGAAGATGTTGAAGCGGTCTGCACCATCAATGGCGGCAGCCTCGCGCAATTCCTGCGGCACGCCTTGTAGTGCGGCAAGGATCACCACCGAGGAAAAAGGAAAGATTTGCCAGACTGTTGTGAGAAGGATTGCGGGCAGCGCCAGATTGGGGCTATCGAGCCAGTTTTCGGCGCCGAAGGGCAGCGATAGGGCGCGCAGGCCATGGTTGAAAATGCCGTATTGGGCATTGAACATCCAGGTGAAGACCAGCGCCACTGCAACCGAGGGAGCAGCCCATGGCACGGTGACCAGAGCCCGCGCGACGCCGCGCCCGACAAAGGGCGCATCAAGCAGGAGCGCTGCCAGCAGGCCCAGACCAACGGCAAAGACCACACAGCAGATCGTATAGATCGCGGTGACGCCGAGAACCTTGTGCAGATCACCCACTTCGATGAGGAAGCTGTAATTGTCGAGGCCGACAAAGGTGCTGTCGCTGGGGCGCAGCAGATCAGTCGCGGTGAAGCTGAGATAGAATTCCTGCACCAGCGGATAGAACTGAAACAGGATGAGATAGATCGCCACTGGTGCGGCAAAGAGATAAGGCGTCAGCGGATGGCCTTCGAGGCGCGCGCTGGCCGAACGTCTTGTAGACATGAGACTCTCCTTGCCGAACGGAGGCAGGACGGATCAGGGGGCGAATGCCGGTGGCAACCGCCCCGTGGGATTATGGTGTCACTCTATCAGCGGCGGATGCGCCGCTCGGCCAGAGCCTGTGCACGGTCCATTGCCGCCTGAGGCTCAGCGCCGCCCTGCAGGACTTCCAGCACCTGTTCGAGCACGATCTGCTGGATTTCCGGCGTCTGGGATTCAAAGCCCAGAACGACCTGCGGCAGTGCATATTCCATCTGCTCTTCATAGGCCGGCAGCCACGGACGCGCCGCCAGCTGCTCGTCGGTCAGTTCCACAACCGTGCCGACATTGGTGCCCATGGCGTTGAGCAGACCAGCCTGGTTTTCCGGCTGATAGGCCCAGTTGAGGAACTTGGCGGCGGCTTCGGGATGCTGGGTATTTGCGTTCACCACCAGCGCCGTCATGATCAGGCCCTGCGCCCGGTCAGGGAAGGGCGAAGGAGCAACACCAAAGGGCAGGTCCGGGGCGTTGGAATTGAAGATCGCCGCAACGCCGCCATTGTCCACGTTCATCGCAATCTTGCCTTCCCAGAACATGCGGCGATAGGTGGCCGCGTCTGCACCCTTGGGAATGATTTCGGCGTCGTACACAGCCTTATAGGCTGCGATGCCTGCCACAACTTCCGGGCTGTTGAGTGTCAGATTGCCGGCATCGTCGCTCCAGCGACCGCCAAAGCCATAAACGAAATTGGTGGTGTCCTGCCAGAAACCGGCGCGCTCGGCCATGGTGGCGCGATAGGCATAGCCAAAATTCCCATCCTTGGTCTGTTCCTTGGCGACCGACAGGAAGGTTTCAAAATCGGCGGGCGGCTCAGGCACGAGGTTTTCGTTGTAGAGCAGCGCATAGCCGGTGGTATCGAACAAGAGGCCATAACGCACGCCATCGACCTTCATGAAGCGGTCAGGCGCAAGGAACGGAAAGGCCGTTTCGTCGATCAGATCATCCAGCGCCAGCAGGCGGCCGGACGGAATAGCAGCAAAGAAATCGGTCTGGTCAAAGCGCACCAGATCAGGACCGCCTCCGCCGCCCATCTGGGTAAAGACGGTATTGGCAAGGCTTGAGAACGGGATCGCCACCGGCTCGACGCTGACCTCGTCCTGGCTGGCATTGAATTCCTCGACCCATTCCCGCACCCGGTCACCGCGGCCAGCCTCGGCGAAAACCGCCGCGGCAAAGGTGATGTTGTCTTTGGCCATAGCCATGCCGGCACCCCCAAACAGCGTCAGGGCCGTCGAACCAGCAAGAACCAGGCGCACAAATTTGCTTGGCATCGCATTCCTCCTCATCGCGACAAGCGCTGCCTTCTCCTCGGACAACGCTGATGCAACGTAGAATGTCGTGATATTTCACAACAGTCAAGATTGTCCGTCTGAGTTTCTCTGATTACGGTGCTAGCGACGGTTTTACAGCTGCGATCCGACGTTCCGCCGTTTATGTTTTGCCGGCTGCGGACAGGCTATATACGCCGCGAAGCGTACTGGCAGAAATTCCGTCCGCATCTATATTGTCGTGCCAGAGTGTTTGAATAACTTGGCATTTTCTGCCTTATGGACCCAACGGTGGCCCATTTACACCGCCGATGGGCGCTTGGCTTAGCCTCATAATCTCAGTGGCCCGATCAACGTGTCGTGCGTCCGCCTCCCTATGCGACGGGATGGTAGGCAGCAATGAGAAAACCAACCGGCCCGCAATCCACTCCGGCTACGCCTCGACCCTGACCCTGACCCAAGCAGATCGGCCGCTTTTGGGGAAATCGCTTAAAGGCCCGAACGCCAGGAATGAGGGCGCCTTGCGGACTGGCAAATACCGATGACTTTTCAAACATCCGATCGTCTAAAAGCCGCCGTTCATGCAAGCGTTTGTGCCTGGCTTAAGCCATTTGAAAGATCACATGCATCGGATGGTTTACCGAGCGCATGTATTCGATCGGCACGTCGTTGGCGTCAAGGGTCACCATTCGGAGCACCAGTGTCGACGAATGAGGAGGCAGATGCAGGGCCTCGACCTCAAATTTGCTGGGCGTCCCGACTGCAATGGTCCGATTGTTATGTCCCGTGGTGATGCCATAACGCGCTTTAAGCAAAGTGTAGAGCGACTGGCCTGCCACAAGGTCTTCAGCTGCCAGGCCGGGAACGCGATCAGCGGGGATGTGGCTTGCTTCGATACAGAATGGCGTGTCGTTGACGGTCCATAGCCGCCGGAACACTACCAGTTCGGTCCCCGGCTCGACCTGAAGGTGCTTGGCGATCGATTCTGTTGCCGGCGACAATTCGAAGTGAAGCAGCCTGTTTCCCGGCTTACCTCCGCTGAGCTGGATCACACGGCTGATGCCGCCCAAACTGCTGCCTTCGACGGGACGGGTGATACGGGGCTCGGGTATGCGGGTGCCGTGGGTGCTGTTGCGCTCCAGCCGGCCTTCCCGAACAAGGCGATCCACTGCCTTGCGCGCGGTGAGGCGGTTGATACCCAGCTCCTCTGCCAGTGCTCGCTCGGACGGGATGTGATCGCCGGGCGCATAGTCTTTGCTCTGAATGAGTTCTTCGATGAACTGTTGAGCCTGCAGATAGACTGGGACGCGCTTTGTCGTCAGGGCCATGCACTTACTTCCCTCGATATAGGCCTTGTCTAGAACCTGGCCATGAAAAACGCAATTCGGCATTCCGTGCAGATGGGTGATTGCATTGTCTGGCCGCTGTTAGTATAGCACTTGGTATACACCAATTGGAGCTTCGCTTATGGCAACGGAAATCGACGCCACCGAAATCACCAACGGCCTGAAAGTGGCCGTGGACGCACTGCCCAGGGCCGCAGCTCTTGGTCAGGAAATTGGTAGCCAGATTGACCGGATCTATCTGGTTGCCTGCGGCTCAGCCAATCGGGCCATGCAGGGCATTCAGTACTGGGCCGACCATGCCAGCACCAAACTGGAAGTGCGCACCTTCTTCCCTGCCGAGTTCATGGCCATCAATCCACCCAAGCTGAACGAGCGCACGCTGGTCATTCTGGCCTCCAAGTCCGGCACCACGCCCGAGACCGTTCAGGCTGCCGAATTCCTCAAGGATCGCCCCTGCCGGACCATCGTGCTGACCCAGGTCGAAACCAGCCCGTTGGCAACGCTGGGCGATGATGCCTTCTTTGTCGGCGCGACCAGCGAATCCTTCGTCGCCCTGTTCATGCTGATGCAGGCCATCGTTGCCGGCGCGCTCAAGACTGCAGACAACTGGCCGCTGTTCGACAAGCTGATGGCGTCCCTGCCCAATCTGCCAAGCGTCATCGTTGCAGCGGCGCGGCAGAACGAGGCCCGGGCAACCGAGGATTCACGCCTCTACAAGGACGACGACAAGCTGTATTTCGTCGCGTCCGGGCCAGTATCGACCTCGGCCTATGTGTTCGGTGTCTGCATTCTGATGGAAATGCTCTGGATCCACGCCTATCCGATCGACGCCGCCGAATTCTTCCACGGCCCGTTCGAGATCGTGACCCCGGAAACCCCGCTCGTACTACTTTTGGGTGAAGATCCGAGCCGTCCGCTGATGGAGCGCGTCAAGCGCTTTGCCCAGAAGACTACGGAACGCGTCATGATCTATGATTCCAAGGATTACGCGATGGAAGGCATTGACCCTGAAATCCGCGCAATCGTCGCGCCCTATGTCATCCAGTCGGCGCTGAAGCGGATGTCCGTACGCCTGTCGATCTGGCGCGACCAGCCGCTGAGCACGCGCCGCTACATGTGGAAATCCGAGTACTGAGGCAGCAATGCGCATTCTGGGTCTGGGTGACAACACCATTGATACCTATGTCGATCAGGGACTGCAGTACCCTGGCGGCAACGCGGTCAACGTGGCCGTGATGACGCATAGGCTTGGTGCCGAAAGCCATTACCTGGGATGCGTGGGCAACGACGCAGGAGGAGAGCTTATCCTCTCCTCTCTCGCAAAAGAGGGCGTTGGCATCGAGCGGTGCCGACGCCGTGAGGGCGAAAATGCCCGAGCCTTTATCGGCCATCGTGATGGCGACCGTTATTTCATCCGCAGCTCACCGGGCGTGCGGGCGCAATACGATTTTCAGCCGGACGACTTTACCTATATGGCGTCGTTCGACGCTGTGCACACCAGCATTTACAGCGAAATCGAGACCAACCTGCCTGCGATCCGTCCGGGCCGCATGCTGTCCTTCGACTTTTCCAATCGCTGGACCACCGACTGTCTCGACCGCGTGCTGCCCCATTGCAATGCCGCCTTCCTGTCCGGCTCGGACCTCAGCGACGATGAGGCCACGGACCTGCTGCGCCGCTGCGCGCAGGCAGGCCCTGAGATTGTCGTCATCACGCGCGGAGCGCGGCCAGCCATGGCCATTCAGGGCGACGGCATGGCGAAGCAGGCTGCATTGCCCACCACAGTCGTCGACACGCTAGGGGCCGGAGACGCCTTCATTTCGGGACTGCTCGTGGCCATTCTGAACGGGCGCCCTCTTGCCGATGCTCTCTATGCAGCGGCTGGCAATGCCGCCTTTGCATGCCGGGAGCCCGGTGGTTTCGGCCACGCCGCCCCCTGGAGTGCGCAGTAACACCGCCTTTTGCACGGCCATGCTGCCTGCCATCCGGCTCTGTGCGAGAGCCGGAATTCCGCCCTGCGGACACAAGCCGGTCACGCCAATGCGAGGCGCACACATGGCTTCTTGACAATTCTGTGGCAGCCATGCATTGGTTTATTCATTGGTATATCCCAACATCCGTCAGGATAGCGCCGTTAGTCTAATATGCCGTCTGATAGACAAGAGGTATTCGATGACGACCCAGCAATGCTTCCAGATCGGCATTGGTATGCCCCTCGATTGTGGACGGATTGTTTTGACGGTCATTGATTATGTTTCGGCAAAAACCGCTCTCCCGGCGTCCGCCGCATGACGGCATTGCCCGGTAGCGGCCTTAACTCCGCCTCTTGTCATCCCGATGGTCGGTCACGGCCCGTTTCGGTCATCTCGCCCCATTTTCTGCAGCGGAGTTTGCGATGATTTCCTACGCTTTGAAGCGTCTGGGGTTCGCCCTCATCACGCTGTTTCTGGTTCTGACCTGTACATTCATCCTGCTGCGGATCATTCCGGGCGATCCGGCCCTGGTGATCGTTGGCGAGCAGGGCAGCGAGGCGGCAGCCGCCGCCGTTCGCGCCCGCCTTGGCCTCGATCAGCCAATGCATGTTCAATATTTTACCTTCCTCTTTCAAATCCTGAGCGGTGAATTCGGCAACTCGATGATCAGCAATCGCCCGGTCATCGGTGAGATTGCGGCCGTACTGCCCTGGACGCTTGAGCTGACGGCAGCTTCGCTGGTGCTGGGCCTCGTGCTCGGCGTGCCGGCGGGTGTTTGGTCGGCCGTTCGCCGCAACAAGGTGCCCGACTACCTGATGCGCGTCATTTCGCTGATCGGCCTGTCGGCACCAGCCTTCGTCATCGCCATTGTGCTGATGATGGTCTTTGCCATCCAGTTCAAATGGTTCCCGGTCATTTCGGGCGCCGGGGGCGCGAACCTGTTCGAGCATATGCGCAATATGGCGCTGCCCACCATTTCGCTTGGCCTGATCATGATGGCCTATGT
>Ga0160502_100259_pt1 | contig 52309 bp, 48 predicted proteins | sample DIDnMG_14_FD_108237 | JGI IMG/M metagenome (GOLD analysis project Ga0160502, IMG submission 108237) | Enriched soil microbial communities from UW Madison campus, WI, USA - DID2933_E24_Xylan MG | ecosystem: Environmental > Terrestrial > Soil > Unclassified | place: USA: Madison, Wisconsin... | reverse complement strand
TCAAAAAGTATATTTTTGCTAAAAAATTAACCCAATGGATTTTACAAGAATTATAGAATTAGCCAGTTACACTTTACCTGCAATTGTTACTGGATTTGTAGCTTACAGTTTTTTTGAACTGCACATTAAAAACAACGATAAAAAGCGTGCGTTTTTGTTAAACAAACAAGCACATAAAGAATCTCTTCCTATACGTTTACAAGCTTACGAGCGTATGACTTTGTTTTTAGAGCGTATTAATTTGACAAAACTGTTAATTAGAATTACTCCAATTTCTCACAATAAACACGATTACGAAAACTATGTAATTGATCAAATCGAACAGGAATTTGAGCACAACTTAACACAGCAAATTTACATGTCTGAAGAATGCTGGACTATCATTACAACTGCAAAAAATGCAACAATTCAAATGATTCGTAAAGCTGCAATGAGCGATAAAGTTGAAAATGCAGATAAACTTCGTGAAGTTATCTTGAATGATTTATTAGAAAAACAATCTCCAAGTAATGCCGCATTAGGATTTATAAAATCTGAAGTTGCAGAACTTTGGTATTAAAAATATTTCAGATTGTAGATTTTAGAGTTCAGACTTAGAACATTCAATCTAAAATCTACAATCTAAAATCTACAATCTGAAATCTCAAATCAATATTTTATTATCACTCATAACCTCGGACTTATTCTGAGCATATTCATACCCTTGCTCCCACCATTCTTTCATAACTTCTTTATTAAAAATCAAGGCATTATCGGTTAATTTTATGGGAGTGTAATATAAATTTAGTTTCACATTCTTATTGTTTGCCATAAGTTTTCCTATAGCAATATCATGTTTTTCTACCTGATCTAAAGCAATTCGGAACAAATCAATCATTAACGAAAAAGGATTTTTACCAATAACCATTTTAGAAGTATTAACCTCTGTTTCTAAAATAATAACATCAATTTCTGTAGCACCGCGATTGATTGCTTCGCGTATTGGAACCAAGCTTGAAAATCCGCCATCACCATATTCACAATTGTTTTTTTCAACCAAACTCATAAAAGGAACATAGTTACTAGATATCCAAGACCATTCGCAAAACTCTTCATAACTACAATCCTTAACTGACTTATATTCAGATTCATTTTTAGTAAAATTGGTTACCGTAACAATAACATCTGTTTTTAGTTTTTTGAGTTTATTGAAATCTGAAAGAGAAAAATTATTCTGAATATACTTTTTCAGGCCTTTACTTTCTCCAAAAGTACGTTTCCCCTTAAAAAACTGACGCAGTACATTAAAGTGATTAATTGTCACGATATCAACGCCATCTTTATTTTTCACCACAAACGGGCAAATATTAAAAATACTCGACATGGTTACATTAGTATAAACAGAATGGATTTTTTTAATATGACCGAGAGCTAAATGCGGAATCAATAAACTTCCGGTAGAAGTTCCTATAAACAAATCGTATTCATGTTTTTTTTCTTCTATTAAATACTGGGCAACACCGCCGGCAAAAGCGCCTTTACTACCACCTCCTGAAATAACCAATGCTCTCATAAATTGTAATGTAGGTTTTGTTTTTGGATTTTAAGAGGGAAATTTTAGAGATAAAAAGCATAATAAAAACTTCATAAACTTTTGAAATCTTTTCCCTAACTTCTTTATTTCTTGATCGATCACTCTTTCAACAAGCGATTCAATTGGAATTGCTCATCGGGTGTCAAATTAGGTAAAATTCTATTAAATGAAGCACGCATTTCGGGATTTTTTAACAGAAGCCGAATAGTATCTCGTCCGAACTTTGAAAATTGCCACATATGATGCGTTGTAGCGCCAACTAAATTACTCAAAACCTGATCGTTAATAATTTTAAAAGCAATTAGTTTTTCTAATGCATTTTGTCTTGTTGTGGCTTCATATTTAGTTGATGAAAATGCAATTAATTCATTAACCAAAGAATCTTGGTCATTGCTGTAGTTTGGTGTAGATAAAGCCAAAGAAAGCCATAGCGTTCTTAGATTATAATCGTTAAAACCAATCCAGTTTTTAGATTTATCCAAATAAATAGTTCTCTGATTCGGAAAATTTCTCCATAACCAATAAAGTGCAATTTCTTGTGTCTGATATGATTTATCATCCAAAAACGTTTCATAATTTGCTCTAAAATCTTCCGGAATTTTGGTTAACGATCCAGCTAAATTTTGACGAACATTTATATTATTAGTTTGCAATGCTAAAAGCAAAAGCTCCTTTTTATCTTCGTATTTTTCATTTTCTAATTGATCAACAACAGCTTCTTTTACAGATTGGTAAACATCTGACTCTAAAGTGGTTTTTAAAATATCTGCCTTTTCAGCTAAAGGCGTTTTTTTCAATTTATCAATTTCCAATCGTTTTTGGATTGCTTTGTTTTTGCTCAATAAAGCATTTGCAGTCGGCGTATCAAAAGCAGTCGATTCTAGCCAAGTTTTTTGGAATTTATCCAAATCGAAATTGGATACTTTTTTAATTTCATCGAAGAAATTCTGTGTGTTCACCGTTTGATAAGCATACTTATTCAGATAACTTTTAATCGCTTTTTTGAAGGCTTTATCTCCAATTGATTCATGCAAAACAAACAATGCCCACGCACCTTTTTCATAAAAAGTTAAAGAACTTGCTTTTCCATTCAAAACTGGAATAGTATCTGTGCGGGAAGCAAATTTTATCTGCTGTGCCGTATCGTATAACTTAGAATAGAAATAATCTTCGCCATAAATATCTTTTTCCGCAAGCAAAGCAAAGTATGTCGCAAATCCTTCTTGAAGCCAGTGATGTGTGCTGCTTTCAGCTGTAATCAAATCTCCAAACCAATGATGTGCCAATTCATGAGCATCTACATTAGTATAATTTCGATCACAAAAACCTGTTGAATCTACTACATATCGTGTTGCAAAAAGAGTTGAAGTCGTATTTTCCATTCCAGCATATAAAAAGTCCCTTACTGGAATCTGTCTGTTAATTTTCCAAGGATATTTTACGCCAATTTCTTTTTCAAGGAAATCAAAAATGCGTTTCGAATAACGGTAAGTTGGTTCAAAACGATCTGCATCTTTGGGTTCATAATAATATTCTAATGGAATTTTGCTTTTGGATTTAAATTCTTTTTTATCAAATTTTCCAATTGCCAGCATTAATAAATACGAACTCATTGGTTTTTCCATTTGATATTGCCAATGATTTAGATTTCCGTTTGTTGTTTTTTCTTTTAAAACTCCATTTGAAACTACCTGATAATCTTTATCATAAGAAATCTCTAAATTAAAAATCAATTTTTCATTCACATCGTCAAAACTTGGAAACCAATTGCTCGTGTATCTTCCCTGCCCTTGCGTCCAAATTTGCACTTCTTCGTTTTCCATATCAACAAAATACAGCGCTTGTTTTGGTTTTGTTGAATAATTAAAAGTTACATGATTTTCTCCCTTTTTAAATGGAAAAACCAATTTTAACTGTTTGGTTGTATTAATGAAAATGATTTCTTTCTCGTTGATTTTCACGTTCGAGAATTCCATATTTTTAGCGTCAAGCGAAATAGTATCACAATCCTTTAAAACCTCAAATTGAAAATCGACAGCACCTGAAACTGTTTTTTCTTTTGAATTTAAAGACAATTGTCCTGAAACAGATTTAAAATCGACGTATTGAGTTTGCTGTGCAAAAAGAAAACTGGTGAATAATAGAAAAATGTATTTCATTGAAAATTTTATTTTAAAGAATCTGTTTCCCAAGATCTTGGATTGTTTTTAATGTAATCGTAAATCTTTTCAAACCTTTTATAATTTCTAACAATATGATCATGGTAATTAGCCTGCCAAATTTATTCTGAACCGTTTATTTGTTTAGTAGTTATTGATTTAAAAATGGCCACAAATGATGAAATCGAATTTGATTTGCGAGAAAGTTTAGATGATAATTGATTTTGAATTAGATTTTCATCGAAGCCATTTTTTGAATCCGATTGGTTTTGTAGAGGCGCACTGCAGTGCGTCTCACGCCCGTATGTCAACAAAGATATGTTCGAAATATTGTTTTCTGTTGTGGATATACTGGACGTAGACGCACTGCAGTGCGTCTCTACAATATGCGCGGTGGTTTCTGCGTCAACAACAGTATCTTCATTTTGAATTTCGATTAATAAATGAATATGATTCGGCATAATAACCCAATTATGAAAAAACCAATTTTTACGAATTTTTATTGATTTTAAAAGTTCATTTTCAATAATCCTTCCATTTTCATTTAAAATCATTTTTTCTTCTTCGATAGCACCAAAAATACATTTTCTATCTTTTGTAACTATAGTAATAAAATAAACTGCTTCACTAGAATAATCCCAGTTTTGCAGTCGGTGAGAATTTATTTTGAATTTATCTTTAAATAATACTGTCATTTGGCATGTAAAAAACCAAAGTTACAAAGGTTTCCTTTACAAATAGAATGAAATTTGTAAGTTTACAATATAAAACCGCCAAATCGTGTCTACACCTCAAAAAGCCTTATTTAACTGGAGCAGCGGAAAAGATTCTGCACTTGCCTTATACAAAACACTTCAAAATAATGATTTTCAAATAGAATATTTACTGACAAGCGTAAACCAGCAATATCAGCGCATTTCGATGCACGGAATTCGTGTTGAATTATTACATGAGCAAGCGCAAAGTATCGGAATTCCTTTAAAGATTCTAGAAGTTCCAGAAATGCCAACTATGGAAGTTTATGAAAAAGTGATGACGGAAGTTTTAACGGAATTAAAGGGAAATGGAATAACGCATTCTATTTTTGGAGATATTTTTCTAGAAGATTTGCGCCAATATCGTGAAAATCAACTAGCAAAAATTGGCTTAAAAGGCGTTTTTCCAATTTGGAAAACTCCAACTCAAGATTTAATTCAGGAGTTTATTTCATTGGGATTCAAAACAATTGTAGTTTGTGTAAATGAAAAATATTTAGATAAAAGTTTTGTTGGCAGAATTATCGATCAGGATTTTATAAATGATTTACCTGAAAACGTGGATGTTTGCGGTGAAAATGGTGAATTTCATACCTTTACTTTCGACGGGCCAATATTCTCAAAACCAATTGATTTTGAAATTGGCGAAATTGTCTATCGAAAATATGAAAAACCAGAAAAGAAAGATTCATCAAACACAGCATGCGATACTAATGATGAAACTGCTTTTGATTTTGGATTTTGGTATTGTGATTTAATTAAAAAATAAATGAAGTTTTTTTATAAATTTATTCTTCTAATTCTTGTTTGCTTCTCTTTGCAGAGTTGTTTGGTTAATAGATGTAAAAGGCCTCAAATTACCGGTTATATTTATGATGCCGAAACGAAAAAGCCAATTGAAAATTGTAAAGTTGGTGAAACTTTAAGTCAATCTAATGGCTATTTTTCTTTGGATGAAAAAAGGTATCGGCAATTTACATTTTTTGGTTTTGAAGCGCCAACTTTAGCAGTAAATGAGGCTGTTAAAAAAGAAGGTTATGAATCTCAAAATATACAATTTGTACAACCTTTTGGAGGCGGATTGAAGAAAGGGGCTTTACATAATGCAGACACTATTTACATCAAAAAAAATATTTTAAAAACTAACTAATATGGCTTTAAAAGAAAAAGATGAAGTAAAAAAAGTAGTTTTCTTTTTGAAAGAAATTGGTATTGAAGTTATTGAAAAAGAGCTTGGAGAAACCTTTTTACCTGGTTTAGAATTAGGGCCTGATTGCATTTATATCGATTATAATAAATTATTATATCCTGGCGATATTTTACATGAAGCAGGGCATCTTGCTGTAACAGTTCCTGAAGAAAGAAAATTAGTTGGCACGGCAGAAATTTCTAAAGATTGGCCAACTCAAGGCGACGAAATTGCCGCAATTTTATGGTCATACGCTGCATTGCATCATTTAGAATTTCCTGCTGAGTTTGTTTTTCATCCAAATGGATACAGAGATAGTTCTGAGTGGTTTATTTCAAATTTCGAATCCGAAAATTATATGGGATTGCCTCTTCTGGAATGGATGGGATTGTGCCTTGGAAATGAAAAAGCCGAAAAAGAAAATAAATCTCCTTTTCCGGCTATGCAAAAATGGCTTCGCGATTAATCTTAAGTAGATTCGTCAACCCAAGTTTTTAGAAACCATTTATTATCTTTTAGCTCGAAAATATAATCGACATAAATTCCATTATCAAGTCCGCGCTGTTGGAGAATGGCTTTGTTTTTCTTTACAGAAATTGTTCTTTTTAAATATTTCTCATCTGCTTTATTATTCAAATTAAGGACTTTATACTTTTCTTTTGTCATGGTATAATCCGTTAATTCAAAATCGTCATTGTTCATTTTATATTTTAATGGAAAAACTACTCTGCTGATTTGAAATTTCTGATCGGCATTAAATTTCTTAAAAAAAGTATTAAAATCTTCAGACGCTGTTTTTGTGTTTTGAGCGTAAATAATAGCATTTAAGCTCATTACAAAAACTATAAAAAAGTATTTTTTCATTATTCAGAATACATTTTAAGCAAATTGGTAACTGTATTCCAGTTGCGAATTGTTGCTATTACATTCAATTTTTTCTCAATATATTTTTGATCAAAACGAGTTTTTCCTGCACCAACGGCATATTTTATAAAAATTCTATTTTCATCAATACTCGCTTCGTCTGGTTTAAACTGACTGATTTTCAAATCGTTTATGCTTTCCTTTTTTAAAGCCATTGAAACGAACGCAACATATAGTCTTTTCGTATCAATATCTTTTTCTTTTAAAAACGTATTATTGGCAAAACAAGATTCCAAGTTCTCTTTGGTAATCATAACAATAGGAACTTCGTGTCCAAAAACTTTAAAAATTTCCTGTTTGATGATAAAACCAATTTTTGAAGCTTCTTCTTCACTATCTACAAAGACATTTCCAGATTGCAAATACGTTCGAACATTTTGAAAACCAAGATTCTCCAGCATTGCTTTCAAAGCTTCCATTTTCATTAAATTATGCCCAGAAACGTTGATTCCGCGTAAAAGCGCTAAATGTGTTTTCATTTTTTCTAATTTAAATTCAAAGATAAAAAACTATTCATTATCATCTTCTTCACTGATTTCAATATCAAATTTCACTAAAAAATCATTGAACTTTTGCTTGTACTTTCTTTTTGCTTGTTCTACAATTTCATCTGCTTCTTCATTTGATTCTATTGCATTAAAACCAAATTGCGCTTTAGCCCATTCTTGAAATTCTTCTTTGTTTTCGCTTTCTTCATAATATTCTTCATCTTTATAAAAATAAGCATAATCAAAGTCAACAGAAATTTCAGTGTCTAAAGTCAGAAGCTGAATTAGTTTACGAGTGTTTTCTGCCACAACATGAACTCCTCCTTCGTCACCAAAAACAACAATCGGGCAATTATTCAAATCTTCATCAATAAGCCAATATCCATACGAACTTCCAGATCCGTTTGCGCCTGCAAATTCGATAAAACTATTGTAAAATTCTTCTTCTTCAGACCAAGTTTTTATTCCGGTTTTATCGTCGTTAATCGTAAGTCCAAAACATTCTGAATAGGTTTCAACACCATATTCCTGCTCAAATTCGTATAATTTTACTAAATCTTCTGGTAGTTTATAATTGCCAAATTGAGTAGCAAATTCTTCTAAAGAAAAACGACTATCATAATCAGAATATTCTGTTTCTGCTTCCTCTTCTTCAATAACTTCAGCTGTCAACATTTCGAAAGTTGCTATTGCAGCATTTTTTACACAGAAAAGCTCAATTCCTGGAGCATTTTCATCATTTATCCATTGGTATTTTGGATTTCCTTCTTCATTAAGATATTCCAAAATAAGCATAATTTCTTCATCTTCATGGCACCATAAAGCACGCATTCTGATACTAAAACCATTCGAAATTTCTTCAGAAATCTGGCTGTATTTCTTTCCTTCATAATCAAAAGGAATAAACAAATAAGTTGTTCCAGAAATATGCCTAACGATTTTTCCGTTTTCTTTCAATTCCTCATTCCCAGACAAAACTTCAACCATATTAATAAACTGATTACGGAAATCAGCATACGAATATTTCTCGTTTTTATCGTAATCTAAAATTGAAAGTCCTTCTTTAAAAATATCTAAATAGTTATTGCCTAATATTTCATTGCCATAACTTGAAAGTTCTAAAAAAGCATCATCTACAATATCAGACAATTTATGAGTTGAAGGCAAATAATTTTCTACAGTTATAACAGATCCGTCGGTATCTTGAACATTACTGCAAATTAAAACATCAGGTCTGCCGGCACTTATAATTGCCTGAACGTCTGTGAAACGCTCAAAATGAAACAGCATATCATCAGTATAAATCAGCCAAGCTGTAAGATCTCCTTTTACAAAAAGTTCACCATGATTGTATTCTCCAGCAAGTGTATCGCATTGCAATCCTCCACCCAAATAATGAACACTTCCGAACAAATTAATATTGACTGTTGTTGTTTTTCCTAAAACAATTAAGGCAGGAGAATTATCCGTATCGTAAGAACTGATAAGTTTTGCAACCGTTAGATTTCCTTTAAAAATAAATCCTAAAATGAAAATATTAGGATGTTCTTCTGTGCTGAAATCCATCTCAAACAAATCCATTTCTACATCTTCTTCTGCTAATAAAAATATCGGATTTTCCTCGTAATCAGGAAAACGCCAAGTATCTTCAAAAACATTGTAGATTTTCTGATTATTGAAATCGGTAAGATCTCCAATAATATTGTGAGCTTCGTGTCGGTTGATTACTTTAAATGTAATACCAGAAAACACCATTGTTTCAAAAGGAACTTTTTCTTCTTTAATCATAATTTGAGGCTTATAATTTAAATGCTAAAACAAATCTAGCAATTATCTTTTTTTATTAAAATTATACTGACGATAAAAATAAAAAACTCCGTCAAAAACGGAGCTTTAAAAAAAAATTGAATTAGTAAGCATTCAAAAAATTATTTCTTTTTCTCATACACTAGCATTGGGCCGTCGCATATACTCCAAGTTCCGTACAAACTTCCAATACTATTAATGATGTATAAATTTTCTTTTATATTTGAAGTGCAAGATGCAATTATATCACTCTCTGCAATATAATTTAATTCAAACTGTGTTTGATCTGTCGTTTTTACTACAGAATAAGTTCCTGAAATAGTTGTAGTTTTTCCGTCTTTCTTTCTTGTTTTAGAGAATGTATTATTGGAATTAAAAGTATACGATTCCTCCCATAATAAAACATCAATCGAATTTGCTGCGGGATTACCGCTGCCCATTCTTGTTAACGTCCATTGTCCAACGTAACTTGCAGATGGTTTGTCGTCGTTATCAGAACAAGAAACAAGAGAAATAAACAATACAATTAAAAGTCCAATTTTTTTCATTTTTTAATTTTAAGAAGGTTATCTATTTATAAGACTTTCCTTTCTTAAAATAGTTGCGTCTGCAATTTCAATTTAACGATAAATTAATATTCAAACACTTGAAAGCTATAATTCATTTTCAAATTTCCTAATTAAAATCTATCTTCGCTTTTTGATAAAATTCCAAAATTTTAAATTTCAAATTCCAATTTTTCAAATCTAAAATCTAAAATCAGAAATCTACAATAATTTAAATGTCTAATAATCTTCTAGAAACTCCAATTGAATACTTAAAAGGTGTTGGTCCGAGCCGTGGCCAGCTTCTTCGTAAGGAATTGGGTATTCATAAATATGGAGATTTAGTTAATCTTTTTCCGAATCGATATATTGACAGAACGCGTTATTATAAGATTAACGAATTACAGAATACGGGTTCTGAAGTTCAGATTATCGGTAAAATCATCAACATCAAAACGGTTGAATTTGCTAAAAACAAAAAGCGTCTTGTGGCTAGTTTTGTTGATGATACAGGGCAAATTGATTTAAACTGGTTTCAAGGACATAAATGGATTCGTGAAAGTTTAAAACTAAATGAGCCTTTGGTAATTTTTGGAAAATGTTCTCTTTACGGAAGCCAATTTAGTATGGCGCATCCCGAAATTGAGTTGTTAAGCGAACATGAAAGAAGCTTACGTTCGGCTATGCAGCCCGTTTATCCTTCGACAGAAGCTTTGGCTAATAAAGGGATTTCGAATCGAACGATAAATAAATTAATGGAACAGCTTTTTCTGGAAACACAGGCATTGTTTACAGAAACTTTTCCTCCTTTTTTAATTGAAGAATTAAAGCTGATTCCAAAACGTGCCGCGTTATTCAATATCCATTTTCCGAAAAGTGCTGAAATTTTAGCGAAAGCGCAATTCCGACTGAAATTTGAAGAATTGTTCTTTATTCAGCTGCAATTAATTACAAAAAATCTCATTCGAAAACATAAAATAAAAGGACATCCATTTGACAAAGTGGGCGAACTTTTTAATGAATTTTATAAAAATCATCTTCCTTTTGATTTAACGAATGCTCAAAAAAGAGTAATCAAAGAAATCAGAACTGATATGGGAAGTAATGCCCAAATGAATCGCTTGCTTCAAGGTGATGTGGGTTCTGGAAAAACGATTGTTGCTTTTATGAGTATGCTTTTGGCGATAGACAATGGTTTTCAGGCTTGTTTGATGGCGCCTACTGAAATCTTGGCAAATCAGCATTTTCTTGGTTTGTCTGAATTTGCTAAAACCTTAAATATCAATATCCGAATATTAACAGGTTCAACTAAAACTTCTGAAAGAAAGATTATTCATGAAGAATTAGAAAACGGAGAGCTTAAAATTTTAATTGGAACTCATGCGTTATTAGAAGATAAAGTAAAATTCCAGAATTTAGGACTTTCTGTAATTGATGAACAGCATCGTTTTGGCGTGGAGCAAAGATCTAAGTTGTGGAAGAAAAATGATATTCCGCCACACGTTTTAGTAATGACCGCCACTCCTATTCCGAGAACGTTGGCAATGAGTTTGTACGGTGATCTAGATATTTCTGTTATTGACGAATTACCTCCAGGAAGAAAACCAATTCAAACTGTACATCGATATGACACTAATCGTTTGAAAGTCTGGAAGTTTCTTCGTGATGAAATCGCAAAAGGAAGACAGATTTATATTGTTTATCCGCTAATTCAGGAATCGGAAAAAATGGATTATAAGGATTTAATGGATGGTTACGAAAGTATTTCTCGTGATTTCCCTCTTCCTCAATATTCTATTTCTATTCTTCACGGAAAAATGAAACCAGCTGATAAAGATGCTGAAATGAAACGTTTCTCTGAAGGAAAAACCAATATAATGGTTGCAACAACAGTAATTGAAGTTGGTGTAAACGTACCAAATGCCAGTGTTATGATTATAGAAAGCGCAGAAAGATTTGGGCTTTCGCAATTGCATCAGTTGCGCGGACGTGTGGGACGTGGCGCTGAACAAAGCTATTGTATCTTAATGACAGGACATAAATTAAGTTCTGACAGTAAAACCAGAATGGAAACCATGGTTCAAACCAATGATGGTTTTGAAATTGCCGAAGTTGACCTTAAACTTCGCGGTCCAGGTGATTTAATGGGAACACAGCAAAGCGGTGTTCTAAATCTTCAAATTGCAGATATTGTAAAAGACAGAGAAATTCTTTCTTTGGCTAGAAATTATGCAATGAAAATTTTAAAAGAAGATTCTGCTCTTCAAAAGCCTGAACATGCTATATTGCGAGCGATTTTCATCGAATTGACCAAAAAGAAAAACATTTGGAATTATATTAGTTAATTAGATTTTTTGAAATAAAAAAAGAGCATTTTTTTATATTTTTTTAACTTTTTTCTTAAAAATATAGTTTTTTTATTCCAAAATCTTACATTTGCCAAACCCCAAAAGCAAATTTCCCTAATCAATTCTAAATGATGATAAAAAATTACTATTTTTTATTTTTATTCTTTATTGTTAATTTAATTAACGCGCAGTCAGGATGTTTCAATGTTGATTTCTCAGAAGCCAATTTTGACGGATGGAGACCTTTTTATGGTTCCAGAGAAAATCCTAGTGCAAATAAAGGACAAAATATTGACCACCACATGATTATGGATGTTGGTGTTACAGATGAACATGTAGCGGTTTGCGGGGGTGAACTATTTACTGTTCCGCCAGGCGAAACTTATTCTGCAAAATTAGGTAACGACAAAGGCGGAAACGAAGCAGAAAGACTTGTCTATGACATAAATGTAACGGAAGACAATAACCTTTTTATCTACAAATACGCTGTTGTGCTAGAAGATGGCGGACATGAAAAAGATGCACAACCCAATTTCGAAGTAAAAATTGTAGATGAACAAGGTTTTGAAATTGATCCTTTGTGCGGGGTTTATCGAGTAAGTTCTGGTGAGCCAAATCAGAATGCGAATGTTTGCGGTGAAATATATTGGACACAATGGAACACAGTTGGAATTAACCTTGCCAATTATGTTGGTAAAAAAGTATCAATTGAGTTTACAACCAAGGATTGTGGTTTTCAGGTACACTTTGGGTATGCCTATATATCTGCAAAGTGTAGTAAATTAAAAATTAATGTGGGTGTTTGTTCTGATGGAAATACTTTCACTTTAACAGCTCCTACAGGATTTGTTTCTTATTTATGGACCTATAAAGGTCAAGTTGTAGGCACGCCTTCTCAAACTATTGATTTGCCTTTGGCAGATTATCCTGCAGGTTCAACTTTTGAATGTCTTTTGACTTCTTTCAATAACGGAAATACCTGTCAATCAACAATTCAAGCGACACTTTCAAGCCCTACTGTTATAACTCCTGATTTTGCAATTTCAAAACCTTGTAAAGTTGATTATAATGCTTTATCCCCAATTGCTTTTCAAGATAAAACTAAAATTGTCAGCGGAATAATTAATAAATGGGAATGGGATTTTGGCGATGGAAAAAAATCTGGATTGGCAAATCCGAGCCATATTTTTGAAAACTCTGGCGATTACACCGTTTCGCTAACTGTTTATTCAGATACAGGCTGTTCTGCTTTTATATCTAAACCAATTCATATTGAAAATAATCCAATTCTAAAACCTGAGGTCCCTGAAGTTCAAACTTATTGCACTTATCCTGTAATAACAATTGCAACACTTGATACAAATGGACAAGAATTAAAATGGTTTGATACTGTTTTATCTACCGAAGAACTTCCTCAAACTACTAAAATTCCAAAAAATAGAGACATTTATTGTGCTATTTTAAAAGACGGCTGTATTGGTCCAAGAACCAAAGTTACAATTGTTCTTAATTCTGCAGCTCCAGTTATAGGTGATAAAGTTCAGTCTTTTTGTTTAAGCGAAGAACCGACAATTGCTGACCTTAAAGTTCAAGGAACTCAAATCATGTGGTATAGCGCAGAAGAAGGTGGAACTCAGTTAAACACTTCTACTCCGTTAAAAAATAATATCACCTATTACGCTTCCAATTTTGATCCAAATATTAACTGCGGAAGTCCAAGATGGGGAATTAAAGCGCTGCTAAATCAAAATTCGTCGGTACTTGCTCCAGACTTTACTCAAGAGTTTTGTTCTAAGCAAGAATTTACTATTCGTGATTTAAATTATTACAATGCGGCAGTGAGATATTATAGCAGTATAAATGATAAAACTCCATTGGCACACACAACAGTTTTAGAAAACGAAACAACCTATTATGCTGCTATTCGAGATGAGGAAACTAAATGCGAAAGTGACACGCGTACCGTAATAAATGTAAAGATTCTTCCTTGCGAAGTAACTATTTATAATTTGATTACAATTGACGATAACACTTCAAATGATCATTTAGAAATTCAGGACATTGAATATTTTCCAAACAACTCAATTCAAATTTTCAATCGATTTGGACAATTGGTTTATAAAATGTCTGGGTATGGAATTGATCAAAATTATTTTTACGGTCGAGCCAATGCTGGAGAAATTTTCAGAAAAGATGAAAAACTCCCAACCGGATCTTATTTTTATATACTGAATTACAAAAAAAGAGATCTAACCGATGCAACAAAAAAAGGCTTTTTATATATACACAATAATGGGTAGAACTTTTACAAAAAATATATTTTTTATTGCAATTATTATATTTTCAATACATAATATTCAAGCTCAAAACGACGCTAAATTATCTATTTTTAATTATAATCCTTTGTTTTACAATCCAGCTTTTGCAGGTTCAGCAGATGGACTAAATATTGTTGGAATGTATTCTAGCCAATGGGTTGGTTTTGAAGGTGCGCCAAAAACACAATATTTGTCAGCAGATACTAAATCATTACAGAAAATTGGATACGGTATTAGCCTATATCACGATGCAATAGGGCCTACACGAGAATATAATCTGGAAGGAAATTTTGCATACTATATTAAATTGGATAGAAAGTACAAGTTAGTTCTTGGTATTAAATCGGGAATTAACTCTTTCAATGTCAATAAAAACAACTTAGACATCCAGGAACCTGGAGAAGAAATAAGCAATTTCAATCAAGAAAGTAGAACGTCTCCTATTTTTGGAGCTGGTGCAAATTTTTATTCTGATAAATTTTTTATCGGAGTTTCAAGTCCAAATTTACTGCAAGCTACTTATAGCAATCCTGACGGCACAACACTTTCTAGCAGAAAAAATTATTATTATACCAATTTTGGATATCAATTTGAAATTAGAAGAGATATAACTTTAACTCCTGCCCTTTTAGCACGTGTCACTCCTGGAGCTCCTGTAAGTGTTTTAACTTCTTTAAACTATAATTATTTAAACAAATACTTGGCTTCTGTCAATTTTGATTATAATGCCAGTGCTGGTGTCTTTTTAGGAATTCAGCTTATTGATGATTTAAAAGTAGGATATGCTTATGATATTTCTACAACTAAATTCAGTAACTACAATAATGGCTCACACACTTTCTTCTTAAGCTATACTCTTCTTAATGAGAATAGCGAAAAATGTACTTGTCATTTATACTAAAAAAAAACATATACTTCATTGCATTCTAATATAGATTCTGGTGATTTAGATTTGTTGGGGACCAAATTTAAAGTTTGAATAATTTTATAGACACAATGAAGTATATGGAAATTATTTTTTCAGGTCTTTTTTCTTTTCAAAAAGTCCGTTGAATAAGCCTTTGCTTACCTTATTTTTATCATCTTTTCCTGTAGCAATCAGATGATCGATGTATTCCATGTATGTTTTCTTTCTTTCTTCAAGAAAACCAACTAAATATTCTTCAGAAGCGTGCATTCCGCTGGTTTCCTCAATTTGCAAAAGTTTCTTGTACAGAGGCTCAATAAATTTGACAATAATATCATTTGAAACAGATTTACGCGTTCCAAAAAAGCCTACAATTTCGCCATCTGTATCTGCTACAATTTTAAAATCGGTTACAACCCAGTAATAACGGCCTGTTTTAGCCATATTTTTTATAATCACATGAATATTTTCACTTGATTTAATACTGTCCCATAAAAATTTAAAAATGACTTTTGGCATATCTGGATGCCTCACAATGTTATGAGGCTGTCCAACAAGTTCAAATTCGTCATAACCAGAAACATCTATAAAGTCTTCATTGGCATATAAAATGGTTCCTTTTTTATCAGTTTTACTAAGCAGTACTTTATTTTTATTCCAATCTACTTCTCTATCAGAAGGTGTTGGTCGGTTTAGTTTGGCATCCATAAATTTTACATTTAAATTAAACTATAGTTCAATTATGAAAAAATACAACAGGTCTAAAATTTATCTTTTTCTTTGAAAACTAATCCCGATTTTTACCGGGATTTCGTTTTTAGTTTTTGTTGTTTGTTGATTTAACATGAATATCATTAACCAAATCGTCGATTTTCTTGGCACTTTCTCTCATCATTTCCAGATAAGTCAGCAATTTGTCATTATCGGTGTGACCTTTTGAAACATCAATAAGTTTCAAAACTGAATTTACTGGAAGTTTTAAGTCTAAAGTTGTTCGATGAATAAAGTCATTGTAGTCTTTTGTAGCAGACATTGAGCTATATTTTGCAGAAGCCAATTTCATGTTTTCTAATTCATATTCATCAGAAATTTTAGAGATATGGTTTTCGCTATGCTCTTTAAAATAGTAAGCCCAATAACCGTTCATAAGGAATACTACAGCAGCCAGAACGGTATGAATAATTAAAGTTTCTAGATCAAAATTTACTTGAGAAAAATAAACCTGAAGCCCAGTTGCATCATTGTAGATATAGTTTTGAAGATATGCTAATCCAGCATGATGAAGAACTACCAATAAAGTTAGCGGAATTTGAAGTCTCCAATTTTGATAAATAATCAAGATTGTACTTGCAATAAATACTGTAAAATGCATTTCGAACATTCCATGCATTTGATAAATATACTGCGACATAAAAATGGCTAAAACAATTGACAAAACGTATTGGTAAAATTTAGAGTTTTTCATGAAAAATTTAGCCGAATAATAAGCTAAAAGATTCAATGTCCCAACACCTACGCCAATTTCGAAAGTGTCATACTTGAAGGACAATCCAATTCCGAGAAGGAAATAAACTGCAAGAACATAATTAATAATCGTATCCGATTTTTGTGTCATTGTAGACATAAAACTGTGCAAATAATCTTGCTCGTTTAAACTAGCTTTTGTTTTCATGGCTTGTTAAGATTTAGGTTTTTGGAAATAGTTATTTAGTACATTTTGGTAATGAACATCCGTATGCCTTGAGGGCTAAAGCAGTAAAAGAAGGATTGTTTTTTCTGCTGAGTAAAGAATCAATAGCCATTTGAGCATAATTACTTTTTTCATCGGTGCAATATCTCGTTTTATTGTAATTGCCTCGATAATACAAATTATGCAATGGATCTAGCAAAACTGCTTGAGGCGTAGAGAAAACACCACATTTCTTAGCTATAGATTCATCAAAATAAACAGGGATTTTGGCATCGAACTTTTGCTGAATTTCATCAATAGTAAAATTCTTTTGTTTGTTTAAAACCACAATTTTAAAATTGACTCTGTCACCATATTTTTTTATCAATCCACTTACATGCGGAACATTGAATCGCGAACAGGGACAATCTGGATTAAAAAAATGTATAAAAACTGGTTTATTATCAAATGCACAGCATGGTCCTAATTCGACTTTGGAGCCCATTGCAATGGCATGATAATTTTTTGGAATTGGTGTTGGAAGACTGTATTTAAACTCGTTCTGCCAAAATAAATAACCAATTGCAAGAAGTAAAAATGTAAACCATAAGCTTAGAAGTAATTTTTTCTTCATAGATCATTTTTTTAATAGTTTTTAACAACAAAAAATAAACACTTGTTAATATAATTATTTCCTTATATTCTTTAAAAAACTAAAAAACTACTCCTATTCGCACATTTTAACAATAATACTTTCGAATAAAGATTGTATTATCGCATAAATCAATCATTTTGTTTAACGTATCAATGTTACAAATAAAATCGATAAACTGCAAAAAAAATCAGACAAAATGCATTAAAAATATTGAAATTAAGAACTGGTCTAACTTCAGATAATTGTAAAATATCTTCTAGCCTTTTTGTTTATTGGGTTTAAGTTTTTATTCCTCATTAAAAAAAATTAATCTTTTATTAAACCTTTTGATCTCTTTTTAGTCTAACTGCAAACCTTTGTACATACAAATGTTAAATAAAAGCTAACAGCTTCCGATTTCACAACAAAAAGTTAAATTTGTAAGGTTACTAAAAACGCAAAACTAAAATCTATATTCACCTCATTTTTATGAAAGTAAAACACCTCATTTACACTCTTTTAATTATAACAATTGGAGGTTTTATCACCTACAGAATTATATCTAATAAAGGTAAAAACGAAGACTCTAAAAAATTTAATGACAAAGATTCTCCAACAACTGTTAATGGAATTGTAATAAAGACAGCCACTTTTGACAATAATTTGTCACTTACTGGTTCTATTGAAGCAAATGAACAAGTAGAAATACATAGTGAGGTTTCTGGGATTGTAGAAGGAATATTTTTTAATGAAGGAAGTTACGTAACAAAAGGCCAAGTGCTTTTTAAAGTTAATGATATTGAATTAAGAGCTCAATTAAGACAAGCTGTAACTAAAGAAGGTTTGGCTGCAGAAAACGAAAGAAGAGCAAAACTATTACTTGAAAAAGAAGCTATTAGCCAAGAAGAAGCTGATGTTGCAAGAGCAGATCATGCTTCGGCTCAAGCGCAAAGCCAATTAATTAGAGCACAAATTTCTAAAACATCTGTACGCGCTCCTTTTTCAGGAAAAATCGGATTACGTTCTATTTCTCCTGGAACTTATATTACGCCAACAGTTTTAGTAGCAAAATTGGTTAATACAGGTAAATTAAAAATCACATTCTCGATTCCAGAAAAATACGCTTCTCAAGTAAAAAATGGATCAACTATAGATTTTACCGTTTCTGGTTCAGACAAAACTTATAATGCTAAGATTTATGCAATAGAGCCAGAAGTTGCTGTTGCGACTCGTACGCTTCAAATTCGTGCGATTGCTGATAATACAGACGGTAAACTTTTCCCTGGAACTTTTGCAGACATCAAGTTGCCTTTAAATATTATTAAAGATGCTATCGTTGTGCCTTCTCAAGCTATCGTTCCTATTCAAGACGGTAAAAAAGTATTTGTTGCCGATCACGGAAAAGCAAAAGAAGTAATGGTCGATGCTACAACAAGAACTGATTCTTCAATTTTGATTTTATCAGGATTAAAAGCGGGAGACACTTTGATTACAAGCGGTGTTATGTCATTAAAAAATGAATCGCCAATTAAAGTAAAAGTAAAATAATTATGAGTTATGAGTTTTGGGTTATGAGTTAAAAGCTAAATCTCGCTAAATCTAAAATCCGAATTCTAAAATCTAAAATCTCACATGAGTTTATCAACTACAAGTATAAAAAGGCCTGTTTTAACCATCGTACTGAATTTGTTAATTATACTTTTCGGTTTTATTGGTTATACTTTTTTGGGTGTTCGAGAATTTCCTTCGATTGACCCTGCGCAGGTTTCCATTCGTACCAATTATACAGGTGCCAATTCTGATATTATTGAGTCACAAATTACAGAACCTCTTGAAAAAGCAGTAAACGCGATCGATGGAATTCGAAATATTACTTCTTCAAGTAACCAAGGAAGCAGTAATATCACCATCGAGTTTAATCTTGATAAAGATTTAGAAGAAGCCGCTAATGATGTTCGTGACAAAGTTTCACAAGCGATTAGAAGTTTACCACAAGATATTGATGCTCCGCCAGTTGTATCAAAAGCAGATGCCGATAGCGAAGCTATTATTTCGATGACGGTTCAAAGTGACACCAGAAGTTCCTTAGAATTAAGTGATTATGCTGAAAACGTTATTTCGCAAAGATTGGAAACAATTCCAGGAGTTAGTGCCGTTCAAATTTGGGGACAAAAACGTTACGCAATGCGTTTATGGATTGATCCTGCAAAATTAGCTGCTTACGGCTGTACCGTTGCAGAAGTTCGTACGGCATTAAATGCACAAAACGTTGAATTGCCGTCAGGAAAACTAACTGGAAACAGCACTGAATTAACAGTAAAAACAGTTGGAAACCTTTCTAAACCAGAAGAATTCAACAATATTATCATTCGTACAGATGGTGATAAAATTATTCGTTTGAGCGATATTGGAGGTGCAGAATTAGGTCCAGAAAATTTAGAAACTAAATTAAGCCAATCTGAACTTCCTTTAATTGGTTTGGCGATTGTACCAATGCCTGGAGCGAATTATTTAGATATTTCGAAAGAGTTTTATAAAAAATACGAAGCTTTAAAGAAAGATCTTCCGAAAGACATTAAACTGAACATTGCACTTGACAATACCATTTTCGTAAAAAAATCAGTACTTGAGGTTGCTGAGACTTTAGGAATTTCGATCATATTGGTAATCATTATTATTTATTTATTCTTTAGAGATTGGGCAATTGCTTTTAGACCTTTAATCGATATTCCGGTTTCTTTGATTGCCACATTCTTTATTATGTGGATGTTTGGATTTTCGATTAACGTGTTAACTTTACTTGCAATTGTTTTGGCAACAGGTTTGGTTGTAGACGACGGAATTGTAGTTACCGAAAATATCTTCAAAAAAGTTGAAGAAGGAATGTCGCCAATTGAAGCTGCAATTAAAGGTTCAAATGAGATTTTCTATGCTGTAATTTCGATTTCAGTTACTTTGGCCGCAGTATTTTTGCCTGTAATTTTCTTAGAAGGATTCGTTGGAAGATTATTTAGGGAATTTGGTGTCGTAATTGGTTCTGCCGTATTAATCTCTGCTTTTGTATCTCTGACTTTAACACCAATGTTGAATGCTTATTTAATGAAAGGCGGAGAACAGAAAAAATCTAAATTCTATATTAAAACAGAACCATTTTTCGAAAAAATGAATAGTAGTTATGCAGAAGCATTAACGAAATTTATGGGCAGAAAATGGATTAGTTTTCCAATTTTGATTGTTTGTTTCGGATTGATTTATCTGTTCTTTACAATTCTTCCAAAAGAAACCGCTCCTTATGACGATAGAAGTTCTGTAACCATGCGTATGACGACTCCTGAGGGTTCTTCGTACGAATACACAGATCGTTTTATGCAAGAAATTTCTAAACTGATTGATGACTCTATTCCAGAGAAAAAAGTGGCTTTAGTAATTACATCTCCAGGATTTAGCTCAAATTCAGTAAACAGTGGATTGGTTCGTTTGACTTTAAAAGATGTTGACGAAAGAGAGAAATCTCAAAAAGACATTGCCGACAAATTAACAAAATGGACGAAGCAATATCCTAATGCAAAAACCTCAGTTACGCAGCAACCAACAATTGCCGTAAACAGACGTGGAGGCTTACCAATTCAATACATTATTCAAGCTCCAAATTTTGATAAATTAAGAGAAAAGATTCCGTTGTTTATGGCTGAAGTTGGAAAGAGCGATGTTTTTTCCACAACAGATGTCAATTTGAAATTTAACAAGCCTGAAATCAACGTAACTATCGACCGCGCAAAAGCAGAAAGTTTAGGAATTTCTATTTTGGATATCGCACAAACTTTACAACTTTCTTTAAGTGGTCAGCGTTTTGGATATTTTATTAAAAACGGAAAACAATATCAAGTAATTGGGCAATTTGACCAAAAAGACAGATCTAAACCTTTGGATTTGACTTCAATGTTTGTAAAAAACAAAAATGGCGAACTGATTCAAATGGATAACGTGGTTAATGTATACGAACAAAGTAACCCACCGCAGTTGTATCACAATAATAGATATATGTCTGCTACAGTTGCTGCTGGTTTAGCTCCTGGAAAAAGTATGGGCGACGGTATTCAGGAAATGGACAGAATTAAAGCAAAAGTCTTAGACGAAAGTTTTACTACTGATTTAGCTGGTGAGTCTCGAGATTTTGTGGAAAGTAGCTCTAATACTTCTTTCGCTTTCGGATTAGCTTTATTGTTAATTTTCTTAATTCTTGCAGCTCAATTCGAAAGTTTTATCGATCCGTTTATTATCATATTAACAGTTCCAATGGCGGTTGCGGGAGCTTTATTCTCGCTATGGCTATTCAATCAAACTTGGAATATCTTTAGCCAGATTGGTACCGTAATGTTGATTGGTCTGGTTACCAAAAATGGTATTTTGATTGTCGAATTTGCCAATCAATTGCGCGAACAAGGAAAACCTAAATTAGAAGCTATTTTAGAAGCTTCGGAAGCACGTTTACGTCCAATTTTAATGACGAGTTTAGCTATTGCATTAGGAGCGCTTCCAATTGCAATGTCACTTGGAGCTGCATCAACTAGTAGAATTGGTATGGGAGTTGTAATTGTAGGAGGAACTATTTTTTCATTGGCTTTGACTCTTTTTGTTATTCCTGCAATTTATTTAATGTGGTCTCGAGCTAGAAAACATTATCCAGAATTTGACCACATCGACGAATACGAAAAAGAAAGCATTAAATAGAAATCAAAAAATCATGTTTTTTGGTTAAAGAAAAAAGATATGAATATCAAAAAAATATATTGTACAGTACTAATTCTGCTTTGCTGCATTTTTCAGGCCAAGGCACAGGAAGTTCTTACTATTGAGCAAGCTATGACAATAGCTTTGGAGAATAATTTTGAAATTAAAATTGCAAAAAACAACTCCAAAATAAACGAAACAAACGTTACAATCGGAAATGCAGGAATGCTACCGACAGCAACGGCTAATATTACCGACAGCAACAGCATCACAAACTCTACACAAGTTAGACAAGATGGAACATCGACTTCATTGGATAACGCAAAAAACAACAGTTTAAATTATGGTGTTAGCTTAGGATGGACAGTATTTGACGGTATGAAAATGTTTGCTAAACTTGATCAGTTAAAGGAACTTCAAAAACTGGGCGATGCAGAACTTAAAAGAACTATTTTGCTTAAAATCGCTCAGGTAAATTCTGCTTATTATGATTTAGTTCTGCAACAGCAACAATTGGCTGCATTAGATACTACAATCGTAATTTCTAACCAGCGTTTAACTTTGGCTAAAAATCGATTCAGTATTGGAAAGGCTTCAAAATTAGAGGTTTTAAACGCACAAGTTGATTTAAATTCAGATCAAGTGGCTTTGTTACGACAAAAAGAATCTTATGCGAATGGCAAAATTTTATTGAACCAATACTTAGCTCGTGATCCAAAAATTGATTTCAAAGTTACAGACGAAGTAAAAGTAGACAATAAACTGGTTTTGGCAGATTTGATGGATTTAGCGCAAAAACAAAACCCAGGTTTAGAAACGCAAATCATCAATAAACGTATAGCCGAATTACAGCTGAAACAGGTAAAAGCAGATCGATATCCTACTTTAAGATTAACTTCAGGATATAATTTTTCTGAAAGCCAGTCTAGTTTAGGCTTTACCAGCGAAACTTCTTCAAGAGGTCTGAATTATGGTTTTAATGCTTCTATGAATATATTTGATGGTTTTAATCAGCATCGCAATGAAAAAGTAGCCAAATTACAGATTGAAAATTCGCAGATTGCAATAGAACAGCAAAGCACGATTTTAAATACGCAGTTAAGCACCGCTTTTCAAACGTATTTAACTAATCTTGAATTAATTGATTTAGAAGAAGATAATGAGGCTATTGCGAGACAGAATTTAGAAATCACATTAGATAAGTTTAAAATTGGAACCATCACAACGCTAGATTTTAGAACTGCTCAGCTTAATTATGTGAATGCAAAAGTGCGTTACAGTAATGCACAATATGAAGCAAAATTATCTGAAATTGCCTTAAAAGAATTAGCTGGAAATATCAATTTTTAATCTACTTGTCAGTAAATAATTTCAACACATAGAGACATAGTCTTCGAGCTTTTAAAAAAAGGCGTTTCACTTACTTTAAAAAACATAGCTATATGTATTTATGTAAGTGAAACGCCTTTAAACGTTAGCAGAACTATGATTCTATGTATTAGAAATATTTTTATAATTTACTTCCAACAGATTATTTTTTTAATTTACATTTGTTTCAAAACATACTTAAATGATTTCATATAACACCAAAGACTGGTTTACTTTTATTTTTCATTTTCATAAATCTGACACAGTTCGAAAACTGATCACAATTATGATTGCTATTGGAATCTATTCTGCAATTGTATGTTATTTTGAACTTCATTATTTTAAAGTTACAAAAAACGATTATATCCATAACATTCCAATTATGCACGGAATGCTTGGTTTTGTGATCTCTCTTTTACTTGTTTTTAGAACAAATACAGCTTATGACAGATGGTGGGAAGGCCGTAAACTTTGGGGCGGACTTGTAAACAACAGCCGTAATTTAGCGATAAAACTTTCAGCAATTTTAAAAGATGAAAACGACAGAAAGTTTTTTAGAAAATACATTCCAATGTATGCAGATATACTTCATCAGCATCTTAAAGATGAAGACACAAGCAAACAGCTTTTTGAAGATGTAGATTTAGAAATTGATCACCATAAGCATAAACCTAATCAGTTAAAAAAAATTATGTATCATAAAATCAATGATTTATATGATGCTGGAAAAATATCCGGAGAGCAGTTAATTACTTTAAATGACGAATTAGTTGCTTTTACAGATATCTGTGGCGCTTGCGAACGCATCAAAAACACGCCTATTCCCTACTCTTATAGCGCTTTTATCAAGAAATTCATTTTCTTTTACACTATGACACTTCCTTTTGGATACTCTGTAAGTTTAGGGTATTTGGTTGCTCCAGTTGTTGTTTTTATATTTTATGTATTGGCAAGTTTAGAGCTTATCGCGGAAGAAATTGAAGATCCGTTTGGAAATGACGAAAATGATCTTCCAACCAAAAAAATCTCTGAAAACATCAAAAAACACGTTGAAGAATTGATATAATTAAACGTTAAATCTACGGTTTATATTCTTATTTTCCTTAAATTTAAAGTCTTCACCAAAAACTTAGATTTAATGAATAGCCAACGATTTTTAGTCAATCCGCTTCAATTATCGCAAGAAAAATCATTAAAGACGCTTGTTGAAAATAGAACCATTTACAATCTTAGCCATTGTGAATTAAATCTGTTTGAAACTTACGAATCAACTCAGAGAGTTCCATTAAAATTTAATGATTTGGTTGTGACCAGTATGCTTCGTGGTAAAAAAATCATGCATCTTTTTGATGACCCAGAATTCGTTTATCTTCCAGGTGAAACGGTAATTGTCCCTTCAAATGTCGAAATGAAAATTGATTTTCCTGAAGCTTCCAAAAATAATCCGACACAATGTTTAGCTCTAGCAATAGATCAGGCTAAAATCGCTGAGATTTTAAATTTCTTAAACGAACAATATCCGAAAGAAGGACATAATATGTACTGGCAGTTAAACTATCAGAATTATTTCTTTTACAATAATGTCGAAATGGCCGCAACGATTAATAAACTCATTAAAGAATGCATGAGTACTTCAGTTACTAAAGATATTTTTGCAGATTTAACTTTAAAAGAATTACTGATAAGAATTATTCAGACGCAAACAGTAAAATCGATTGACGAAGGGAAATTTCTAGACGCCAATAATCCAATAAAAGAAGTTACAGAATACATCAAACAAAATTTAAAGGAAAATATGAGCTTAAAATCGCTTAGCGAAAAAGCGTGTATGAGTACAACATCTTTCTACCGTTTCTTTAAGCGCGAACTCGGAATGAGTCCGATTGAATATATTTTGAATGAAAAAATAAAATGTGCTAAAAATTTATTGAGAAATCCAACACTTCAAATCAACGAAGTTTGTTATTTATCTGGTTTTGAAGATGCAAATTATTTCATCAGATTATTTAAAAAACACGAAGGAATTACACCGAAACAATATCAGTTATTGTATGTGTCTTAAAGCTGCTATCCCGAAGCTTCGGGACTGAGACGCTAAGATACTAAGTTTTTAAAAACTGCAAATAAACTGAAAACTGCGACTGAGACTAAAAAAATTACTCAATCCTAGTCACCGGCTCCAAATTCTGCTCTTCTTCGGGAGTAAAAATTCGATATTCGATTTGAAATGTTTTCTTTAAAGGAGTTTCTAACGAAAAACCTCCTACTCCAAATGCATCAATTACGGTCAAAGTAAAATGTGCATGTTTCCAGTATTCAAATAAATCTTTGTCTACCCAAAACTCAACATCTTCAACAGTACCAATACAAACATCTCCAGTTCGCTGATAATAACCTCCTTTTTCAAAACATTGTGGCTGTGTACCTTCACAGCATCCTCCTGCTTGATAAAACATCAAATCACCGTGTTTTTCTTTTAGAACTTTAATCAGTTCAACTGCTTTTTCTGTGGCATCAATTCGTTTAATCATAACTTAAAAATTAAAACTTGAAAAGCAGTAAACTCTATTACGAAATTTACTGCTTTGACTTAACCAACTATTTATACTTTACTTTCAATCAAACAATAATTTGATTGCATTGGATATTTGCAAATCAAAATTGCCTGGAGGGAGTTCGCTTAATGCCATTAAATTTTCATTTAACGCCCCATACATATCACCAAACAATACTCCAGGATTTTGATAGTTATTTTTTAGAAGAATCCCAATTTCTTTTTGTCATAAGAAATCAGCATATTTTTTGTCTGACGGTATTGGCTCAACATCATTTTGTGATTTTCACGTCCAATTCCTGATTGTTTATAACCCCCAAACGGAGCGCCAGCAGGATAAGAATGATATTGGTTAATCCAAACACGACCAGACTGAATTGCTCTTGGAACTTGATAAATTTCATGTGCATCTCTCGTCCAAACACCTGCGCCTAAACCATACATCGTATCATTTGCAATTTCGATCGCTTCTTCAGTCGTTTTAAAAGTAGTCACCGCTAAAACAGGTCCGAAAATCTCTTCTTGGAAAATCCTCATTTTGTTGTGCCCTTTAAATAAAGTCGGTTTAATGTAATAACCGCCTTCTAAATCGCCTCCAAGTTTATTTTCATCACCTCCCGTCAATAATTCTGCTCCTTCTTCTTTTCCTAATTTGATATAAGACATGATTTTCTCTTTCTGAACAATCGAAGTCTGTGCACCAATCATAGTCGATTTATCCAACGGATTTCCTGCTACAATTGCTTCTGTTCTTTCAATTACTTTTTTGATAAACTTGTCGTAAATATCTTCGTGAATTAATAATCTAGAAGGACAAGTACAAATTTCACCTTGATTTAAAGCGAATAAAACTGCACCTTCAACTGCTTTATCGAAGAAATCATCATCGTGATCTGCTACTGAAGGGAAGAAAATATTTGGCGATTTACCTCCTAATTCTAAAGTAACCGGAATAATATTTTCTGTTGCGTATTGCATTACCAAACGTCCTGTAGTGGTAGAACCTGTAAATGCTGCTTTTGATACTTTTTTATTAGTTACCAAAGGTCTTCCCAATTCTGCACCAAAACCGTTTACAATATTCAGAACTCCTGGAGGAAGAATATCTCCAATTAATTCCATTAAAACCATAATAGAAATAGGTGTGCTTTCAGCTGGTTTTAAAACGATTGTATTTCCTGCCGCAAGCGCTGGAGCAATTTTCCAAACCGCCATTAAAATCGGGAAATTCCAAGGAATAATCTGTGCAACAACGCCAAGAGGTTCGCTTAAAGCGATAGAAACCGTTTGAGAATCCAATTCCGCAATCGAACTTTCTTCGGCTCGAATTACACCTGCAAAATATCTAAAATGATCAATTGCTAATGGAATATCAGCCGCAAGAGTTTCGCGAATTGGTTTTCCGTTATCAATCGTTTCAACCGTTGCAATATATTCTAAATTGTCTTCAATTTTTTGTGCAATCTTATTTAGTAAAATACTTCTTTCAGTTACAGAAGTTTTTCCCCACGTTTTAAAAGCTTCATAAGCTGTATCTACCGCCAATTCTAAATCTGCTTTTCCAGAATGTGCGGCTTTTGTAAATACTTTACCATCAATTGGAGAAACAACATCAAAGTATTCTCCTGTAATTGGTGCGATAAATTTTCCGCCAATATAATTATCATATTTTGCCTTAAATTCAGGTCTTTTTGCTGTGGTACTCATAATATTCTTTTTTTGATTTACCCAAATTTAGGTTCATAAAAAGAAAGAGAGTAGCACTTTTCATTCATCTTGTAGCACAAAAATTACACATTCAATTTTTTTAGCCTTTTATAATATTTATTTAATAAAATTTTAATAGATAAATTATCAAAATCTTAGCACACAGCGTTTTATCGTCAAGAAAAATCAGCAAGAAAAAACCACGTAATTTTTTCTTACTCCAAACCGCAATCCTTATATTTGTAACCTTATTCAAAGAATTAAATAACTACAATGAAAATATCTTACAACTGGTTAAAACAATTTATTAAAACAGATTGGACATCTGAGCAGACTTCTGAATTGCTAACAGATTTAGGTTTAGAAGTAGAAGTTGTCGAAAAATACGAATCAATTAAAGGAGGTTTAGCAGGCGTTGTTGTTGGACACGTCTTGACTTGCGAAAAACATCCTGATGCTGATAGATTGAAAGTTACTACAGTTGATATTGGCTCAGAAGCTCCTGTACAAATTGTATGCGGCGCTGCTAACGTTGCTGCGGGACAAAAAGTACCAGTTGCAACAATCGGAACTATTTTATACGATAAAGATGGTGCTGAATTTACCATTAAAAAAGGAAAAATCCGTGGACAAGAAAGTCACGGAATGATCTGTGCTGAAGATGAATTAGGTTTAGGAACGAGCCACGACGGAATTATGGTTTTGGCCGAGGATTTAGTTCCTGGAACTCCTGCTTCTGAAGTTTTTCAAATTGCCAATGATGAAGTATTTGAAATCGGATTGACACCAAACCGTGCCGATGCGATGAGTCATTTTGGAACTGCTCGTGATTTAAGAGCAGGAATGTTACAACGTGGCGTAAACATAGAATTGATCACACCTTCTGTAAGCAATTTTAGAGTAGACATGCGTACGCTTAAAATTGACGTAAATGTTGAAGATTCTCATTTAGCGCCAAGATATTGCGGTGTAACCATTTCTGGAATTTCTGTTCATGAATCTCCAAGCTGGCTACAAGATCGCTTAAAAGCTATTGGCTTAACTCCAAAAAATAATATTGTTGACGTTACAAATTATGTTTTACATGAATTAGGACAGCCTTTACATGCTTTTGATGCTGCAAAAATCAACGGAAAAGTGATTGTAAAAACAGTTGCAGAAGGAACTAAGTTTGTGACTCTTGACGACGTGGAAAGAACGCTTCACAAAGAAGATTTAATGATTTGTGATGAAAAAGGTCCACTTTGTATTGCTGGAGTTTTTGGAGGAAAAAAATCTGGAGTTACAGATGGAACAACTTCTATTTTCTTAGAAAGTGCTTATTTTGATCCAGTTAGCATCCGTAAAACAGCTAAAAGACATCAGTTAAGTACAGATGCTTCTTTTAGATTTGAAAGAGGAATTGACCCAACTATTACAGAATATGCTTTGAAACGTGCAGCGCTTTTAATTCAAGAGGTTGCAGGCGGAAAAATTACTTCTGATGTTGTAGAAGTTTATCCTAAAAAAGTAGAAGATTTCTCTGTTTTATTGAATTTTAGCCATGTTTCTAAAATTATTGGGCAAGAAATTTCAAAAGATACAATTAAAAAAATCTTGGTTTCTTTAGATATTAAAGTAAACAGCGTTTCTGATACTGGTTTAGGCTTAACTATTCCTGCATATCGCGTTGACGTTCAGCGTGAAATTGACGTGATCGAAGAAATCCTGAGAGTTTATGGTTATAACAACATAAATTTCTCTAAGAAATTTAATGCTACTGTAGCAAATTCGCCAAGAACAGAAGATTATAAAGTACAAAATGTAATTGCTTCTCAGCTAAATTCTCAAGGTTTCCATGAAATGATGGCTAACTCGCTGACAACTGCAGCATACGCAAAATTATCTGCTTCATTAAAAGAAGAACATAATGTTTCGATGTTGAATCCGTTGAGCAGTGATTTAGCAACGCTACGTCAGTCTTTATTATTTTCTGGTTTAGAAGCTGTTTCTTATAACATTAATAGAAAAAATTCTGATTTAAAATTATTTGAATTCGGAAAAACATATCATAAATATCTAAACGGATACGAAGAGCACAAACATCTTTCTTTATTGATTTCTGGAAACAGAAACAAAGAAAGCTGGACAAATCCTCAAAAAACAACAGATTTCTTCTTGTTGAAAGGATATGTAAAAGCGATTTTGTCTCGTTTAGGAATTGAAAAAATTGGTAACGCTCCAGTTCAATCAGATATTTATTCTGAAGGAACTGCGATTACTTACAATAATGATATTTTGGTTGAAATGGGTGTTGTTAAAAAACCTATTTTGAAACATTTCGGTATTAAACAAGACGTTTATTATGCCGATTTTAATTGGGATTTGGTTTTAAAAATCATCACAGGAAAAATTAAATATACAGAAATCCCTAAATATCCTGAAGTTCGTAGAGATTTAGCTTTATTAATCGACGAAAAAACAACTTACGAAAGCATTTTCAATTTAGCGAAGCAAACAGAGAAAGCGCTTTTAAAAGATGTTAATTTATTTGATGTTTACCAAGGTGACAAATTACCTGAAGGAAAAAAATCATACGCATTGAGTTTTACTATTCAAGACAATACTAAAACACTAACCGATGCTCAGATCGATAAAATCATGTCTAAATTACAACAGACTTTCGAAACTGAACTTGGAGCAACTTTGAGATAGTTTCTTCCTTAATTTAAAATAAAAAACCCGACAGAAGTAAAATCTCTTGTCGGGTTTTGTTTTTTTATTCTTTTTTTTGTTTCAAGCTTCAAGTTTCAAGTTGATAAACTTTGAGTATAATTTTACCGCAAAGAAAATCACGCTTTGCATAAACCTTTGTTTTTTCTTTAAGATTAAAACCTTGAAAAATAAAACTACAAACAACCAAAACCATCAACAATTAACCATTAACAATCAACTATCAACCATCAACTATCAACAATTAACCATTAACAATTCATAATTATCTAGAGTATTTCGCATATGCTTTTGCTAATTTTTCATCATATTTATTGGTTTTATAAGCTGGTCCATTGTATTTTAAAGCAAATGAAGCCCAGTTTTTATTTCGTAGAAGTCCAATCAAATTATTCTTTTCTAGAAACAATCCGAAAGCTTTTAGATGTTCACCTTCGCTCTGATTCATTTTTTCTACAAATTCATCAATACTTTTATAACCGATAGAAGTCGCATTAAAGCCCATAATTTGAAAAAGTCCCCAAGAAGCTGAACTATTCGCTGCATCAATAAATCTTTTATCCTGAGCCAGATTTCTAGCCTTTTCGAGACGTGTATATTCTCCTGCTCCGCCAACATAATACTTTTTAGTATAGTTTTCAAACAAAATATCCTGCGTGTTTGAGTTCTTATATGACTTCGGATTTATTTTTCTCTTCTCTAATTCATCCCAAAAAGCATGTCCTTCAAACAAAATCTTCGGGCGACCATCTATTAAAAAGCCTTTTCCGTTGCTTTCCACTTCGTTTACTGCTTTTACAACTGCCAATTCCAAATTAAACTGTTTCGAAAAGTTGATTAAATCTTGTTCCGATAATAATTTATTATTGGAAGAAAAACCATTTTTGCTTTTTTCTAAAAGAGTCGACCACGTTTTAAGTCCCACTACTCCATCAACAACCAGATTGTTCTTCAATTGAAAATCTCGAATTGATTTATCCGTCTCAGTTCCGAAATAATCAGAAACAATTACTTTATAGTTTAATTTGGTCAAAAGCTCGTTTAAATAATAAACTTCTGGAGATTTTGCACCTGCTTTTATGGTTTTCATTATTTCTTGTTTTAGTGGTTATAGATTTCGATTATATTTTGGAATGTCTGTTTTTGCCCTAAAACTGACAACATAAAATTATAATATTATAAAATATTATATAACAGCACTTTAACCCAAAATTTTGAATAAATTTACCTAAATAAAAAAGGGTATATTTCCCCTTGTCCGAATTTTCTGTTTCAAATAATTTTGTCTCCAACAACTCAAAAAACTCTTAACTAAATCCTTAACCAATAAATAATAATTACATCATGAAAAATCCTCCCGCAAAACCGAGTCAATTAATCACTAAAGAATTTGCTAAACAATTAAATGTGAATTACAACAATAAAAGAGCTTCACTTACAGCAAAAAAAGCTCAAAAAGAAGATGCTAATGCTATTTGGTATTCTTTGGAAGAATTAGAAAATTATATTCATTATATTAAAACTAACGGAGCTAATGACGGTTATAATGTAGATGGAATTCGTTTTTATTTTGGAGTTTATCCGGATGATGAAAAACATGGAGAAAAAGCTGGATTGACTACTCTATTTTTAGTTCCAACGGGCAAAAAAGTAGAAAGCAATACTGAAAAAATTCAAAGTTTTGCTTTGGTGCAAGAAGCTTCTTCATCAGACATTCAGAGCTTGGAACCAATGAATTACGGAAACATCGGAAGACCGCCTAGCTTAATATACTAAAAAACCTTATGTTTGAATTTTTAAGATCTTATATAGTTTATCTGGCTTTATTATCTGGAATTGTTGGTTTATTTTCGCTGCCAAAACTTCCTGATAATAAAGCTAAATTTTTAGTAATTTTAATCTGGTTTTCGATCATAACCGAAATTGTAGGCTATTATTTTACCCAATGGACGGGTTTATTGAATTTTTATGTTTACAATTTCTATATGTTTGCCAGTTTCTCTGCCTATATTTTACTTTTAAGAGCCTTGCTAACCCAAAAAGACCACCGAATTTCGGCTGTTCTTTTTTTGATTTTATTTATCATTTCTTTCTTCCTGAACATTCTATATTTCAAAGAAGATATGAACCGCTCATTTACATACAGTTTTGCGATAGGCGTATTATTAGTTTTAATATTATCCTGTCTCTATCTTGTTGAGATTTTTAATTCTGAAAAAATATTAAATTTTAAAAAGTCAGTGTTTTTCTGGTACATTTTAGGAATTCTTGTTTTTCATGTTCCTTTTACGCCTTTTATGCTGGCAATAAATTGGTTCTTAATTAAACAAGACGAATCTATTTTTAGTTTGGTTTTATTTATTTTAAATTTTCTGGCACATAGCTGCTTTATAATAGGATTTATATGGAGCGAAAAGAAATACAATTATTAGTTATTTCCTTAGGCATTGTTTTCTTCACCTTACTTGTTACTTTGGTGGTCATATTCTTTTATTTTTTAAAGAAGAAAAACAAATTTGTTGTAGAAAAAATGGAATCCGATTTGTATTTCCAATCTGAATTGGTCAAAACCAGAATTGAAATAAAAGATCAGACTTTATCTGAAATTAGTAAAGAATTACACGATAACATCGGACAAATTATCTCAGTTGCGATTATGCAACTTAACATTTCAATAAGTACTAAAAACATTCAAATTGAAGAACTTAAAGACCTGAAAGCTGTTTTAGCGAAATCTTTGGATGAATTAAGAATTCTTTCGCGAATCATCAACAAAGATAATTTGCTCCAAGATAATTTTCTAGAAGCGATTCAGCAGGATTTGGAGAGAATTAAAAAACTTAAAAAGATTAAATACAATTTTAATCAAACAGGAACAATTCCGACAATCAATGAAGAACACGAATTAATTATTTACAGAATCTTTCAAGAAGCGCTTCATAACAGCTTAAAACACTCCAGAAGCGATTTATTTGATGTTAATATTGAAACCACCGATTCTGTTTTCAGATTGAAATTGAAAGATTTCGGAATTGGATATGACCTTACAAAATCAGGCTCGGGAATAGGGCTGAATAATATGAAATTGAGAGCCAAACTTATTGGCGCCAAATTGATCCTAAATTCTGATGAAACGGGAGCAAGTGTAACTATTGAATATCCTTTAACTCAAGGCTATGAAAACTAACTCAAAAAGCAAAATAATAATTGTTGATGACCATTTACTTTTTTCACAGTCGTTGGAACTGCTAATTAAGAGTTTTGGCGATTATGAAGTTATAGAACGTTTTGAAAATGGAAAGGTATTTATTGATTACCTGGAAGAAAATCCTTTATCAGAAATCGATCTTATTTTACTTGATGTTAATATGCCTGTTCTAGACGGATTAAGCACTATGAAATGGCTCAAGGAAAATAGACCGGATCTTAAAGTAATTGCTTTATCTGTTAATGACGACGACGAGATTATCATTAAGATGATTACCAATGGCGCAAAAGGTTATTTGCTGAAAGATACTTCTCCTGAAATTTTTAAAGAAGCTATTCACTGCGTCATCGAAAAGGGCTTTTATTTTACTGAATTAGTTTCTGGAATGCTGATCAATAAAGTCAACAGCGACAACAGAAAAATTAGTCTAAAGGAAAAAGAAATTGTTTTTATCAAACACGCCTGTACAGAAATGACCTATAAGGAAATTGCATCAGAAATGTGTTTAAGCCCTAAAACCATTGATGGTTACAGAGAATCTCTTTTTGATAAACTTGAAATAAAAACCCGAATCGGACTTGTACTTTATGCTATTAAGCATAAAATTGTATTCGTTTGACTAATAAGTCAATGCAGCAAATACTGGATATTCTTTGATTTTTTCTCTTCCGTTCAAGAAAGTCAGTTCCATTAAGAAATTACATTGAACAATTTCGCCTCCAAGTTTCTCCACCAATTCGCAAACTGCTTTTGCAGTTCCGCCAGTAGCCAAAACATCGTCGTGAATTAAAACACGATCTCCTTTTTTGATCGCATCTGTGTGCATTTCAAGACTATCAGAACCATATTCAAGTTCGTAAGAAGCTGAAATAGTATCAAAAGGAAGTTTTTTAGGTTTTCTAACAGGAACAAATCCTGCATTTAATTCTTGCGCCAATAACATTCCGAAGAAAAAACCACGTGATTCTGCACCAACAACTTTATCTATTTTTTGATTATTTAAAGACTCAACCAGAATTTTTAAGCAATTTGCTCTCGCTTCGGGGTCAATTAGTAGTGGAGTTATATCTTTAAATAAAATTCCTTCTTTTGGAAATCCTTGAATATCACGTATATAATTTTCAATCTTCATTTTTTTTTAATTTTCTGTTATTTTTTCCTTGTTTATCTCACATTTATGTCTATCTTTGCACCCGCAATAAGCAATCAACAAAGCTACAAAAAAATAGCTAATTGATAACAAAAAGGCCTCGTGGCGCAACTGAATAGCGCATCTGATTACGGCTCAGAAGGTTACTGGTTTGAATCCAGTCGAGGTCACAACAGCCAAAAGGCGTCAATTGAAAACAATTGACGCTTTTTTTTATTACCTTATAGCAATATTTTGACTCGTTTTTGAGCCGGTCCTAAAGTACAATCTTATATATAATTACATTAAATCTATTAAAGATTTGGTGTTTTATTTTTCATAATCCTTCTAGATATTCTCTCCAAGAGCTGGTTTGTTTCTAATTGATGTAGTATTAGTTTTTGATAATTCTGACTTTATTTTTACTAATGGACAAGCATTGCAGTGATTTTGGTAATCGTTTTATAACTGCTTTAACTTTGATCAATCAGCACTTTTTCCAATGCTAATTGTAATAACAAAAATCATGCTTCTTAAAAAAATATTTTGTCGTACTTTTATTTAAAATATTTAAATCTATGTATGACCAGCTTTTCAGCTATATTAGCAGATACAGTGAATCTCCTCTTACAGTAGAAGATGAAGCATTAATTAAAACAGCACTCAAACCTGCTAAGTTAAAAAAGAAGGAGTTATTCCTCGAACAAGGAAATATCTGCCAGTATACAGGTTTTATAATAAAAGGCGCTATGAGACAATACAGCATTGACAGCGCCGGTAATGAGCATATCATTCAGCTGGCTCTTGAAAACTGGTGGATGGTGGATCGAGAAAGTTATCTTATGAAAACACCATCGGTATATAATATTGATGCATGGGAAGATACAGAACTTCTAATATTGGAAGCTGACGATCTGCAGCGTCTGCTTGAAATACCTACAATTAAGGAAATGTTCTGGAAAATGAACCAGAGCAGTTTCATAGCTTCCCAAAAAAGATTAAACAATTCCATTGCCCTTCCCGCCATGGAAAGATATGAGCAATTACTCAAAAGCTACCCTGATTTTGTACAGCGCTTTCCCCAGCATATCATTGCTTCTTATTTAGGTATCAGCAAGGAAACCTTAAGCCGCGTGCGCAGTAAGCTATTCCAAAAATAAAATTAAGATCCTGCCCTGCTTTAGTTCTTCTATTGTTCTTTATTGACAAATGTCATCGTTTTCTGTTCTATGGCCGCAATAAATTTGCCTTATAAATCAGTAACAAAGATTTTTAAAATTTAGAACAACATTTAAAACATTAGAAAAATGAAACAGTTTACAAAAGATGATACCGTTATGCTATTAATTGATCATCAAACAGGCACACTTAATTTTGCAGCAAACAGACCTCACGAAATGATCGTGAGCAGAACAAGAGCTTTGGCTAAATTTGCAACAGCTTTAAATATTCCCGTTGTGCTTACCAGCAGCCAGGAAGATCATGCACAAGGACCTTTAATTCAGGATTTACAGGATCTGCTTCCTAAAGAGTATGCAGATAGAGTAAAAAGAGAAGGAATTACAAATGCATGGGATGACGAGAATTTTAAAAATGCTGTTCTAAAAGCAGCTGGCGGAAGAAAAAACGTAATCATGGCAGGCCTTACTAATGATGTATGTATTGTGTGGCCTTCAATTTCAATGCAGGAAGAAGGATTTAATGTTCAGGTAGTACTTGATGCGGGCGGATCTCCATCACAAATTGCTGATGATATTGCACAACAGACTTGGGAAAGCCAAGGTGTAAGAACTACAACAATCAACCAGATAATTTCTGAAATGGTGCACAACTGGGCAACCGAAGACGGTCAAAAAGTTCTTCCAATACTTTTTGAAGAAGTTATGTCTAAAGTAGGACAGTTCTCTTAATTAATAGTTTCTTATAATCGAAGCTGGATATTTAGGTATCCGGCTTCTTTAAAAATATAATTATGATACAGAAAATAAACAGCTCCCAATTTATGGGTCACGGCCCGATAAAAATTCTTTATCCGGGTTCGGCCGTTTCAAGCATCGATACCGGAATAGGAAGCATCGGAAGAATTGACCATCCCGAAATAAATTCCAATACGGTTATTAAAATGCATCCCCACATAAACGATGAAATTCTTTCTTACTTCAGGACAGGGGAAGCAGAACACAGTGACTCGGAAGGGTTTGTGAAAATAATCGGCGGAAAGACCCTCATGCTGATGAAAGCCGGAAAATCATTTTTCCACGAAGAAAAAATCATGGGCCAGCAGCAGACAATGGAAGGTCTTCAGATTTTTATCCGTCCCGGTAAAAAAGACTTGAACCCCGAAGTGGTATTTTTAGAACTGGAAGATCTTCATAGTGAAAATAGCTGGCGTATTATCGGCTCTCCGAATCCCGAAACAGAATTTCAATTCAGCAGCCAGACTTGGATTTATGATATGAAACTTCTTCATGGAAGCACTTCAGAAATACCCCAGCTGCCAAAGAATAATCTTACGGCTCTTTTATATGTCTTTCAGGGATCAGTGCAGGTAAATGATACTATTGATGTTAAGAAAAAAGAATGTATCGTATTTAAAGACGAGACTGTTTTAATTACAGCGTCAGAGGATACTGAACTTGTTTTATTCTTCACAGATGAACAAGGAGAAATCTTCAAGGGCGGAATGTACAGTGGAAATCAAATGTAATTATGGACAATACTATCAGCATTATCAGTAAAAATGAAGGAGAACGACTGGCAGTTGCAGGCGGCAATTACAGAATTATAATCTCGGGAGAACAGACCAATGGTAATTACGCTGTTATCGAAATGATAGTGCCTCCCGGTGGAGGGCCGCCTCCGCATGCACATCCTGAAACACAGGAAATGTTTCATGTACTGGAAGGGAAACTGGAATTTAAAACTGAAGCAGGAAAACAGGTTGTAGCCCAGGACGGATTTATAAATATCCCTTTTGGCGGCGCAGTACACTGCTTTAAAAATACTTCAAAAAATCATGCACGTCTGCTCTGCACGGTAGTACCGGCAGGACTGGAAAACTTATTTCATGAAATAGGAATTCCTGTAAAGGCCGGCGAATTCCTGCCCGTTCCTGAACTTACAGAAAAACGAAAGGAATTTTTAAAAGAGATGGACCAGAAATATGGTCAGAGAACTTATGCTCCTGATTACTTAGGATAGCAGTTCAATTCAATTAATATAAAAAATTGCGGACAGGTTTTTCCAGTAGACTGATTGATAAAATCAGCACTGGTTAATTCCTGCAGCATTTCTATTGCCATGCGGAAAATTGTTATCTGTCCCTAGTTAATACCTGAAAAAAGAAAAAAAATGGAAAATAAAGATAAAAATACAGTACCGCCTGGCAGTCTAAAAGGCGGTTCTGCAGAAGTTAACGGAATTAAAATTAATTACCTTCTTGGAGGTAATCCAGACGGGAGACCTGTCTTATTATGGCATGGATTTTTAGGAACTTCAAGCTCATGGAAAAAAGCCGCATCTATTCTTATTGAAGCAGGCCTGTCAGTATTAATTCCTGACATGAGAGGATACGGGGATTCTGACAAACCGGAAGGTACTATCGGATATGATGCCCGCACAATCAGTGAGGATTTCAGGGCTTTAGTGAAAAAACTGGATTTTGGAAAAGGAAAGCCTATTACCCTGGCGGCACATGATATGGGCGCGGCACCAGCCCTTATCTGGAGCGCTGACCACCCGCAGGAGATTGCCGCTTTATTTTATATAGAAATGGTAGTGATGCTGGATCAGGTGCTCAGCCCCCACTTATCATTCAGCCGTGAAACTATGGAAAGCCAGATGGGGCCGATGTGGTGGTGGATCCTTCCCCATGCTCCAAAGGCGCTTGAAGTACTGTTTACAGGAAGAGAACGTGAGTTCCTTACCTGGTTCTATGATTGGATGACTGCCGGAAAAGATGTAATTGACAGCGAACAGATTGATGAAATCTATCGCACATTCTCTGGGAATAATGGTTTCCAGGGTGCTTTTGGAATCTACAGAGGAGTCTTTGATTCTATAGATCAGACCACACCTTTACTTCAGAAAAAAATCAAAGTGCCAGTTACTGCTATCGGAGGAGAATATTCACTTGGAGCTGGTGTTGGCGAAATGACCAAGCTGGTAGCGGAAAATGTAACTTCAATTGTAATCGAAAATGCCGGTCACTTTCTTCCTGAAGAAAAGCCACAGGAAATAGCACATCACATTTTGACTAATTTCTAACTTCGGAAATTTATAGAGTGAATCTAATTATTATATTTTAGTAACAAAATAAGATCCAAAATTTAATACATTTTTCTTTCGATCCCCAACGGGACATCTAAACCAAATTTACGAAGCCAATGAAAGACAGAGCCTAAATATAGTAAGCCAATCTCTTCAAATCTTCCAAAAATGATGTTGTAATTTGTCCTGTCCCTGTCACAAAGCCAAATGGCGCCAATTGAATTCAATTGGCGCCATTTTTTATTTGGTGAGGAGGAATCGAAAGGTATCGAAATTGATTTGAATGGAAATATCACACGATAAGGGAGATACACAGATCAGAATCCCTTCTGATACCATAAACAGTATTATGGTTATTAAATTGAATCTTGAAAAATCTATTCCAAATATTTCAAGTATGGCTTATTTTGACAAATACACGGGTAAACTTTTGAAAATAAGACCTTATGAATCCTTTAGCAATGGCGATAAAATATGACGCTTAATTTACCCAATCCACACAGGAAGTATCTATGGTTATCCAACAAAAACTTTAGCCTTTTTAGTTTGCTTATTTGCGGCAACATTACCCATTACAGGACTTCTTATTTGTTTGTGAAGAAAGAAAAAAAGCCGTTAGTATTTTTTCTGAAAGTAAAGATAATTTGTCGTTGTACCTTCATCTCGCAATCTTATCTGAGAATTATTAAATTCAAAAAGCTTCCAGTTAAAATTTAATTTAGAAAGCACTCCTGTACTAAAACTTATCTTTACTTCTGTAACTCCGCTTTGGACTGAACTTTCCCACTGTCCCGTTTCCGAAACTCCATTTTTGGTGGCAACTACAGATTGATCGGTTTTAAATACAAATGTATAATCACTGTAATTTGAAGTCTTAACAGTACCATCATAAAAATAGGGAATTTCCCAAGAATCTTTTGTGATGGTTGTAGAAAAATCCAGTGTCACAAGGTTATTTTCTGGGCAATAATCTATGGCATATTTAATAGCGTTTTCGAAATCCTGATTATTTGAAATCGTTTTTATCTGATTATTGTAATCAGCAATTGTGATAGGATATTTTAAAGATATGTACTGGCTTTCATTTAAATTTTTAATGAAATTAAAAAAAGCCTGATCACTTACTATCGATTGAGAACTGGCTGCTTGATTCGCGCTGTTATAGATGTTAATTGTTATCGGATAATTGATATTCAGACCGTTGATTTTAGATAAAAGATCTGGATAAAGATTCCAATAATCTATTAATGCATCAAAATCTGCCTGATTTGGAATAAGTTTTTCGATGTAATTGTAGTATACCATCGTTACAGGAAAATCTATTTTTACAATATCATCATCATAATTGCTTGCGTTGATATTATCCAAAACTTTCTGATAATCGGCTGTGGTATTTACTGCAATCTGTTCATTATTTACTGTAACAGTATATGGGAGTTTTATGGTGCAGTAGCTCGATCCGTCGATCATATTATCTTGTACAGTTCTAACCATAGCAACTCTTTGCAGATAAGTAGTGAGCGGAGAAACAGTAGTAATTGTCCCCTGCGAATTATTGTTTTGTTCGTCTATTTCACTTTGACAAGAAAACAATAACAACAGGAAAACTGCAATTGATAAATATTTTTTCAAAAGGAACATATTTATGTTTTTACAAAGGTAATAAATTTTAAAAGAAACTGTTTTTTAACAAACTAACATGAACGTTTCATAATCTTTGTCTATACTAAATTATCAAAATCCAATAGCATTTTATTCTTCTATAAAACAATGATCTTTACTTTTACCCTACTTAAATTAAAAACAAATACTTTTGCGCTTTACAAACTGAAACTCTAAATGCCAGATAAAAACCAATCTAATACCTGCGATGAAATCATTTTTTCGTCTTTCTTCAAAAGTCATGTAAAAGCACTTCGGAATTTTCTTTTTTACAAATTTGGAAACGCAGAACAAGCAGAAGATGTAACTCAGGAAGCATTTGTAAAGCTTTGGCAGAATTGTGCTTCTGTACCTTTAGAAAAAGCAAAATCATACCTTTATACGATTGCAAACAACAGCAGTCTTAATCAAATTGCACACCAAAAAGTAGTTTTGAAATATGAAAAAAACTTCAGCGGTTTAGACAAAACAAACGAAAATCCAGAATATCTCTTGGAGGAAAAACAATTTCAAGCCAAACTTTTAAAAGCAATCGAAAACTTAAACGAAAAACAGCGCACCGCTTTTTTGATGCACAGAATTGATGGAAAAAAATACAGCGAAATCGCCATAGAGCTCAACATTAGCGTAAAGGCTGTGGAAAAACGCATTCATTTGGCTCTGTTAAGCTTACGTAAAGAAATTGATTTATAAAAAGTAGGGTAAATTTAGTTCTAATTGTTTTAATTAAATAATACGATAAAATGAAAAAAAATCGCTTATTAGCAAAATGGCTCAACGACGATTTGTCTCCAGATGAATTGGCTGAATTTGAGGCAAGCCCCGATTTTGAAAAATACCAAAAGATAAAAAATTATACCGCTCATCTTGAAACAGGTGATTTGGATGAAAATGCTATGCTGTCTACTATTTTAAGCCAGAAAAAAACAGCAACAAAAGTAGTTCCGCTTTACAAAAAATGGGCATTTAAAGTTGCTGCCATATTTGTGCTGGCTCTCGGAATTACATTTGCGATGAAAGTTTTTGTCCCTCAAACCGAAACTGCCGATTTTGGAAAAAAGACTGCTTTTTCATTACCCGATAATTCTGAAGTGGTTTTAAATTCAGGTTCTGAAATACATTATAAAAAGTGGAATTGGGATAAAAACAGACATCTTGAACTAAAAGGAGAAGCTTATTTTAAAGTCGCAAAAGGCAGAAAATTTGAAGTCCAAACGAATCTTGGAAAAGTAACCGTTTTAGGAACGCAATTTAACGTTAAAGCCAGAAAAAACAGGTTCGACGTTGTGTGTTATGAAGGTCGTGTCAAAGTAAATTATAACAACATTCAAGTTTTATTAACTCACGGTCAGAGCGTTCGTTTTGAAAATGGAAAACAGGTTCAAAGAACTGTAAATGCATTACAACCAGAATGGATGAACGATCAGATTTGTTTTTATAAAGAAAATATCAGAAGCCTTCTTGATGAAGTTGAAAGACAATATAATATTAAGATTGAACTAAATACAAAAGATACTATCTCTCTGTTTACAGGGAAATTACCTGCAAAAAATCTAAATACAGCTTTGCAGATTATTAGTACAACGTATCATTTGGAGGCTAAAAAAGTATCTGACAACAAAATAATTTTTGACGAAAAATAAATGTTCCGCCTCAAACAATTTCATTTTTTGTTTTTTCTCTTTTTTCTTGCCCTGAATCTTTTTGCTCAGGACAAAGGAAAAGTGATGCCCATTAAAAAAATAATAATTGATATTGAAGAACAGCATGGTGTAAGTTTTAATTATACCGAAGATAATATTGAAGGTCTCCAATTAAATCCTCCTCAAAAATCACTTTCATTAGAACAAAAACTAGAATATTTAAGAAAAAGAACCCATTTATCTTTTGAAAATATAGGAAACAAGTTCATCAATATCTATAAAAAGAACAATGAAAGTTCTATAATTTGCGGCTATGTTTTTTCCAACATCGATAAAAAACCTATTGAGAATGCGAATGTTAGTTTAAATAATAAAACTCACATTACAACTGATTCCGAAGGTTATTTTGAATTCAATAAAGAAGATAAAAACACTTTTATAATTAGTCATGTTGGGTTTACCTCAAAGAGAATTACGGCAGGAAATCCAGACGCTAAAAATTGTCTTCAAATTGTATTAGAACCTGAAATCACAGAATTGCACGAAATTAAAACCAATGCCATTTTAGCTTCGGGTATTTCTAAAAACACCGATGGATCTCTTGAAATTAAACCTAAAAAATTTGGAATTCTTCCCGGTCTTATTGAACCTGACGCTTTACAGACGATGCAGCAGATTCCAGGCGTAAACAGTCTCGATGAAAGTGTCTCAAGTATTAATGTTCGCGGAGGCACGCACGATCAGAATTTATTTTTGTGGAATGGAATACGAATGTTTCAAACGGGACATTTTTTTGGTTTAATATCCGTTTTTAATCCAAATCTTGGGCATACCATTTCTATTTATAAAAACGGAAGTTCTGCCTTTTACGGAGAAAGTGTTTCAAGTGTAGTCGCGATTTCTTCTACTCCAGAAAAAGCAGAAAAAAATTCATTCAGCGCGGGAATCAACATGATTAATGCTGATGTTTATGGAAAATATAATCTTTCTAAAAAAAGTTATATCGAAATTTCGGCGCGCAAATCGATTACTGATTTTGTAGAAACTCCTACTTATAAAGAATATTTCAATAAAGTATTTCAAAACACAACCATAACAGATTTTTCTCAGAACCAAAATCTTAATTATAAAAGTGATAAAAAATTTGGTTTTTATGACGCTACCATAAAATATGCTCAAAAAATAGGACTTAAAGATCAAATAGTACTGGATTTAATTACAATAAAAGATAATCTGGAAGTTACTAAAAGTGCTGTTTCATACAATATAAATAAAGCACAAAACAATATTTTACGCCAGCAGAATTATGGCGGAAATTTGTCTTGGAGAAGAAACTGGAACAACTTCAACACAACCAAAATTAATGTTTACAATTCTTCATACGAACTTCTAGCCGATCAAAAGTCAATTTATGAAAACCAAACTGTTATTCAGGAAAATACAGTCAATAATAATGGCGTGAATCTAGAAAACAATCATATTTTAAACTCAAGATTTAGTTTCAGCAACGGTTATCAATTTAATGAAATTGGTATTACAAACTTAGAACAGGTAACTAATCCTGATTTTTATCGTAAAGTAAAAGACGTATTAAGAACGCACGCTTTAATTTTAGAAGGAAAATATAACGATACCATTTCTAGAGTATATTTTAAGGGCGGAATGCGTCTTAATTATATTGAAAAATTCAAAAAATATATTGCAGAGCCTAGAATTCAATTGGGTTACGGAATAAGCAAAAACCTTAATTTAGAATTGCTTGGCGAACTCAAAAGCCAAAACTCTCAGCAGATTATCGATTTACAGAAAGATTATTTTGGTATTGAAAAAAGACGCTGGATTATCTCCAATAATGGCACAATTCCTATTCAAAAGAGCAGACAGTTATCCTTAAACTTGTTTTATAAAAAAAACGACTGGCTTTTGGATATTGAAAACTTTTATAAAAAAGTAACCGGAATAACTACTTCTAGTCAAGGTTTTCAGAATCAGCTGGAATTTGTTAGAACTACAGGTGGTTATGAAATCTGGGGAATAGAAATGTTGGTTCAGAAAAAAATAAATCACTTTCTTACGTGGTTGAGTTATACTTACAATGAAAACAATTATAATTTTCCGAATTATGAATACTCTCGTTTTCCAAACAACTTTGAGCTGACACACACTTTGTCGTGGGCGGCAATTTATGAGAAAAACAATTTCAAGATTGCCTTAGGAACAAAATGGACTTCTGGAAGACCAAAAACATCTCCAAATTTATCTCAAATTGATCTTTTTGATCCTGTACTGGTTTACAACAAACCAAACGACAGTAATCTGAATATGTTTTCTCAGGTTAATCTTTCGTCAACTTATAAGTGGGAAACCGCAGACGGAATTCAATACAAAATAGGAATCTCAATCCTAAATATTCTTGACAGAAGAAATGAAATCAGCGAATATTATAGAATTAATTCTTTAACCAATTCTATAGAAGAAGTCGATACTTTTTCATTGCAAAGAACTCCAAATCTGAGTTTTAGAGTTTCATTTTAATATCCATTCTACAAGAGTTTTAAAGCTCTCATTCTTCCTTTTTACTTTTTTTTCAAAAAATTACAATTCTTTGGTAGGGTAATCTACGCTAAGGCTGTTTCACTATAGAATCATCATTTGATTTGAGACAGTTTTAAGTATGAATACACAAGAAAATGCAACATCAAAAAAACGTCAGATCAGGTTTGCGTCAAAATACAAATCTGAAATAGTGCCCATTATGGATGCTCTTTACATTATAAACGGAAAATCGAGAATTCCAATAATCCTGACGTTTATGGAAAAGCTATTTTAAAAAAAGCGCTGAATGATTATCACATCAAAAAACTAAAAACAAAATATGAAAAGAAAAAAAATAACAATTGTAACTGCGGTATTACTGTTAATGGTTTCTGCTGGAATCTACTTTTATTATGGAATAGTATTTAAAGAAGCCCGAAACATAGCATCTGAAGCGCCAGATTTTAGCATAACGGCAAAAAAACTGCTGGAAGATTATAACGCTGATCCTAAAAAAGCAGATTCAGTATACCTCAATAAAACTATTGAAATAACGGGTAAAGTAACCAAAGAAACCAACTCTACAATTATACTTGAAAATACTGTTTTCTGTCTGTTTAAAGAAAAATTAAAAAATAAAATGATCAACAATAAAATGACGATTAAAGGCAAATGCATTGGTTATGACGAACTATTTATGGAAGTCAAAATAGACCAATGCACTGTTAAATAAACCAAACAAATAACAATTAATTTATGAAGAAAATTCTAGTTCCGTTCTGCCTGTTTTTAGTTACGTTGGCTTACTCACAGGATGATTTACTGAAAAGTCTTGATTCTACTCAGGTAGAAGAAAGTTACTCTACAGCAACTTTTAAAGCTTTACAGCTGGTAACCTTACAGACCACAAAAATGCCTGCTAAAAAAGAATTTTATTTTGTGGTTTCACATCGTTTTGGGACTGTAAAAGATGGCTTTGACAGTTTTTTTGGTCTTGACAATGCAACCACAAAACTTGGGGGAATTTATGGTGTTACAGATTGGTTAGCTGTCAGCCTTTCGAGACATACTTTAAATAAAATGTATGAAACTGGATTAAAGTACAGATTAGCAAGACAAAATGATAATTTTCCGCTAGACATTGTTGGGTACAGTGTTGCGGATATCAATACTTTTTTAGAAAAAGACCAATATCCTGGTTTAGAATTTAAGCATCGCATGACGTATGTGCAGCAACTTTTAATATCTAGAAAAGTAAGTGAAAAATTCTCTATTGAATTAGTACCGTCTTTTTTACACAAAAACCTTTACAATCCTGATATCGAAAGAGATAATCAGTTTTCTTTTGGAGGCGGCGGGCGCTATAAAATCACAAAAAGATTATCTGTCAATTTAGAATACATGCACAATTTTGACAAACCCGACTTTTATAAAAATCCATTGTCTGTAGGTCTTGATGTAGAAACTGGCGGACACGTATTTCAATTAATTTTTACCAATTCACAATCTATGAGTGAGAGCGGATACCTTACTAATGCCTCTGGAGACTGGGGCAAAGGAGATTTCTTCTTTGGCTTTAACCTTTACAGAGTATTCTAACAATTAAAACAATAAATCATGAAAAAAACAATCTTACTTACAATTTTATTGGCTGTATTTGCAAGCTGTAGTGATTCTGATACCTATGAGGATATCGAAACACCACCTACTACACCAACAAATCCAACAAATCCAACAAATCCAACAACTGCGGTTACCTACAATAAAGATGTAAAATCTATTATTGACGCCAACTGTGTAAGCTGCCACTCAAGCGGAAGGTCTGCAGCTTTTAGACCGCTGACTACTTTTGCTCAGGTAAAAGCTGCCGTAGAAAGTGCTGGTTTATTAGGGAGAATCCAGCTTCAAAGCGGCCAGCAGGGACTTATGCCTCAAGGCGGCAGAATGGCTCAGGCTAATATTGATCTAATTGTGAAATGGAACACCGATGGTCTAAAAGAAAATTAATTATTATGAAAAAATCATTCATAAATTTCTTTGCATTATTGCTCGTTATAGTTGCAAACACTAGTGGATTTGCACAAAAACTAATTACAAAAACAGGGAATATAAAATTTCAGGCTTCAATGCCTTCTTACGAAGAAGTCGCAGCCGAAAGTAAATCAGTATCAGCAGTTCTGGATCAGACAACGGGAGATTTTGCGAGTTTAGTTCTTATAAAAGGTTTTCGATTTAAAGTAGCATTAATGGAGGAGCACTTTAATGAAAATTATATAGAATCTGAAAAGTTTCCCAAAGCAACTTTCAAAGGTAAAATAGAAGATTTTGATAGTTCTAAAATTACAAATTCTCCTAAAAATTTTACACTAAAAGGAGATCTTACTATTCACGGAAAAACAAAACCAGTCTCAGTAATTGTAAAAATTTCCAAAGCTCCAAACGGTATCAATGCTATTGGCACATTTGAAGCAAAACCTGAAGATTTTGATATTGAAATACCAAGTCTTGTGAGAAAGAAAATTGCTGACAAAATAAAGATTAATTACAATTTTTTATTAGCTAAATAATCCTATTTAAGTATCTGATTCATTCAGATTCAAAAGAGTTTTAAACTTGACTATGTTCTGGAGGCCGGTAAACATATTACGCCGGTCTCTTTTTTAAACCTTAAATTATATTAAAATGATCTGTAAAAATTATGTTGTTACCGGAGAAGATGTAAATGATTATATGGTTATGGAAGATACCGCATATATCTCATATACTGTCAGATTGTTATACCAATTTTTGTTTTACAATGGTTTTTCCAAAGAAAAGCTTAATTATATGCATTTAGGTTTACAGGAAGGAAGTCATGAATTAATCATCTATAAAAACCTAATGTTTACAGAACATTTTTTAGTTGAAATGAAGCATTGTTACTTAGCGGATAAAATAAATATTAAAAGCTGTTTTTTTAACTCGAAAAACGAGTGTTGTGCAGAAGTAATAAAAGAAGTAAAATGGTTTGACCCAATCAGTAAAGAAGTTGTTAAAACACCTAAACAAATTCTTAGACATTTATATCCGAAAATATAAAATCCAACATCTCCTACATGTATTTGCTTCCAAGTTTTATAATATTACGATAAAAGCCTAATATCTAAAAGATATCAGGCTTTACTTCAAAAAACGAATATTTAAATAAGTAATTAAAACTTAAACAAAATTCCATGCATTTAATAAAATTCGGATTTTAAAAAATAGATAAGACCACTAATAAGCAATATTAAACTTATTGCTGTTAACAAGGCCAATTGCAAGAATTTTGTTTTAGATAACTCATATTTCATTTAAATTTCATAAAAGTTAAATTTTCATTTTTAACATCATCTTTTCAATTCTGGAAAGTGAAATTTCGGGATTAGCTCCAGGAGATTCTGCTACTAATGCACCTACTGCACAGGCAAAATCAATTGAATACTGAGGTTCTTTTCCACTTAACAATGAAGCTATCAAAGCCGCGAGAAATGAATCTCCGGCACCTACCGTGTCGGCAACCTCGACAGGATATCCCTCATTTTCATAAAGTCGGCCTTCCCACATTAGCAAGGCTCCGTGTTTGCCTCTCGTTACACACATTCCCGTTACTTTACTTCGTTCAGCTATAAAATTCATATTGTCCTCCAGACTTGTAAATGGCGAAGCCATAGCTGCAGTAATTTCTAATAATTCCTCATCATTAAACTTTATAAAATCCGCTGACTGCATTAGTCTTTCGAGCATTTCATATGAATAATGTGGTTTTCTTAAATTCACGTCAAAAACCTTATTGACTTTTTTTTGAAGCATTTCTTCAAGTGCCAGTCTTGAAACGTTATCTCGGCAAACTAAACTGCCATAAATTAAAACATCGGCATTAGCAACTGAATTCCTCGCCAAATCATTCAATTCAATTTTGTCCCATGCAGACGGATAACTGATTTCATAACTTGCAGATCCCCGCTCATTTAAGGTAACATTGACCAAACCAGTTGGGAAATCTTCAGAAACTACAATTGTATCCGTTTCAAGTCCCAGTTGTTTCACTTGCTCTTTTATTGCTTTCCCGTCTTCGTCATTGCCTACACAGCTTATCATAGCTACTTCGCAACCCAGCGTTTTCATTCGCAAGGCTACATTCAATGGTGCTCCGCCAATCTTTTTTTCATTGGCAAAAACATCCCAAAGTACCTCTCCGTATGCCACCGCCTTAAGGTTTTTTCCGTTATTCATTCTAAAATATTTTATTATTGTTCTTATTCAGGCTGGGTTATCTGAAGATTTGAGATTGTGCTCGTTTGTCCTTCAGCAATTAAACCCCATTTGTTTTTGTCTCTTCCGTAAATGCGGTTGGTGAGCGCTGCTTTTCCGTTGATGTAAACTACTACAACACTTCCTTCAGCAATTATTTCAACATCATATTTTACATTCGTCTGAAATGCAAATGGCAAACGCGTTACTTCCTGTAAAGCCGAATTATAACCGCTTATTTTACTATTAGCAATATCCAAAACCACTTTATAGTAACTTCCTGTATCATTGGTATGAAAAACAAATCCCGTTGTTCCGCTAGCTTTTGCTAATGTAACTTCTGCCTTTATTTTGACTTTCTTTCCAATGCTTTTAAAAGTTACCATTGCTTTTTCTGTTTCTCCAGACAAAGAATAAGTTCCATTGTTAGCTGTTGCATTAGAAGTAATTGCATCTACTTCTGCAATAGCATTCTTTTTCGAAAATAAATCCTTAACCGATTTCGGTGATTGCGTTCCTAAAGTTCCATCTGAATTCTGAGTTAATTCATGAATGACCATATTCCCCGCCCAATCTTTATTTCCTAAATCATTTTCAGGCGTTTTTCTGGCATTCCATCCAAAAACATATCTTTTATTTCCGTCAGAAGCTGTTTTTCCTGCATAAAAATATTCTCCATCAATTCGGTCATTTTCGGGTTTTGTCCACGGCCCATTTATTGATGATGAAATTCTATAATGCGTTCCTTTGTTTCCGCTCCAATTCTCAGAAAAAATTAAATACCAATTGCTTCCCATTTTGAAAATATCCGCACATTCCATCATCAGATAATTATCTTCAGCCGTTGTGGTATAAATTGGAGCTTGAACATCCCATTTTCCTGATGCAGGATCTGCGCTTGTAAAATGCAGCAAAACGGCTTTTCTTCCAGGTTCTGTCTGTGTACTTACTAACATGGAATATTTTTTCAATTCATCATTATAAAACACATGCGGGTCTCTGAAATCATAATTGTAGTAGCTCGCCGGAGCTGTAATTTTAAAAGATGGAACTTTTGTCCAGTTTTTTAAATCACTGCTTGTTGCACACAACACACTTTCTCTGGCATTGGACTGAACAAAAGCGGGATTTTCATTGTGCCCTGTGTAATAGAAATAATAAAGATTGCCCACTTTAACAACTGATCCTGTGCCAATAGCAAAATCAGGTTCAAGCGTTGTACCATATGGAATGGTTTGACCTTCATAAGTAAAATGTGCCAAATCTGTACTTTGATATTCATGAATATCATGAAATCCTTTTCCAGCAGGTTTATTCTGTGCATCATGCAGAAAATAAATATGAAATTTTCCGTTATCGAAAAAAGGCATAAGATCTCCTGTATAACCCGCACTGTAATAGGGGTCGTTTGCGCCCATCCATTGCGCGGGCGGAACAGGAAAAACACTTGTTATTTCAGAATTGCCTCCTGAAATCGAACCTCCAATATACGTTTCATCCTGACTGCATGAAGCCAGTGAAAAGAAAACGAAGGCGATTGTGATTATATTTCTATATTTCATTTTATTAAATTCAAAGTGATTTATTTTGCCACTAAATAATTGATACTATTTTGTGTCAGCAATTTTATGTTTGTAATAAACTCATTGGCCTGACTTGGCACTCCACTGCTGTTAGTTTCATTGTACCAATCATAAGCTCCCATTGAAATTACAATTACATTTTTATTCGTACTTGTATTTGGGAATTCTGCAATTGTGACTCTTCCGTTCAGTTCATTATCCCAGGCTTCACTTGCCAGATTGGTTCCTCCTGTTTGGTTTCTCCAACCTTCTCCATTATTGTAGCCTCCCCATTCCGGTAAAAACCACCACGCTGTATGATTTAATCTGAAAGTTCCGCTTTGTAATAAATTGGCTTTTCCGGCTTCAAAAGTGGTTAAACCCTGAAAGATTGGATGACCTTCATGACCAACAAATGACATTCCCCATGAATTTCCGTCTACAAATCCATTTGGAGGGAAATCACCAAAAACATTATTTGGTCCTTTTCCTGACGGAACAATTCCTAAAGCATCGACATATTGCGAAGCAAATGAAGTCAACAGCAAGTTTCCGCCATTTGTTCTGAAATTTTTCAATGCGTTTGTAACCGCAGGATTATAAGCCACAGAAGGTAAATTTGCAGCCGAATCAAAGTGCCACCAAATCACATCAATATCACTTAAATCTGTGCCGTTTTGTATACTTTCAAAAGAAATATATTTAGCTCCTGGGAAATTATCAAACAACCAGTTTGAAGCTGTAACTTCATCCATATTGGTAATTCCTGATCTTGTAGCGGCAGTTCCTAAAAACGCCACAGTTAATCCTGTAACCGGAACTCCAACATTTGCTGTATAGTTAACGCTTTTTCCGTTTGATGTTATTATAAAAGTTACTGCATTTGTAAAATCAACGGTTGCTCCCGAAGCTGGCGAAATGGTAACACCTGTTGTAACTTCAATTACGGGTTTAAGCGCTGTCAAATCAGTATTTTCAGGAAGCGTCATATTAATGGTTTTGCTAATGTCGTTTACCGTTGCCGCAACACCATTAATTGTAAAACTCTTAATCGGACTTAAAACGGTTGTTGTTACCGTATAATCTTTATATAAATTGCCATTAACCACTCTGAATTTTACCGGATTTGTAAAATTCATTGCCAAATTTAATTCCAGATTTGATGTTGCCCCTTCTACAAAAACAACTTCCGGTTTTATAGCTGTTATGTCAGATCCGTAAGGCATTACAACAGTAATTTTTCCTGTTGTCTGATCAATGCTTCCTGAAACTCCATTTAATTTGAATGAAAGTACATCTGAGGGCGAACTCACATCAAATCCGCCAGTTTCAAAACTATTTTCGCAGGCAGTAATCATAAAAATCATTGCCAATACTATAGACACTTTGGTCCAATATTTATTTAAAGCTTTTTTCATATTGCTGATTCTTTAAAGATTAATAACCTGGATTTTGTTTGTACAATCCCTGACTGAAATTAATTTGCTTCAACGGAATTGGGCAATATTCTTCTTTATGCACATCAAAAAAAGCATCCTGATAATAAGTACGTTTTGTTTTTTCTTTAGCATAAAAATCATTCATCACCTGATCTGTAATTCCCCAACGGACAAGGTCAAAGAATCGGCTTCCTTCCATCGCC
>Ga0160502_100257_pt1 | contig 52946 bp, 43 predicted proteins | sample DIDnMG_14_FD_108237 | JGI IMG/M metagenome (GOLD analysis project Ga0160502, IMG submission 108237) | Enriched soil microbial communities from UW Madison campus, WI, USA - DID2933_E24_Xylan MG | ecosystem: Environmental > Terrestrial > Soil > Unclassified | place: USA: Madison, Wisconsin... | reverse complement strand
TCTGATCCTGTTCTCCCAGGATCACCTACCTTCCCCGGCAGCAGCAGCGCGATCTTCGCCCACTGCACATCGTTCAATTCGTATCGCTTGATCCCCATCGTCCGCTCCGTGTCCAACACGGAGTCTATGAATCAGCAATTAGACCTCTTGGGAATCCTGAATGTCGATCGGCCCTAGTCAAATGGTGGGAGGACATGCGGGGAACAGCGCTGCTGGTCCCCGCATGTCTATCTTCAGGCGGGTTCGACGATCTTCGTCTTGCGCGGGGCGCGGGCCGGCTTGGCGGGGGCTGCTGCTTCCGCGCGCGGCTTGCGGCCGAGGCCGATCTTGTGGGCCAGTTCCTTGCGCTGTGCAGCATAGTTAGGCGCGACCATCGGATAATCCGCAGGTAAACCCCACTTGGCGCGATAGTCCGCCGGGGTCATCTGATAATGGGTCATCAGGTGACGCTTGAGCATCTTGAGCTTCTTCCCGTCTTCCAGGCAGACAATATAGTCCGGCTTGATCGACGCGCGTACCGAAACCGCAGGTTCAGGCTTGACTTCTTCTGCAACCGGAGGCTCGCTGAGTGTGGCGAGAGCGCCATGCACATTGGCGATCAGGGCAGGAAGATCACTGACTGCGACGCTGTTGTTGCTGACATGGGCGGCGACAATATCGGCAGTGAGCGTGATGAGCGTTTCTTCAGCGGACATTTTCATCCCTTCTTTATGGCGACCATGGGGATATCGCCATTGGCAGAAGGTGGATGCCATTACCAGTTCAGTTCGATGAATTATTCCTCATGTTCGACCATCTGCTTGGTATTGTGATGTTAAACATAACATTATCCATATCCGGTAGCAGCGATGCACGGTTCTGGTTTAAAGAGTATTTATGTCTGTCCTCCTCCAATGTCGAGTGATGTGGGTGAGGGGCCCATCCGGCACGGCCAACCAGGCTACGGCGCGTATATGGACCGCGATGGAGATGGCATTGCCTGCGACGCTTATCTCTAACGTAAAGCGATCGAGCACGTACGACCCTTTGTGGCCGTTCGGCCGCCGATTTTCCGGTCCCAGGTGCGGCCGGTCCGATATGCTAATCTGGATAACCCAAGTCGGCCGTAAGGAGACGGCAGGTTCCGGTCAGTCGTTGCGGAAAGCGGCTATTTGAGGAAATACTCCACGGGCACGACCAGTTCGATCGTATCACCGGACTTGTCTTGGGGCGGCTTCGGGAGCGGAGAGGCCCGCTTAGGCAGTGATACCGCTTCGCGATCGAGTTCAGACACCCCGCATGAGCGTTCGAGACGCGAAGACAGCACCTTGCCTTCGCGATCCATGATGAAGCGGATATAAGGCACGCCCTGTTGGCGTCGTACCATTGCCAATCTCGGATAGCGCCGATGCTTGTTGAGCGCAGCCAGTACCCGACCTTCCCACGTGTCGTGGGCATTGCTGGACACCTGCGACGCGGGGGGCGCAGGTGCGGTTTTCGGCGCAGCCGGTTCCGGTTCTACAGGACGGGGATCGGCGGACCTGGGCCCCGCGATGGGGATCGGCGTCGATACCGGCGAAATCGCAATCTTGCTCGGCTCGATCCGTTGCACTCGTGGCGGTTCGCGCTGGGCCTCCTTCTGTTCGGTCGGCGTGGGCGCTTTCCTTTTTCGAGGCTCAATTTCGGGAGGCGAAGCTGGGGCGCTCAGGGACAGGACAGTCAGCGCCGCTTGCTGCGCAGGCTTCGCATATTGAGTGGAAAGTGCGACGAAAAACACGACAGCACATATGGCATATAGCGCACATGTGCCGCCAACGCCGATCAAATGGCTGCTGCCGCTGGATCGATAGCGTCCGTGCAGGCCGGAATTATCCATATCACTGTTCACCTTACCGCCTCGCGTAACCGCTCGGCCATCGAAGCGGTCAGGTGAAACGCCTTGCTCCACATCGCCAGAAAGGGCGGCCAAGCCAAAAGGACGGTCAGCGATATCGCTGCTGCCGATAATATGCCTATCCAGACGATAATCCCGACCGAAAGCGCGAACAGAATCCAGCACGGCCAGATAGCAATTCCGAGCAGGCCATAACCGCAGATGCGCAGTCCGGTGGCGCGTCGCGCTCCAATCGGCTTCAAATGCAGATCTCGCCGATGACGCGCCATCGACAGGGCAAATGCCATGAAACCAGCATGAGCAAGAAAGAATGCGAGCAGTATCATAAGCTATTTCGCTGCCTGCATTCGCGCCAGGCGAAGCTCCGACTGCGAAAAAGCCTTCTTCGGCCAGATTACACGGATCACCCCGATTGCCGCCAGGCCGAACGCGATCGCGACCAGCTCGACGCCGGCATTGCGCCAATCTCCCCGGCCAATCTGCGCAATGACATGGTCGCCTGTCGTCACAGCATTCAGGACAGGTAGTAAAAGGCAAAGCATGGCTATACCGGCCAATTGCTCGATCCATGCCTTGCGGCGGGGGCGAGCGGCAGCATGGACCAGGCCAAGGATCCAGAGCATGAAGAATGCGCGCACTTCCAGATCTGCTCGGCCGGCAATATCCGCCTCGATGAGACGATTAGCCCAAAAATAGCCAATGCAGGCGATTGCAAGGCCAGTGATGGCTGCAATATTCAGTATCTCGATAAGTCGATAAACGCGCGGCGTGGCACCGCCAAACTCACCCAATGCCCTCTGGCAGCGCTTGACCTCGAACAAGATCGCACCGCTCCCAATCATGACCGTGCCGGCAATGCCTGCCACGAAATAAAGCCATTTGATGATGATGCCGCCAAAGGTCGCCTCATGCAACGCACTCAGCACTTCCTGCGTGAGTTGAGCTAAGCCGCCGCGCGGCATTTCTGGCAGGCGCACATCCAGCATCGCGCCGGTGACGGCATCGAAATGGATCAGGCCGCGCCCGGGCGCCAGTTGCTTCTGGGCCGACGGTTCGGGACCATATACGAAGGCCGACGCCATGCTGTCGCCGGGATGTTCGACATGGATAAGACTGATCTCCTGCTTGAGGCGGGCCTCCGCGACCGGCAGTAAACGATCGAGTGGCATGACCGGAGCCGCAATGCCACTTTCCTCACGATGGGCCGGCTTTTGCAGTAGGTCGGCGCTATACGCGTCCTTGCTTGGATAATTGGTCAGGATCGCAGCAGGCATGTAAAGCGAATAGACCAGTGTCAGGCCGGTGTAGGCGATCATCACCTGAAAGGGCAGTGTCAGAACGCCAGCGACATTATGTGCGTCGAGCCACGAGCGTTGTCCCTTACTCGGCCGGAACGTGAAGAAGTCTTTGAAGATCCGCTTGTGGATGATGATCCCGCTGACCAGTGCCGTGAGCATCGCCATAGCGAGGAAGCCGACGATCCAACTGCCCACAACGCCAGAATGAAATTCATGGTGAAAGGTGATGAAATGATAGCCGCCTTCGGTCCGCCGGTCAGCCCCCGGCGGAATGCGCGCTCCATTGACAGGATCGAGCCGGAGCCCTTCGCGACGGCTATTGGCCAGCCAGTAAATGCGGACGTCGGGATCATCCTCATTGGGAAGGCCAATCGTCCAATAATGGGCGCCGCGCGCGACCTTCGCCAACTCGTTCTGGGCAAATGCCACCGCTCGGCCGCTGCTATAATCCCCGTCATGGCCGATCATCCGTTCGGTCCGCTCGGGTTTCATCCATTGGGTGATCGGCCCCTCAAACAGGCAGATCGTACCGGTCAGAAAGATTGCGAAGAGCGCCCAGCAGGCCATCAGGCCGCCCCATGTGTGTAGCCATGCCATAGACTGTCGCAGTGAGTGAGGACGGTCGAGCATCTGGTTTTTCATGCGCCAACCTCGGACAAAGCCAGTCCGCTCCCGGCAAGTGCGAGGGTCATTACCGAAAGGATCATCAACCAGCGCCAAATGCTGCCGAAGGCGAACGACAGGATGATGATCGCCAGGAAGGCGGCGAAACCGGTCAAGGTCGCCATCAGCACGGCCTGTGGTCGCGGCAGCGGAAGAACCGCCGCCACGAACACCGCCCAGGCGCAAGCGAAGAGATAACCGCCCAGCAGAGCGGCCATGAGCCGGCCCGCTTTGCCGATCGCCTCATGACGCAGCCCGGCCATCAGAAATTATAACGCAAGGTAGCGAGGAAATTTCGCGGGTCGCCGCGATAATAGCCGTAGAAGGTCTGATCGATCGCGCTGAGATAATCCTTGTCGAACAGATTGTTGACGTTGACCGACAAGGACAAATCATTCGTGAAGGCATAGCGTCCCATCAGATTGACGAGCGCATAACTGCCCTGGCGCGCCGTAACCTGCCCCAGAGCGGTAGAGGGCGTAGTGGTCAGATAGAATGCGCTCTGCCAGTTCACGCCCCCGCCCACTGTCATTCTGTCGTCGGCGAAGCGATAGCTGGTCCACAGCTTGAACATGTCCTTGGGTGCGGTCGTGGTCAGCCGTGCACCATCCCGGCGTGTCACGCTGTGGCTGAAGCTGGTGCTGACATTCCACCCCGGAATGATCTCGCCCGTCGCCTCAAGGTCAAAGCCTCGCGTGCGCGCGCCCTGGACGGCCTGATAGGCAGCCGTCGTCGTACCAGGTACGGTATAGCCGGTATCGACAACCGCAAAATTATCCTGATCGATGGCGAACAAGGCGATGCTGGTATTCAGCGCCCCGTCGAACAAGGCGCTCTTGAAGCCCACCTCATATTGCATGCCTTCGCGCGGCTTCAGCGTTTCGCCATTGCGGTCCCGGGTGCTTTGCGCACGATAGATGGAGGTGATGCTGGCATAGACGGAATGGTCCCGCGCCACATCATAGACGATCCCGGCATAGGGCGTGAGGATCGCGCTTTCCTTGTAGGTGGTGAGGCGGTTGTTTCCCTGCGACGCGGGCAGCGTATATTGCAGGTCATAGCTGTAATCATAATTGCTCAGGCGTGCGCCAGCCAGCAGCGACAGGCCATCCAGTGGCTTGAAACGGAAGGTTGCGTAGCCAGCCTTCTGCTTGATGACGGTATCGCCGTCATAGAGCGTACCAGGCGATGTTGGTTCCGCCGTATAATTGTCCCACGTAAAGACATTGACGTAGCGCCCCTCGATGCCTGTACCGCGATTGGGCTGATGATAGTTACGGTAGTCCGAATAGCTCAGGCCCGCGACCATCTCATGCTGGCCGCCGAGAAGTTCGAAGGAACCCTGCACCATAAGGTCGAGGCCAAGCTGCCGCTGCCGGGTTTGTCCCGACCCGCCATAGAGGCGAACGCCTTCGCCGGTAGTCTTGTCGGGGAAACCCCAGCTGGCATAGGCCGCCATATAGTTGCGGTCGGTATGGAGATAATTGCCGGCAAGACGCATGACCCAGTCACCGCCCAGTTCCTGCCGGATTGAACCGAAAGCATTGAGCACATCCTGCTTGTTGTAGCTCCACTTGGCGGCGGAATTGGCGGAACGGGCAAAATCGGTTCGCGATCCGTCACTGTTCCAGAGCGGCAGGCCCGTCGCGGAAAATGCGGTCGGGTCGTTACGCTGAAAATCGGCGCCGATCGTGACCAGCGTGGACGGCGTGACATCTGCCTCTATGACGCCATATGCGACCTGCTTCTTGTGCTTGTAATAGTCGGTGAAGCTCTCGCCCTGATCATGCGCCAGGACGGCGCGAGCGCGGATCGTCCCGGCAGAATTCAGGGGAGAGGAAATGTCCACCTCACCACGCAGCCTTTCCCAGGACCCGCCGCTCAGCGCTACATGTCCCTGGAACTCGGACGTCGGCCGCTTGCGGACCAGATTGACGGTAGCAGAAGGATCACCCGCCCCAGTCATCAGGCCGACCGCGCCGCGCAGCACCTCGATCCGGTCATAGGTGACAGCGTCGCCCAGCCCCTGCGGGGACACCTGGCTGACAATGTCGAGCGTCGTGGGGATGCCATCATACTGATAGTTTTCGACAGTGTAACCGCGCGCGTAGATGGTGAACCGCTCACTGCCCAAAGGCTGGACGGAAATGCCCGCCGTCTGTTCCAGCATTTCCGCAACACTGGTGAGTTGCTGATCCTCGATCTGCTGACGGGTGAGCACACTGATGGTCTGGGGGGTTTCACGTGTGGTCAGGTTGAGGCGGGTTGCGGTATTGCTCGGCCCCTTCATCGCATAGGAGCGGGTGCCTTCGGTCGCTCCGGGATCGCTCGTCAGGCTGACTGGCATACCGTCGTCCCCTGATCCTTCGCCCGCGACGCGCACCGGACCAAGCGCGATTGCGCCATCCGCCGATTGTGGGGCGGGTTCCAGACGCACGGATGTCGCCGCGGTAAAGCGGAAGGTAAGGCCTGTACCGGTCAGAAGCTTCGACAAGGCTTCGGGGGCACTCATCCCGCCGGAGACCGCAGTGGCGGTGCGGCCGCGCACGTCCGCAGAATCGTAGCCAACCTGTACACCAGACTGGCGGGTAAATTGGCGAAGCGCGTCTTCCAGCGGCCCCGCCGTGATCTGAAAACTGCGACCTTCGGATTGCGCCTGCGCTGCGCCTGGGACCAGGGTCACGCCCAGCGTCGTCCCGGCCAGAAGAATTGAGTGCGCAATCGCGCGGAAAGAACGAGCGACGGATGGCGTAAGCAACATGGGATTCCCCCGAGACAGTCAAAATGGGCTGCCCCCGCGGCTGCCCGTACATGCCCTTGCGACGCATTTGCATCACATGGTTGCCGGTATGACTTTTCTCGGAGCGGCTTGCCCCAGCGATGGCTGAAAAAAATTCAGTCGGCCGATGCGCCCCGCACAAACAACACTCCGCCGGGGAGACGCGTAATTTCCAGTCCACGCATTTGGGCGAGGGTCGCAAGTGCATCGTCAGGTTGATCGGTGGTGAATGTGCCACTGACCGGCTCCAGCCGGTCCATGGTGCCCCAAATGAAGACTGGAGCCTTGCGATAGCGAGCAACTGCCCGGATCGCCGCAGATACCTCCATGTCGCGTATCAACAATTCTCCTGTGCGCCAGGCAGCCATGTCGTTCGTTGGCAAGCCTGCGGTCCGCTGAACTGCCACTCCACTATCATAGTGGGCGTGTTGGCCCGCCTTCAGAATCAGCGGCGCTCCCTGGATCGATGAGGTCAGCTTGACCGAACCATCGGTCACACCAACATTGACGCCGGCATCGCCCCGTTCGACCTCGAACGCTGTGCCGATATCCTGTGTAACCCCGCCCAGGGCAGCCACGCGAAACGGCCTTGCATCATCATGACGCACGTTAAACCATGCTCGCCCTGCCAATAGCGTGACATCACGCCCCGATGCCTTGAAATCAACCGCGATGGCAGAGCCGCTATCCAGTACCGCTTCCGACCCATCTGCCAATGCTACGCGGCGTACTTCGCCAGTGCTGGTACGATGATCAGCGCGCATCATGAGAGCCAGTTGCGGCCCCGCCATGAGCGCGATCAGCGATGCTGCAACCGCGCCGGCGAGCATGCGCCTCTTCCCGAAAGGCAGCCAGCGTAATGGTCTTCCACTCCGCCTACGTGGCATTGCACGTGCAGAGAACGCACCTTCGACGCCATCAAGCCGTCGCCAGAGGGCGCGCTCGCGACGGAATATCTGCTCATTGTCGGGTAAGCTCCGCCACTGCCGGAAGTCCGCCATTTCCGTCTCGGTGATCTCTCCCGATGCCAGTCGTGCGATCCAGTGATGGGCCTGCGCGCCAGCCTCATCAGGAAGCATATGAGTTTGCGGATCGGTCATCGGGTCTCCAGAGCCATCTTATGCGGCTCGACAGTATGACTGATCGCGGCTCCCTTTGCCCAAGTTGTGCTTGAAAAAAACATCATTCGACCCGACCGTCGCGGGCAGCCGCCAATATGGCGAGGGCCCTCTTGATGTGATTTTCAACCGTCGTGCTACTGATCCCCAGCCGATCAGCGATTGCCCTCTGGGGAATAGCCTCGAACCGGTTCATCCTGAATATCCGGCGCGTAGGCTCAGGCAGCCGCTCAGCTGCGTCTGCAACACGGCGAAGTGCATCTACCGACATCAGAGCATCCTCGAGCGAAGGTTCGTTGTCCTCATCCCACAATGTTGAATGCACCTCAGCATGGAGGGCAAGCCGCCGCGCCTCATTCTTGCGATGATCCCGGGCGAGGTTGGCTGTCAGTCGGAACAGATAGGCCCGCTTATTCAGAATAGGTGGATCGTCTTCGACCTTTTGAACTCGAAACCACAGGCTCTGCGCCACATCTTCGGCCGCAGGCTCGCTGCCGACGATACGTTTCGCTAATCGTAATAGCGACGGACGTTCTGCCAGCAGCAGGCGTGTCAGTGCTGTCGCGTTCGAGGACATGAGCCCGCGCTTAGAGTTTATGCGACCGACTCGCAATAATGGAGAGGTGGATTTCTTCCGCGGCGCCACATAGGCCGCAAAGGCAACATGGTCGATGGACATGGATAGACTCGTCGACTTGGATGAAAATGGCTGACGGATGACCTGTCCCAGTCTCCCATGGAAGCCGCTGAACGACTAAGATGGGCGCGTCGCAGGCCTGCCACTTCACCGAAACTTTGATGCCGGGCTTGGCCTTCCGTGCCCGACCCAATTGAGACACTGAATGATTGAAATTCGATCCCCATCTGCGGACCGTCCGTTTGCCCGTGCGCGTAACTTGGCGCTCGCTCGCCTGGTATCAAATCGCGATTTCCATCGGCGGTGAATTTTCCCTCAACGCGCACGCACAGCCGATGACGGCCGCGCCACCACATACATGGCCCGCGCCATCTCCCGATAATAGGCGTTGCGATCACCGTCCCGCGCATGGACTTCGTTGATGCTGTGCGACGCGCCGGGAACATAGATGAACTCCGCCCGGCCACCGACCTTCCGAAATGCGGCCTCCAGATCATGCACGGTACCGTCGAGATAATAGGAATCGGCGGTCCCCACCACGACATGGACCTTGCCGTCCAGGTCATGTTGCAGGCGTGGCCATTGGGTCTCGATCCGGTGGCCGATATCATAATGGTCCCGCCAATAGGCCGCGACCTGCGCATCGACCGCGCCCGTCACCCGGTCGAAGAGCGGCGCCGGCGTTCCGTCCGCGCGACGCGGCGAGAAGGTCCAGTCGAAGGATCGCAACTGCCCGCCGTTCCGGCCGAGCACCGTCTCGATCCCCGCCGCCTGCGCGATCGTCGTCTTCACCTCGCCATGGGCGCGCTCCAGCGGGCGGGCCACGCCATTGGCATCGCGATACATGTTCACCCCCGGCTGATAGAGGTCGACGCCGATGAAGTGCCGGAAATCCACCGGATCGGGTGACGAGGCCCAGCTTCCACCGAAGACGGCGGGATAGCGCACCATCGCCCAGAGCGCGAACCAGCCGCCCGAACTATGGCCGGTCAGGAAGCGGCCCGAGGGCTTCGCATCCATCCGATAGCGGCTTTCGAGCGCCGGAATGATCTCGCGCGTCAGCGCTTCGCCCCAGGGACCATTATTGACGCTGTCGGCAAATTCGGTCGTGCCGGTGGGCGAGGCGAAGTCCAGCGTCACCCAGATCATCGGCGGAATGGCCTTGGTCTCCATCAGGTGCCAGATCCGCGACAATTGCTGCCCGTCCACCCGGTGATTGGTGCCGAACGCACCGGCAGTATAGACCGTGGGATAGGTAACGCGGCCGTTGGGATCATAGCCCGGCGGGGTCAGTACCCAGGCGGCGACGCTCTGCGGGGTGCCGCGAAAGCGGGTCAACACTTTCGACAAGACCTGTTCGTCGTGCAGATGCGGGCGCGATGCGGTGATCTGCTCGGCGGCGCGCGGCGGCAGGCCGGTGACGTCGAACTGCGCGGGCGCCGGCGACAATCTGTGATCGAGCGCAATCGACGGCCTGGCGTGAAGCGGCAGGCGCAGCGTCACCACCTTCGAGACCAGGTCGCCCGGTCCCCGCCCGCCATAATTATAGTCGCCGTCGCGATCGAGCACGACCTGCACCCGATAGTCTCCGGGCGCCAGGGCTGCGAGCGCCTTTGGGAAAGCGCTTTCCTCGGCATCGATGCTAACGGTGCGATCAGCCCCGAAACTGGCGACATCGCGGCCCGCCACGAAGATGCGGGCGTCGTCGGGGCCATAGATGTCGATATCCTCGCTCTTGCCATTGTCGGCGCTCAGCGGTGCCGCGAAGAGCAGCAGTCGCCCCGATGCATCGTCGCCCAGCGCAACCGGCAGGCTGATGTCGAAGCGCGTTTCGGGCGGCGCGGCGCCGGTCAGCGCCAGCGCCGACAGGGGAAGCAGAAGAAGGCGGGCCATTGCGGTCGTCATCAGGAGATCCTGCCATCTTGCCGGCGCAGGGCGATGAACTGGGCGGCGAGGCCCAGGATCAGCATCGCCAGAAGCGCCGCCTGCGATCCCAGCAGCAAGGGCGATTTGAGGTCGGTGACGAACGGATGGCCATCCGGCACGCGGCGCAGGATTTCGGTCACGGTCGGCACCATCAGCAGGAATGTCGTGAGGCTGAGGAAGATGGTTTCCAGATAGCGCCGCGCCCGCCCGAGAAAGCGGATGCGGTCTACGCCATAGCCCGCGATCAGCAGCAGGATCGTCACCGTGCCGATCCCGTAGCTGACGGGCTGATGCGCCACGAGGAACACGGTGCCGGCACCGATCAGCATGAAGATGAGATAGGCGATGCCCGGTGCCGTTCGCGGCATGATCCGGCCATGGCGCGCAAACATATAAGCCGCCAGCGGAATGGCGGGCAGGCCGCCGAGCGTATGCACCCAACCCAGGGGCGTTATTCCAAACATGGTCTGTGTCTTTCTGTTGGCGGGCAATCGCCGCGCTTATGCTGCAAAGCTGGTGGAGCGGGACAATGCGCGCCATTGCGCGATCTCCGCTTCCATGGCGGCCATCTTGCCTTCGACCAGGCCCAACGCATCATCGCCCAGGAACAGGCGGGTCGGCGGTGCCGGCGCCCCCACGAGCGCCAGCAAGGCCTGCGCCGCGCGCGCCGGATCGCCCGGCTGCTGCCCGCTCTTGGCCTGACGCGCCGCCCTTATCGGGTCCATGACCATGTCATAATCGTCGATGCTGCGCGGCGTGCGGTCCATCGACCGCCCGGCCCAGTCGGTGCGGAACTGGCCGGGCGCCAGCGCCGTCACATGGATGCCGAACGGCGCCACTTCCTTGCCCAGCGCTTCGGAAATCCCCTCCAGCGCGAACTTGCTGCCGCAATAGAAGCTGATGCCGGGCATGGTGATGAACCCGCCCATGGAGGTGATGTTGACGATATGACCGTGCCGCCGTTCGCGCATGCCGGGCAGCACCGCCTTCATCATCGCCACCGGGCCGAACACATTGGCGGCGAACTGGCGCTGCAGATCGTCGATCGACGATTCCTCCAGCACGCCCTCATGGCCATAGCCCGCATTGTTGACCAGCACGTCGATCGGCCCGGCCCGCCGCTCGGCGTCCTCCACGGCCTCCGCGATCGCGTCCAGATGCGTCACGTCCAGCAGCAGCGGATGCGCCCGACCGGGCGCAAGCGCCGCAAAGGCTTCAGCATCCCTGGGGTTCCGCACAGTGCCGACCACGGCATGGCCGGCGCCCAGCGCGCCCTCGGCAAAGGCCCGGCCCAGGCCGGAACTGACGCCGGTAATCAGGAAAGTCTTGGGGATCAGTGCCGACATGGCCTACTCCATGATTTGAACATAAACTATATCATGATATAAATACCAACATGACGTCCATCAAGCCCCCCTCGACCGGTTCGCGCGGTGAACCGGTGCGCAATCGTGTGATCGACGCGGCCGAACGCCTGCTGCGCGACGGCAAGGCGGAATTTTCGATGCGCGATCTGGCGACCGAAGCGGGCGTCAGCTTCGCCACGCCGTTCAACCAGTTCGGCAGCAAGGCCGCGATCATGCACGCCCTGTCGGCGCGGCGGATCGCGACCGCGACCCGGCGTTTTGCGGACAAGCCACGGCGCGACGATGCCGGTCAGCGCGTGCTGCTGGCGGTCGCCACGGTGGTCGAGCTGATGCTGGAAGAACCGCGCGTGAACCGGGCGGTGATGGGGTGGCTCGGCACGCCGGGGCCGACTCATGGCGAAGTGCTGGCGCAGTCTATCGCGCTGTGGACCCTGGCGATCGGTGAAGACGAGGGCCTGATCGAAGGGCATCAGGCGCGACCTGCCCTCGCTAGGCATCTTGCCTTCGGCTTTCGCGGCGTGCTGTCTTTCTGGACGGCCGGCGAACTGCCCGATGATGAACTTGCCGCCAATGCCTGCGACGTGGCGAGCGCCTTACTTGAGATCCCCAATAACAGGTTGTGATCGCGTCTTTTGTTTAGTGTCGGCAAAGGCCGACCCAATGCGGGCATTCAGTCGGCCCAACCTTGTTCCCGATTGGCGACCGTCCGCTTCCCTCCAAGCTTCTTTCCAAAGCTTTTGACGGCCCACTCAGCATAACGCGGTTATTTGATTTCTCGAGACAGCAAGTCTTCGAGCCAATCCGCAAACACCGCTAGCCGTCGCGATAGATGCTGGCGATGGGGATAAAGCAATGTCATCGCCATCGGTTCAGCGCGGTGGGCCGGCATGACTTCAATCAATTCTCCCGCCCCAAGATGCGCCTTCACATCATAGGCAGGGATCTGAATCAAACCGAGGCCGGCGAGGCAACAGGCGATATAGGCTTCAGCGCTGTTGACGATGACGTTGCCGGTCATCGTGCATGTTCTGAGTGCCCCATTCTCCACCCACTCCCAATCTTCGATCCGCCCTGTCGAGGGCGAAGCATATTGCACCGCCCGATGCGCAACGAGGTCGTCCGGTGTTTTGGGCATCCCATATTTTGCGAGATAGCCGGGGCTGGCGACGTTGATCAGCGGCAAATTGCCGATCGACCGACCGATCAGCCGCGAATCTGCAAGAGGTCCGACGCGCAGAACGCAGTCGATATTTTCCTCCACAAGGTTCACGGCGCGATCCGTGACGCCGAGCCGCAATTCGATATCGGGATATCGATCAAAGAAGTCTGGCAGAGCGGGGGCAATTATGAGGCGACCGATCCTCCCGGGGACATCGACGCGGAGCATCCCGCCAGGGCCCGATGCCGTCTCCCGGAACAGTCCCTCCATCTCCTCAACATCTGCAATGACCCGGAGGCAGCGCGCATGAAAGACCAGCCCATCCTGTGTCGGCGTGACCCGGCGGGTGGTTCGGTGCAGCAGGCGGGTTCCCATTCGCGCTTCCAGCTCCTGGATCGCAGCAGAAACAGAGGATCTCGGCATCCCGAGCAGATCCGCTGCGCGCGTGAAGCTGGCACATTCCACGACACGCGCGAAGGTCCTGAACAGGTCGACGCGGTCCAATTCTCTCTCCATTGTTCGCTAATTCTGACATCTGATGTCAAAGTGATCGGCTTTATGCCAACAATTTGGGTTGTAGTCTCTCACCGATGGAGTCGGATGTGGCTCCATGACCTGCGGGAGTTCGGAGCATGAGCAAGCATAGCATTGAAGGCAAAACCATCCTGATCGCCGGCGGCGCCAAGAATTTGGGCGGACTGATCGCAACGGATCTCGCGCACCAGAGCGCCAAGGCGGTCAGCATCCATTATAATAGCGCCGCGGCGGCCGCCGATGCGGAAAAAACCTTGGCCGCAATCAGGGCGGCGGGCGCCGAAGCCTTTGCCTTCCAGGCTGACCTGACCACCGCGGCAGCAGTCGAGTTGCTGTTCGCTGAAGCGAAGGCGGCAATGGGCAGCATCGACATCGCGATCAACACGGTTGGCAAAGTGCTCAAGAAGCCCATGCTCGAGATTTCGGAAGACGAATATGATGCGATGACCGCAGTCAATTCCAAGACGGCCTTCTTCTTCCTCAAGGAAGCCGGCAAGCAGCTCAACGACAACGGCAAGATCCTCACCGTCGTAACCTCATTGCTGGGCGCTTTCACGCCCTTCTATGCGGCTTATGCAGGCACAAAGGCGCCCGTTGAGCACTTTACCCGCGCAGCGTCCAAGGAATTTGGCGAACGGGGTATTTCGGTGACCGCGATCGGTCCCGGCCCGATGGACACGCCCTTCTTTTATCCCGCCGAGGGCGCCGAAGCACTCGCCTACCACAAAACGGCGGCTGCGCTTTCCAACTTCTCGAAGACCGGCCTTACAGATATTGAGGACATAGTTCCCTATATCCGCTTCATGGTTTCGGACGGTTGGTGGATGACCGGCCAGACCATCCTTGTAAACGGCGGTTATACGACGAAGTAGTGGAGGAATGCCGTATCAACCCGGCAATCCTGAGATGAGCGCCCAGCCGCAAGCCTTTTCGCTGGGCGCTTATTTCGACCCTTTGCTGCCATTCAGCCGTCGGATTTGACTTCCCAATAGCGGAAGGGCCGCTTTTCCTTACATCGCTACACTCGCTAGACAGGCATCGAGCCATAGCCGCAATGCCTTCCGCTATTATTGCCTCCCGAGGAGCAGATCAGGAATTATTGAAACGTGGATGTTCTTGCCCGTTACCGTTAGCGGCTCTGTCACCTCAGCTCATCAATGCTGCAAGGCTGCCGACGAGATCAACTCTGCGGAACGGCTTGGTCAGTCGTGGCAGGTCAGGCGCAATTCCTTCGCTTTCGGCATATCCCGAGATGATAAGAACGGGCAGTGACTGGTTCTTCTGCCTGATCACGCGCGCCAGTTCGGAGCCGGTCATGCCAGGCATAAGATGATCGGTGACAACCAGATTGGGCGCTACGTCTTTATCAAGCAGAGCGAGGGCAGCTTCGGCGGACACCGCTTCTACCACCTGATAACCAAGTTCTGACAGCATATCGGCGATACTGACCCGCACGACGTCCTCATCGTCGACGAGCAGCACAAGGCCGCGCTGTTCTGGCAGTTCCAGGTTGGCGGGTTCCGATGCGACAACGGGGATATCGGTGCTTGTCGGTAGCCATAGCGTTATCTTACTGCCCACATGCGGGTGACTCTCAAGGTGCAACGCGCCACCAAGTTGCGAGGCGAGGCCATGGACCATCGACAGGCCCAGGCCCGTGCCTTTACCCACCCCCTTAGTCGAGAAGAATGGCTCGACCGCACGAGCGAGAACATCCTCGGACATGCCGACGCCATTATCTTGAACAGCCAGGCGCACATAACTGCCGGGTTTCAACTCCATCGGGGCGTCATCATTGCTCCCCAGAGACGCCTCAATGCGCAACGTCCCACCTACCGGCATGGCGTCGCGCGCATTCACGGCGAGGTTCAGCAAGGCCATTTCGAGCTGGTTGGGATCGGCCATTGCCGGCGGCAGATCATCAGGTACGGACGTCTCGATCTGCACCCGCGGGCCAACGGTGCTGCCGATCAGCTCCCGCATTCCCTCGACCAATTGAACGACATCGACAGCACTTGTCTGCAGGGGCTGCCGCCTGGCAAAAGCCAGCAGCCGTTGTACCAATACACGGGCGCGCTCGGCCGACGACGCCGCGCCTTCGATCAACCCCTGCTCGCGCTCGCCGCCCAACTTCTTGCGTTTCAGCAGATCGAGCACGCCAACGATCGGCGTCAGCAGATTATTGAAGTCATGCGCAACGCCGCCCGTCAATTGACCCATTGCATCCATCTTCTGGGCCTGACGCAACTCGTCTTGCGCTATCGCTAACTCCGCCTGCGCGCGAAGCCGGGCGCTGATGTCACGGGCATGATGGAACGCCCCGGTGACCTTGCCGTCGGCATCCCGCAGCGGGGAATAATGGATTTCCCATCGTGGCGCGTGGATCGCGGGGTTGCCGAAAGCTTCCTCGATCGTGAAGGATTCACCGGTGAGCGCCCGCGCCATCTGCGCGCGCATTATTGGTCGCTGCTCTAGAACGAAGAGATCGCAGAACACGTCACCGATCTTCGTGTAGAAGCCATTCACACGGTAGAATTCGTCATTATGCGCCTTGTTGAAGGCGATCAGGCGAAAATCGGTGTCGAACGCGCAAATCGCGGTGTCGTCCGACTGGATAATGTCTTCATGAAGCCGGAGTGCCGCCGAGCGCTCGTAGATCCGCTGTTCGAGAGTTGCGTTGATATCGCGTAATGCTGCTTCATTAGCCATTCGCTCGGCTTCGAGCTTGCGGCGGGTCAGCACCATTTCCGTAAAGTCGACGCAGACGTCGATCATGCCCCTGATTGTGCCGCTTTCATCGCGTAGGGGGCTGTAGGAGAAGCTCCACCAGGTATCTTCAGGATAGCCTTTGCGCGTCATCAGCAGATGATGATTGTCGAGGCGAACGGTTTCGCCAGCGAGTGCCCGACGCAGGAGCGGCTCGATGTCGGGCCAGACGTCACTCCAGACGATATCGATCGCCTTACCCATAGCGGCAGGATGGCGCGCTGCGAGGATGGGGGCATAAGCGTCATTGTAGAGGAAGGTCAGTTCAGGTCCCCAGGTCAGGCACATGGCGTGACCGTTGGCGAGCATCAGGCTGACGATCGTACGCAGAGACTGTGGCCATGCATCCATCGGCCCGAGCGGCGTTCCCGACCAGTCGATGCCGCGTATGATGGCGCCGGTCTCGCCGCCTCCGTCCAGAAAATCCCCTGAAGCCGTCACAGCGACATTCGGCTCGCGCCCCTCGTTCCTACAGTCTGCCTCAAAACACCGGATGCGCGATTTTGTTCGCGGACCTCGGCGCCGTCAGGACGGACAGCCATTTTCACAGGACTAACCTTCCATTGCCTGAACCGCCTGGATCCGCATGGCGAGCGATGTCGCGCTGACGGGTTTCCGCACAATGGGGACCTGTTTGAAACGATCCGGCATATTAACGGTATCGCCATAGCCGGTAACGAAAAGGAAAGGCACGTGAGATGCCTGAAGAAGATCGGCGATGTCAGCGGACGTTTCGTCCCCAAGGTTGAAATCGAGGATCGCGAATTGGGGAAGCGCCACGCCGATCTCCGTGCGTGCCTGTGCCACATTGGCCGCCAGCCTTACCGTAGCGGCGCCGAGCTTTCGCAACGTGTCCTCGGTGTCCATGGCGATGAGCGCCTGATCCTCGACTAGCAGTATGTCGGCTCCGCCCAGCACATCATGAGTGCGGACGACGGGTGCCGCCCTGTCCGCCGCGACCGACGCGCTTGCCACAAGATGGCCGCCGGGAATGCGCAACTCTGCCCGTAATCCTGCGGGATCGTAATCGACTCTGGCCGACCCGCCAAGATCGTAGATCATCGTGGTCTGGATAAGCTTGCTGCCAAAGCCAGACCGGGTTGGAGCTACTACACTGGGTCCGCCTTCTTCAACCCACTGAAGAACGCAATCTCCTTCCACTGAGATCTGCCAGGTCAGCTTCAGCTGGCCTTCCGTCACAGACAACGCACCATATTTGGCTGCATTCGTCATCAACTCGTGAAGAACCAGAGCGACGACCCCGAAGCTGCGATCCGACAATCCGATTGCCGGCCCTTCCGTAATGACGCGATCGGCTTCGCCGCCATATCGGTGCAGGCTCGCTTCGGCAGCGATCAGCGTCGCAAGATCGCCGCCACTCCCGGTCTGCAGCGATTGATCATGGGCGAAGGCGAGCGCACGAAGGCGCCCCTCCATCGCGGACGCATAATCCTCGACGCTGGCAGCCGTCGCACCGGTCTGGCGGGCGATGGACTTCACCAGCGACAGGATGTTCTTCACACGGTGATTGAGTTCGTCGTTTAACACGCGACGCCGATGTTCGGTGCGCTCGCGTTCTTCCGATGTCGCTTCATTATATCGCAGCACGACGTCCCGCAGATAGACGCGGATCGCTTCGGCGACCGCCAGTTCGCGTTCGGTCCACGGCTTGGACTGTCCCCGCACATCTTCGCGCCAAGTGTCGAAACTTCCCCGCGGACTGAGGCGATCCCCGGAGGGGCCGCTCACGATTTGCTTGACCGGTTCACCTGCCCACTCGACGGCGAAGGCTTCCTCGCTGCGGAACAGCACCAGATAGTCGCGCGACATGGACGAAATGGGAATCGCCAGAAGACCGGCCACCTCAGTCCCATAGTCGCCTGACAAGCCGTCGATCGAACGAAGGTCGGCGGTCGACCAGACATTGCCATCCGCGGTCTCCCTCAACACTCCGATGAGGTCGATGGCTTCCTGGCCGGAAGGCGCGCGCCCGATGGCGTTCCACCCGCCATTCACCGAAATGCCGGCGCCATTGCTTTCGACGAGGGCGGAGAGATCGCCCAGATGGCGGGTCACCGCAACATCCACCGGTTCGCCCGGTTCGATATCGGCGACGATCTGGTCGAGTTGCGCGCGTGCTTCATTCGTTGCGACCAGGGCGGCCCTCCGCTCGGCCAGCGCGATCTGCATCGAAAAATATTGGCCGAAAAGTTCAGCGCCGACGCGTAGCGGCATCGGAATGACCTTGGGCGAGTCATGATGGCAGGAAATCAGGCCCCATAATTCGCCATCGACCACGACGGAGATCGACAGAGAAGCTGCGACGCCCATATTTTTGAGATATTCGCAGTGGATGGGTGACACGCTGCGCAGCTGCGCGAACGACATGTCGACTGGCTCCTCATCGGCGCGCAGCGGGGGCTCAAGCGGGACCGGCTGGAAATTGACGTCGCCGATCATGCGGATGGTATTTTCAAGGTAAAGGCGGCGCGCCTGGTAGGGGATATCGGATGCCGGGAAATGCTGCCCCATGAAGCTGTTGAGCTTATTAGCCTTCGCTTCGGCGATGACCCGACCCGCGCCGTTATGCAGAAACTGATAGACCATGACACGATCATAGCCGAGCATCGCACGAATAAGGCGCGCGCCGGTCGTTGCGATCGTGTCGACGCTGTTTTCTAGGCCGATCCTGCGCACCAGACTCTGCGTCATGTCGAGCGCATCCTTGGCCGCGCTCGCATCGACCGACGTGGGTTCGATCTCGACGAACAGGCGGCCGCGATGCTGATGCGTCAGCGCATCGACTGGAAGGTCGAGGTTCGGCAGTTTGAGACCCAGAAGCACGCCGGCAAGGTGGGAACTGCCGACCTTCGCCACCGCATTGCGCAGGTCGTGAGCGGCGTCGGCACCGAGCACTTCGGCCAGGGAAAGGCCCAGAAGACTGGAGTTACGCTTGCCGAGCAAATCTTCCGCGGTTTCAGAAGCGAATAATATTTCAGCCGATACCGGGTCGCAAACCAGCATGGCACCATGCGGCTGGATGCTGCCGGGAATGTGGATGGGCTCGCGATCGCAATTTGTCAGATCAACGGTCATAAACGCGCAGGCTAATCCTTGGGAAGGGCGTCTCACGCCTATAGGCATTGCGCCTAAGTGTCGATCATCCCCGGCTTGATTTTCGTAAACTATGCCGCCAGCTCAGCGGGCCGATTTCGCTTGTTCTTGGCACTTAGCGGCTATTTGCCTGGCGGGCATCCCGCAGGACACGGGACAGTTCGTCAACAGAATAGGGTTTGTGCAACAGAGCGAACCCATGGCGCGCATCATCGGCCAGTACGTGACTATACCCACTTGTCAGCACGATCGTCAGGTCTGGCCAGCGTTCGCGAACCTGTCTGGCCAACTCTACGCCATCGATCCCTGGCATGATCACGTCTGAGAAGAGGATATCGATGTCGCTATGCTCGCGCTCCAATATCGCGAGCGCCTCTCGCGCGTTGGCGGCGCGGCGGGTCGTGAAGCCAAGATCGCCCAGCAATTGGGAGGCGAATTCCCCGACCTGATCATTATCCTCCACGACAAGGATACTGGCTTCGGTCGCGATGATCTTCTCGGCTGGCAAAACCGCTTCCATAGCGCCTGCCTTGCAGCGTGGGAGATAGAGGCTGAAGGTCGTGCCCTGGCCGAGCTGGCTGTCGACGTCGATTTCGGCCCCCGATTGCTTGGTGAAGCCGTAAACCTGGCTCAGGCCGAGGCCCGTGCCCTTGCCAACTTCCTTCGTTGTGAAGAAAGGCTCGAAGATATGATCGAGCTGATCGCTGGCCATTCCCGAGCCTGTGTCGGTCACGCACACTTTGACGAAATCGCCTTTCGCAGCCGCATGGCCCCGCCGCGCGGGAATATATCCAGCTGCCTCGATGGCGATCGTAATGCGTCCCTCGCCGCTCATGGCATCACGCGCATTGACCGCCATATTGACAAGCGCTGTTTCGAACTGGCTCGCATCGACCTCCACGAAGCAGGACGAGCACACCGGGTCGACGGTCAGGGCGATCCGCGATCCAACGACGGTTCGCAACATGTCTGCTACGCTGGCGACCTTGTCTGCGGCATTGAATATCTCGGGCTTGAGCGCCTGGCGGCGTGCGAAGGCGAGGAGCTGACTGGTCAGTTTGGCGGCCCGATCGGCGGTTTCCGCGATGGCATCGATATATTTCTTCTGCTTGTCACGCGTCAATTCACGGCGGGCAAGAAGCTCGGCCGAGGACCGAATGATCGTCAGCAGATTGTTGAAATCATGCGCGACGCCGCCGGTCAACTGGCCGATGGCTTCCATTTTTTGCAATTGTCGAACCTGATCCTCCGACGCCATCAGTTCTAGGGATCGCTCCTCGACCCGTACCTCCAGCGTCTCGGCGAGTTGGCGCAACTGTTCTTGTGCGATCGTGCGTTCCAAGATGTCGGCCGCCTGCCGGGCCACAATGTCGAGCATGCGTAGGTCGCGGTCGGATGGTTGGTGCGGTTCGCGCCAATGGTTGGAGATCATGCCCAGCAGCTTGCCGTTGCGCGAGAGCAGTGGCGTGGTCTGCGCCGAACGGATGCCGGCGGCGCGAAACGCCTCCAGATCAGGTGTGCCTGCGATATCGTCCCACGCTTCAAAATCGGGCACGATCGCGCGCTGCCCGAATTTCAGTGCGAGCGTGCAACTGCTATAAGCCTCAGGGCTGACCCATTGCCAGAAACCGACCGCCTCCGGAGGCAAGCCGAGATGGGCAAGAAGTTGCAATTCTCCCCCGTGGCCGGAGGGGTCTCCGGTCGGGCACAGCAGTTGCATCGTGCCGAATTGCGATCCCGTGATCGCCACCGCCGCCTCAACGATCTTGCCGTACAGCTCGAAGCGATCCTGCTCATTGATGAGGGCAACGCTGATCCGATGCAGCAAATCGATGTCGCAAGGCTCGCTATCTGACGCGGGAGTCAGGCCATCGAGGGCCATGAGTTGCGGACCTCGTCGCGGGTTCGTCATGAAATTGCCCCCTTTGCCGGCGAAAGCGAAAATCGTCGACCTGTGCGCGCACAATCCCTTCGGAGCGCAGAAGTTCCATGGCTACGGACGTTCTGCGATCCTAGATTGCGCCGGTGCGAGGACAGCCGACCCGTCCCGGACATTCAGGAATTCACTTGCACATTCCTAGAGCAGACATTCGTTTAACGAACACGGGCTTCTGCAAGGCGTTGTATCAACCGGATTTGCGCTTGGTCCTGACCTTGGGAGCAGGCAATTCCTGGGCTGTGATACGAACGATCTCGGCAAGCCACTCACGGTCATCCCACTTTTCCGCGTCGATCAGGAGACAGGGCTTTGCACCGGGATATGGTGGGGCTTCTTCCGCACCGGCAGCGAATGCCCGCCCTCCAACCGTGGGCTTTACAAACAAGTGGTCGTCGCAGACCAACGCGACCATTTTCCCATCGCAATAAATGCCGAATTCGCCAAACATCGCCTTGGCTGAAACGGTGCCGCCGCCTGCCATCTGCTCGACAAGGAATTCAACAGTTTTACGATCGGACGCCATAAGGCGATATCGCCGGTCCTGATGAAAAGGTCGAGGGTCAATCGACCCTTTTTTCTCTTTCCTGAGCCAAGCTCTGTCGCCTGATTGCGGACATTGCCTAATGATCATGCTTTCGCTGCTCGGTATCCTCGAACGGCGCTGGCTCGATCCGCAGGATCGAAAAGAATGATCAGTAAGGCGCAGCGCGAGGGCGGCATCCACATCAACTGGCGTTCGGCAAACTGAGCAATCTTAAAGCGCTCATCCACCATTTTTTCGTCTCCGCCAGCAGATATTCCGCTTTTTGCATTTTTGATGTTCATTATTCGCCGGTGACCGCCGCAGTTCGGCAGACAGCGAAAATCCGTAAGATGCTCACCGATCAGCAAGTCCAGTTGAAAACCTGCTTTGCAGCCGCTCTGTCGGCATATCGTCGCTCCGGCACGTCGACGGTCCGTTTATCGCAAGCCGGAACCATCTTTCTCTCCACACGCTCTCGTGTCCGGAGGTCGAATATGCCCGCACGCGCTTTTTGGCAGGGCCAGATCAAGCTGGCACTGGTTTCCATTCCGGTAGAAATCTACCCCGCCACCAAATCCGGCGCTGCGGTCAGTTTCCGCCAGATTCATGAGCCCACGGGCAAGCCCATTCATTATGACAAGGTCGTCACGGGCGTCGGCCCGGTCGATCCTGAGGAGATACTCAAGGGCTTCGAGATATCGAAGGGCAATTATGTCCTGCTGGAGCAGGACGAGATCGAGGCGGTGAAGATCGAGAGCCGAAAGACGCTCGACCTCGTCCAGTTCGTGGAGGCCGATGCGATCGACGTCCTCTATTATGAGAAGCCCTATTTCGTGGTGCCCGCCGATGATCTGGCCGAGGAGGCCTATGCCGTCCTGCGCGACGCGCTGCGCCAGACCAGGAAGGTCGGCCTTGGCCAGCTGTCCGTGCGCGGCCGCGAACAGCTTGTCTCGCTCAAGCCCTGCGGGCGCGGCATGGTGCTGGAAGTGCTGCGATACGCCGAAGAGGTGACGAAGGCACAGACCTACTTTCGTGGCCTGCCCGATGACACTGCCGACGAGGACATGCTGGACCTTGCCGTCAGCATCATCGACAAGCGCACGGCCCCCTTCAAGCCGGAGGAGTTCCACGACCGCTATGTCGATGCCCTTCATCGCCTGATCGACAAGAAGAAGAAGGCGAAGGGCAAGCGCATCATCGAGGAGGTCGATGACGAGCCCGCGGGCCGCAAGGCGGGCAATGTCATCGATCTGATGGCAGCGCTCAAGAAATCGGCGGGTGAAGGCGGGCGCAAGGCACCGGCAAAGGGCAAGGCACCAGCGAAGAAGGCCGCTCCCCGGCGCAAGAGCGCCTGATCCGTGGGGCCGGCCGATCCCCTTGCTCCCTATAATGCCAAGCGCGACTTCAGCCGGACGCGCGAACCCAGGGGCAAGGTCGCCAAGACCGGCGGCAGAAGCTTCGTCGTGCAGAAGCATGCGGCAACGCGCCTGCACTGGGATTTTCGGCTGGAGATCGACGGCGTCCTCAAAAGCTGGGCTGTCACCACGGGGCCAAGCCTCGATCCGGCCGACAAGCGCCTGGCCGTGCGGACCGAGGATCATCCGCTCGACTATGGCGCGTTCGAAGGGAACATCCCCAAGGGCGAATATGGCGGCGGATCGGTCATGCTCTGGGACCGCGGTACCTGGGAACCGATCCCCGGCAAGCGTGCCGACGACCTGAAGGACGGTCATCTCCACTTCATTCTGCATGGCGAGCGGATGAAAGGCGAATGGCTGCTTGTGAGGATGAAGGGGCGCCCGGGCGAAAAGCGCGAGAACTGGTTGCTCCGCAAGGTCGAGGATAATCATGCCAGCGACAGTGAGGATCTGGTCGGCCATGCGCTGACCAGCGTGCTGACCGCTCGATCGATGGCCCAGATCCAGGCGGACAGAGACAGCACGCAGTCGCTCAAGGGCGCCAAGGGCAAGCTCTTCGCCGACAAGATGCAGGCCGCCAGCTCCCATAACGCCAGGATCAGGACCAGAGCGAGAAGCGGCAAGGGGGAGAGTGCATCGATCCCGCGCTTCGTCAAACCGCAGTTCGCCACCCTTGTGGACGATGTGCCCACTGGCAACGACTGGCTGCACGAGATCAAATATGATGGCTATCGCGCCATGATTGCGGTCAAGGGCGGGGCAGTGAAGCTGTTCACCCGCAATGGCCTCGACTGGACCGACAAGTTCGGGCCGCTGGTGGAAGCGATCGCAGCGCTCGACCTGCCGCCTGCCTTGATCGACGGGGAAATCGTGGCCTTCGGCGAGGACGGCAATCCCAGCTTCTCCGCCCTCCAGTCCGTGCTGAAACGCGGCCATGGCGCGCAGCGGGCGGACACGCCGTTCCACCTTTTCGCCTTCGACCTGCTGTCGCTCGACGGCATCGATCTCAAGCCATTGACGACCATCGAACGCAAGGAGCGGCTGGAAGCCTTGCTGGCGGATGGGGCGCCCCCCATCCATGTCGCGGACCATCTGATCGGCTCGGGTGAGGCGCTGTTGCGGTCGATGTGCGATGCCCGGCAGGAGGGCATCATCGCCAAGCGGTCGAGCGCGCCCTATCGCAGTGGTCGAACGCGCAGTTGGGTGAAGGTGAAATGCACCCGGCGACAGGAATTCGTCGTCATCGGCTGGACGAAGAGCAAGGCCAAGGGGCGCGCCTTCTCGTCCTTGCTACTCGCCCAGAATGAGGGACGCAAGCTCATCTACAAAGGCAAGGTCGGCACCGGGTTCGACGCGACCAGCATGGCCGATCTGGCCGAGGCGATGGCACCGCTCGCCACCGACGTCGCGCCAGCTGAAGTCCCCCAGGCGGAAGCACGTGGTACACAATTGATCAAGCCCAAGCTGGTTGCGGAGGTCGCCTTTGCCGAATTCACTAACGATGGACGCGTCCGCCATGGCAGTTTCCTGGGCCTGCGCACTGACAAGCCGGCGAGGTCGGTGAAGCCGGAGAAGGTCGCGCCAGCGCGCCCCTCAGCCAGCCATATCAAGATCAGCAACTCTGATCGCGTCCTGTTTCCCGACAGCGGCCAAACCAAGGGCGACCTGGCTGACTATTATGCCGGCATTGCGCCCCTGATGCTGCCCTTCGCTGCAAACCGTCCGATCAGCCTCGTGCGATGTCCGCAGGGCCGGGCAAAGAAATGCTTCTTCCAGAAGCATGATAGTGGCGCTTTTGGCGAGCATGTCCGCCAGCTACCGATCCGGGAGAAAGGGGGCGGGGTGGAGGACTATATCTATGTCGAGGATAGCGATGGCCTGCTCACCTGCGTGCAGATGGGCACCATAGAATTCCATGGCTGGGCGTCACGGGTGGACGCGGTGGAAAAGCCGGACCGGATGATCTTTGATCTGGACCCGGACGAGGGCATGGACTTCGCGAGGGTCCGGCAGGCGGCTTACGATATCCGCGATCATCTTGGCGACATCGGCCTCGTCTCCTTTGCCATGCTCTCCGGCGGCAAGGGCGTGCATGTCGTGGTGCCGCTGACCCCCGGCCATGATTGGGACACGCACAAGGATTTCGCCTCCCGCTTTGCCCAGGCGCTGAGCACGAATGAGCCCGACCGCTTCGTCGCGACCATGAGCAAGGCGAAACGCAAGAATCGGATCTTCATCGACTGGCTGCGCAACCAGCGCGGCAGCACGGCAATCCTGCCCTATTCTGCCCGTGCCCGCCCCGGCGCTCCGGTCGCAGTCCCGATCGACTGGGACGAGCTTGCCGACATGAAGGATGGGCATCCCTTCGGCATCGACGATGGCGCTCTTCTTTTGAAAAGGGCGAAGGGCCTCAAGGGATGGGGCTTTTCGGCACAGGGGCTGCCAGAGATATGACAATGGTCGCATCGGGCGAGCCCTGTCGAGCACGTCGCACCACCTATTTCAGCTTCGAGCGCAGAACGTCCTTTTTCTGCGGATGACTGCTCGTGCCCCATTGCGCCGTCTTCGGTCTTGGCGGCGCCGACCAGATAGGTGCGCGCTACTCAGAAGAGTTTTCGCAGCAGCCCGGCATTGGTCTTGCCAAGTTCGATGATGGCATCGCCACGCCCGCTCATGATCGCCTTGGCCATATAAAGGGTAAAACCCTTCATCTGTTCGAGCGTGACCTTGGGCGGGAGCGACAGTTCGGTTCGCGCGGTGACGGCATCCAGCAAGGCCGGGCCGGGATGCGACAGAACGTCCCGCATCGCGCTGTCGAGATCGCCGGGATCGCTCACCCTTACGCCATGGATGCCGATGCTGCGGGCCATGGCGGCAAAATCCGGATTGTCGAGCGCGACACCTGTCTCGACAAGGCCGGCCGCCTTCATTTCCATCTCGACAAAACCCAGAGTGCCGTTGTTGAAAAGGATGATTTTCACCGGAAGGTTGAGCTGCCGCAGGGTCAGTAACTCGCCCATCAGCATCGCAAGGCCGCCATCGCCCGACAATGTGACGATCTGCCGATCGGGATGGGAGACTTGCGCGCCGATGGCCTGCGGCAGCGCGTTGGCCATCGATCCATGGTTGAAGGAGCCAAGCAGCCGGCGACGGCCATTCATCTTGAGATAACGGGCCGCCCAAACCGTTGGCGTGCCGACGTCGCAGGCAAAGACCGCGTCTTCGCTTGCCTGTTCGCTCAGAACCCGAGCGACATGCTGGGGATGCAGGATCCCGCCCGGCTTGCCATCGGCAAGCTCGTCCAGTCCCTCGCGCGCCCTGGCATAATTGTCTTTGGCTGAAGCAAGGAAGGCGGTGTCGCGACCGCCTTTCAGCAAGGGGAGAAGGGCTTCGATCGTCGCACCGACATCCCCCATCAGCCCCAGATCGATCGGTGTCCTGCGTCCCAGATTTTCAGGGCGCATGTCGATCTGCGCGACCTTCGCCCTGGTCGGATAAAATTGACGATAGGGAAAATCGGTGCCGAGCATCAGCAGCAGATCGCAGGCCATCATTGCCTCATAGCCCGACGAAAAGCCGATCAGGCCGGTCATGCCCACATCATAGGGATTGGCATGTTCGACCCATTCCTTGCCGCCCAGCGCGTGAACGATTGGGGCCTGGAGCGCACCGGCGATCTGCAGCAATTGTTTATGGGCATCCCTGCATCCTCGCCCGGCAAGGATCGTGACGCGCCCAGCCTCGTTGAGCAGGGTCGCCAGTTTCTCGATCTCATCGGGCGCCGCGTGGATGAGGGGCCTGGTGGGCAGGAGGGCCTCGATTGATCGCGGGAGTTTTCCCTCGGCGGCCTCAAGCGCCACGTCGCCCGGGATCGATACGACGGCAACGCCGCGATGCCCAACCGCCGCGCGTATGGCCGTCTCGAGCGTGCGCGGCATCTGGTCAGGATCGGAAATGGTCTCGCAATAGACGCTGCAATCCCTGAACAGGGCTTCAGGCCTGGTTTCCTGAAAATAGTTGGAGCCTATCTCGGCACTGGGGATCTGGGCGGCAATGGCAAGGACGGGAACCCGGGTTCGGTGGCAATCATAAAGGCCATTGATCAGATGCATATTGCCTGGGCCACAGGACCCCGCGCAAACGGCCAGTTCGCCGGTAAGCTGGGCCTCCGCGCCGGCGGCAAATGCGCCTGCTTCCTCGTTCCGAACATGGATCCAGTCGATCTTGCCTTGACGCCGCAGGCTTTCGGTGATGCCATTGAGGCTATCGCCCACCACGCCATAAATGCGTTTCACCCCAGCCAGATGGAGCGTCTGGGTGAAGAGGTCGGAAACAGTCATTCTGGACATTGGCGAGCTCCGGGCAAGGCATCAGGATTTCGGGGCCTCTCCTGGCACGGATCGCAGCATTGGATTTCCCCGCTTCGCACCGCGCCGTCCTCTCAACACATGAACCAAGCGATCGTTGCGTGGCTCGTCGCGTGGCACCTCAAGCCCGTGTCATTCGGCCGACGGCAGACGCTTCCATCCGACATCCCTTCTGTGGGACACCAAACTATGCCGGAGTCGCGCCCTCATTCGGTAAGGTCGATTCGCATTTGCCCATGGGCCAGGACCGCGAACAGGCCGCTGCCACCGATGATGTTGCCGATGAGCGCAGGGAAGGAGAAGCCGAACCAGGCCTGCTGGAAGCTGACCTCGCCGCTCAGCCAGAGGAAGCTGATCTGGGAAGAGCCGGTGACGACGTGCGAAAAGCCGCCAAGGCCGATGACATAGGTCAGGAGGAAGATCACCCAGAATTCGTTGCCTTTGGCATTGGGCAAGGCCCATGCAATCGCGGCCATGATGAAGCCCGCCGGAATGCCGAGCATCAGGGTTTTCGACCAGTCCTGCCATTCGAGCTTGGCGAGAATATCCAGCGCCACGATGCGCTGTTCATGCGTGATGATGATCTCACCGGCCATCAGCGCGCTTACGAGCGTGACGCCGACAAGGTTCCCCGCCAGCACGCAGGTCCAAAGGCGCGCGAGCCGGCCCAGATTGTTCAGGCTCGGACGGGTCGCGACGGGCAGAACCGCTGTGACCGTGCTTTCGGTAAAGAGCTGCAGCCGTCCCATGATCACGATCAGATATCCGACCGGATAGCCCAGCAGGTAGATGAGAGGGGCCCAGTCTGTGTCGGGCAGCCTTGCCCGCAGGAACAGTTCGGACATGAGCGACAGGGTGATCGCGAGGCCGGCCGCTAGGCCTGAAAGCATCAGTGCCAGGATCGGTCGATCCAGTTCTTCCTCGCCCTGGAGCCGCACGACCTCATGGACGACCTTTGCCGAACCTGTGCTGCGCTCCTCGACATGCGCGGCCTCTTCCGCGTCAAGATCGGGGTGCGGGCGATCCTTGCTTTCATTCACTTGGTCCACTCCCCCGTCTGCCGCAATTACGCCTGCCTCGGTCGCCTCTTGCCCGTCGTTACTGGCTGGCACTGCGCATGGCCCCCAGGATGAGCGCACGGTAGCTATGCTCCCTGACGCCATGGGGCGCATCCAGCCCCATTCGCTCGAGCGCGGCCAATTCCGCTTCGTCAGGCTGACCACCGCGCAGGCCGCGGGCAACCAGAGCGGCCAGCTGGGCGGGCCTGGTCGCATAGTCTGCCAGATATTGCATCGCCGGCAGCAGCCGCTGCTCGATCTTCGTAAAGTCCGTGCCGAACGGGAAGGGCGGAAATGTCTCGGTGGGCATGACCGCGCCGATCCGCTCGGGCAGATTATCCCTGTGTGCTTCGGGAATGTCCCAGTCGGGCGCTATCTTGCCCGCGGATCGTGCCTTTTCCAGAAGTTCGCCCTGACAGCGGCTGTCGGCGATGGCGATCAGGCGCTGGATGACCTGCTCATCGCTTTGGCCGCGCAGGTCTGCAACGCCATATTCGGTCACGACCATGTCGCGCAAATGGCGAGGGATGGTTTCGTGGCCATAGCTCCAGACGATATTGGACTGGGTCTCGCCTTTGTGGCGCCGGGTGGCGGGCAGGGTGATGATCGAACGCGCGCCGTCGAGTTCGAGCGCCTGCGCCACGAAATTATACTGTCCGCCTACGCCGCTGACGACCTGGCCATCTTCAAGCCCGTCCGAGATCGTGGCGCCCAGCAGCGTGACCATCATGGCGCTGTTGACGAAGCGGGCCTTTTGCCGCGCCTTGCGCTTGGCCGCTTCGTTGCCGAACAGCGCATTGATATAGCTGATCTCGCGCATATGGATACGATCGCGCAGGCCCTCGTCCATGTCCCGCAGCGCGGCGTAGAAGCTGCGCGGGCCAACGAAGAAGCCGCCATGCACGATCGCGCCATCCGCTTCACGCTTGACGATGCCGGCCCTTATGAGATCGAGGAAACAGTCGACCAGCATCTCGGTGGGCGCATATAGGCCTTCCTCAAACGGGCCGGTTTCCCTTGGCTCGGGAGAGCCCAGCCGGTCGAGGGTTGCGCGATAGGCATCGGACCGCTCCTGCCGCAGGATCAGGCTGTGGGCGATCGCGTCGCCGATCGCGCCGATGCCGATCTGAAGCGAGCCTCCATCGGCTATCAGCGCGGCCACATGGACACCGATGGCGTGCTGGGCAGGGCTTACGGGTTGGCGTGGCGGCCCGAAGAGGGGAAAGCGTGTCTGCGCGCTGTCGAGGATGATCGCGAACCGATCGGATGGGATTTCGGCCGGCCCGCGCATGAAGGGCAACTCGTCATTGACCTGTCCGACCAAGGCAAAATCGGCCCGGCCCCGATCGCGCTCGGCAAGCAGGTCGAGGGTCATGTCGGTATTGCAGCTCAGGCTATAGCTGTCGCCCCGTCGTGCCACGATCTGCGCCACGACATTGACGCCCTGGTCGATCAGATAGCGCATCGCATGGGTATAGTTGGCCGCGATATAGTGGCGCTGTGCATCTCCAGCGCCGAGCTGGCTGCCGGCCTGGAAGAAAAATTCATTCACCTCGATATTTGCCGGCATCTCGCCCGCGCGCTGCGCCTGCGCATAGGCAAAACGCGGATATCCGCCCATTGTCCGCTCGAACACGGGGTCGAGGAAGCGACGCTCGAGATCCGTGCCGAGCGAGGGCTGCTCGAGCGTGAGCGCCGTGAAGATGCGCAGCCTGATGGCGGGATCAGCGCTGGCACGGGCGAAAAGGGCATTGACGATATGGGGCGCCTTGCCAAGGCCCAGCGGCAGGCCAAGGACGATATGCCCGTCGGTGCGAGCGATGATGCGGTCGGCTACCTCCTCTGCCGAACCAAGTTCCACAGGCTCGGTCCCGCCGGTCCTCATTGCAGCATGTCCCAGCCCGGATCGGGCCGGAACCGCTCGCCATGGGCTTCGCGCAGCCCTTCCAGCACGGCTTTGACTTCGCCAATCCCGCGTGCGCGGGCATAATGGAGCGGTCCGCCACGAAAGGGCGCAAATCCGGTGCCGAAGATCATGGCCGCGTCGATGATATCGGGATCGTCGGTTACTTTCTCGCGCAGGACCGCAACGGCCATGTTGAGCATCGGCATGATGAGTCGGTCCGCCATGTCCGGCGGCGGCGGGGCGGCGTTGCTCTTGACCGCATGGCCGTCCTTCCAGGCATATATGCCTTTCCCGGACTTCGCACCCAGCTGACCCGCCGAAACCTTGTCATGAAGCCATTGCGGGGTGGCAGGCATGGGCCAGTCCAGCTCTCGCTTCAGCATGTCGGCAACCGCAAGACCGATATCGAGGCCGACCTGATCTGCAAGTTCCAGCGGGCCCATGGGCATGCCGAAATCCATTGCGGCCCTGTCGATCGTCTCGGGCGCGATGCCCTCGTCCATCATCGTCATCGCCTCGACCAGATAGGGGGTAAGGATCCGGTTGACGATGAAGCCGGGGGCGCTGCGGGCGGGGGCCGGCAGCTTGCCGATGATGCCGACAAAGGCTCTTGCGCTGGCCTCGACCTGCGGATTGACGCCGTCATGGCTGATTACCTCCACCAGGTCGAGCCGCGACACGGGATTGAAGAAATGGATGCCGACCAGCCGTTCGGGATGGCGTAGCCCGTCGCGCAATTCCTCCAGGGGAATGGAGGAGGTGTTGGTCGCCAGGATCGCACCGTCCTTCATGCGTGGCTCGGCGCTCGCATAGAGGGTGCGCTTGAGATCGGCCTTTTCCGGGGCCGCCTCGATCAGTATGTCGGCTTTGGCGATGCCCGCACCATCCGGGTCGGGGATCAACCGATCCAGCGCATCGCGCACCTTGAGCCGATCTCCATGGGCGAGCTTTTCGTACAGTTTCGCCGCTCGGCCAAGGGCAGCGCCAATCGGCTCGGGCTTCACGTCGGAGATGCTGGTGCGCAGGCCGCGCCACGCACACCAGGCCGCGATGTCGCCGCCCATCGCGCCCGCCCCGATGACATGGACATGGGCGATCGCCTCATTGCCCGGCCCAGCCAGTGCCTTGAGCTTCTGGCGCAGGAAAAAGGCGCGGATGAGATTTTGCGCGCTATCGCTCATCATGAGATGTGCGAAGGAAGCGATCTCCGCCTGTTTCATCGCCTCTTGGTCGCCACCATGGGTCTCCCACAGGTCGATGAGCGCATGGGGCGCGGGATAATGGGCCAAGGGTGCTCTGGCTTCCGCCCGACTGCGCATCTGCCGCGCCGTCAGATGGCGGACTGGCGCGGCGTCCTTCAATCGATCCAGCAATACCTGCCGACCCTGGTCCATATCTCCTTCAACTGCGGCCATGATGGCGGCGTGGACATGGCGTTCAGGGACGACCGCATCGACCAGCTCCATGTCTTTCGCGCGCCCAGCATCGATCGACTTGCCGGTCAGCATCAGTTCCATCGCCGCGATCGGATCGCATAAATGGGTAAAGCGCGCCGTGCCGCCGAGCCCTGGATGAAGGCCAAGCTGCACTTCGGGGAAGCCGAGCCTTGTCCCTTCGATGGCGATGCGCTGGTTACATGCCAGGGCGACCTCGAGGCCGCCACCCATGGCATAGCCGTGCATGACCGCAATGGTTGGAAAGGTCAGCGCTTCGAGACGGTCGACGATAGCATGTGCGGCGGCGATCCGGTCGCGCACCATCGCCTCGTCGCGCATGTCACGAAATTCGCTGATATCCGCGCCGGCGAGAAACCCCTGTTTCTTGCCTGATCGAATGACCAGCGCCCTGGGCGCCCGGTCGGCGATCATGTCGAGTATATGGTCAAGCTCCTCGAGCACGGCTTGGGACAGCAGATTGGTGTCCGTTCCCTGCTGATCGAGGATAGCCCAGCCAATGTCATGGGCGTCGCGCGTGAAGCGCCAATGATGCAGGGCCTCCGCGCGATGGGACGCGGGACCGGTCTCCAGATCGCGATCGGCAAGAAAGGACCAGACAGGATCGTTCATCATGGCCTCCTTCACAGCCGTTCGATCAACATGGCGCCGCCCTGACCGCCGCCGATACATTCGGTGGCGATGCCGCGCTTGAGCCCGAGCCGCTCCATCGCCTGGACAAGATGCAGCGCGATCCGTGTGCCGCTCGTGCCCACGGGATGCCCCAGGGAAATCGCGCCGCCATCGACATTGAGGCGCAAGGGATCGATGCGCCCGGCTGCCCCTTCAAGGCCCAATATGGTGCGACAGAATGCCTCGTCCTCCCATGCCGCAAGACATGCCAGCACCTGCGCAGCGAAGGCTTCATTCAATTCCCACAGATCGATGTCTGCCAATGCATGACCGTTGCGTTTGAGAAGTGCCGTCGAAGCGAGCACCGGACCCAGGCCCATGATGGCGGGATCAAGCGCCGACCACTGGCTGTCGACGATCCGCGCGCGGGGCATAAGGCCATGGCGTTCGACGGCCTCTTGCGAGGCGAGGATGGTCCAACAGGCGCCGTCGCTGATCTGCGAACTATTGCCCGCCGTGACCTTCCCATAAGGACGCTCGAAAACCGGCTTCAGTGTCGCGAGCTTCTCTGTACTGCTGTCGGGCCGTACGCCATCATCCCGGGAATGGACGGTTCCATCCTTGGCAAACGCGGGCACAACTTCCCCCTCCAGCCATCCCTCCGCCTGCGCCCTGGCAAGACGCTTGTGGCTTTCGACCGCATAAGCGTCTGCTTCCGCCCGCGTTATGGAGAAGAGGTGCGCCAATATTTCCGCGGTCTGGCCCATGCCCAGATCGGTGATGGGATCAGTGAGGCCGCGTTCCAGCCCGATGATGGGCTTGAGGAAGTCGGGTCGAAATCCGCTGGCCGCTTTCAGCGAGGCCAGGGGGCTGCTCTTGTCGCCCTGCATCGCGGCAAACCATTCGACGGCATCCTGCCGAAACACGAGGGGGGCGTGACTGAGCGCTTCGGCACCGCCGGCCAGGATGAGGTCGCTGCCGCCATCGGCGATATAGCGGTAGGCGGTGTCCATCGACTGCATGCCCGAACCGCAATTGATTTGAACGGTAAAGGCGGTCGTCTGCGTCCCGCAGCCCAGACGCAGGGCAGCGACGCGCGCCGGATTGGCTTCATCGGCGATGACATTGACGCACCCCAATATGACCTGATCGAAATCCGTGGGGGCAAATTTCTGCCTCAGCTGGAGCGGGCGCCCACATTGCACGGCCAGGTCGACAGGCGTGAAGGGGCCGGGGCCGCCGCGCGCTTTGAGAAACGGCGTGCGGGCGCCATCGACAATATAGACCGGGCGGCTCATTCGGCGGCCTGCGCCAGATCCGATGCAGCAGCATTGCGCCGCAGTTCCTCGGGTGCAAAATCATCCACGGCGATGACGTCCGCGACCGCGCGATCGGCCTCTTCAAGCTGCGCCAGTTCTGCGCTCGACAGCAGGCCGCGCTCGCGCGCCTTGGCCCAATCCTTGATCCGCGCCTTGCGCAGCCGGTCATGGATCGGCTGGGTGTCGACCATCAGGCGAAAGGCTTCGGTCAGGCGGGCGACGGGTTCTTCCGGGCCGCCGATGAACACATTGTCGATCAGCCGTTCGCGCGCTGGGCAGGGTTCCAGGATGATCTGCGCGCACTGACGGATGGTCCGGTCGGTCGGGCCATGGCGACGGCGGCCAAAGGGGAGGATGAACAGGCGCAGCATCCAGCCCACGGGCCGCGCGGGGAAATTCTCGATGATCTCGACGAACCTTTGTTCGATCGTGGCAAAGCCGCTGTCCATGCACCAGGCGAGCAGGGGAAGGTCATCATCCTGGCGCCCTTCATCCTCCCACCGCTTGAGCGCGCCGGAAAGAAGATAGAGTTCCGACAGGATGTCGCCCAGCCGGGCAGAGAGGAGTTCCCGCCGCTTGAGCTCGCCGCCCAGGGTCAGGAAGGCAATGTCGGATATGAACGCAAAGGCTGCGGCGTAGCGGCTCATCTGGCGATAATAGCGGGTCGCGCGCCCGGCCTTGGGCGCCGGCGCAAACAGGCCGCCGGTCCAATTGCGCGCGAAGGCGCGGATCGCGGTCTTGAGCGCGTGGCCGACATGCTTCCACAGCACATCGTCGAACTGCGCCAGCGCGCGCCCGCGATTGGCATCTGCAACCGCACGGATCTCCTTGAGCAGATAGGGGTGGGAGCGGATCGCACCCTGGCCAAACACCATCAAGCTGCGGGTGAGGATATTGGCGCCCTCGACCGTGATGCCGACCGGGATCGCGCGATACTGGTTGCCGAGATAATTATTGGGCCCGTCGATCACGCCCTTGCCGCCATGCACATCCATCGCGTCGTTGATGACGGTCCGCATGCGCTCGGTCGCGTGGAGCTTGAGGATCGAGGAAATGACGGCGGGGTGGTTCCCCTGGTCGAGGCCCGCGCAGGTGAGGCGGCGGGCGCCATCGAGCAGATAGGCATTGGCCGCGATCCGCGCCAGCCGCTCCTGTATCCCCTCGAACTTGCCGATCGGCAGGTTGAACTGGGAGCGGACCCGCGCGTAGGCGCCGGTCGTATGGGCGGCAAAGGCGCCGGCTGCCGCAGACAGGGAGGGCAGGGAAATGCCGCGCCCGGCCGCCAGCGCGCTCATCAGCATTTTCCAGCCCTGGCCGACGCGATCCGGGCCGCCGATGATGTTGCCGAGCGGGATGAACACGTCATGGCCCTCATTGGGGCCGTTCTGGAAACTCTGCATCGAGGGGATATGCCTGCGCCCGATCGACACGCCGGGCAGGTCGGTAGGGACCAGCGCGACCGTGATCCCAATCTCGTCCTGCCCGCCCAGCAGGTGATCGGGATCGCGCAGCTTGAAGGCGAGACCCAGCAGCGTCGCGACGGGACCCAGGGTGATATAGCGCTTGCGCCAGTTGAGGCGGATGCCCACCACCTCCTCGCCGTCCCACTGCCCCTTGCAGATGATGCCTTCGTCGATCATCGCCGCCGCATCGGAGCCGGCTTCGGGACTGGTCAGGCCGAAAGCGGGAATTTCGCGACCATCTGCCAGCCGCGGCAGCCAGTAGCGCTGCTGTTCCTTGGTTCCGAAGCGCAGGATGAGTTCGCCCGGACCCAGGCTGTTGGGGACCATGGCGGTGACGGCCGCGGACACGGACCGGGTCGCGATCTTGCGGACAATCTCGCTATGGGCGAAATTGGAAAAACCAAGGCCGCCATGTTCTTCGGGAATGATGATGCCGAAGAATTTTTCCTGCTTGAGATAATCCCAGGCTTCCTGCGACAGGTCGTGCGTTTCCCAGGTCATGCGCCAGTCGTCGATCATGCCGCACAGCTGTTCGACAGGACCATTCATGAAGGCCTGCTCCGCGTCGGTCAGCCTGGCGGGCGGTACGGCAAGGAGCTGATCCCAATCCGGATTGCCGGTAAAGAGGGCCGCGTCCCACCAGCTGTTGCCGGCCTCGATCGCTTCGCTCTCCGTAGCGGAAAGGGCGGGGAGGGCGGCCTCGACGAGGGAGAAGATCGGGCGGGTCAGGATTTCACGGCGGGCGTTGGCAAGCATCATCTCTGTCCTTTTTGCTTGCTTCATGAACGCGGAAGACCCCGCACATGATCCGTCGCGACAGGAAGCCTCGCCTGAAAATCGGCCGCAAAATGTCCGTCGAACCAACAGCGGGTGCGGCGGCATGCGCGATGAAGCGCTCCATGGAAAGGACGGGCCGTTGCCCGATTGATGGCCGCCCGCAATGATCAGGGCAGTTTGTCGCCAATCCACCTTGCCAGTGGGTCCATCGCGATGGATTTGCTGGCGAGTGTCATGTCGGTTACGTCAATTTGGCGCCGACATTGTTTGCGAACTGTTGTCGCTATTGACCTCGTCTGCGCCGGTCTGGTCGGCCCTGAAATAGCCGATCGCAACCACGATGAGCAGAACCGCGATGACGAGCGCAAGGCTGGTCACCAATATGGATCGGGTCACGGTCGTTCGCGATCCGCTGCGTGCCTCGACTTTCGTGAGATGGGTTACAGTTTCGCCGTCTTCCTGTCGTTTCTCCATTTTCTCTCTCCTTGCTCTTTGCCTCATGTCAGCGACGGGTTGGGGCTATCCTCCAGACGCTGTTGGACAGGTCATCGGGGACCAGGAGCGCGCCATGGACCGGATCATAGCTTACGCCCACCGGACGTCCGCGCGCATGTCCATTCTTGATGAACCCGGTCAGGAAGTCCTGGGGTTTGCCAGCGGGGCGACCATCGGCGAAGGGGATGAAGACCACCTTGTAGCCGGCGAGATCCTGCCTGTTCCAGCTGCCATGCTCCCCGACGAAGGCGCCCTGCGCATAGGTGGGGCCAAGCCCGGGGCTGGTTGCGAAGCTGATGCCGAGTGCCGCGACATGGGATCCCAGGGCATAATCGGGCCGGATCGCGCGTCGCACCATATCGGGCTGCTGCGGACGCACCCGCGGATCGACATTCTGTCCCCAATAGCTGTAGGGCCAGCCATAAAAGGCCCCGGGACGAACCGAAGTCATATAATCGGGCACCAGTTGCGGTCCGAGCTCATCGCGTTCGTTCACCACGGCCCAGAGCCGGCGCGTCTGCGGCTCAACGGCAAGCGCTGTCGGATTGCGGATGCCCGAGGCATAGGTGCGATGCATGCCGGACTGGCGATCAACCTCCCAGATGACGGCGCGATCTTCCTCCACCGCCATGCCGCGTTCGCCGACATTGCTGTTGGAGCCGATACCGACATAGAGCTTCGATCCGTCCGGGCCGGCCGCCAGCGACTTGGTCCAGTGATGATTGATGCGCGAGGGCAATCTGGTCACTTCGACGCCTGGCGTGGTGATGCGCGTCTCGCCCTCGCGATAGGGAAAGCGCAGCAGCGCGTCCTGTGTCGCGACATAGAGCTGGCCCTCGACCAGGGCGAGGCCATAGGGCGCATTCAATCCGGTGATGAGCGCACTGCGCAATTCGGCGCGGCCATCGCCATCGGCATCGCGCAGCAGGGTGACGCGATTGCCACCCTTGACTGATGTCTTCCCCATGGCCTTGATCTGGGTCGCGATGACATCCTTGGGCCTCAGGGCGGGGGCCGAACCGCCCGACCCTTCCGCAACCAGAATGTCGCCATTGGGCAGCACCAGCATCTGGCGCGGGATGGCGAGCCCCGTGGCAAAGGCCGTCACGCTAAAGCCGGCCGGTGCCGTCGGCTTTTCATTGCCCCAGCCTGCGGGCGTCGCGATTTTCATCGGCGGCAGCAATGCCTGGCGCTGATCGGGCAGGTCCGGCCGGTCGCCGGTCTGGTCAAGGCCAGGCTGGCTGCGCCCGCAGGCGGCAAGCGCCAGGAGACCGGCGCCCAGGATGAGGGCACGCACTTTCATGGCCGAACCTCCCGATAACCCGCGAAGGCCGTCCAGCCCGCGGCAAGGGCAGCCAGGCTGCTGAGGATGGAGAGGATGAGGCCGATGGTCCCGACCGAACTCCAGCCGTCGCGGCTATGCTGAAAGGCGTTGATGAGCCCGCAGGCCCACATCAGCGCCAACAGCAGCAGATAAGGCCATGCTGTTGGCGTGCCGGCCCTTTGGCGCGCGCCAGCGCGATCAAGGTCCATAGTAGCACCACGCCGCCGCCGATCAGCGCGCCGGTGATCAGCCAGGCCGAAAAATTGCTCCACTGGATTTCGGCGCCGTTGAGATAGGTGATGTCCGACAGCAGGGCAGCGGGAAACAGGGCGACCGGCCAGGCGAGCAGCAGGCCGTGAAGCGGATGGAGCAGGGGCCGGGTGCGCGGCGGGGCGCTGGGCAAGACATGCCGCTCGTCCGATACATCGCAGACCAGTGCAGTCGCGCGATGCCCTGCCGCCACAAACCGTGCTGCGACGGCTTCAACGGCGATACGATTGATGTCCACCAGGACGACCGATGCGCCAGCGGCGACGAAAGCCTCGGCAGTGGCAAGACCAATGCCGGAGCTGGCCCCGGTGACGAGCGCCACCTTGCCGGTAAAATCAAAGCTGAAGTTCATGATCGATGACTTGCTGGGTCTCCTGCCTGGGCTGTTCGGTGATGTTGAACCAGCCCGGCGTGGCTTCGATGATCGCCCAGAGCTTGAGCGGGATGGCGAGGCGGGAAATGTCGGCTGCGGGGAGCGAGGAGGCGACGGCACGATCCTGCCCATCACGCGCCTGCGCCACCCATTCGGGGTCCATCACCAACCCCTGGCCGATAGCGACGAGGGACAGGCCCGAAGCAATGCCCTGTCGCGCCTGATCCGGCGTTCGGATGCCGCCTGCCGCGATGAGTGGGACTCGATTGGCGATGCGCTCGTGCACAAGGCTGACAATCGATCGGCCCGCGCTGTCATCGACCGGACGTTGCTCCAGCGCGTTTCCGAGCGATACGTGGATATAGCTCACGCCATGCTCGATCAGCCGGTCGATCAGTTGGAGAGAATCTGCGATCCGCAGGCCGGTTTCGGTGCCCTCATCAACGGAAATCCGATAGCCCAGCGCAAAGGGCCGATCGGCATGGAGCGCGATCGCCCCACGCACCGCATCGACCACCGCGAGCGGAAACCGCATTCGATTCTCAAGTGAACCGCCCCAGCGATCCTCGCGACGATTGAAATGCGGGGAAAGAAAATTCTGGATCAGGAACCCGTGCGCGCCGTGAAGTTCGATCCCATCGAAGCCTGCAAGGATCGCTCGCCGCGTTGCATCGGCAAAGGCCTGCGCGACCGCCAGAACCTCCGCGTCACTGAGCGCGCGCGGGATGCTTGCCGGTGCGAACGGTCCCGCTTCCCCCTCAACCGCACTTGCCGCAACAATGTCGGAAACCAGCGCGGGCGATGTCTTCACACCCGCATGGAAGAGCTGAAGAATGGCAGGGGCGCCGCCGCTCTTCGCTGCGCGCGCCAGGCGGCTCAGGCTCGGGACAAACCGGTCGTCATGGGCCGCAAATTCGCCGGTGAAGCCAACGCCATTGGCCTGCACATGCGTACAGCCGGTGATGACGAGGCCGACATCCTTGGCGCGTCGCCCGTAATAGGCTTCCTCCTCATCGGAAACCGTCCCATCGTCATTGGCGGCCCAGGTCGTCATGGGTGCCATCACCACGCGATTGCGCAGGTTGATACCGGCCACCAGTGCGGTGGCGTCAAACAGTGTGTCGTCGTTCACGACGTATGACCGGAAATCCGTCTTCGCGTCATACTTCGTATCGGGATCGTGCTTGCCGGTGAGGAAGCCTTCGCCGAGGGGTGCCCAAGGGACGATGCCAATGCCCAATTCGTCGCACGTCGCCATCACGCCATTCAGTTCGATATTGCGCGTCCACAGCGAATATTCGCTTTGCACAGCTGCCACCGGCTGCACGGCATGGGCACGGCGGATCGTCCTGGCACTGGCCTCGGACAGGCCGAAATTCAGCACTTTGCCCTCTGCAATGAGGTGCTTGATCGCACCCGCAACCTCTTCGATCGGAACGGCGGGATCGACGCGGTGCTGATAATAGAGGTCGATGCGATCGGTGCGCAGACGCTTCAGCGATTGCTCGACGACGTTGCGGATATGATCGGGGCGGCTGTTCAATGCGATCGTGCCATCGATGGCGAACCCAAATTTGGTGGCGATTTTCACCTGATCGCGGATCGGCGCCAGCGCCTCACCGACCAGCTCCTCATTGATATAAGGACCGTAGACCTCGGCGGTGTCGAAGAAGGTCACGCCATTCTCGAACGCCGTGCGGATCGTCTTCACGCCCTGCTCGGTCGGGATCGGGCCGTTGTAATTGCCGCTCATGTTCATGCAGCCCGAGCCGATCTCGGAGACGACTAAATTGCCTAGTTTGCGCTGTTTCATGGTTTTGCTTCTCGTAATTTGAGGGGTCTGATTGATGGAGGCGACTGCCGGGCCGATGCCGAGGAAGGAACCAGCAGCGGCAGCGGTGCCGAGCATTGCCGAGGTGGCCAGGAATTGACGGCGAGACGGTTCGTGACTGGGCTGCGCGACCGCGATCCCATCGTCGCCAAGGCCGGGATTTTCATGAGGTTTCATCGTTTGCGCCGCCTTTGAGTTGGGTCGTCGGGCGTCAGCTCCGACCTCAAACTAACAATAGGCATTGCATCGCCATATGATTATGGCGTGTAATCATCTTGACGTTATAGCCTGGGATTATCAATGGCGCGCGAAAGCACGGATGACCTCTACGCCTTTCTGGCGGTTGCGCGGGAACAGAGCTTCACTCGCGCGGCGGCACAGCTCGGCATTTCGCAACCTGCACTCAGCGCGAAGATGACTGCGCTGGAGGCGCGATTGGGCGTCCGCCTGCTTACACGAACGACGCGCAGCGTCTCGACCACCGAAGCAGGTGAGCAGCTCGTCCGATCGGTTGGCCCGCATCTGGACGGCATCGACGCTGGCCTCGCGGCATTGAGCGAACTGCGAGACAAGCCGGCTGGCGCCTTGCGGATCACCTCGGTCGAACACGCATCGCAGGCCATCCTTGCGCCAGCGCTCGCGAAACTGCTGCCCGAATATCCCGACATCACAGTTGAGATCATCAACGACTACCGCTTGGCCGACATCGTGACGGACAGATTCGATGCGGGTGTCAGGCTTGGCGAGCAAGTTGCGCAGGACATGATCGCGGTGCGGATCGGCGCTGACTTCGCGCAATGTGTCGTCGGGTCACCAGGCTATTTCGCGAAGCATGGCATACCTCACACCCCGCACGAGCTGACGGTACACCAGTGCATAGCGTTGCGTCTGCCGACCTCGGGCGGCCTGTGGAGCTGGCCGTTCGTTAAGGACGGCCATGAGATCAAGGTGCGCCCGCACGGCCAAGTGGCATTCAACACCGTCACGCTTCAGCTTGACGCTGCCCTTGAGGGATTGGGACTGGGATATCTTCCTGAAGATATCGTCCGGGATCATTTGAAAACTGGACGGCTGGTGCGTGTCCTTGCTGATTGGTCCGCGCCGATGTCTGGCTATCATCTCTATTATCCCAGCCGTCGCCAGCAGACCCCGGCCTTTGCGCTGCTCGTGGATGCCCTTCGCTTCCGCGCCTAGCCGCCGCTTCCGCGGTCGACCCATTATTGCCGTTCGGGCGCCAATTTTTCGTTCCCAGATGCAGTCGATCCGCTTTCTCCTTCTGGACACCCATGACTGGCCGGTAGGCGACTGTCGCGTTCGGAGCGCAGATACAGAGATAGTTGCCGCTCAGCTGCGTCGCCTGCCGACCACATTGCGCCATTCGCTTCCTTTTCTTGAACGTCGGCTCAACACAAAACCTGTCGTTTAACCTGAGATGTAGCCGGAGAAGCAGCACTCCGGGACGCGATCCGAAATAATTGAGATCATTATGTTCAGCGCGGTCCCGGGATCGTGAACCCACCATCCACGAGGATCGACTGCCCAGTGATAAAACGGGCCTCGTCAGTGCAAAGCCAGACAGCCACGTCAGCGATGTCTTCCGGCGTGCCGAGGCGTTTCAAGGCTGCCCTGTCGGCTAGCGGAGCGCGGATCTCGTCTCCGTGGCTTTGGAGCATCGGCGTATCGATCACACCAGGATTGATGTTGTTGATCCGATGCCCGCGGGGCCAACCTCCAGGGCAACCGCGCGGATCATCGCATCGAGTCCGGCCTTGCTCGCCGAATAGGCTGACGTGCCGACCATAGCAGCGCTCGATAGGAATGACGACGTGTTGACGATTGCCCGACCGGCACCACCACCTTCACCGGCCAACATCGCGCGAAGGGCATACTTGGTCATGAGCCAGGCCCCCCGCAGGTTGATCGCGATAATCTCGTCAAACGCTTCGTCGGCCATTTCTACAATGGGACCTCCAGAACCCTGAATCCCGGCGTTGTTGAACACAAAGTCCAGACGGCCGAAACGCTCCATGGCCGAAGCCACGATGTTCTCGACATCGCCTGATTGCGAGATGTCGCCGGCTTGGACGAGCGTCGATCCGTCATCAGCGCCGATGTCCTGAGCGGTTTTCTCAAGAACCTCCCGGCGACGCCCGACGAGAATCACGTTAGCGGTTTCTCGCGCGAAGGCGCGCGCAGACGCGGCACCGATCCCTGTGCCCGCCCCAGTGATAATCACGGCTTTGCCGGCGAGGCGGCCGAAGGATGTCTGTTCATTCATAGGTATCTCCGTCAGTGGATTGCGCCTCAGGCCTGTGATCACCCGATTACCGGGCAGGACTCTGGCTATTGTGGGTGTCGGGCTTGTCAGGACTTGGCGAAGTGCCAGGCTGCAACAGCAGCCACGATGGCGGGCACGCCGAAGACAATGAGCAGAACGGGCATTTCTTCGGTGACGGTGTATCCCGCTTTGCTGACGCCGATCCACATGTTCGTTATCGATACAGCCAGCCAGACGGGCATGAACAATTTCGCCGCCTTCCCGAGTGATGCCGGAGCATCGCCCCACAGGTGCCCGAACAGCAGGAAAACTCCCAGCAGGACAATGCCGCCTGCGATCACCGAGAGCATGTGCATGGCATTACTCCTTCGCGTGGAATGAAATTCCGAAAGCGGCAGCGCTGAACGATCGAACTTTGTCCAACCGCTCAGCGTCATGCCATTTTCCGGACTAATGCAATCACTGGTTTGCGAGCCTTTGCTGCCAGTGGGATGCGAACCAGGCAGCGAACGAGCCGATCGCGCCCGCCAGGCCCAGCTCGGCCATTGCGTAGAGCGTGGGCTGAACATGGGCGGCAAATACCGTCACCAGCCCCAGGAAGTAAGCGGGGATGTTGCTGAGCACCGGCACGGCGCGGAGCGACACTACGAGGGTGGCCACTATCAGCACGACGATGGGCAAGGCGAACGTCCCGAAGCTCGGAGCCAGTGCGCCGACCGCCATCACGGCAATCAGCCCAAGCCCGATACCCAATGCGAGGCAAGCGTAGTTGGCCAAGCCGTCGCGAGCGGAGTGACCGCGCGTGTAGTAGGCGACCCAGCCCATGAACATTGCCCAGGCTGGCACGGCGATCATGGTGGTGACATGCGCGGCGGAAGCGGCCGTGAGAGCGGCGGCAGCGCTGATGGCGAGGAACCGCAGTTTGCCTGTCGGAGCGGGTGCGGCTGATACGATGGATGAGGTCATGACACGATCCTTTCGATGTGAACCGGGCCAGCTCGGCTGCCCCGGTTCGATGCACATCAGTTGACGCGGGCGGTGAGCAGGTCTTCCAGACCGATGCGGCGGAACATCTCGGCGCGAACGCGGTCGGACATGGCGTTGACGATCTCCGCACCGTCCTGCGACGGATCGATGTGGACGCGGAAGGGGCGCTTGCCGTGCTCAGTATCCACCACGGTGACGATCGCGCGGGCCACGTCGGTCACATCAGCGTCGGCAGGTTCCAGTCCGGCCAGCCCCTTCATCGCCGTGTCGGGAATGTCGGCACCCGGACCGCTGGCGTACTCGGCTGAGCGCGCTTCATCGGCGGGCTTGCCGCTGTGGGTGAAGTGGTTGGTGCCGCTGGTGAACGCCCCTGGCACGATGATCGAGGTTTCCACACCCCACCGGGCCAGCTCGCCGGCGTAGCTGACCGCCAGGCTATCCATGGCCGCCTTCGCCGCGAAGTAGGGCGAGAGGTAGGGCGGCGTGCCACCGCGAGCGCTGCTGGACGATACCCACAGCACCAGGCCCTTGCCCTGCTTGCGCAGTTGCGGGAGCGCGGCGCGGTTCACCCGCTGAGTCGAAAGTACGTTGATGTCGTAGAGATCCGCGAACTGCTCCGGCGTGAAGGCTTCAGCCGGGCCGAAGCTCATATGCCCGGCGTTGTGGATGACGACATCCAGGCGACCGCAATCTGCGATGATCTGAGCGATCCCGGCCTCGACCGAGGTATCGGACTGAACGTCCAGCTCCACGGCGCGAAGATCGACATTATGTTCTGCGGCATAGGTGGCGACCGCTTCGACCTGCGGGGCATTGCGTCCCGTGGTCGCGCGCATCCCGGCGTAGACGGTGTGGCCGGCCAGCGCGAGTTGGCGAGCGGTGAGAGCGCCGAAGCCGCTGGAAGCGCCAGTGACGATGATGATCTGCTTGGTCATGATGGATTCCTTCAATTGTCAGGGTGGTTGAAGAGAGGTCGGGAAAAGAGGCTGGTTCAGATCATGCCGCCATTGGCGCGCAGCACCTGGCCGTTGATCCATCCGCCATCGGGGCCGGTGAGAAAGGCGACGGCCGAGGCGATGTCGTCCGGTGTGCCGAGGCGTTCGAGCGGGTTCATCTTGGACATGCGCTCGATCAGCTCGGGAGACTTACCGTCGAGGAACAGGGCGGTTGCCGTGGGTCCGGGAGCGACGGCATTGACAGCGATAGAACGGCCGCGCAGTTCCTTGGACATCACCGCCGTCATCGCTTCGACCGCCGCCTTGGTGGCGACATAGACGCCGTAGCTTTCCAGACGCAGGCCGACGACCGTGGTGGAGAAGTTGACGATCCGACCGCCATCGCGAAGGCGCTTGCCGGCTTCGCGCAGCGTGTTGAACGTGCCCTTGAGGTTGATGGCGATCTGGCTGTCGAACAGCGCGTCATCGCTGTCGGCGATGGTGGCCAGCTTCATGATGCCGGCGTTGTTCACGAGAACATCCACACCGCCGAAGGCAGCTTCCGCACTTTCGAACATACGGACCACCGCAGCAGCGTCACTGACATCAGCCTGTGCGGTGATCGCGCGGCCACCAGCGGCTTCGATCTTGGAGGCGACCTCTTCAGCGGACTTCGCGCTGCCCGCATAGTTGACGATGACGGTGAAGCCGTCCTGGCCGAGGCGCTGCGCGATGCTTGCGCCGATGCCGCGCGATGCGCCGGTGACGATTGCGACCTTGCCGTTCTGTTCGATGCTCATTGTCTGTCTCCTTGGCTGGCCCACCATGTTGGCTGGGCATGGAGACTATTTGGCGGATGACAGGGCGAAGATAATCACCCAAGAATGAGCATCACTGTTCTGCACGCACAAACAATGAGGAAGCGCATTTGGACCGGATCGATGTCATGCGGCTGTTCGTGCGGATTGTGGAACGGCGCAGCTTCACGGTAGCGGCGCAGGACATCGGCATTCCCCGGTCAACTGTGACGCAAGTGGTCAAGCAGTTGGAGGAGCGGCTTGGGGTCCGCCTGCTTCAACGCACAACCCGCGTGGTCAGCCCGACGCTGGACGGCGAGGCCTATGCGCGCCGTTGCGTCGCCATCCTCGCCGAGATCGAGAATGCTGAAGGCGCATTCGGCGGAGCCAAGCCAAAAGGCGTCCTCCGCATTGAGGTGCAAGGGACGATCGCCCGGCATTTCCTGCTGCCAGGGCTGCCTGACTTTCTCGCCGAATATCCCGATCTTGAGATCATTATGAGCGAGGGCGAGCGTTGGGTTGACGTTGTGCGGGAGGGCATCGACTGTGTGCTGCGGTACGGCCAACTGGCCGACAGCGACATGATCGCACGCAGGGTCATGATAATGCACCGGATGACCTGCGCCGCGCCAGCATATCTGGAGAGCTTCGGTAGTCCTTCGGGGATTGATGATCTTGAGGGCCATCGCATGATCGGCCTGCGCTCGCTGACGACCGGTCAGCTTGCGCCGCTTCAGTTCGCTGTAGGCGACGACTATCGCACCATCACTTTACCCGCACCCGTTTCAGTGACGGGCACCGAGAGTTATCTTGCGACGGCATTGCTCGGCTTTGGTATATTTCAGGTCCCGCACTTCCACGCCGAAAAGCATCTTGCCACAGGCAAGCTGGTACAGATCTTGTCCGACAATCTACCACCTTCGGTCCCCGTCTCTTTGCTCTATCCACCGAGCCGCCAGCTTTCACCCCGCGTCCGTGTGTTCATGGATTGGGCAGTACGACGATTTGGTGGCAAGGGGAGCTGACCCAGCTTTCTAATGAATTGAGAGGCTAACCACAAGATGGGCGTAGCAGAGTTCACAAGAACAGGGCCGCTCCATACCTGGCCGCGAATGGCGGAAGTTGGTGGTAGCTGACTTTCGCACTCGCGCTGGTGATGGCGGCAATGTCCCAGCCCCGGCTATAACCGGACTGACCGCTCGTAGGCGCGGGACTTTTCCAATTGAGCGGCTTGGATGAGCGCGTTGCTGCCCCTGCTGACCTCGACAAATGCCAGTCATTCGCTGTTCAAGGTCATCGTGCCTTGGGCTTTGGCCAATGATATCGGAGTGCCTCAACCAGCAGCGAGAAGGCGGGCGATGGCTGGGTGACAGTCGGGTAGTAAAGGTAGAAGCCTGGGAACGGCAGGCTCCATTCGTCCAACACGATTTCGAGCCTTGCAGCCTGTAGATACGCTTCGGCCAGATCCTGTGGGATGAAGGCGAGGCCAAGTCCCGCCACGGCTGCGCTGAGGCAGGAATAGCTGTTGTTGAAGATCAACTGCCCGCTGACCTGCACCTTAATCTCCGCCTCGCCCTTCCGCTGCAATTCCCATGCGTAGAGGCGACCGGAGGATTGGCGCAATCCGATGCAATTGTGTGATTGCAGATCGGACGGGCTTTTGGGTCGACCATAGCGCTCGAAATAGGCCGGCGATCCGACCGCCACCATGCGTGCGTCCGGCCCGATGCGCACGGCGATCATGTCCTTAGCCAGAGTTTCACCGTAGCGCACACCGGCATCGTAGCGTTCGCTGATGATGTCGATCAGACCGTAATCGGTGATCATCTCGACCTTCACATCGGGATAGTCCCTCATGAAATCGGACAGCTTCGGCAGTAGAAGCTCGTTGATCGCGTGGTCCGATGCGCTGATACGGATCTTGCCCGCGGGCCGTTCCCGCGTTTCGTTGACGGCGGCCAGTTCCGCCTCGATCCCGTCCAGATAGGGGCTCACCTTCTGGAGCAGCCGCTCGCCGATCTCGGTCGGGGCCACGCTACGGGTCGTGCGAACCAGCAACTGAACGCCGAGACGATCCTCCAGCTTCTTGACGATCTGGCTTATCGCGGACTGGGAAAGGCCGAGCTTACCGGCTGCCTTGGTGAAGCCGCGCTCGCGCGCCACTGCCACGAAAGCGGTGATGTCACTCAGCGTGTCCCGCGCCATTGATTACAATCCCTACTGATTATCAGAAGACTTATACCTCTAATAATGGATCGGCGCGCGAGCTAGATAGCGGAGAAGGAATTCATCAGAGAAGAATGAGGTAGTCCATGCCGGCATCCGGCAAAGCCACGACTGCGCCCGCCTGGGGCGCGGTGATCGCAATGACGCTGTGCGCCACGATATTGATTGCATCGGAATTCATGCCGGTCAGCCTGTTGACCCCGATCGCGCGCGATCTCGCGATCACCGAGGGGCATGCCGGACAGTCGATCTCCATCTCCGGCTTCTTCGCGCTTGTCACCAGCCTGTTCATCTCGGCGATTATCGGCGTGTCGGACCGGCGCCGCGTCGTGCTAATCTTTACTGCGCTGATGGTCGTGTCGGGCGTGATGGTCGCACTCGCGCCCAATGCCCCGTTACTAATGGCAGGACGCGCCCTGCTCGGCGTCGCGATTGGCGGCTTCTGGTCGATATCGGCGGCGATCGTCATGCGCCTTGTGCCCGAGGAGTCAGTCCCCAAGGCGCTGGCCCTGCTCAATGGCGGCAATGCAGTAGCGACCACATTGGGCGCGCCGATCGGCAGCCTGCTCGGCGGCCTGATCGGCTGGCGCGGCGCCTTCTTCTGCGTAGTGCCGCTCGCCGTCATCGCTTTGCTGTGGCAGTGGCGCAGCCTTCCCGCCTTGCCACCTGAAAAGGCGACAATCCGCGCGCGCGACGTATTCGCTCTGCTGAAGCATCGCAAGTTCGCCATTGGCATGGTCGCGGTGTCGCTGTTCTTCTTCGGCCAGTTCATCCTATTCACCTATCTGCGCCCGTTCCTGGACCTGGTGACGGGTAACGACGCACCGCTGATCTCGGGCATGTTGCTGGCGCTCGGCGTTGCGGGCTTTGTCGGCACGATCGTGATCGGCTGGCTGCTCAAGTCGCAGCTCTACAGTCTGCTGATCACCATTCCCGCCATAATGGCGGTCATCGCCATAACGCTCGTCGAAATCGACGGCACCCCGCTGAACGTCGGTCTGCTGCTGACCCTCTGGGGCCTGCTGGCAACCGCCGCGCCGGTCGGATGGTGGACCTGGCTCAGCAAAACCATGCCGCACGAGGCGGAGGCCGGCGGCGGGCTGATGGTCGCGATCATCCAGCTTGCGATCATGCTGGGCGCGATTGTCGGCGGCACGCTGTTCGACGCCTGGGGCTATCGTGGTCCATTCAGCCTCGCCGCCGGTCTCCTCGTGGTCGCCTCGCTGCTGGCAATCGTCACATCACGCATCGGCGTCACGCCGAGCTTCACCGAACAACCCGCCTGACCAGGGAGAGCCTCGCCATGACCGACCGATCCTTCTCATTCGAGCGCCGCGGTGTGCTGAAGGCCGGCGCTGCCGGCCTTGTCACCCTCGGCACTCTTTCGATCCCCGACATTTCCTCAGCAAAGGCACCAAGTATGACACAGGATTGGGACAAGACGTTCCCACGCAGCAAAGCGGTCGATCACCAGAAGGTCTCGTTCAAGAACCGCTACGGTATCACTCTCGCCGCGGATCTGTATCTCCCCAAGGAGCGCGGGACGGACAAGCTCGCGGCAATCGTGGTCAGCGGGCCTTTCGGTGCCGTGAAGGAGCAGTCCTCTGGTCTCTATGCCCAGACCATGGCTGCGCGCGGCTTCGCGACCCTGGCCTTCGACCCTTCCTACACCGGCGAGAGCGGCGGTGAACCGCGTAACGTCGCATCGCCTGACATCAACACGGAAGATTTCAGCGCGGCCGTCGATTTCATCGGGCTGCGACCGGAGATCGATCGCGAGCGGATCGGCGTCATCGGCATCTGCGGTTGGGGCGGCATGGCACTCAGCACCGCCGCAATTGATAAGCGGATCAAGGCCGTCGTCGCCAGCACGATGTACGACATGACCCGGGTCATGTCGAAGGGCTACAATGACAGTACGACCCCGCAACAGCGTACCGAGGCGCTGGAGCAAATGAGCCGGCAGCGCTGGACCGACGCCGAGAAGGGCAGCCCTGCTTACGGCCCGGTCTCGCTGGAACTGAAGGGTGGCGAGCCGGAGTTCGTCGTGCAATATGCGGCCTACTACAAGACCAAGCGCGGCTTCCATCCGCGTGCGATCAACTCGAACGCCGCATGGTCGCTCACCACGCCGCTGTCGTTCATGAACCTGCCGATCCTCACTTATATCGCGGAAATATCGCCCCGGCCGGTCTTGCTCGTCCACGGCGAAAACGCCCATTCGCGCTACTTCAGCGAGACGGCCTATGCGGCGGCAGCAGAGCCCAAGGAATTGATGATCATTCCGGACGCCACGCACACCGACCTTTACGACCAGGTGGACATCATTCCATTCGATAAACTGACCGCGTTCTTCAAACAGCACCTCGTGGCTTGATACGAGAAGGGTGGGCATGATGCCCACCCTTCATGCTGCCGCATGCTAGAATGGCGGCTTTCGGGAAAGGCTCCCATTCAGATTAGCGACCGGAATGGGCGCGTAGCAGCATGACGTTTTTTTGGCCGGCAATGGCCGATAGCCGAATGTTCGGTTCGTGGAGGGATGGCGGAGATAACTGACGTTCACGCAGCGTCGGCAGCCGACCAACTGAAGCCGTGCTGCGGCGCACGCGTGAATGGCCGCTCCTACCGAAACCCATCATTCCCATTCCATTGAGCAATCGGGCGGCAGTGCGCCTAAATCGGGCCGTCCACGGTCAAAATAGGCATCCTGAAAGCTGGACGGCCACTTTCCCTAGGCAGGCGTTGATTGCAGGATCGCTGTCCACCAGGTTTCGGGTGGCCGGCATAAAATATGCCGCCGTTTATTGATCACTGAGAATCGGATTGAAGTCACACCTTAAAATTTGTCCATTCAGTTTTATTGGCCAACCATCATTTACTTGCTTTTTATCTTCATGAGCGCAGATTTCGCGAAGGCTTTGTGAAGGTGGGTTTATGGCACAATTCTCGAGTGATGGCCGCTATCGTTATTCCACCGATCAAGAGCCGGGCTTCGATTCTCCCACGGTTCAAAATAGACTCTCTCGCCGAGCTTGCCTGTTAGGCGCTGGCGCGCTGGGTATTGTCGCAAGTCTTCCTATGAAAGCGCTTGCGCAAGTCCCGGATGCACCGGGAAGGCCGGTTCTGTTTACGAACGTTCAGATATTCGACGGACGATCCAAGCGCCTTCGCGTGGGTGAGCAAGTCCTCGTCACCGGCAACAAAATAAGCGTGGTTGCACTTGCTTCAGCAGGTATCCCGGATGGCGTGGAAGTGATCGATGGCGGCGGGCGTACGCTGATGCCGGGCCTCATCGACGCACATTGGCATTCGATGCTTTCGTCATTGTCGATGATGGATCTTTTGACTGCCGATATCGGCTACATCCAGATTGCCGCTGCTGAAGAAGCACGCAAAACTCTCATGCGCGGTTTCACAAGCATTCGCGATCTTGCGGGTCCATCATTCGGCCTGAAGCGGGCAATCGACAGCGGATTGACGGCCGGACCGCGAATCTGGCCGTCAGGCGCCATGATTTCCCAAACAAGTGGTCACGGCGACTTCCGGTTTCCCTATGAAGTGCCCTCGCTGCCGGGTGGACCTCTGTCCCGGGGCGAAGCAACTGGCGCCGGTATCATCGCGGACGGCGTTGACGAGGTGCTGAAAAGATCTCGGGAGCAACTGATGCTGGGTGCCAGCCAGCTGAAGCTGGCCGCGGGTGGTGGCGTCGCATCGAGCTTCGATCCGATCGACGTCGCCCAGTACACCGAAGCCGAGTTCCGCGCGGCTGTCGATGCTGCAGAAAACTGGGGCACCTACGTGACCGTGCATGCGTATACGCCGCGCGCTATCCAGACGGCAATTCGAGGGGGCGTGCGTTGCATCGACCATGGCCAATTGATGGACGAGGAAACCGCCAGAATCATGGCGGACAAGGGTATCTGGTTTTCTACCCAGGCATTCATCGAGAACGAATTTGCCAACCCATATCCTGAAGGATCGGCGAACCGCGCCAAGCAGAAGATCATGTTCGCCGGGACGGACACAGCGTTCGGGCTGGCGAAAAAATACAAGCTGAAGACGGCGTGGGGCACCGATATACTCTTCGAACCGGCGATGACGAAAAATCAGGGAGCTATTCTCGCTACCATGGCCCGTTGGTATGCCAATGACGAAATTCTGAGCATGGCGACCTCGATTAACGCAGAACTGCTTGCCATGTCTGGTCCACGCAATCCCTATCCCGGAAAGCTTGGCGTCATCGAGCCTGACGCTTATGCAGATTTACTGTTGATTGAGGGCGATCCCCTGAAGAGTATTCAGCTCGTTGCAGACCCGGATAACAACATAAAAGTGATCATGAAGGATGGCCGGTTCTATAAAAAAATTGGCGTCTGACTGGCTGTGATGGGGCGCTCATCAAATATTTTTTGATTGTTGGAGCATGAGCTGATGAATTTTCGATCTTGGCTCGTGTGTTCAGTGGCGATCACGTTGGTGGCGACTGCGTTCATTGCCAACCCCGCTCTCGCGCAGTCGGACGACGAACCCTCGGGCACGGCGGTTCAAATTACACCGTATGTTTGGGGACCAGGATTCGGCGGCACGATAAGGCCGGGCACCGGGGCGCCCAACCTGAAGGTGGATCAGGGCTTCGGTGATCTCGTGAAAGATATCGATGCTGCCTTTTTCTTCGACGCCTTGGTCAAGCATGACCGGCTCATTGGCGTGGTAGATCTGACGCACTCGTCATCTTCCCGCGACGGCTTGGTTCCAACGGGCAATCCTGCGGCCCCCGCCGTTGCAGCAGAGGGTAGCCTGCGGCAGACTTCCTTGTCCGCGCTAGCCGGTTACCGCGCTGTGGATCAGACGAACTTGTCGCTAGATTTGCTGACTGGCGGCAGGGCCTGGTGGATTCATGCCAAGGTTTCGGCGCCTTCTTTGGCTCTTTCTACGCGTGCAAAGGTTAGTTTTGTTGACCCTGTCGTAGCGGCGCGCTTGCATGTGAAAGCCTCTCCCCGTTGGTCCTTCCTCGTTTACGGCGATATCGGAGGCTTCGGCGCGGCGTCCGATATCACGACACAGGCAATGGCTACGGCGAACTTGCGCATCGCGAGGCATATCTGGCTCTCGGGCGGCTATCGATATCAGTACGTCGATTACACGAGCGGAAATATCCGCGCCAAGGTTGCCCTTGCCGGTCCGTTATTCGGCGCGACATTTGCATTTTGACGCCTGCATCAATTCAATGATTTTAGGTCGGATCGACATTCAGCGTAACCAGATCATGGCAGCGGCGAGATGAACGAAGCCGGCGAAGTGGATGGTTCGCCGATCGTAGCGTGTGGCAAAGCGGCGGAAATGCTTGAGGCGTCCGA